>WNGH01005298.1_pt1 | contig 16797 bp, 15 predicted proteins | sample 5400631 | NCBI WGS metagenome assembly WNGH01 (sample SAMN13153373, study PRJNA577476) | soil metagenome | isolation source: 115 cm soil or saprolite under Garry oak tree replicate 1 | place: USA:California | collected 2016-06-15
CGGGCATCGCGCCCTGTGCGGCGGGCCAGGCTCCAATCCAGCACGAGATAACACTCGTGGCAGTCCAAAGCTTCGGCAAGTTCGAGATCGACCTTCAGAACGCAGCCTTCCCAACCAACCAACTAGCATTCCGCCAGGCAGTAGCCTTTGCCACTGACAAAGAAGCTTTCATCACAAACACGCTCAACGGTCTCGGTGCGCCAAACTACGCCGTAGTCGGCTGCCCAGCCCTCTGCGGTGCAGGCGCTGACGGTGTATTCAACACTGCCGACGACCTATGGGTGAAGCCTTCTCTGAACGAGGCAGGCCTAACCTGCACTTCAGTGGCCGGTAATCCCATGCCTTTCACAGCTGGCGGCCTTTGCAATACCGTTGGTGGTCTCGCTCCTGCCCGTGCTACAGTTGCTAACGCTCTGCTTGATTCGCTAGGCTTCGCTTCACGTGACAGTGTAGGATTGCGCCTCGACAATGGAGCCGGGTGCGCCAGCAGAAATGTTCCAGACGGACAAGGCAACCTCCACACGATCAACAACTGTGGTAAGGAGCTTCAGCCAGTCTTCTACGTTCGACTGGACGATCCTAACAGGTTGGCTCTAGGACGACAATTACAGACCGCGCTTCAGAACAATCTGGGTATCGACATGGACATTGGAGGCGCAACGAAATACACCGGCGACTTCCAGAACTATATCGAGGTTCCACGCAGAACGCTCTTCGTGCCAGTCTTCTTCAACTTCGCATTCAACCTATACACTGGCGGCTGGTTCCTCAACGCAGATCCAACATACATCAACGACCTCTACAACTCAAAGTTCATCAGAGCCGGGCTTACCAACTACCCCAACTACAACGACGCGACCTTCGACAATTTCGCCCAAGGCCTCCGGGCAGCAGCAGCCGGTCCACCAACTGACTTCTTCGCAAACGCCAGAAGCCTCGCGTTCGCCTCTGAGAACGAATTCAACACCACTCTACCAATTGTCGATGTCTGGACTGACACAGCGCCCCTTGCATACAGGAACTATCATGTCGACACTGATACCACTCTCAACGGTCTAAAGTGGGAGGGTATTCAGAACCAGGTAGGTGTAGGTCCCTTCACGGCTTGGAGTTGGTTCAGCGCACACCTTATCGGTGCTCCTCTACACGACCCGAACCATCCAGTATTCATCAAATGGGGATGGAAGACCGACGTACTGGACTCACCCAACCCTGTTGACAGCAGCTTCGTCTGGGACGCCTTTGCCTACGGTCTATCCTATGACTCACTGAACGTCAAAGTTGCAGATGACAGTGGCTTCTCAGGTGACCTACCATGGGCTTCAAGTCTGCCCACAGTAACCCCAGTCAATCCTGGAGCTACCTTCCCCAACGGGGAAGTATGCACGCCTGACGCCCCAGCCGGCACTTGCGCGACCTTAAGCTACCAGCTCAGGTCAGATCTGACCTTCGCTCGCTCCGTTGACGGAACTATAGCCGCGGTGCCTCTCACAGCCAACGACATACGCTTCACCATCCTCGACTCCCAGTTCAGCCCCACCAGCTTCCTCACGCCAGGCTACGTCCACGTCCAAGATGTGGTCGTCAAGAGCCCTACAAGCTTTGACGTCTACGAGCGCAACAATGCGGTCTGGAGCCGTCATGACATCGCTGCTACAGTCCCTCTGTCCGTCCAGCACTGGTGCCAGGAGGCACACGATGCTTGGGCAGGGACAACTCTGGCTAACTGTCTTGCAGCACCCACAAGCGGTGGCTTTGGAGGCCTCGGATGGCCCGATGCGGGAGTGAACGTTCTCTCCTCTACCCTCGGCCACCAGGTACCAGGTCCAGCAGTGGGCGTTGACCTCGGCTCGTACGCCTTCGCATACGACTCTCAGGCATCATTCCCAGGCAGCTCTCCTAACGGTCCAATCCTCTATAGGACACGCCAAGGCACAGATGGCTACTTCACAACGGACCTTGGAGCCAACTCGGCCGCGATTCATCTCGGCGGATGGCACAAGTTCCACCTTGCAGGCAACGTCAACTGGTATTGCACAGGCTGCTCGGCAGGCATAGCCTCCGAGACTGGTCCACTACCAGCCCCTGACATGGCGATCAACATCGTCGACCTAGCCATCGTCGCGTGGGACCTCAGCGGATCAAGCGGAACACCTGACGGAACAGTGAACATATTCGACCTGACCAGAGTCGCACTACACTTCGGCCAAAGCTATCTCGGCGGAACAGACATCGGCGGCGGTGCACCAGGCACGTTGCCGACCTGGATCGGCGAGAGCATACCCGGATCCTAGAACGACGACGGCAAAGCCCAAATATCCCCCCTTCCCTTTTTTCAATTATCTCTCGAACAAGTGACTCTACATGAGGTTGAACGTGTAACATGGGTCTTAAGGGATATCTTCTCAAGCGTTTCGCTTACATGGGTGTTCTCATATTCTTCGTCCTAACTCTGAATTTCATCATCTTCGAACTGATCCCCGGCACTAGCGGTGTTCTCGATAGCCTGATCGGGTCAGGGAAGGACTTTAACCAGAGTCAGATTGACCAGCTCAAAAAGCTGTACCACATCGATGACCCGATAGGGGTGCGGTATGAGGCCTATCTCTACAACATGTTCACGCTTAATTTCGGGTTATCGTTCAGAACCCACAATCCCGTCCTCCAGGATATGATCGCCTTTCTTCCTAACACGATGGTGCTTCTAGGAATATCTACAATTCTCTCGATAGTCGTTGGAATCGCACTGGGAATCCTGAGCGCCTACAAAAGGGGCGGGGCACTTGACTCGACCTCAGTTGTTGCGTCTCTGACGACCTTCTCTCTCCCTACGTTCTGGATGGGGTTACTCTTCCTTGCTGTATTCGCCCTTCAGCTCAGATGGTTTCCGTTCGGGGGAAGCACTCCGCCCGAATGGCTGATCCATCCACCAACCAACATCTTGACAGTCATAGTCACCCGGATCCAGTATGCTGTACTCCCACTCCTGACACTGACCCTGTTCCAGTATGGGTTCTACGTGCTCTTGACGAGGGCCACAATGTTGGAGGCACTCACTGAAGACTATATCGTCACGGCTCGAGCCAAGGGTCTGTCCGAAAGGACGGTTCTCGTCAAGCATGCTTTCAAGAATGCGTCCCTTCCTATCGTCACATCCGTGGCCTTGGCCTTCGCAACGATTCTGGGCGGAGCGATCATAACAGAGACAGTTTTCAGGTGGCCTGGTTTAGGGCTCTGGACCTTCCTGTCGATAACTACACGGGACATCCCTGTTCTCCAGGCAATTTTCTACATATCCGCTTTGGCTGTGATAATAGCCAACTTCATCGCTGACATCATATACGGCGTCATCGACCCTCGGATAAAGTACGGCTAAAGGGACTAGGTCTCAAATGTCAGCACGGCAGGAATGGTTCCAGTTTCAGCTAAGACGCGCAAGGGGCTTCTTGGGACAATTCCGGAAAAGCAAAAGAGGAATCATGGGAATCGGGATACTCGTATTCTATACAACATTCGCCCTTGGTGCCCCGCTGTTGACACCATACGATCCTATACACAGCCAGTATCTTTCCGGCAACTTCGCCGCGCCGACCTGGTGGAGCCTCCTGCCCGGAGGGCAGATCCTTAGCAAAAACTACCAGCTGGTCCAGTCCACGGGCTTCGCGAGTCCAACCGACTTCCAAAGCCAGGGATGGGTTTCAACCTCCACGCCAGGAACCAACGTGCTAGTCCAGTACAATTCCTCGGACGATGGTCCAAGATCCTCAGGGGCGGGGGTAGGTCTTCCCCCAGGATCTGAACAGATCTCCTATTCCAGAAGAGCCGGGACTCCGCCACCATCGACTCCCGGGGCGTTCGTAACTGTATCGAAGACGTTCAACTGGCCCTACGGAGGACCGCCATATCGGTTCACCGGCTCGCTTATCGTTATCGCGAACAATATGCAGGGGGTGAACTCGCTCGTTCTCAGCACATTCATCACCAACGGCGGGCTTGAAATACCGCTCTCGAACAATACGATATCCAAAAACTCTGTGGGTTTGCCTGTTGTTCCAAACTTAGACTCAAACAGTCCGGATATGAAGGAACTGTTTGGAGGAATCGCGACCGTGGATCCGGCGCTTGTCGTTTTCGCGGGTTCTGGAACCTACTCGTTCGGCTTCAGGATCCTCATCCCCGACCAAGCCCTATCCAACAACGTTAACGTCAACATCTCGTTCGATGGCTTGAACCTAAAGACCTTGGGAACCTCTTGGGGGCTTCTCGGGACGGACGAGGCCGGACGGGACATTTTTAGCCAGCTCGCCTGGGGCACTAGAATCTCTCTCCTCGTCGGCCTACTGGCCTCGTTCCTCGGAATCGCTGTTGGACTTATCGTGGGACTGATCGCTGGCTACGTTGGAAAAGTAGTCGATGAGATTCTAATGCGCTTTACAGACATGATCCTCGTTCTGCCAGGTCTCCCACTGCTCATCGTTCTAGCGGCTCTTCTCGGCGCGTCGATCTGGAACATAATCATTCTCCTCGGTTTCTTGGGCTGGCCAGGGTTTGCGAGAGTAATTCGAGCCCAGGTACTCACTGTAAAAGAGAGATCTTTCATTGAAGCTTCCAAGGCCACAGGCTCGGGCACTGGCCACATCATTACCCGGCATATTTTTCCCAACGTTTTGTTGAATCCGAGGCTCAGGATGAGACGCTAAGCAAGGCCGAATTTTCCTGCCAGAAGACCGCCCAGAGATCCTCCCAGTAGGATCAGAATCACCGTGAAGGGAAACATGGCCTGCACCAATGTTGCTAGGGCGCTCTCTATTGCGAGATCGCCAAGTGGTCCTGCTTGGCCCAGAAGAGCAGGCAAGGATAGAGAGAAAGCGACGATCAGAGAAGACGAGATTATTGTGATCCCGAAGCCAATGATGATATTTTCCAGAGCCTCGAGCACCACACCGGCGAACACGCTCGCTAGAAATATCAGCATCCACTCCGTCGAGCTAAGGGACGGACTTGTGTAGAGCTTCGCAAGAACTATCCCGCTGACCAACCCGCTCCACGAAACCGCCCCCATAATGAGCCTCAGTTTCTCCTGCAGCTCTCTTCACCACAGTCCAAGCGGCGCCTAGGGTTAATTAACACGACTCCGCTCTATCTAGTCAATTTGTTGAAGGCACGTCAGATCTCTATTCTCTCCCTAGTGTTACTAACGGCCGGCTCATGGGTCTACTTGCTCGGTCCTACTGCAAACTACGTCCACTACTACAGTGCCATTGAAGATTTATCCGTCAAGATTCCACGTTTTGTGGTCACTCATACAGATTCCAACGTTACTGTCACAATGCTCTTCAACATTTCCAACCCCACTCCCTACACTGGGCTGACACTGGCATCCGTGTCGTATCAAGTACTCATCCAGACACCTGGCACCACAGTCTGCGAGAACCGTTTCGGGTGCTCAGGCAAGACTCCTGATGTGGTCATGGGGAGCTCCGGTACGGGGCCGCCGCAACCGGTCTCCCTCAAGCCATTTTCCTTCGCGATGTTAATCGGGACCATTGTCTTGACGGGAGCGAAGATGGACCAGTATAATGTGTTGGCCGAGAAGAGCGGGGGGGCCCCCCCGTGGCATGTAGCTGGTGTTATAGATATCTTGGGAAGAGACGGCTTCCTTACCCCAGAATTTGATATTCCCGTTACGGCGTCGTCCGCGTGACTGATTTCTAGAACATTCTTCAAGCCGGCAAAGCTTATTTCAAGCCTGCAACTTTCCCACCTGTTGTAGACGCATTCTATGCCAGTGCTCGACGTCGAAGGCCTCAGGACTTATTACACGACATTGCGTGGAGATGTAAAAGCTGTCGACGGCATCAGTTTCAACGTAGAAAAAGGTGAAGCCTTAGGCATCGCCGGCGAGTCTGGCTGCGGAAAAACAACCCTTGCGCTCTCGCTGTTAAGGCTTTTGCCATCGGGCGGGAAGATCGTGGCGGGTACCGTGGTTTTCGACGGAACGAGTCTCGGGGGCCTTACGGATGAAGGGATCAGAAAGATTCGTTGGAAGGGAATCTCGCTTGTCTTTCAGGGAGCCATGAACGCCCTCAACCCAGTCTTCAAAATCGGCGATCAGATCGTCGAGGCGATCAAAACACACGAGCCCCGTACCAGCAATAGGGAAGCTTGGAAGAGAGCGGGGGATCTTCTCGAACTCGTAGGCATAGAGAGAGGAAGAGCGACCAACTATCCCCACGAATTCAGTGGTGGAATGAAGCAGAGGGCGTTGATAGCCATGGCTCTCGCCCTCAATCCGCAGATGCTGATAGCCGATGAGCCTGGCACTGCACTAGATGTTATCGTCCAGGCCCAGGTCCTCAAACTGATGCGAGAGCTAAAGTCAAAGCTCGACCTGGGAATGATACTGATCAGCCACGATCTATCAATCTTAGCCGAGACGTCTGACAAGCTCGCGATAATGTATGCTGGCAAGTTTGTAGAGTATGGTGATGTCAAGGAGGTCTTTCGTGAACCCTTACATCCATACACACAGGGACTCCTAGGTGCGTTTCCCAGGATCCAGGGTGCGAAGCAGAAGCTTCTCTCCGTCCCCGGTTCGCCTCCGGACCTCCTCAGCCCGCCCACAGGTTGCCGTTTCCATCCCAGATGTCCCTACGCAATGGAGATATGCAAGCAGGAAGAGCCTCTCCTCAAGAAAGCTGGCTCTGGACAGCATGATGTGGCATGCTGGCTCTACAAGTAAAAGTGAGATAGAAAACATGATTCAAACTCAGAGAGAAGAGATCGAAACCCAGCCCATAGTAGTGCACGTCGAGGGGCTTACGAAATGGTTTGCATTGAAAACGGGCCTCCTGAAAAGCATCATTTCGTCTAACCAACCATTTGTCAGAGCCGTCGACGGAGTAAGCTTCGACATACGCAAAAAAGAGATCTTCGGACTCGCAGGCGAGAGCGGGAGCGGCAAAACAACCACCGGTCGTCTCCTAGTGAGGCTCCTAGAACCCACCAAGGGCAAGGTTATCTTTGATGGCCAGGACATTACCAAGCTCTCTGATAAAGAGCTGAAGCCAATTCGGAGAAGAATGCAAATCGTCTTTCAAGACCCGTACGACTCGCTCAACCCTCGGATGACCGTGAAAGAGATAGTAGCCGAACCATTACGTGTGCAGAGGATAACCAAGAACGAGGACGAGCTTGTTGAACGCGTCAAGGCGATCCTCCGAGACGTCGAGATCGTCCCACCTGAAGAGTTCCTCTACCGGTTTCCTCACGAACTAAGTGGAGGGCAGAGACAGAGGGTTGCAGTGGCCAGAGCCTTCGTTCTTCAGCCCGAACTCATAGTAGCAGATGAGCCCGTTTCGATGCTCGACGTTTCGATCAGAGCAGAGATACTGAACCTAATGCTCAATCTAGTCCAGAAATACGGGACCAGTTTTCTTTTCATAACTCATGACTTGGCAGTTTCCCGACACATGTGCGACAGGCTTGGCATCATGTATCTGGGAGAGCTCGTTGAGACGGGTCCGACAGACATGGTGATCGGAAACACGTTTCATCCCTATACCCAGAGCCTAATCGCGGCTGTGCCCGTACCCGACCCCACCAGCAAGAGAACTGGCGATGTTCTGAGTGGCGAGATACCTAGCCCTGTCAACCCGCCCACCGGCTGTCGCTTTCACACACGGTGCCCCTACGCTCACACTCGGTGGATGGTAGAAGCACCCCGCCTCATTGAGGTGGAACCAGATCATAGGGTTGCATGCCACCTATACGATGGGGTTGCCCCGAACAGGCCAGAATGACTCATCAAAGTTGAAACTCTAGCCCTCGAAAGTTTGATCACGATTGAAAGTGTCAGTCCGAACCAATGCGAGTCTCGCACTCTTTCTGCTACTGGGACTAATCTTTCTACAATCATGCACGGTGGCGGACGCCTGGGGCGACTACAACATCTCAGTAAACGGCAGTGCTATTTCTGTCTCGGTTAAAACCGCCTACACGCAGAACGTGACAGGTAGCTCCAATCCAGTTTACAGCATTACTCTGTCCGGGTCGAATGCCTCCGACGCTCAGAGCGCTCTGACCACCGCCCTCGCCAATCTCACACCCGGGGTCAGCGTCTCCAACCTCGTGTTGGTTTCCTCGTCAACTCAGAACACAACTACTACGACATTGAAGTTCAACGTCAACGGAGCCACATCGATTGAGCGAGGCGCATTGAAAATCAACCTGGCTTGGAAATCGTTCAAAGTCACTTCGAACATAACATCAAGCGGAATCTCCCTCAACTACGTCGGTCGCTATCTCGCCCAGAGTCCAGCATGGGGCAATCCGTCTACGGGATCGCTGATAACGTGGTCATATTCAGAGGATGGTAAAGCGATTCTGGCGAGCGAGTCCCTTGCAGCGGCCTCCTCATTCCTCTTATTGGACTTTTCTCAGCTCTCAGCTCCACTGGACACCTGGCATCACACGCTCAGCGTAGACAGCGGCCTGAGTTTCAGCCTAGACATGAACCTAAACCATAACATAACCGCCAAGGAGACAATCCACGACCCTACCGCGCCATTTAGCGGGATCTTCATCGCAGGCCTCTCTCACAAGGTCGAAATAGTCATACCCGACTCTCCAACCATCGTTGGAGACGAACTCATCATAAACTCCAGCAGTCCAATCACAGAAACAATGATCGCACTATCCATCGCTTTTCCAGTCGTTGGCGTAGTCGCATTCTTTACCGAGCGAAGGCTAACTAGCCCAAACCGGACACGTGCTTCCAGAAAGAAAAACCGCGGCAAGTAAGCTCTGCCCTAGCCAAAGTTCTCTAGTCTTTCAAGAAACTTCAGGATAACCCCTATACTCTACAGGAATCCAACTGGAGAGGGTAGAGAAAATGGGATCGGGGCCGAGAGACGAAGAGCTTTTCTTCAAATGCTCAAAGTGCGGTTCTCTCTTCTCAACCACTAAGAACGCCCTAGAACAGGAGAGATACCTGAAGGCCTCTTTGACCAGGTCTTTGCTAGGTGGCAAAATCTCGCCTCTTGCCGGCGTCCCAAAATGTACGCGATGCTCTACGAAACTGGATCGAATATCTCCCGAGGAGTTCAACGAGCTCATGGAGCGTCCTCCTCCCTAGAGCCGGATACGTTTCGTCGTTGCGGAACCACTCTTATCGACTGTTCTTGACCGACACTCTTTTCTTTTGCCTTTCAGGAAAGGCTTTGGAAGGGGGCTCATTATTGAGCAGTGATTTGAAGTTGACAGGAGGCCGTATTGTGAGCCTGTCCCTTCTGATGATGCTCATTTTTCTCTCCATGCTAATCTTCGAAACGGCTCCGGTCCGAGCCGTCCCTCTTCAGCCGCATTCGCCAATATTCATTGACGGCGACAAATCTTTCACAATTGCCAATGGAGTGGGCGGTGGTAGCGGGACTCTGCTCAACCCCTATTTGATACAGAACTGGAACGTCACTTCGCCAAGCGGGACAGCCGTAGACATTCGAAACACAACCGCCTACTTCGTCATAAGGGACGTGTTCGTAGGGTGGAGCCAGTATGGAATGTTCTTTCGTAATGTTACGAACGCGGATGTGGAGAACTCGACTCTCTTCAAGAATCAGTATGGGTTGAACTTGGTTTCCAGTAGTGATGCTATAATCTTCAACAATAATTTCGTCAACAATACAGTTCTTCAAGCAAGCGACACTGGAGGCTTCCAGAACTCCTGGGATAACGGCTACTACAGCCCCTCGGGCGGCGGAAACTACTGGTCCGACTATACTGGAATCGACAACTGCAGCGGTTTGTCCCAGAATAATTGCCCTGCTCCTGACGGGATAGGCGATACTTGGTACCGGATCGGGCCTTCCAGCACTTTCGACTATTACCCGCTAATGAGACCCTTCATTCCTGACATGACCCCTCCAGGCTGGCCGTCGGGAAGTAAACTATCCGCCTTCCGAATTACCCCGACAAGTCTTACTCTTGACTGGACCAACGCTACCGACAACGTAGGAGTTGTTTCATACACCGTATACGAAGGAAGCATGATCAAGGCAAACGTAACTGTGAACGTTCACGAACTAGATGTCACCGGTCTAAAACCAGATAGCACGTATACCTTCAAGGTCGAAGCAGCCGACAGGACCAACAACCTGAGCAATAACGGACCAAGCCTGACAATAACAACGCCGACGCCAGTCCTGTCGATTTTCACACTCGAGTTCTGGCTTAGAAACCTGTACTTTGTCCTGGCAGCAGCAGCAGTAATCGTGGTGTCCGCGGTTCTGGTTATCGTTTTTAGGAGGAGGAAGGCAACGTCCCCGGTTGCACCCTCGGAAGCGGGAACAAGAGTTCCCTCGCGCCTCAATACGGTTCCTGAAAGCGCTAAATTGCAATCAGGGATGGTACGAGGGTACTGGAGATAGCGTGCAAACTATCTAGTATCTTAGGAGCGGAGCCCCGAGAACGTAGAGGATTAACAGGAATATTCCGATCACGACAAAACCCATGATGGGTAAGATGATGAGCCTCCGCCATGGAATGTCCCACTGTTCAAAGTTACGCCCATAACCCGACTTTTCTATGATAACTATCCCGCAAGAGATTATGACTGCCCATATTCCGACAAAGTACACGCCAAACAATTTGGTGGTGCCAAAGTCGTAAGCTAGAAGAATGGTGAGATAGATTGACGAGCCTCCTAGGGGCAGTGCCACGAAAAGGAGGAAGATTGGAGAGGCGAAGAAGCCTGTAGCTCGGTCAAGTCTACTCGCGAACGCTCCCCGAAAACCGTGAGAGGAATCCTTTCTGGCCCAGAGCTGCGGGTCAACAGGCTTGCCAAAACCACCCCTCGCCGGGCTAGAAGATTCCTCAGAACGTTCTTCCTCGGGCTCGGAAGAATCTGAAACACTCATCAGCCGCCTCTAGGAGGTCTGATTCATTAAAGGATATCGCAGGCATCGAAAGCTGATGAGTGCTTCCTCGCCGCGCTAGGCTTCCTCGTCCCTATGCTCTTCTGCCGAGCCGCTTGATCCGATTTAGCTAAGCAACACACAGCCGATCGTGTCGCCAGGAAGACGATTGGAAGAAACAGTTTCTCAAGCAATCAGAAAGTTCAGAACCCCTGGAAAACATCACGATTCGAACACTTTTCCCCATGAAACTCGATTCTTGTTCGTGAAATCAGTTCGGAACGGGGGGAGGGGTAGTGGCTTCAAGGCGGACCTTTCAAGCGTGGAAAAGCGATCCCATGCCGGATCTGGCTAGAAGAGTGATTCTCTGTGGAGGTGAAACTATTCGCTTGACTCCTTATTCGGCCTAGGATAGAGGATCTTTTCTTGGTGCGGGGGGTGGGATTCGAACCCACGAAGGCCTTCGCCACAGGGTCCTAAGCCCGAGGCGCGCCCGTTATCACCGAGCTCACTGCCCATTTGACCTGGCTATGGTACCCCCGCATTATGGTGCTCCGGGCGGGAGTTTCCGCGGCAGGGCCGCTTTTGAACCCGCGATCAACGGCTCTAGAGCCTCCTGATTCTCCGCCGCCGACCCGGCTAGAGCTCGACTGGCCACCCAGACTGAAGGTTAAGGCCGCTATGCTTAACCGGGCTACACCACCGGAGCATCGTTCCCCGCTCTCATCGGCACAGTCTTTTACCTTTTGTGAGAGCCAGAGCCCGCTCACGCCGGCTTGGAATTTTCCCAGAGAAATTCGAAATAGCTCTTTCCAAACTTCACCAGACCCACATGATCAGAAGATATGGCAAGGATAAGTCCCTTCTCCGGTTCCTCGCCAAGCAAAAGGATGATCTCGTTACTGTCCGAAATCATTCCTCCACCGAACATTTGTTCGCGGACTCTGACCTCCGCTAGCCCTTTCAGTTTTCTGATCGCTTCCTTGTCGGTCAATTCTGGCACCATTATTGAAACCTTGATACCTCGACTGGTCATGAGCGACAACAATGGTGCAGCAATCGAAATCACGGACTCGGGAACTATCGGCATGGCAACAAGGAGTTCTCTCCTCGTTCTGCCGAGAGTCTCTTTGATCCTGTCAAGAATATTATCTTGGCCCCTTACGATCCAGATGTCTGGTCTTTCTTGAACCCCCTTCCGTTCGTAGAGAGGCTGGAGCTCCGAGAGAGCATCGATCTGGCTGGACTTTAGTGTGTTCTCGGTTCTGACTCTGGAAGACTCGAGTGCGGTTGAAGGTGGCTTAGGAAAGTATTTGCTAGGTCTGCCCTGTTCAATCTCTACCCAGCCCTTTCTCTCCAAATTTCCTAGTATCTCGTATATTTTCGAGTATGGGATGGTCGCCTTAGTGCTAAGCTGGCTTGCCGGCATTGGCCCAGACTCTACCAAAGCAACATAGGCCTTGACCTCGTATTCTGTAAGACCGAAGTCCTTCAGGGCCCTTCGGGTCCTCTCAGAGACTGACATGTCGTCTACTCTTCTAAGATGTCCTCACGAGAGTTTTCAATGCATGGGTCTCGTGAAGCAGGGTGTAAATAGCCAACGGTGCATATCAGTAGCCAAGCGGACTGAGGCATGTCTCTTGGTTGATAAGAACCTAGTCATCGAGACGTTGAAGGACGTCTTGGACCCCGAAATTGGCCGAAGCATAGTTGAACTAAACATGGTGCGGGACATTGTTGTCGTTGATGGAAATGTCACGGTGAAGATTGCCCTCACTGTGGCACATTGCCCTCTAGCCAAGACTCTTCAAACAGATGTGGAAAATGCGGTGAGAAAACTCGGGGAGGTAAAGTCGGTCCGAGTCGAGACAACGACTATGACACGAAGGGAGCTGGAAGAATTGAAGCTCAAGCTACAACCAGTGGCGAATCAATCCTCCACCTCGAAAACCAGCTCAACTATTGGTCCAGGGATTGAACGTCTCGGCAAGCGAGGTGTGCGTAGCATAATCGCGGTAATTTCCGGAAAAGGCGGTGTTGGCAAGTCCTTCGTCACTAGCGTGCTCGCCTCAGAGCTGAGGCGACGTGGATATGAAGTAGGAGTTCTCGACGCGGATCTGACTGGTCCAAGCATAGCCAAAGTCTTGGGCGCGACTGGTAAACCATACAAGTCTCCGAACGGAAGCATCGTCCCCATCAGGACCAAAACCGGGATCAAGGTCATGTCGATTAATCTTGTCCTGGATGATCCCAGCATGCCGGTAATATGGCGCGGGCCAATCGTCAACAGTGTCATCCGCCAGTTGTACTGGGACGTTGACTGGGGTGACCTTCACTATCTCCTCGTAGATCTGCCTCCGGGCACCAGTGACGCTCCGCTCACAGTGTTTCAATCCCTTCCGTTGGACGGTGTCATAGTGGTCTCTTCCCCGCAAGAACTCGCCTCGATGATCGTATCTAAGGCTGTGAATATGGCTAAGAAAATGGACGTGCCGATACTCGGACTCGTCGAGAATATGAGCTATCTTAAATGTCCTAGTTGCAGCGAGAAGTTTAATCTCTTCGGAGAACCGAAGGGGGAGAAATTGGCCTCAAGTCTCGGCGTGCCGTTCCTGGGACCTATTCCCCTGGATCCCAGCATTGCCCAACTTTCCGACGAAGGAAGAATAGAGGACTATTTCAGCCCGATTATCGCGAGCATTGCTGACGAGCTTCGAACCCGAGCGGCCAAACAAGTTGAACAGCTTACCCAAGCACTTCCAATCGCTTGGTCCATCGAGCCCGGGCACTAGCCGAGTTCCCGCTCGTTGACGTATTGGAGAGACAAGGGTGCGAGAATCTTTTAACCCAAGTCCCACTCATATGTAGGAAGGTTTGAGGAGGATTCCCCTGGCGTCAAAAAGACGAAATGCCGCGGCGAAGACGAAGAAGAAGATTGCCAAACGAGCCAGATCTACCAGATCTGCGAAGACTCCGAAGAAGGCCGAGGCCAAGCGTCTGGCAACACCGACGCCTCTCGTGCAACCCCCTCCCATGGCTGAACCGCCAGCAAGAGAGCATTACAGGATAACAATCGAAAGCATTCGTGGCGACACCTCCATCGGGGATCTCTTGGTCGCCTTTCCTAGGACCCGGGAAATTCTGGTCAAGAAAGGTCTCAGACTGGACGCCGAAGACGCGGGAGATATCTACATGAACATAGACGCCTTCTCTGCCATGAATGGACTGAAAACGGAAAGCTTGGTCCAGGAACTCGTTGAGACTGCCAAAGAACCTCCTCCCCAAATCCCTGCGATCCAACTTAGCGCACCGCCTGCGTAGCCCCGTGAACACTTCCAATCGATTCTTTGGACCTCCCAAAAATAGCGGGTCAAACGTTATTCGTGTCGAGATTTGATCACTCGTGCGCGAATCCTGATCAGCGGCACGGTGCAAGGTGTCCTGTTCCGCCGGGAGATAACCAGCTTAGCAAGGCGGCTGGGTCTTACAGGTTGGGTTAGGAACCTTCCTGATGGCAGGGTGGAAGCGCTCGCTGAAGGAGATAAGGAAAAACTTGATGAACTTATTCGGTTTTGTCAAATTGGACCTTCCGGTGCCAGAGTCAAGAATGTTGGAGTGGGCTGGTCTGCCTCTAAGGGCGAGTTCCGCGGATTCAAAATAACGCGTTGAAATCGGCTGAGACACCTATGCTAGATCGGTATCGCTCCAGAATTGAATTCCTCGTAATATTTCCTTGCTACCGCCACCGCCTCGCCACTTCGCTTTAGAATGACTTGGTACTCAGGGTGGGAATGACCTGCTAAGGATGCTGCCTTCGAGAAGTAATTGGTCACGCCGTCTAGGTCGGCCCTATAGAGAGAGATTCCACCTGCTATCCTATACCCGACTTCTGCTTTCAATTTGTTGCCTTGGGTCTCGTATGTTTGAGCCTCACCAAGCACTTTGTCTAGCGGTGTCGTAATCTTTTTGGGGTCTAGGAACATGAGGCGAGACATCGCACCGAAAAGATCGGCATCTCCACCGCACAACTCTCTCAGTCTGTTAGCGACTAGCACTTCGGGGGTGTCTCCGGGAGACAGGTCCTTGTGTTTTGACTTGCCGAAGCCTATCCTCATAGCGTCGTGTCATCTCCCTCGGGACACTTGTAGGTTCGTTTTAACCGACAATTTAAGAATTGACATGATTCGTCTTAGGTCAAGGGTTGCCCGCGGAGCGGTTATTTGTGAGCGATGAAGATCGAATGATTCGGAGGAAAGAGTCCAAGGAGAAGGCCCGCCGCCGGAGAAGAGGGCCATACAGAAAGTCCTCGAGCGGAAGGGTGATCAAGTACTGACGCCCCACCGAACTAGCGTCAAGAGTGCGAGCCTATTTTCGCACGGGTTAGGTAATACACGAAATGAGAGGAAAATCTTTGAGTATCGAAATTAAGCGAGCAGGTCAGTGGTGGATTGGTATTTTTCTATACTTCGCGATGCTGCTGGGTTCGATACTGACGGCCTCTGCACAACTATGATGGCCGAAACAGATCGTGCAGTGCTCCACATCCCAGCTAGGATCCACTTTTCGACACGTCTCGCACATGAGCCCTAGTGCACGAATGTCTGTGCACGCTTGACAAAACCTTCTTGATACATCGAGCGGGCTGGGGTTATGGACAAGAGTGGAAGCGATGTCTTTGCTCATCTGGCGTACCTCCGCTGCAGCTTCCAAGTCTACGGCTTCGCCGCGGACCTGGTGTCTATATTTACTGACCGCTGCTTGTGTAATTCCCAATCGCTGTGCCACGAGTTCCTGTTTCATTCCATAGTCTTCTATCAGTTCACGGGCTATCATTGCTCGTAATGCTGGAATGACGGATTTCGCTGCAACTTCACAGGGAATAATCAATAATACGACGTTGACAAAGAGACGTAAAATCTATTTAAACATGACTTATGTCATAATCTCGAAGAGTCTTCCCTTCCTTACGAAATTACTCATGTCGCCAAATTCCTGCTAAGTATCCGTTCTTACTCCCCAACGAACCTATAAATCAAAACGGGCACATTCGTCTATCCGAAGAATATGGTCACGGTCGATGCAGTCGAAAAGGAGCTTGAGAAGGTTGTTGATCCGGAGCTCGGACTTCCAATCACCGAGATGCATCTAGTCGACGAGATAAACATCCAAGAGAACGGAGAGATCTTCATCAAATATCATCTAACTGCACCGTTCTGTCCCCCCATCTTTGCGGAAGACATTGGAATGAACATCAGGACCCTAACGTCCAAGCTTGAAGGGGTCAGTAAGGTCACAGTTATTCTCCACGGACACGCTCTCGCAAACGAGATCAACCAGAGAGTTAACCCCGGGTACACTCCCCCGCCGGTCCAGCCGGCGACCTCGGCTCAGACGAAGGCCTGAGCCAGCTGCGGCTGCGACACGTCAGATTAGGGAAGAAGGCCACGTCTTCGGGTCAGAGCCTCGCTCAGGCTCTACCTAAACGCGTCATATAGGAAAGCTCCCAGCAAACCTCCTAGGACTGGTCCAACGATATAGATCCATAGATTTCCGAGCGGAGCTAGGCTGAAGGCTGCTGAAGCCAGTGTCGGTCGCCCGCGTTCTGCCGGGTTAATCCAATATGACTATCGTTCGTTCTCAGCGTGGGCCAAGGGTCGGAGGGGCAAAGAATTTTCTATGCTAGATGATCCCCTAGTAGTGCGGGAATTTGACAGTAACCAACAGTTTCACCTGGATGATCGGTGGTCCTCAGGGCAGCGGGATCAACTCGGTTGCGGAGAACTTTGCAAAAGCCTGCATTAGAGGAGGTCTTCACATATTCGCCAACATCGAATATCATTCTAACATCAAAGGGGAACATAGCTACTACAGGCTAAGGGTGGAA
>WNGH01002724.1_pt1 | contig 16791 bp, 14 predicted proteins | sample 5400631 | NCBI WGS metagenome assembly WNGH01 (sample SAMN13153373, study PRJNA577476) | soil metagenome | isolation source: 115 cm soil or saprolite under Garry oak tree replicate 1 | place: USA:California | collected 2016-06-15
CGGCGCCTTCGGCGAGGGGGACGATGCGGCGGGGGATCTTGCGCCGGGCAGTTGCGGGCACCGTGGTACCTCCTTGGGCGTGCCCATGCTGGGTTACGGCCAAGGAAGTGGTGCCCCGCCTCGGCAGCCGCGCTTACTGCTGCGCGGTCCCTCTCAGCGGGCCGGCGCGGAGTGCCTTAAATGGCGGGTCGCGCGCCGGGTGCCTGCGGTTCCGGCTTCCCGGGAGAGTGGTGTCCCGTCTCGGTTGCGCGGCGGGCCGGACGGCGAGTGCCCGCTTGACAGCCGGGCGGGTCGCCGCCGGGTGCCGCGGTTCCTTTCAGCGGCCCGGCGGAGTCGAGTGTCCTGGGACGGCTCGCCGCCGGGTGCCTGCGGGGTCCGGCTCTGGCCAGGAAATTACACGAATGGCATCATCTGGTCAACCGATGGCGGGCCGTCTGGCACGTCGCTGGCACGGAATGGGAAAGCCCCGGCGCAAACCGGGGCTGACCTGCGGTGATACGGGCTCCCGCGATAGGACTCGAACCTATAACCTGCCGGTTAACAGCCGGACGCTCTGCCGATTGAGCTACGCGGGATTGGTCAGTGCGAGGCGCGGCTGCGTGTGGTTCCGCTCCTGCCCTGACGGGGTTGCGCAGATAAGGGTAGCGCACCTGGGAGCGGGCCGGCTCAGCCCGGGATCTGGGCCCAGGCAAGCTGGGTGGCCCGGCCGGCCGCCACCGTGACCGCCATGACGGCCGCGGCGATCGGGGCCCGCGTGGCGGAATGATGGCGCCACGGGGAGTAGGCCCCGATCTGGCGGGGAAGTCAACCTCGCAGGTCCATTCGGCGAACGCAGGCGTAAGAGAGGTCTCAGATGCGCTACCGCTTCGTTTTCTTTACCGGCCTGGGCATCGGCTTCGTGCTCGGGGCCAGGGCAGGCCGGGAGCGCTACGAGCAGATGCGGAAACTAGCCCGCAAGCTGGCGGACAGCCCGGCGGTGCAGCAGGCGGCCGGTGCGCTCCAGGCGCAGGCGGCGAGCTACGCTAAGGCGGCGGGCGGCAAGGTGGCTGACCGCGCGGGCGCGGCACGGGCCAAGGTCGGCGGGGCGATCCATGACCATGTCCCGGGCATGCGGGTCAGGGAGTCCAACGGGCGCCCGGCCGACGGCGGGCGGGGCCACTACGCGCAGGCGCCAGGGACGGCCGAAGGCTGACCGGCGCCGCGTCACGCTGACCGGCCCCACACCCGGCTGACCGGCCCCACACCCGGCTGACCGGCCCGCACCCGGCTGACCGGCCCGCACCCGGCTGACCGGCCCCGCGCCGCGCTGCCCGGCCCCGCGCCGCGTCACGCCCGGCTGACCGGTTCCCCGCCGCGTTGCCCGGGGCCTCGGCGCCATCGGCCAGCCCGCCAAGAGCACCTCTGACCTGGCTCTATTACTTAAAGTAGTGTTATGGTCACGGTATGAACCCATTGACGGGCGTGCTGGCCGAAGCCTGGGGTCTCTACCGCCGCTTCGCCGCCCACTTCCTCACCATCGCATTCGTGCTGTACCTCGTCACGGCGATCATCGTGGCCGTCCTGACCGTGTCCGCCGGGGCCACCGGCTACTTCCTGGCGGCCATCATCGAGTTCATCGCCGCGTTCCTGGTCCAGGCCGCCATGATCAAGGCCGTGCAGGACGTCAGGGACGGCCGCGCCGACCTGAGCATCGGCGGGACGATCTCCGCCGCCGCGCCCTTCGTCCTCCCGGTCGCGGGCGCGTCGCTGCTGGCCGGGATCGGGATCGGGGCCGGCCTGGTGCTCCTGGTCGTGCCCGGCCTGATCCTGCTGACGTACTGGTCCCTCATCGTGCCGACGATCGTCGTCGGCGAGTCGGGCGCCATGGCGGCGTTCGGCAAGAGCTGGCGAGCCATCAGCGGTCACTTCTGGCAGGCGTTCGGCACCTACGTGCTGGTCTTCCTGATCTGGATCGCGGTCAACATCGCGCTGGGGCTGGCGCTGCTCGCGGCGCCCGCCGCGATCCGCAGCTTCGTCAGCAGCGTGGTCGCGGGCACCCTCCTGGCGCCGTTCTACGCGCTGGTGGTCACGCTGGTCTACTACCGGCTGTCCGAGGCCCACGCGGGCGCGGTGCCCGCCGCGCCGCCGCGCAGCGGGTTCACCGCGCCGCCACCGGCCCAGGCGTAGACCGGCCGCCGCGGGCGGCCCAGGCATAGCCCGGTCGCCGCGGGCCCGGCGAGGGCGCAACCCCGCCGGGCCCGCGGCGCGGGCTCGCGGTGCACGCGGCCTAGGCGTTCTGCGCGGCTAGCGCCGGGACGGGCTGGCGGGACGCGCGGTAGCCGATCCCGGCGGTGCGGATGAGCACCATGGCCACCGCCATGAAGATCAGCCCGTCGGTGATGGCCGCCGCGCTGACCTGGTTCGCGACGGCCCAGCCGACCAGCGAGGCGGTGAACCAGTGCGCGGCGCCGTAGGAGAAGGCCGCCCTGGCGCCGATGATGACGATCCACAAGATCGCATAGGGCGCCCCGGCCCGGCTGACCGGCCTACCGGTCTCCGGGCTGCGGTAGACCCCCATCAGGGCGACGGCGGCCAGCCCGGCGAGCAGGCCCGCGACCACGCCCGCGATCTCCACCGCCAGGCCCGCGCCGTGAGTGACCGGCCGGGAGATGAACAGCGGCACGATCACCGCGGCGGCGATCACCGGGCGCAGCATCCGCATGGGGCCGATCTTCCGGGCGGGGCCCAGGTCGGTGGCCAGCACCGTGGCGAGCACCACGCCGTTGACGATCATCGCTTCGGTGAGTTCGGAAGACATCTCGTGCTCCTGGTGACTCGTTCTTCGCCGACGAACCCACCATCCCGGCGCGCGGCGTTCCGCGAATCGGAGCACGGGCCGGCCTGCGGCACCAGACCGCGCGAGCCCGCTGGTACCACCCGGTACCAGGCCGGGCCACCGGCATTCAGCCCACGGGCCGGCGCCGTGGTACCACGCCCGCCGTGATACTTGGAGTCATGCTGCGCACGGTCAACTGGCTGGCCCGCGGCCTGGGCTTCGCCTGGCTCGGCCTGCTGGCGTTCCTGATCGCGCCGGCGCACCAGCCTGGTGCCGTGGCGGTGCAGGCAGCCGGTTACGGCCTGCTCGGCGTGGCACTGCTGGCGTGGGCGCTGCTCGAGGCGCGCCCGCCCGAGGCGCGGCATCACCGCCGGGCGCTCACCGTGCTCCGCGGCGTGATCGCGGTCGCCTCGGGTCTCGCCTGCGGCGCCGGGTACGGCGGCTCCGCCATGGTGGCCTTCGGGTTCGTCGCGGCGATGATGGCCGCCAGCGACGACGGCCTGGGCGCGGCCCTGGCGGTGACGGGATCCGGCATCCTGGCGACCGAGATCAGCGGGCTTGCCTTCGGCGGCGGCTACGGCACCCTGCTCGGGCTCCCGTCGATCCTGCTGGCCGGCCTGGTGGTGGGGCGCAACCGGGGCGCCTACCGGGTCCAGGCGGAGCAGGCGGCGCAGCTCCTTGCCCAGCGCGAAGACCTGGAGGCCGAGCAGCGCCGGGCCGGTCTGCTGGACGAGCGGGCCCGCATCGCCCGGGAGATCCACGACGTGCTCGCCCATTCCCTCGGCGCGCTGGGTATCCAGATCCAGGCCGCCCGCGCGGTGCTGACCGACACCGGGGACGCCGCCCGGGCGGACGAGGTCCTCGCCGCCGCCCAGCGGATGGCCGCCGAGGGCCTGGTCGAGACGCGCCGGGCGGTGCACGCGCTGCGGGCCGGCACCCTGCCGCTCGATGAGGAACTCGCCAGGGCCAGCGACACCCACGCGCAGCGCTACCACGTCCCGGCCACCTTCGACGTCGGCGGCTCCCCCGGTCCGCTGCCGCCGGACGCCACCGTCGCGCTGCTGCGCGTCGCCCAGGAGTCCCTGGTCAACGCGGCCAAGCACGCGGCGGGGCAGGGCGTCGCGGTCCGCCTCGACTACTCCGACGCCGACGTGCGGCTCACCGTCCGCAACGACCTGCCCGCGGCCACCGGCCCGGACGGCGAGGCCGGCGTGAGCACGGTCAACGCCGGCTACGGGCTGACCGGCATGCGGGAGCGCCTCCGGCTGCTGAACGGCACGCTGCAGGCGGGGCGCCGCGACAACCAGTGGATCGTGTCCGCCGAACTGCCCCGCCCCCGGCCGGGAAACGTGCCGTCGTGACCGCCCAGGAAACCCCAGAAGGCCCGCCGCTGCGCATCGTCATCGCCGACGATCAGGCCAGCGTGCGCGAGGGCCTGGTGCTGCTGCTCGGCGGGCTGCCCGGGATCGAGGTGGCCGGCGCGGCCGCGGACGGGGAGCAGGCACTGGAACTCGTGGCCGAGCACCATCCCGACGCGATCCTGCTGGACCTGCACATGCCCGTCCTTGACGGCATTGGCGCCACCCGCCGGCTCACCGCCGAGCACCCCGGCGTCGCCATCGTCGTGCTCACCACCTACGCCGACGACAGCTCCGTCCTTGACGCCCTGCAGGCCGGCGCGCGCAGCTACCTGACCAAGGACGCCGACCGCACGCACATCGCCCAGGCGCTGCACGCGGCGGCCCGCGGCCTGACGGTCTTCGACCCGCGCGCCCACGCCACGCTACTCGCCGCCATGGCGGCACCGGCCAAACCGGAGGCCGCCCCGGCGCCCGCCCCCGACGGGCTGACGCAGCGCGAGGTCGAGATCCTCGGCCTCATCGGCCGCGGCCTGACCAACCCGGAGATCGCCGCGAAGCTGTTCCTCAGCAACCACACGATCAAGACCCACATCAACCGGATCTTCGCCAAGACCGGGTCCCGGGACCGGGCGGCCGCCATCGGCTACGCGCACCGCCACCACATCGGCTGACGCACGCATCCGTTCTTATCAGCCAAAACGCGGCCCCGCGCGGCCCTCAGCCGCCCGTGCCCCGCCGAACGACTGCCCGCCCCGGCTGGGCGTCAGCCCAGGTAACCGCGGAGCAACTGGGCGCGGCTGGGATGGCGCAGCTTGGCCAGGGTCTTGGACTCGATCTGCCGGATCCGCTCCCTGGTCACGCCGAACTCCCGGCCCACCTCCTCCAGGGTCCGGGGGTGGCCGTCGGTCAGGCCGAACCGGAGCTGGATGATCTTCTGCTCCCGCCCGGACAGCGCGTCCAGGATCTCGCTGAGCTGATCCTGGAGCATGATGAACGCGGCCGCCTCCATCGGGACCACGGCATCGGTGTCCTCGATGAAGTCGCCCAGGTCTGAGTCTTCCTCACCGATCGGCGCCTGCAGGGACACCGGCTCCTGCGCGATCCGCTGGATCTCCGCGACCCGCTCCACCGGGAGGCCCATCTCGGCGGCGATCTCGTCCGGGGCGGCCTCCCGCCCCAGGGCCTGGTGCAGCTGGCGCTGGACCCGGGCCATCTTGTTGATCGTTTCCACCATGTGGACCGGGATCCGGATGGTCCGCGCCTGGTCCGCGATCGCACGAGTGATCGCCTGCCGGATCCACCAGGTCGCGTAGGTGGAGAACTTGTATCCCTTGGTGTAGTCGAACTTCTCCACCGCGCGGATCAGCCCCAGGTTCCCCTCCTGGATCAGGTCCAGGAAGCCAAGGCCGCGGCCGATGTACCGCTTGGCGATCGATACCACCAGGCGCAGGTTCGCCTCGATCAGCCGCTGTTTGGCGCGCAGCCCGTCGTGGCCGAGCAGGGCTAGTTCGGCCCGTTCGGCACCGGCCAGCGAGAAGCCGCCGTGCAGCTTCTCCTCGGCGAACAGGCCGGCCTCGATGGCCTTGGCCAGTTCTACTTCCTCCTCGGCGGTCAGCAGCGGGACCCGGCCGATCTCACGCAGGTAGATCCGGACCAGGTCGCCGGTGACCGGCCGGCGTGTCTCTTCGCTGGGCTCGCCCCCGGACGGGGCTTCCGCCTCCTCGGGTGCGGCGTCCACCACCTCGACGCCTTCGGCCGTGAGCATCCGCACGATGCCGTCGAGCGCGTGGGCCGGCAGGTCGCTGGAGTCGATGGCGACCGCGATGTCCCCGACAGCCACGGCACCCTGCTCTCTAGCCCGCGCTAGCAGGTCTGCCATGGGATCGCCGGGCGGCCGCGCAGGGGAAAGTAACGTAAAAGTCACGGAACCCAGTGTGCGCCAGGGAGCCCTGGTTCTGATGGGCTTAATTTTGTCACCTGCAGGCACGTAACGCTGACATCCCGAAGTCAGATATATGACGCGACCCACACTCACGCGGCGAACCGGTCGTTCCGGCAGGTACCGGTTAGAAAGCCCCGGCCGCCTTCTCCACCAGAGCCTTGCGGCGCTGCTCAAGCGCGACCAGGTCACCGAAGGTCCGGTTGTACTCGGGCCGGGCGTCCACCGGGTTCAGCCGTTGCAGCCGGGACTTGACTTCGGCGATCCTGCGGCTGACGGCGAGTTCCTCGACCCGGGCGAGGACCGCGTCGGCGTAGCGCGTGTCCGGCTCACCGTCGGCCCTCGGCACCCGGAGCGCCTCCACGGCGAGCTGGGTCACGAACCCGCGGATCTGGTCGTCCGGGGCGGCGTCCCGCAGCCGGGCCACCCATTCCTGCGCCCCGGCCGCTCCCCTGGCCCCGCCACAGCCGTCGATCAGCTCGCGCACGGCGGCGTGCGGCTGCGCGGTGAACGCGGCCGGGCCGAGCACGTCGAACGCGGGACCGCACAGCGCCGGGCGCTGCACGGCCAGCTTGAGGGCCTCACGCTCCACCTGGATCACCGGGTCGGCGAGGTCGTAGGGCGCCGGCTCGGCCGGGCCACCGGCCCGGTCGTACACCGCGGCGCCCTGCCCCGCGGGCCCGCCGCCCGCCACCGCGCCCGGCCCGCCCCGGACCGCGCGGGCACCCGGCGCACCAGGCCCGCCCGGTCCCCCGGGGCCCGCCGGGCCGCCGGGCCGCCCGGGCCTTCCCGGTCCCCCGGCCGCCCGTCCCGGCCCGGTTCCCGCCGGGCCACGGCCGGGCCCGGACCCCAGGACCGGCCCGCCGGGACCCGCCCTGGCCTGCGGCCGGGACGCGTGCTCACGGACCCGGCCGAGCACGAACTCCTCGTTCAGCATGCCGAGCCACCGGTCCAGGCTGACCGCGTACCTGTCGCGCAGGCCGCGGTCCTTGATCCGGGCGATGATCCGGGCGGACGCGTCGAGCGCGGCGAGGCGGCCCTCGTTGGTGTCCAGGTTGTGTTTGGCCAGTTCGCTGCGGATCGCGAACTCGAACACCGGGACCCGCCTGGCCACCAGGTCGCGCACGGCTTCCGGCCCGTGCTTGACCCGCAGGTCGCACGGATCCAGGCCGTCGGCCTGCACCGCCACGAACGTCTGGGTGACGAACCGCTCCTCAAGGTCGAAGGCGCGCAGCGCGGCCCGCTGCCCGGCCGCGTCCCCGTCGAAGGTGAACACGACCTCGCCGAGGAACTGGTCGGCGTCCATCAGCAGCCGCCGCAGCACCTTGACGTGGCCGTCGCCGAACGAGGTGCCGCTGGTGGCGACGGCAGTGGGCACGCCGGACAGGTGGCAGGCCATCACGTCGGTGTAGCCCTCGACGATCACCGCCTGGCGCCGGTGGGCGATCTCCCGCTTGGCCAGATCCGCCCCGTACAGCACCGCGCTCTTCTTGAACAGCGGTGTCTCCGGCGTATTCAGGTACTTGGGGCCGTTGTCGTCCGGGTCCAGCTTTCGCGCGCCGAACGCGATCACGTCGCCGGTCAGGTCCCTGATCGGCCACATCAGCCGGCCGCGGAACCGGTCCACCGGGCCGCGCCTGCCCTGGCTGGCCAGCCCGGAAAGCAGCAGCTCGGCGTCGGTGAACCCGCGGCCGCGCAGGTGCCGGGTCAGCGCCTCCCACTCGGCGGGCGCGTAGCCGCAGCCGAAACCCTCCGCGTCGGCCAACTCGAATCCCCGCTCGGAGAGGAACTCCCTGGCCGGGGCGGCCGCCGGCGCGCGAAGCCGTTCGGCATAGAAATCGGCCGCTGCCTGGTGCGCGGCGAGCAGCCGGCGCCGCCTGCTCTGCTCGTGCCCGGGGACGTGCCCGCCCTGCTCGTAGGTGAGCTCGAGGCCGGCCCTGGCGGCAAGCCGCTCGACCGCCTCGGGGAAGGTGAGGTTGTCCACCTTCTCCACGAACCGGATGACGTCGCCGCCGTCCGCGCAGGAGAAGCAGTACCACAGGCCGCGGGCCGGGGTCACGTTGAACGACGGGGTCTTCTCATCGTGGAACGGGCACAGGCCCTTGAGCGAGCCGCCCCCGGCGTTGCGGAGCTGCAGGTACTCGCCGATCACCTCGGCGATGAGCGACTGCTCGCGGATCAGCGCGATGTCCTCGTCGCGGATCCGGCCTGCCACTCGCAACCCCTCGTTCAGCGCTCCCCGTCGCGGCGAGTCTAGCCCCAGGTACCCACATTCGGCGGGCTTGCCGTGCGAGCCGCGCCATCTGCCGCCGGCGCGGGCCCGGAAGCGGACGGGGCGGGCGACGGCGGGCGCCAGGCCGGCGCCCTGCCAGGGCCGGCGGGTGGCGTCTTGCTAAGGTCGCCGGGTGCGCTGCCTGCTGGTGCTCTGGGACATCGATTTCACCCTCATCGACGCCGGTGGGGTCGGCACCCGGCTGTACCGGATGGTGTTCCGCGACATGTTCGGCGCCGAGTTGCCCGGCGCGGCGGACATGGCCGGGCGCACCGACCGGGCCATCGTGCTCGACACGCTGGGCCGGGCCGGGATCCCCGAGCCGCGCCAGCACCTGGATCAGTTCCTGGCCAGGCTGGCCGCGCTGGCGCCGGCCGGCCGCGAGCTCGCCGAACGGCACAGCCGGGCGCTGCCCGGCGCCGCCGCGGCCCTGGACGCGCTGGCCGCCTACGGCGCCGCCGCCCAGGATGGCGACGGCACCCGCGCACGGGACGGCGCACCGGACGTGCGCGTGGTGCAGTCGGTGCTCACCGGGAACGTCCGGCCGATGGCCGAGATGAAACTCGGCGCGCTCGGCCTGGACGCCCATCTTGACCTGGCGATCGGCGCCTACGGCGAGTCGCACGAGGCCCGCGCCGAACTGGTGCACCTGGCCAGGGACAACGCCGCCCGCAGCTACGGCGCGGACTTCTCCGGCCCGGCGACCGTGCTGGTCGGTGACACGCCGCTGGACGTGGCCGCCGCGCTGGAGACCGGCGCCCGGGCCGTGGCGGTGGCCACCGGCGGGACCACCGCCGCCAGGCTCGCCGCGTCCGGGGCGCACGCCGTGCTGGCCGACCTCACCGACACCCCGGCCGTCCTCGCCGCGATCCTCGCCGGCGGCTGAACGCGGCGCGTGCGCCGCGTTCACGCCTGGTCAGAGTTCGGGGATGGGGACGTCGGGGTCGGCCAGCCGGGCGGGGTCCACCTGGCGGCGGGAGCGGATAACGGCCTGGATGTCGTCGCTCACGTCCCAGACGTTGACGTTCATCCCGGCGACCAGGGCCCCGCCGGACAGCCAGAACGCGATGAACTCGCGCGCGTCCCGGTCGCCACGGTAGACGACCTGGTCGTAGGAGCCCGGCTCGGGCAGCCCGGCCGTCTCCATGCCCAGGTCGTACTGGTCGCTGAAGAAGTAAGGCACCACGTCGTAGCTGACCCCCTGGCCAAGCATGGACCTGGCCGCCGCGGGGCCGCCGTTCAGCGCGTTGGCCCAGTGCTCCACCCGGATGTGCTTGCCGAGCAGGGGGTGGAACGCGTTGGCCACGTCCCCGGCCGCGAACACCTCGTGCGCCGAGGTGCGCAGCCCGGCATCGGCGATCACCCCGTTGGCGACGTCCAGGCCGGCGTCCGCGGCCAGCCTCGTCACCGGCACCGCCCCGATCCCGACCACCACCAGTTCCGCGGGCAGCACCGCCCCCGCGGAGGTGACCGCGGCGCTGACCTTGCCGCCTGAGCCGCGCAGTTCGGTGACCGACTCGCCGAACCGGAACACCACGCCGTGCTCGCGGTGCAGGTCGGCGAACATGCCGCCGAGTTCGGGGCCCAGGTGCCGGTGCAGCGCGCCGGCCTCGGGCTCGACCACGGTGACCTCGCAGCCGGCCTCCCGGGCGGCGCAGGCCACCTCCAGCCCGATCCAGCCCGCGCCGACGATCACCACCTGGCCGCCGCCGCGCAGCGCGGCCGCGAGGCGCTCGCTGTCACCGACCCGGCGCAGGTACATCACGCCCTCCAGGTCAGCCCCCGGCACGCTAAGGCGGCGCGGGGCCGCGCCGGTGGCTAGCAGCATCCGATCGTAGCCGACGGTGCCGCCGTCGGCGAGCCGAACCCGCCGCGCGCCCAGGTCGAGCCCGGTCGCCGTCACGCCCAGCCGCAGGTCCACGCCGTTGTCCGCGTACCAGGACTCTTCGTGCACGTAGATGGAGGACCGCTCGTCCTTGCCGAGCAGGTAGCCCTTGGACAGCGGCGGGCGCTCGTATGGCCGCTCGTGCTCCTCCCCCAGTAGCACCACGGCACCCCCGAAGCCCTCCTCCCGGAGGGTTTCCGCCGCCTTGGCGCCGGTCAGGCTGGCACCGACGATCACGTACGTGGGTTCAGCGGGCATCTGACGTTCCCTCTTTCCTCACGGCCGCCGCCGCCGGAGGGATAACGCCCCGGCTGGCCGGTTCCGCGGCGCCGGGCGCGGGCCCCGGCACAGGCGATCATGCCAGGCGATGGCAGAAGTATCGGTGAGCGACGCGATTTGGTCCACCACCACCCGCAGCCGCGCCTGGTCGGACTCCGCGGCGAGGTAGGCGGGCCGCAGCACCGGGTCAAGGGTGGCCGGGGCACCGGCCCGCACCGCGGCCGCCAGTTCGGCGATCAGCTCACGCTCGGCGGCCTGCCGGGCGGCGACCCCCTCCCGGCTCATCACGAAATGCGCGGTCACCGCCTTGAGCAGGGCGCATTCCAGCCGCTGCCGCGGGGGCACCACCAGGCCGGCGGCGTACCTGGTGAGCGGGAACCGGCCCTCGGCGGCCGCGAGCGTCGCCTGCTGCGCGCTCCCGCAGAACCGGCCGATCAGCTCGCTCGTCAGGTGCTTCAGCGCGGCCAGGGCGGCGGGCCCGCCGTCGTAGGATCTCGGCCAGAACGGCAGCCCGAGCAGCCCGCCGAACACCTCGTCCAGCTCCGCCCCGGTCACCCCCGGCGAGAGGTACCGGGTCCTGGCCTGCTCGGTGACCGCCGCCCGCTCGGCCGCCCCGCGCAGCGCCCGCAGCGTGATATGCCCTGCCTGCAGCCCGTCTTCCAGGTCGTGCACCGAGTACGCGATGTCGTCGGCCCAGTCCATCACCTGGGCCTCCAGGCAGAGCTTCCCGTCCGGCGCCTGCTCTTTTATCCAGCGATACGCGGCGGCGTCGTCGGCGTAGTACCCGAACTTGGCAGGCAGGCCCGCCGCGGCCTGGGGCCCGGGGGCGCCCCACGGGTACTTGATGCATCCGTCGAGGGTGGCCCGGGTCAGGTTGAGGCCCGCCCCGGCCACCTTCGCCTCCAGCCGGGTGAGCAGCCGCAGGCTCTGCGCGTTGCCCTCGAACCCGCCGCAGCCGGCGGCCAGCCCGGCCAGGGCCACCTCGCCGTTGTGCCCGAACGGCGGGTGCCCCAGGTCGTGGGCCAGGCAGGCGGCGTCCACCAGGTCCGGGTCACAGCCGAGTTCGGCGCCGAACTCCCGGCCGATCTGCGCGCACTCCAGCGAGTGGGTGAGCCTGGTCCGGGGAAAGTCGCCCACGCCCACCCCGACCACCTGCGTCTTGGCGGCGAGCCTGCGCAGCGCGGAGGAGTGCAGCACCCGGGCCCGGTCGCGGACGAAGGGCCCCCGGCGGCGATCCGCCGGCGGATCCTCCTTCCCCGGCTCGGCCGCCCAGCGCGCGGTGGCGTGGGCGTCGTAGCCCGTGCCCGGGCTCACCGGGTGTCGCTGCCCCCAGCGGTCTCCAGGAGCGCCGCGCGGCCGGCTTCCAGCCGGGCCACCGGCACCCTGAAGGGCGAGCAGGACACGTAGTTGAGGCCGACCTCGTGGAAGAAGTGAACGGACTCCGGGTCACCGCCGTGCTCGCCGCACACCCCGAGTTCCAGGCCCGGGCGGGCCGCCCGGCCTTCCTCCGACGCCATCCGGACCATGCGGCCGATGCCCTCGGTGTCGATGGTCTCGAACGGGGACACCCCGAAGATGCCCAGCTCGATGTAGCGGCTGAAGAACGCGCCCTCCACGTCGTCGCGGGAGAAGCCCCAGCCCATCTGGGTGAGGTCGTTGGTGCCGAAGGAGAAGAACTCGGCGGACTTGGCGATCTCCCCGGCGATCATCGCCGCCCGGGGCACCTCGATCATGGTGCCGATCATGGTGTGCACATGCACACCGGTCTCTGCCTCGACCTCGGCCAGTACCTTCGCGGTGGCGTCACGGGAGATCTCCATCTCCTGCACCGAGCCGGTCAGCGGGATCATGACCTCCGGCCTGGGATCGCGGCCCGCCTGCTTCAGCTCCGCCGCTGCCTCGGCGATCGCCCGTACCTGCATGTCCAGCAGGCCGGGGATGACCAGGACCAGCCGGACACCACGCAGCCCCAGCATGGGGTTCTGCTCGTGCAGGCGGCGCACCGCGTCGAGCAGCTTGCGGTCCTTCTCGGTGGCCCCGCCCGCCTTCTCTGCTAGGGCGACCTTGACCGACAGGTCGGTGAGGTCGGGCAGGAACTCGTGCAGTGGCGGGTCGATCAGCCGGATGGTGACCGGCAGCCCGTCCATGGCCCTGAGGATCTCCACGAAGTCGCCGCGCTGCAGCGGCACCAGCGCGTCAAGCGCGGCCTGCCTGCCCGCCTCGTCCTCGGCCAGGATGAGCCGCTCCACCAGTTGGCGGCGCTCGCCGAGGAACATGTGCTCGGTGCGGACCAGGCCGACCCCACCGGCGCCGAACCGGCGAGCCCTGGCGCAGTCCTCGCCGGTGTCGGCGTTGGCGTGCACGCCGAGCCGCCTGCTGACGTCGGCGTGGTCCATGATCCGGGCGACTGCCCCGACCAGCTCGTCGGACCCCGCGTCCAGGCTGCCCTCGAAGAACTCCACCACCGGGGAGGGCATGACGGGCACCTCACCGGCGTACACGACGCCGCTGGAGCCGTCGATGGAGATCACGTCGCCCTCGCGGATCGTGACGCCGCCCGGCGCGGTGAACTGGCGGGACGCGAGGTTCATCTCGAGCTGCTCGGCCCCGCACACGCAGGTCTTGCCCATGCCCCGGGCGACGACCGCGGCGTGGCTGGTCTTGCCCCCCCGGCTGGTGAGGATGCCCCGGGCGGCGATCATGCCGTGCAGGTCGTCGGGGTTGGTCTCGCGGCGGACCAGGATGACGTGCTCGCCCGCGTCGGCCTGCTCGACGGCGCGGGCCGAGTCGAACACGGCCTTGCCGACGGCGGCGCCGGGGGACGCGCTGACCCCGGTGGTGATCTTCCTGGGGTTACCGGACAGGTCGAACCGGGGGAACATGAGCTGCGCGAGCTGGTCCCCGGTGACCCGGGTGACCGCCTCGTCCATGTTGATCAGGCCCTGGTCGACGAACTGGGTCGCGATGCGGAACGCGGCCGCCGCGGTGCGCTTGCCCACCCGGGTCTGCAGCATCCACAGCTTGCCCCGCTCGATGGTGAACTCGATGTCGCACAGGTCCCGGTAGTGGTTCTCCAGCGTCTCCATGATCTGCACGAGCTGCCGGTAGGAGGCGGGGTCGATCTTCTCCAGGTCCTGCAGCGGCACGGTGTTCCGTATCCCGGCGACGACGTCCTCGCCCTGGGCGTTCTGCAGGTAGTCGCCGTAGATGCCCTGCTGGCCGGTGCCCGGGTCGCGGGTGAACGCGACCCCGGTGCCCGAGTCGGCGCCGAGGTTGCCGAACACCATCGCCACCACGTTGACCGCGGTGCCGAGGTCGGCGGGGATCCGCTCCTGCCGCCGGTAGAGCACGGCGCGGCCGGAGTTCCACGAGTTGAACACGGCCTCGATTGCCAGGTTCATCTGCTCGTGCGGCTCCTGGGGGAACTCCCGGCCGGTGTGCTCCCTGACGATCTCCTTGAACCGCTCGGTGAGCTGGCTCAGGTCGCCGGCGTCCAGGTCGAGGTCGTTGGTGGTGCCCTTGGCGTGCTTGGCCTCGTCGATCGCGCCCTCGAACGCGTCCCCGTCGATGCCGAGCACGGTCTTGCCGAACATCTGGACCAGCCGCCGGTAGGCGTCCCAGGCGAACCGCTCGTTCCCGGACTGCTTGGCCAGCCCGTGCACGGACTCGTCGGTAATGCCGATGTTCAGGACGGTGTCCATCATCCCCGGCATGGAGAACTTGGCCCCGGACCGGACACTGACCAGCAGCGGGTCGGCCGGGTCGCCGAGTTGCCGGCCCATCGCCTGCTCCATCCGCCGCAGGTGGTCGCCGACCTCCGCGGCGAGCCCGCCGGGGACGCCGCCATGCTCCAGGTAGTGACGGCACGCCTCGGTGGTGATGGTGAAGCCAGGCGGCACGGGCAGGCCGATGTTGGTCATCTCGGCAAGGTTGGCACCCTTGCCGCCCAGCAGGTCCTTCAGGTCCTTGTTGCCCTCGCTGAATGCGTAGACGAGCTTCGCCACTGCACGCTCTCCTTGTGCCCGCGCCGCCGCCCGGCGCGTTGGGGGACGTAGCTACCGGGGCGGCCATCTGCATGCGGCCTCACGGCCCTGTTGTCAGGACTCTACCGAGAGTCGCGCACTCCATGCGCCCCGCCCGTGCGGCAGCGTGACCGAGACGATCACCGACGGCTACCGGGTTGCGCGATGATGCTGCCAGGAGAAGCAGCGAAAGGCCGGGCCACGCGTCTCAGGGACATGGAATCCAATATCCGGGGATCCGTCACCGCCCTAAGTGCCGCCGCCCAGGCCAGCCCCGGCCGGGCCGGCCCGGCCACCGCGGAGCGGGCAGTGACCCAGCTGTACGAGGCGCACGCCCTCGGGATGATCCGGCTGGCCCACATCATGCTCGGCGACCGGCAGAGCGCCGAGGACGCCGTGCAGGACGCATTCTGCGGGCTGTACCGGCGCTGGTCGCAGCTGTCCGACCCGGGGAGCGCGGTCTCCTACGTGCGGTCCGCCGTGCTGAACGGTGCCGCTCGGTACTGCGCCGCAGGACCACCTCGCACGCGCCGCACGGCCTGGCCGGGCGGTCAGAACCGGCGCGTTCCGCGGAGTCCGCGGTGCTCGGCAGGGAGGAACGGGAGGAGATCATGCGGGCGGTGCGGCGGCTCCCGCCCCGCCAGCGCGAAGCCCTCGTGCTCCGGTTCTATCTCGACCTGTCCGCCGAGGAAACCGCCACCACCATGCGGATCAGCCCCAGCAGCGTCAGATCCGCCACGCACCGGGCGCTCGCGTCCCTGGGCCGGATGCTTCAGGAGCAGTCATGAACACAGTCGAAGACAAGGTCCGCATGGCGCTGCGGGAGACCGGCGAGGAGATCAGCCCGCACACCGTCCCGCCGCTGCGGCTGCGCAGTACCCGGCACGGCGCCCGGCTGCCCCGGATCCCGGGCCGCTGGGGCACCTGGCTCACCCCGCTGGCCGCCGCGGCGGCCGTCGCCGCCGTGGTCGCCGCCTCCCTGGCCATCTCCACCACGTTCCACGGCCATACCCGGAGCACCGGCCCGGCCACGGCAACACGGTGGAACGGTTCCCCCGTCGGCCCCTCATCCGCCCTCCGTAAGGTGCCGCCATACTTCGTCGCCCTGTCCGGCCCGACCCAGTCCGAGGGCGACTACCGGGCGGTGGTGCGGTCCACCGTCACCGGCCGCACGCTCGCCACGGTCACCCCGCCCCGCCCGTACCGGGTCTTCACCTGGGTCAGCGGCGCCGCCGACGACCGCACGTTCGTGCTGGCCGCCCAGCGCTACTGGCATATCGGCCACGGCCAGGCCGGGCTGCCCGCGGAGAATCGGGACAACACCACTCCCACCGTGTTCTTCAAGCTGACCTTCGCCTCGGCCACCCACGCGGCCACGCTGACCAGACTCAGCGTGCCGGGACCGATCCATTCCTTGTTCGGGATGGCCGTGTCACCAGACGGCACCAGGCTCGCCCTGGACCTGGGCCTCAAGTCCGTCCAGGTGGTCACGCTGCCCACCGGCACGGTCCGGTCCTGGGCCTGGCATGGCAGCGGCAATATCGGCAACTGGAAGCCCATGGGCCAGATCTTCTCCTGGTCCGCCGACGGCCGTTACCTGGAGTTCCAGCAGTGGGGCGGCCACTACAACGAGACCATGCAGGTCCGCGTGCTGGACATCACGGCCCCAGGTACCTCGCTCGCCACGGCCAGGGTCATCGTGGCGTTCCCGTACCGGGCCGGCACCGTCGCCACCACCAACACGGTCCTCACCCCGGACGGCACCAGGATCGTCGCCGCGACCAGCTTCTACCCGCCGCATCACACCGGCCCCGCCGGCTACACCCAGATCACCGAGTACTCCGCCAGCACCGGCAAGTCCCTCTTCCACGAGGACCGGTTCAGCTCATCCGTCGGCTGGCAGGAAGTCCTCTGGGCCAGCCCGGACGGCAGTGCCCTGGTCATCTCCGACCCCAGGGGCGCGAAGAGCCGGTACGGGGGCCGCAACAACGTCCTGGGCGTCCTTGCCGGGAACAAGTTCACCCCGATCCCGCACGGCGCCGACGAGTTCATCAACATGGCCTGGTAGCCCCCTGGAGCCAACGACTGGCCCAACTGATCACCAGGCGAGCGCGCATCGAGCGGCAGGCGTTCGCCCAGCCGCTCGATCCCCGCTCGTCCCGGTTTATGGTGGCCCGGTGCGCGACACTGATCATGTGAGTACGCACGTGATCGGCCT
>WNGH01003767.1_pt1 | contig 16791 bp, 12 predicted proteins | sample 5400631 | NCBI WGS metagenome assembly WNGH01 (sample SAMN13153373, study PRJNA577476) | soil metagenome | isolation source: 115 cm soil or saprolite under Garry oak tree replicate 1 | place: USA:California | collected 2016-06-15
CGGGGCAAATACCGCCACGGTCGCAATCTCGGTAATTATCTCTGGACGGTCCGTATCTCCCGCGCCGACGTCGCGGATTTCATGCTCAGGCAATTAACGGACGACAGCTATATTGGAACTGCGGTGGCAGTGTGCTGGTAAAGGCCGCGGCAATCTGCGTTAGCGAAATCGGTTGCAAGTAACGCACAGCAGCGTTTTTCTCATTCCCCAATGAGAACGAACCGCTTTCTGTTTCTGGTCTGCGCGGCGAGCGCACTGGCTTTGATTAATCTGCGCGCGGCGAAGCCTGCGCCGGCGACTCCGAAGAAACCCGTTTCGGACGAATACCACGGCACGACGGTGGAAGATCCTTATCAGTGGCTGGAGAAGGATGATGACCCTGAGGTAAAGGCATGGTCGGCCGCCCAAAATCAGCGGACGCGCGATTACCTCGACAAGTTGCCGGACCGGGCGTCGATCGAGAAACAATTGGCCGATTGGTACGCGAAAACTTCGCCGAGCTATTCTTCGCTCGTCTCGCGCCCAGGAGTTTTATTTGCGATGAAATTCCAGCCGCCGAAACAGCAACCATTGCTGGTGACGCTCGCTTCGCCCGACGATCTCAAATCGGAGAAAGTCGTGCTCGATCCGAACGTGCTGGACGCCAAAGGCACGACAGCGATCGATTGGTTTGTGCCGTCACTTGATGGCAAGTACGTCGCTGTCTCGTTGTCGAAAGGCGGAAGCGAGGACGGCACGCTTCACTTTCACGAAACCACGACGGGAAAAGCGCTGCCGGACACCATCGCACACGTGCAATATCCCACGGCGGGTGGCAGTGCGGCTTGGAACGCGGACGGCACCGGAATTTATTACACGCGTTTTCCCCGGAAGGGTGAGCGGCCCGAAGCTGATCTGAATTTTTATCAGCAGGTTTATTTTCACAAACTCGGCACGGCTGACACCGAGGACACTTATTCGATTGGGAAAGACTTTCCGCGGATCGCTGAGATCGTGCTCGAAACTTCGCGCGACGGCAGATACATCCTCGCCACGGTAGCGAATGGCGATGGCGGCGATTTCGCGCATTATCTGCTCGGCCCGGACGGATCTACCTTAGGCGGATGGAAGCAAATCACCCAGTTCAGCGATCAAATCAAAGCCGCGCGCCTGGGACGCGACAATGCACTTTACTTTCTCTCGCGCGCTGGCGCACCGCGCGGCAAAATTCTGCGCTTGCCGCTCGACACACCAGAACTAAAGAACGCGGTTGAGATCGTGCCGGCTGGCGAAGCGGTCATCGAGCAAATCGTTCCCACGTCCGATGCGATTTATGTTGGCGATCTGCTCGGCGGCCCCTCTCAAATCCGGCGCTTTGGGTTGGACGGTAAAGGCGAAGCAATCATCCCAGTTCCAAAAATATCGGCTGTTCAGGAGATGTTCGCCGTGGAAGATAACTCGCTTCTGTTTCGCGATGTGAGCTACACCGAACCAGCGGCGTGGTTCCATTGCGCACAAGGAAAAACCGAGCCGGTGAAGACGGCCTTGCGCAGCACATCGCCGGTCTCATTCGCCGACATCGAAGTGACGCGCGAGTTCGCAACTTCGAAGGACGGCGCCAAGATTCCGCTCAACATCATTTTCCGCAAAGGAATGAAACGCGACGGGCAAAACCCGGCGTTGCTTTACGGCTACGGCGGCTACGGAGTCAGCATGTCGCCAAATTTTGATTTTACGCGGCGGCTTTGGTTCGATCACGGCGGCGTCTACGTGGTGGCGAACATTCGAGGCGGCGGAGAATTCGGTGAGGAATGGCACAAGGCCGGCAATCTCACCAAAAAGCAAAACGTGTTCGACGATTTCGCAGCCGCCGCCGAATACCTGATCAAAGAGAAGTACACGCGCCCGGAAAAACTTGCGATCCAGGGCGGAAGCAATGGCGGTCTTTTGATGGGCGCGATGATTACCCAACATCCTGATTTGATGCGGGCGGTCGTTTCCTCCGTCGGCATCTACGACATGCTACGTGTCGAGCTCGCGCCGAATGGCGCGTTCAATGTAACCGAATTCGGCACGGTAAAAGATCCGGAGCAATTCCAAGCGCTTTACGCCTACTCGCCTTATCATCACGTTGTGGATGGAACTAAGTTTCCCTCCATTTTGCTGATGACTGGCGCAAACGACGGACGTGTCGCGCCCTATCATTCGCGCAAGATGACGGCGCGCCTGGATGAAGCGAATAAGTCCGGCAATCCGATTCTGTTGCGGACGAGCTCGAGTGCCGGTCATGGCCAGGGCACCGCGTTGAGCGAGCGCATTAAACAATTGGCGGACATTTATGCATTTCTCTTCGCGCAACTGGACATGGGAAGAATGACGAGACCCGAATGACAAATGACTAACGAAGCACGAATGCTCCAATGACGAAACGCCGCTCGAACATTTTCTTCGTCATTCGGATTTCGTCATTCCTTCGTCATTAGACATTCGTCATTTTGACTTTGTCAATTTCCCCATCTTGCGAAGAAGATTCCTAATTTGCGCGGCGGCGATCGCAATTTTTTTCGTGATCGCAGCACTGGCGGGCACGGTGATTTTTTTCAGTCCGCTGTTCACTCATTACATCGAAAGCAACGGGCCGCTACGCACCGATCCGGCGGACGGGCTCATTGACGGCGCAAAGCGAAAATTTCCAGGCGAGCAATGGAGAGAGAGCACTGAAATCGCTCGATGCTCACGGTATCAGCGCCAGGTTTAATCCATGGGGCATGTTTGTGCGGCAATGGAGGTTCAGCGACGTACACGTTCGATCGGGCGACGTTGAAATCCAGATTTACGAGGCGAACCCCGAAGCAATCGAGCCCAAGCCGTGGTTTGCGATTTTTTTGCCTAACCGGGTGTTTCTGAAGCGGATTGAATCCGAGCATTCTAATGTGATCTGGCGATTCCGTGGTGAGCCAGCGGGCTTTTTCGGCACGCAACTGCTCATCACGCCGCACGGCCCAGACTTCGAATATCGCGCGACTGGGGGCACGTTGAAGATGGCACTCTTGCCTGGCCTCTATCTGCGCGGCGCCCATCTTCTCGTCACTAGTACGCTGCTCACTATTTACGATGTCAATCTCGCGCCAGATGAAAAGAGCGCCGGAAGCATTCACGGCCAGGGAACATCCGGCATAGGAAAAGATAAAAGTGTCGACTTCAAGGCGAACTTCGATCGCGTCCCGATTCGCACGTGGCTGTCAGGGAAATGGAAAGGACATTTAAGCGGCAGCGCTTTCGGAGACGTTCATTGGGCGGGAGAAAATCCGAAGCTGGAAAGTTCATCCGGCGAAGGTTCCTTCCGGGTGCGCGACGCGCGGATCGAGAATCTTCCGCTTCTGGAAAAGCTCGCCGAACTCGCACAGAAGAAATCGTTCGAACACCTGGAGCTAAACGATTGTTCGCTCAGTTTCGCATGGCGCTATCCGAAAATCGAGATCAAGGACATTGCGATTGAAGAGAACGGGAAATTTCGGATCGAAGGCGCGATCTCGATCGAGCGCCGCATGTTACGCGGTGCGATCAAGCTCGGCGTCGCCCAGCAATATCTCGATTGGCTGCCGAAACCTGAGGAAGTCTTCACTACTAAGCGGAGCGGCTATCTCTGGACGACCGTGCATCTGTCCGGGACGGTTGATGAACCGAAACAAGACCTGAGCCCGCGTATTGTCGAACTTTTCAAGGAATCGCCCGGCGCTTACCTCGGCCTTCTCTTTCGCCAGTTCGAGGCATGGTTAGAAAAAATATTCAGCGGCGATTAGCACATCGCGCAAACGAAAGCGCATGCGGCGAAACCTACTCTCACCAGGATTCCATCCTGACGACGAAAATCGACAGGATCGAAAATTTAGAAAGGCCTCGACACGGTTCCGCGCTTCTGACTAAAAGCGGCGTCTCATCGCTCAAGCAAAAACTGAAGGACAATCCGAATGAATAAACGAACTACCAGTACCCTTATGACGCGTCTCCGTTGGGGCGCGTTTTTCCTCGTTCTGCTGTTTCTCGTTATCCAAGTGATGCCCCGCGCATTGGGCCAGCGAGGTCAACAAGATATCAGCAAGAGAACTTCGGATATCCAAGCGCCATCGGATCCAGCGAGCGGGACTTGGACGGCCACGGGCAGCCTCAACACCGGCCGCTTTCTGCACACGGCGACCTTGCTGCCTAACGGGATGGTGCTGGTCGCAGGGGGACTTGATAGCAATTTCCATTCTTCCGCGAGCGCGGAACTGTACGACCCGGCGAGCGGAACCTGGACGACCACGGGCAGCCTCAACACCGCGCGTTATGGGCACAGCGCGACCTCGCTGTCCAACGGAATGGTCCTGGTTACAGGTGGATTTGATGGCGATGGTAATGCTTCCGCGAATGCGGAACTGTACGACCCGGCAAGCGGGACCTGGACGGTCACGGGCAGCCTCAATACCGGGCGCGCTGGGCACACGGCGACCTTGCTGCCCAACGCGGTGGTGTTGATTGCGGGGGGATTTGATAACAGCGGCTTTGCTTCCGCAAGCGCAGAACTGTACGATCCGGCGAGCGGGACCTGGACGGTCACGGGCAGCCTCAACGCCGCGCGCGCTCGGCACACGGCGAGCTTGCTGCTCAACGGGATGGTGCTGGTTGCAGGCGGATTAGACGGTATCACCGTTTCTCCGAGCGCAGAACTGTACGAGACTTCCACGTCCACGCCCACTCCAACGCCAACGCCAACCCCTACTGCGACGCCAACGCCGACACCTACGCCGGGCGAGATCACACTCAACGCCGTTGGCCATAGGGTGCGGGGGGTTCACACGGTAGATCTCTCCTGGACCGGGGCGACTTCGGCCAATATCGACGTCTACCGCGATGGCGCGGTGGTCGCGACGACGGCGAACGACGGCTTCTACACCGATTCCATCGGCACCAAGGGGCGCGCCACATACACCTACAAGGTGTGTGAAGCGGGGACCCAAACCTGCTCTAATGAAGTGACGGTGAGGTTCGGCGGCCCCCAGTAGGGAGTTAAGTAGGCAACTTCAATCAACGCGGCGCCGCGCGAGTGCACCCACGAGGCGGTACATGCCTAGACCGATCAAGCACCGCGAACTGATCCGTTGGCTTCAATCGCTTGGTTGGGCAGGACCGAAGACGCTTGAGCGCAGTTGGGGAATGGAGATGCCGGTACAATCGGTTTCGCGTTGCCTTTCTCGCTTTGCCAGCTAATTACCGAAAGCAAAGTTTTCGGGCATGTTAGCTCTCATTTACCTAGGGGTAGCAGTTTATCTTGGTGACCAACTTCCACCGGCGGGCCCGACGTCTGGTGAATCGCCCACGAGACCCATTTATTGAGTCGCCATCGCGATTCGAGGCTGGATAAGATCGACATCGTTTTCCCCAATGAGCGAATCGGAGACATCGACAACGGCGCGACGCGATTTGGTCGTGGCCATTATTCTTGGCTTGATCGCGGCTCTGGTGTTCTTCAAGTCCACAAAGCCGACGCAGCAACATTTCGATTACACGTTTCGAATCGCCGCCGCGCTGTTGCACGGCCACGTCGGCCTGGAGAGCCGCCAGGCTTCGTGGTTGAACGAAATGGTCCCGCGCGATGGCCGTTTCTACTCGGTCTTTCCACTCGGCGCTGTAGCGAGCATGCTCCCAGTCGCTCTTTTGCAGCGCGCCCGCTGGATCGAAAATTTTCCCGGCCATTGGATCGCCGCGATTCTCGTCGCCTGCGTTGTCTATTTCTTTTTTCGGTTAACGGAAATTCGGAGCCAGCCGCTCGTCCGGCGAATTTTACTTGCGCTCTTTCCAATCTTCGGCACGTGGGCGTGGTGCAACCTCGGATTTGGCGGGGCGTGGCAGATCGCGCTTGGCTTCGCCCTGCTTGGTGAAGCGGCAGCGCTATATTTTGTCCTGGTTCGGCCGCGGCCGCTTTTGGCCGGAATTTTTTTCGCCCTCGCAGTCGGCAACCGCACCGAGCTCGTGCTCACGCTCCCGTTTTTCCTTTATTTCGTCTGGCGTCCGCCCGCCGATATCGGTCCTTTTCCAACTCTGGCTAATCTTTTGCCCAGTCTCCGCAAAAGTTTACCGGGATTTATTTGGTTTCTGATCGTCCCCGTAGTTCTCGGCCTGCTGACCGCCGCCTATAACTTCGCGCGCTTTAATTCTATTTTCGATTTCGGATACGCGCACATCCCGAACTTGATGAGAGAGCCGTGGTATCAACGCGGCCTCTTCTCGATCCGCGCAATCCCATGGAACATGCAGAAAAGCTTGTTCGAAGGTTTCAATGATTATCCCCGTTTCCCTTTCTTTCGATTTTATCCCTTCGGTTGTTCGATCTTTCTCGCCAGCCCGTTTCTTGTCTTTCTTTTTCGTGAGGGCGGCAAGTTCAAGGGGGCTATCTGGTTGATCATCGGGGCGATAATGTTTGTCCTTTGGTGCCACGGAAATCCCGGCGGCTGGCAATTTTCTTATCGGTACGCGATGGTTTTGCTCCCGTGGATGTTTCTGCTGATCGTCACGAACGGGCCGCCAAAAATCTCGGCGATTGAATTGTCGCTCTTTGCCGTGTCGGTCTTGATTAACGCCGCGGCGACCTATCAATTTCTTTGGACCAACCTCATTCATCCGTAAATCGGCGTGGGCCGCGCATTCTGTGGACCGCTGCACTTGCCCTCGCGTTTGTTTTGTCGGTCCGTGCCTCGCTTCGCGGTGGCTACATCGGGCCGGATTACCCGACGCATTTGTCGCGTCTGATCCAATGGCCGAAGGTTTTCGATTTCGCCGCCACCAACCCACCGATCTACTACTTGTTAGGTCACCCGCTTTTCTTCGTTGTCGGGCCGACCAATTCGTTTCCAATTGCGTTGTCTATACTCCAAGTGGCGATTAATCTCGTCGCGCTGTGGTACTTTTTTTGTTACACGCAGCCATGCTTTAGGTCCACAATAGTTCATTCAGCCCTCTTCTTATTTCTGGTCTTTTTGCCAGTGCGAATCATCCACGCCGCGACGCTCGGGCCCGATTCGATGACAGTTCCGCTGTTTGTTTTGCTGCTCTTTGTTGTCAACAGAGTTTTGGTCCACGAAACATCGCCGCTTTGGAGCGCCGCGCTTCTCGGTGCGGCTTTAGCCGTGGCAGTGTGGGTGAAGTACAGCTTTATGGCGCTACTTCCCGCGCTGGTCGTTGTTTTCTTTTTCCTGTGGATAAAACGGCAATGGAAGTTGCAACGCTTCGTTGCGATTTGCCTGCTGAGCTTGCTGCTCCCCTCTGTGCTATCGATCCACAGTTTTTGGGCAAGCACACGAGCGCACGGCTACAACACGGAAAAACATTGGCTGCAGAAAGGCGTCCCTCCCGATATGACCTACAGAGACCTTCTTTCTGTAAAGGCGAACGACCTCCGACTTTTTCGGGCGCCCGAGTACTTCAAGCGCGAGATTCTTCTGCCGCACCGATACAGCTATCTCGGTTTGTCGCACATGGGCGTTTTCACTGATCCAATGAATCTGTTTCAAGAGCTTTCTGTCCCACAAAATATCGGCAGAGTTCTTATTCCCGATCAGAAGACGCGTCCCGCTTGGAAGACGCCGGTCATGTCGGCGTCAATGTATCTGGGAATAATCTGGACGGCGTCAGCGTTGGTCGGAACTGCGTGGCTTTTGTTATCCGCTCTTCGCCGACTCGTCAAAGGCGACCTTGAGCGCGAGCACCTCACCGTGCTGCTGGGCGTCGCCTACTTCTTGCTAATGTTTCTACCGATCCCCTTTGTTCACGGCGGCGCGCTCTTCGGCTACTGGACTCCCCGGCTTATCCTGCCTGGGTTGCTTTCCTTTTTCTTAGCGGCATTTCTCTTTATCGATATGAAAATTGTGCGCAGATCGGAGAGAATCGCGTGCGCCGTTGCATTGCTGGTTGCCGTTCAATGCACCATCGAAGTTGTGATGCTCATTTGAGCGAGCGTGGCTGTTTGCCCGCAATCGCACTCCAAAACGTGCGCGTCTCCGTCGGCAGGTTTGGATCAGATGCGAGCCAGAAGGCGGTGGCTAGCGAATTGATGACAATCGAGATGGCGACTAATCCGACCAACAAGTGCCGCATGCGAACCAAGACGATTCCACCTGTGCCTAGAAAAACCACGAGACAAAAAATCAGGAAGGGGTAGAGATCTGCCGCATAACGCTGAGCCAGGGCAAAGTACGACAATATGCAAACGAACTCGGCGAAAAGCGCCGCCGCAACCCAACGCTGAAAATAGTCCGTTCGGTTTGGTAGAAGGAGACAGACGACTCCCATAATAGCGCCAACGACAAGCCAACTCGAGCACCATGGAACCGATAAGAAAGTCTCGCTGAGGGGAAGCGAGAAAGGTGCAGAATTCGGAAGAGCATGTCTATCTACGCGGAGAAACGGCGGCTGAAGATGCAAAGATGGAGGAACCAAACTGAAATAATCCGCAAAGCTGTAAGGAACGCGGGTCAGGTTGAAGATGCCGTGCCTGTAGGCGAACTCCCGATGCACCGGATTGACGTAGAAATCGTAGGTTGCTCCAATGAGGGTACCGAACTTGGCGTAGTTCAGCATGAGGTGAAAGGCGAGCGCTGTGGCAAGGGGAAGAGAGAGTGCGGCGAAATTAGCCAGCCGATTTCCACGCCGTATTCGCAGAGCAAGGAGCGGAGCAATCAGAACAAGCGCGGCCCCGAATGTGACCCGCGATAGCAAGGCGCAGCTCGAACAGACGGAGAATCCAATTAGCGAGTAGGTGAATACGCGGCCTTCCGCATTTCGACAAATGTTGGCGAAGTAGAGCGCCGCAAGCGACCAGGCCAATCCCCAGATAATTGCTTCATTGTAAATCGAAAGATTTCCGAGAAGAAAGAGGAAGGGCGAACCGAGGACAAATCCCATCACGCACGCATTTGCTAACCAGCGGCGCGCGTTTGCTGAAAGAGGAGATGCGCGCACGGCGTGCGCTACCAGACCTGCGAAAGCAAACAGCGCAATCGTTCCAGCGAAAAAGCCAGAAACGCGAGACCACGTTCCACGTCCCGTCGGATAGATGAAATTCAGAGGAATTCGCAAGAAAGCAGGGAAGGGCCCAAAATACATGCGCACCTTCCCGTTGACGATCATTGCTTCAGGGCCGATCGCCCTCACGTCGACCCCCACATCACTGCCCACAAGGTGCTCCGCTTGGGAATCATATGCTTCCCCGAGCCACTCTTTGACGAATACCTGGTTACCACCAGTAGTCGCAATAATCCAGATCAGCACGCTCAGCGCCAGTGTGAGTGGCAGAAGTTTTGGAGCGCCTCCGTTGCGGTTCATCTCAGTCAATAAATTGGGGAAAAAACCAGCAAATTAGATGGCGCCGACGTAAACCCGTTTCCCGGTTGCGTAGGATATTGGAACCCGCTACATCAAAACGAGCGAATCTTAAACTCACCTAACAGCTTCGACAAGACACTTGAGGAGACAATCACGTGCTCAACGAAAAAAGAATTGTCGTAGTCATGCCGGCGTACAACGCCGCTAGGACATTGCGCCAGACATACGAGGAGCTTCCCTTCGATATCGTTGACGAGGTGCTCCTGGTCGATGACAGCAGTTCCGACGAGACAGTTGATCTGGCTCGCGAGCTGAATGTCACGACATTCCAGCACAAGAGGAATTTGGGCTACGGCAGGAATCAAAAAACCTGCTACCGCGAAGCGCTCAAGCGAGGCGCGGACATAGTGATCATGTTGCATCCTGATTACCAGTATTCGCCCAAGCTGGTGACATCACTGACCGGAATGATAGCCTCCGGTCATTACGACGTTGCCTTGGGCTCGCGCATTTTAGGCGTCGGCGCGCTAGAAGGCGGGATGCCGCGCTATAAGTATGTTTCCAACCGATTCCTGACTGCTGTTCAGAATCTGCTACTCGGTTACAAACTGTCGGAGTACCACACCGGATTCCGGGCGTTCTCCCGTCGCGTGCTCGAGTCGTTGCCACTCGAGGAAAACAGCGACGACTTTCTGTTCGATAACGAAGTGCTGGCTCAGGCCATTTACTTCAATTATCAGATCGGCGAGATATCGTGCCCGACAAAGTATTTTGCGGAAGCATCCTCGATCAGTTTCAAGCGGAGCGTGAAATATGGCCTAGGGGTGCTTTGGACTTCGCTCAAGTTCAGGATGCAGAAGATGGGCCTGGGAACGTTTAGAATCTTTGATTCGGAGAGGACCAGGCTGTTTCATGCGTATTATCACGAATTGGGCAAATGAATTTTAATCGGCGCGTCACTCCGCTGGGTGAGCGCTCATCTTGTGCCAGCGGGTGCCGCGCTCACACCTCGAGAACATTGGGATTGCGGCAAGTGAAGACTCGACGGCTTTAAGCCGTCGAGTCTTTGTTCAACTGGGTCGTATTAACCGCGAATCGTCTTTCGGCAAAAGCGCCCCGAAAACTTTCGGGGCTTGACGCGCTCTGCCCGCCTCAGCCGGGCGGATTTCACATTTGGGTTCTCGGTCGTATCCAGATGTCGACCGGGATCGTTGCACTCACTACAAATCAAATGGTTCATTGAGGTTTCGGAAAAGTGCTTCCTCTTCTTCCGCTACAAACACGACTTTTAATTTCGCCATCTTGATAAGCTGTCGTGTTAAGGTTTGCAGCGAAAAATCGACGCTGGAAAGCGCAGCGATAACATCGCGATGCGCTTCAGCGGGGTAAATCGCCGCCAGTGGCTCAGCGCGATCTCCAATCATCGGAACGACGCCGCGGCCTGGCCCAATCTGGTCGCAAAGGAAACGGAGGTATTTGTCGGTCATGAACGGCATGTCCACAGCGAGCGCAAGTAGATGTTTGGTCCGCATTCGCGCCAACGCCATAGCGAGCCCGCTAAGCGCTCCGCGCGACGGTGGATCGTCCTGCACAAACTTTACTTCTGGCGATCGCCAAACCGGATCAGTTCGCGCCGAAATGAAAAGTTCCGCGGGTTCCAATTTCCGCAGCAGATCGAGTTGAATTTGCCAGAGCGGTTTGCCGCGAAACAGCAGTGTTGCTTTGTCCTTGCCCATCCGGCGCGATTCGCCGCCGGCGAGCAGCACCGCGCTGATGTTCACGCAATCGCTTCAGGGATGCGCGCAGTAGAATGCAATTCACCATCTGTCAAAATTCTGGCGCGCAAACCGCCGCGACCCTTCAGAAATGCTTCCGCGCCCGGCGCGATGGCGCGATCCATCCAATAGCACGGTCGACACTCTTCCACTCCATGAAAATTCACGCCCTGCACTTCAAAGTCGCAACCGATCAACTCGTTAAGATCGACATCGCTCGTGATCACGTTGCGACGAACCAAAGCGGGCGAGCAATCCTGAAGTTCGAGGCATCCGCGCAGTTCATCGAATACCTCAGCCGAAAAAAATGTGATCTGGCCCTTGTAATCGTCTTTGAAATCGAAATAGCGATCGCCGCGAATGCCGCGGCCGGCCACGCATTCGATCATCGGCACTTCGATCGCCGGATTAACATCCGGTTCGCGCCCGTGGTGGCCAAGGAAATTATGGGCCGGGGAAATGTAAAGATGGCAGATTTCCACGGCTGCAATGGTAACATTGCTCCGCGTTGTTCGCGACCGGTGTTGTGGATTAAGCAGATTGTAGCCGCTGGTTCGCTGATCACGGCAGTCATGGATTGCAATTTTGGAGAGCCGAGGTCAGCGACCTCAGCTACAGGGCTGACCGAGCGGCAATCATGTATTGTTACCTTGGGCTGGCCGAGGTCGACGATCTCGGCTACAAGGCATACGATGCGATTGAGAAGCTTTGAAAAACGAAACTGACAGGATCGAGTCGGATCGGATCATTCGGCGAAAGCCGGATGGCTCGCTCGAATTTCAGCGCGACGATCTCACTGTCGAGGAACCGCTCGAGATTCGCATCGGTCGCAAAACGTTGGCGACAACGATGCGCACTCCGGGCCACGATGAAGAACTCGCCGCCGGTTTTCTGGTCTCCGAAGCAATCATCCGCATAGGCGACAAAATCGACAAGTTCTCGCGCCCGGCGAACGGACGGAATCGCGAAAACATCCTCGTTGTTGAACCGGCCGCGGGAGTGAAATTGAATCCCGCGGCTGCAGGTTCCACCAGGCGATTCGGAACGATTTCCACCAGCTGCGGAATTTGCGGCAAGGCCAGCATCGACGCTATCCGGCAAAATTTTCCTCCAGTTACATCTAAAGACATCAGGATTGGCATCGACACTCTGCTTCCGCTCCCCTCGCTTTTGCGAAAACAACAAGGCGATTTTGCGCGCACCGGTGGCATTCACGCTGCTGCGATCTTCGATGTTGACGGTAACTTGAAAATCGTTCGTGAAGACATCGGACGTCACAACGCGGTCGATAAGGCAATTGGCCGTTCGTTTCTGGATGAGCTTCTGCCGTTGGATCGACACCTTGTTCTCGTCAGCGGCCGCGCGTCTTTCGAGATCATGCAGAAAGCATTGGCGGCGGGAATTCCGATCGTCGCCGCGGTTTCCGCCCCGTCAACACTCGCAGTAAATTTCGCCCGTGAGAGCAATCAAACCTTGATCGGATTTCTTCGTCCGCCTTCGTTTAACATCTACTCGCACATCGAACGCGTAATCCTGGACAGACAGTTGTAGCCGAGATTCTGACTTCTGCTGCCCGGGGATGTTGCCGCGCATAGACCCGCCGCGGTCAGCGACACGCTGCTACAATATTAACGTTCGCGTCGAGGTGGTCTGACGATTATCGGCAACAGAATCGAAACAGCCATCACAGCGGCAAGGACGTGGAGCGCTCCGCCGTAATTCCCGGTGGTCTCCCGCATGCGCGCGATGTAAAGCGGCCCGAAGACACTGGCAAAACTTCCATGCCGTCAGCATCAGCCCATAGATCGGCCCTACGTTTTTCGATCCGAAATAATCTGCAGTAAAAGCGGGCATGGTGCCGAAGCCGCCGCCGTAGCACATGAGAATCACGATAGTCATGATGGAAGACGCGGTGATTTGTGGGAGAAACCAAAAGAGCAGGACCTGCACGACAAACATGGCGCCGAAGGTCACGCGCCTGGTGACCAGATCAGATGTCCACGCCCAAAAAACACGACCGACCGCGTTGCCGAGGCTGGCGATACCGACCATGCCGCCGGCAACAATCGCGCTGACGCGCGTGAGTTCCTGAAAGATGGGAGCTTCCTGCGAGATCACCGCGATCCCGGTGGTGGTGTTCAGGAAGAGGATTAACCAGAGCACCCACCATTGCCAGGTTTTCAGCGCTTCGGATAAGACGTAATCGTGAGTGGCACGCTCGGAGGTTTCCTTGGCAGTCGGCGTCCATCCTTCCGGCTGCCAACCTTCTGGAGGGTTTTGCATGAACAACGCCGCGATGATCGCGACAATGAAATACGCAATGCCGAGATAGGCGAAGGTGGCAAGCACGCCGACCGATTGGATGAGGCGCGTTGCCACAGGCGCGGTGATTAGCGCCCCGGCTTGCCGCTTGTATCGCCCTTTGGCTTTTCGGTCGGCTTCACTTGAACTTGAATGGCCTCTCCCAAATCGTCGGTCGGATTCATAACGATTTTAGTATTTTCCGCCAAGCCGTCGAGCACTTCTAATTGCGTGCCGAAATCGCGCCCAACATGAATCGTTTGCCAGTGAATCCGGTTGTCGTTAGCCACTGTGGCAACTTGCGGTCCCTGTGTGCGAAAGAGAAACGCATTCGCCGGCACGACGAGTGGCGCGTTTTCATCAGCCAAAAGAAATTTCACCTGACCATACATGCCGGCATAAAGCCTGCCCTCGTGATTGGGCACTTGAACCTCCACCTGCATCGTGCGTGACTGCGGGTCGAGCGCACCGGCGGTGCGTGTCACCGTGCCGTCAAAATCCTGACCGGGAAATTCCTGGACGAGAATTTTCGCCGCCAATCCTTCGTGAATGGAAGGCGCATTGGCTTGCGGTGCGAAAACATAAACGCGAAGCGGATCGCTTTGCACGATGCTGAAGAGCGCCGTGCCGGCGTTTCCGGTGCCGGCGGTGACGAGGGTGCCAACATCGATATTTCGCGCGGAAATCTTTCCACCGAATGGCGCGATGATTTCCTTGAAGCCCTGTAATTTTTGAAGCTGCTCGTAGTTCGCCCTGGCTCCTTCGTAGGCTTTTTCGTTTTGGTCATACTCCTGTTTGGATACGACCTTTTTCCCGACCAGGTCGCGCCAGCGATCAGCTGTGACCTTCGCGATTTCGTAACTAGCCTTCGCTTGTGCGAGTTGTTGATCGACCTCAGGCGTTTCGATCTCAGCGAGCAGTTGGCCCTCTTTGACGTCGTCGCCGATATCGGCCGTCCAGCTTTTCACGTAGCCATTGGACCGCGGATAGATCGTCGTCTCCTTGAATGCCTGGAAAGTTCCTGGCAGAATTAATTCCTGCGGCTTGCGATCGCGCTGCGCGGTCACCACGTTGACCTCGAGTTGCACCGCCTGTTTGGTGAACGCCTTTTCCTGGCCGCGCTCCTGAACTCGCCGCCATACGCCGATTGTAATAAGGAACGCCAACACTGTGACAGCAGCGATCGGTCCCCAAACGGCAACGCTCCGCACCGGCGGCCTGGTAGGGACGCCGGGCTGTGGCGTCCGCACATCTCGATCTTCTGTATGTCCATCTTCGGCGCCGTCGTGACGATGCTTGCGATGTTTGGTCTGATTCATTGCGCCGGTTGTTCTCCTTCAGGCCCGCGTCGCTCCTGTCGCTCGAACTCTTCGTCTTCGTCGCAAGTGAACTCCGCTTTTCGCAAAATGCTGTAAACAACCGGCACGAAAAAGAGAGTGGCGAACGTGGCGAAGACCAAGCCTCCAATGACCGCGCGGCCGAGCGGCGCGTTCTGCTCGCCACCTTCACCGAGACCGAATGAGAACGGCAACATGCCAATGATCATGGCCAGCGCAGTCATCATGACCGGACGCAACCGGGTGAAACCGGCGGAGAGCGCGGCATCGAGCGAATTTTTCGGCTGGTCGCCGCAACGTTCGTCATTGGCAAAACTAACGACCAAAATGCTGTTCGCGGTGGCGACACCGATGGCCATGATCGCGCCCATGAGCGACGGCACGTTGAGCGTGGTGCCGGTAATGAAGAGCATCCAGATGATGCCGCACAACGCGCCCGGCAGCGCCATAATGATAATGAACGGATCGGTCCACGATTGGAAATTGACTACCATCACAAAATAAACGAGCACGATCGCAAACAAGATCCCCGCGCCGATGCCGGCGAACGATTTGTTCATGTTCTCCACTTGTCCGCGCACACTGAGAAATGTACCGCGCGGCAAATTCTTTTTCGTCTCCTCGAGAATCTTGTTCACCTGGCCGGCGACGCCCCCCAAATCGCGACCTTGCACATTGGCGAGGACATCAAACACCGGTTGCACGTTGTAGTGGTTCACGATGATCGGTGACTCGCGCCGCTCGACCGTCGCCAGGTTTCCCAGCAACTCCGGGCGGGGCTGGTTGGGCGCGACCACCGGCGTGTTTTTCAAATCTTGCAGCGTGTCCATTTTGTACTGCGGCGTTTGCACCGCCACCTGGTAATTCACGCCGGTTTGAAAATTGAGCCAGAAGTTCGGCGACGTCTGGCCGCTCGAACTGAGCGAAATCAACATCGTGCGCGCGACATCGTTTTGGCTAAGACCAATTTGCTGCGCGCGGGTGCGATCGACATTCACCCGCAAATCCGGACCGTGCACGACTTGGTGCACGTGGACATCGGCCGCGCCGGGAATTTGCGCGACGCGTTGTTTGATTTGGTTCGCAATCTCGTAGCCCTTCGGGTCGCGGCCCGTGACCTGAATATCAATCGGCGCCGGAATGCCGAAGTTCAAAATCTGGCTAACGATGTCCGGCGCGGCGAAGAAAAACTCCATGTCCGGAAAATCGCGGTGCAGTTTCTCGCGCAGAATGCGCACGTATTGGGCGGTCGGCCGGTGCTTTGGAGCCAGCGCGATAAGAATTTCACCGTCAGCCTCACCGATCGTGGCGTTGTCGCTGAAGGCGAGGTTAATTCCGCTCGTTGGCAGACCGATGTTATCGAGCACATTGTCTATTTCGTCAGGCGGAATCACCTCACGAATGGCGCGGCCGACGCGATAAAAACGTTCCTCCGTCGCTTCGAGCCGTGTCCCCGCCGGTGCGCGGACATGCAACCGGATTTGTCCGGCGTCCACTACTGGAAAAAAATCGCGCCCCAGAAACGGAACTACGCAAAGTGAAATAAGCACCATCGCGCCCATGGCGATAAAGACGATCTTGCGATTCCCAAGGCACCAGCGCAGTGCATCGACGTAGCGGTCACGGATTTTTTCGAACCCGCGATTGAAGCTTTGGTGAATTCCGCTGAGGAATGTGCGGATTTTTCCTGAGACTCTCCCTAAGGGTTGGCGCGTCCGCAGCACGCCCGGCGGTCGCGCCCTGCCATCTTTTTCGCGCTTGTTGCCGATATCTTCTTCGCTGCCATTATGCTCTCCGAGCCCGTGTGCGAGACTCGTATCGATCTCCTCGAGATGCCCGCGCATCAGAAATTTCACCATCGTCGGGACGACAGTGCGGGAGAGAAGATAGGAGGCAAACATGGCGAAGATGACCGCCATCGCCAGCGGTTGAAAAAGAAACCTCGCCACACCACTTAGAAAAAAGATCGGCACAAAAACAATGCAGATGCACAGGGTCGAGACGAATGCTGGCACGGCGATCTGCATCGCGCCGTCGAG
>WNGH01002728.1_pt1 | contig 16778 bp, 14 predicted proteins | sample 5400631 | NCBI WGS metagenome assembly WNGH01 (sample SAMN13153373, study PRJNA577476) | soil metagenome | isolation source: 115 cm soil or saprolite under Garry oak tree replicate 1 | place: USA:California | collected 2016-06-15
ATCCAGTTGGCCCGTCATATGGGCGCAACGGTTTTTACCACCGTGGGGAAACGCAATGTGGAACTGGTGAAGCGTCTAGGCGCGAACGTCGCCATCGACTATCGCAGCGAACGTTTTGAAGACGTGGCCAAAGATTGTGACGTGGTGCTGGACAGCGCGGGTGGTGACACACTGGTGAGGTGCTTCGAGTGCGTGAAACCTGGCGGTGTGGTGGTGAGCATCAACAGCAGCACCCCGTCCCCAGCGTTTGCACGAAGCTGGCGGCTCAATCCCATCATCATTTTCGCAATCAGGGTGCTGTCCCGAAAAACCCTGGCCGCAGCGCGGAAGCACAAGGCCCGTTATGAGTACTTTTTCGTGCATGCCGATGGAGAACAGCTGAGAGAAATCGCGCGGTTGGTGGAAAGCGGCGCCATCACTCCGTTGGTGGATAAGGTCTTTCGGCTCGACGAGGTGCGTGATGCACTCGCCTACTCCGAGTCCGGGCGGGCGACTGGAAAGGTGGTCATCAAAGTTGTGTGAGCGCAACAACCAAGGAGCAATCGTGACCGATCCCAAGTACGCGGCATTCACGGCGCTCGACCCGTTCTTCGACATCGTCCAGCAGGGTCTGGCCGGCCTGGTCGACGGCGACCATTATTTCGACACCATCGCCGACGACGCGGAGTTCGAATTTCGATATCATTTCTCCGGATGGCCCCAGACACTTCGTGGTCGTGACGCCCTGATGGCACTCTATGCGGGCTACGGCAACAACATCGTCCTCCACGGCGCTGACGAGCTCGTTGTGCACCGATCGCAGGACCCTCGCGTTGTCATCATCGAATACGATGTCCATGGTAAAACTGTCGCGACCGGCTCCTCATACGACAACCGGTTCATCTCGGTCGTTACCATCGAGGGCCGAAAGATCGTGAAATGGCGGGACTATATGGACTCGCTGGCAGCGATGACTGCGCTTAGTCGGGCGCAGTAGAGGAACATGCCATGACTGAGAAGAAAGTCTGGCTCATCACCGGCGCAGGCCGGGGCTTGGGTGTCCACATCGCCAAGGCCGTCCTGGCCACCGGCCACGCGGTCGTCGCTACCGGCCGCGACAGTGCCAAGGTCGCGGCGGCGGTCGGCGACCACGACAACCTGTTGGGGATCAAGCTCGACGTTACCCGCCCCCAGGACGCCCAGGCTGCAGTCGAAGCCGCCGTCGGAAAGTTCGGCCGGATCGACGTCCTGGTCAACAACGCGGGCAATTTCTTCGCCGGCTTCTTCGAGGAGCTCAGCCCCGAACAGGTCCGCAACCAGATCGAGACGCTGCTGTTCGGCCCGATGAATGTTACCCGCGCCGTCCTGCCGGTGATGCGCAAGCAGCGCTCCGGCCTGCTGCTCACCATCTCCTCGACCGCGGGCATCGCCGGCGGAATGTTCTGCACGGCGTATGCGGCCGCGAAGTTCGGCATCGAAGGGTGGATGGAGTCGCTCACGCCGGAGATCGCCCCCTTCGGCATCCGTACGATGCTGGTCGAGCCCGGTTTCTTCCGTACCGAACTGCTCACCAAGGACTCCACCACCTACGCCCAGCCCTCTATCGACGACTACGCCGAGCGCACCAAGGAGATCGTCGCCGCGTGGAACAGCATGGATGGCAAGCAGGGTGGCGACCCCGCCAAGCTTGCCGACGCCCTCGTGAAACTCGTCGCGCTCGAAGAGCCACCGACCCGCTTCGCTGCCGGCGCCGACGCCGTGCAGACTTTCGAGGCCAAGGCCAACACCCTGCTCGCCCAGGCCCACGCCCATCGCGAGCTGTCCACCTCTCTCGCGCACGAGGACGCCTGACCACAGAGGCACCGCGTCCGCCACGACTTCCCCGGCGTTGACGGGTTGACGTCGCGCCGGTCTCGCCGTACCTTCCGCGCAGATCCGACATTCCAGAGCAGAGGACCGTAGGGTACGCCGCGCGCGCCCGAACCTTGGACCTCGAAAGGAGGGCCATGTCGAAAGCCCGCCTCGCTTCAGCGACGAAGACTCCGGTCTTAGCCCTGATCATCACCTGGGGAATGGCGCTGGCGGCGGCCCCGCCGCCCGCTCCCCGCCCGGTGAGCTTCGGGATCGATACGAAGATCAGCGTCGCGTCCAGCGGAATTCACGACTTCGTCGAGCCGACCTTCTTCCGTTCGTCGCGGGATGGTGGAGCGACCTGGGCGCCGGGCGGGACCGCTCCGGTCATGACACCCAACGACTTTTGCGCCGATCCGGCGATGGCGGCGGACCCCGCGGGCACCTTCGCAGTCGTCCGCCGGCAGTCATGGCGGGTTCATCGGCGACTACAACAACCTGGCCGTGAGCGGCGATTCGATCGTCCCCGTCTGGAACGATCTGCGGCATGCGAGCGGGGTCGAGATCTTCGCCGCGCACGGGGCGCTCGCTCCGTAGGACCTCCGTGCCACTCGTGATTAGAATCGGCGGTAAAGAGTGAGACCGAGATAGCCCCCACGGCGGTAATTTTCTCCCGGGGACCAACTCTCCTTGTATCCGCCGTGGAGAGCAAGCGAGGCGCTCTGCCGCACCAGATTCCACTCTGCGAACGCTCCACCTTGCGCTGCTCTGGTCTCATCGTTTCCCTGTCCGATGAGTTCGAGGCCCAGGAAAAAGGCGGTTGGGCGCTTCCAGTCGAGGTTCGACACCTGGCGGCGCATCGCGGTCCGGCTGTACAGGTAACGTGAGGCGCCGCCATAGTTGACGAACAGGTATCCGCGCCAGCGCGGATTGAACGCCCGGTCCCCGTCGGCCTGGAGGACGATGCCGGAGATGGTCTGGGCCTCCGCCGTGCGGTGCTCCTGGCGAGTCTCGCCGCCTGCCATGAGAGTCAGGTTGCCGCGGGTGCCGGGGAAGCGAATGCCCGCCATCATCGTCACGCCGGGTGAGCGGACCCTGGTCACCGCACCCGAGGATTCGAAATCGTAGTAGAGATAGCTGCCAAAGGCCCGTAGCGGCACCACGAGCCTCGGGCCGGCGGGGACCAGCCAGCCGATCCCGGCGAAGCCGTACCCCTGGCCATGGCTGTCTCCTTCCCAACCGGCGATCCCCTCGAGGGCCGTCGTGCCGGCAAGGATCTCCGTCGGCCAGGAGGCCGCGGCCAGCGCAATCAACACGAGGAACAGGCGGTGCAGGGCAGGTTTCCCGCCCCCGGCGCGGCTCATCGCGGCGCGCGATTGACGACGAGCTCGGAGATACGCCATCCCTTCTCTCCCCGTGTGAGCGTCCAGCGGTCCCCACGCGACAGAAAGACCGTCTGAATTCCGTTCGGAGTTTCGATCACGGCTTTCAGATCATTCACCACGACGGCTCGATCGCCCTCGATGATCACCGACGCGTCGGTGTGCGCCAGCGAGAGATATCGGCGCTTCGCGAATTCCTCGGTGTAGCGCTGCCGCACGCCATCGGGCCCCCTCCACACCCTGTCGTCGGTCGGGTCGGAAGGCGTGTAGTTTTCATCTCGCACGACGCCCTGTGGGTCCCACAACGCCAGGGCGGCGTCGACGTTACCCCCCAGCGCCGCCTCCTGCTCGAAAAACTGAACCGCCTTGATCAATGTCTCGGGCGGGGCTTGCATGAGCGCTTGCGGAATGAACGCCAGGCGCTCGGGATTCGTGCTGAAAATGCGTTCCTCTTCCGGCGCCACGGACACCGCGATGTAGAAGACCAGAGCGCCAAGCGCCACGATTCCGACGACGCTCCACGCGCCGCGCCGGTCGGTGATCATAGATGAGAATCGCTGCCCCGTCGTGCGGGTGGAAGTCAGGTACCCGGGATGCAGCGCGCGCAATTCGCTGCGATGGCCCCAGAGGCTGCTCACCGGCGCCGAGAGGTAGATCAGGCTCTGCCAGAGGAGGAGTCCCGCCATGACCCAGACGTGCGGCGCGCGGGGCGTCCTCCAGAGCGTCAGCCCGGCTGCCGAAAGGCAAAGTCCCGCCAGTCCAAGCTCATGTGACACGATGCGGAGGACGTGCGAACGATCCCGACCCGATCGCTTCTTGGGCGTGCGGAGGAAGACACCCTGTTTCTTCACGAGCCCCAGCACGCAGGCCATCGTCACGACCCAGGTGAGTCCGAGCAGGATGGTGAAGGCCGAAACGGCGCGGCGTATCCCGCAGCCGACCCGCACGCGGAGGGCCCAGAGGAATCGGCTGAACCCGACGAAGACGAAAAGGAAGGGGATGAACAGCACCGCCGGTGCCAGCGGCTGGATGAACAGCGAGTGCGCGACCAAAAGCGTGGCTGAGCCAAGCAGAAGCAGCGCCGTGAACGCGCAGGTCAACGGGTCGTTCAGCCACTGCAGCCCACCCATGAGGTAGGCCCATTGTTGGGCAAAAGTCAGGCGATGGCCTGGATCCCTCCAGCGCGCCCACGGCAGCAAGGCCTTCCAGTGACGCCTGAGGATCTGCATCCCGCCGAACGCCCAGCGAAACCGCTGCTTTTTCAGACCCTCGAAATTGAATGGCATCAGTCCATGGCCGAACGATCGCTCCACATAAACACCCTCGTGTCCGCGATCAAGGATCCTGAGCGAGATCTCGGCGTCTTCGGTAATACACCACTCGTCCCAGCCGCCGAGCTGCTCGAGGACATCCCGGCGGATCAATCCCATGGTGCCGGCGAAAATGATCCCGTTGTGCTCGTTGCGGCCCGACATCGAGATCCTGAAGAAGTAGAGGTACGCGTCGTAACAGGCCGTGGCGTAGCGGTCGTCGTGGGCGATATCCCGGTAGTCCTGTGGCGTCTGCACAAAGGCCACCGAAGGCTTGCGGAAGAAACCGACACAGCGCCGGAGGTACTCGGGCTCGACGATGTAGTCGGAGTCGACCACGCCGACGATCTCCGCGGACGGGTCGGTCTTCGTCAGCGCGAAGTTGAGGGCCCCGGACTTGAAGCCGGGCCAGTTCTTCAGATGAAAGAACTTGAACCCCAGCTTCCGGCAGTGGGCCTCGACGGGTCTCCACAGGCGCTCGTCCGCCGTATTGTCGTCGATCACAATGACTTCATAATTCGAATAATCGAGCCGGGCCAGCGAATCGAGCGTCTCGATCACCATCTCCGGTGGCTCGTTGTAGGCCGGCACGTGGATGGAGACCCGCGGGAACGGGCCGGACGCCGGCTGCGGATCAGCGACGCGCCGCCAGCGGAACCGGCAGATCACATCGAGGATTTCATAGGTGCCCGCGCACAGCAGGACGACGGCCAGTGTCTGCAGGAAGAGGAGGACCAGCGAGAAGAAGAGACTGAGCCAGCCCAGGTGAGATCGCGCGGTGATTTGGACTAGATACGCCAGAAAGTGAGTGCCCAGGCCGAGTGTGGAGGACATGCACGCCTGCCCGAAGACGTTCCAGTCTTCGGTCAGGGCGATGGTCGCCAGTGCGATCAGGCCAATGGGAATCCAGTACATGGGCGGGGGGGCCGGCCCCTGGAATCGATCCACGAGCGAGTACGCTCCCCCCTCCAGTGCCGCGAGATAGACAAGGGAGACGAGCCAGTGCCCGCGCCGGAGTCGGTGGCCGAAGAGATAGACCAGGCCCCAGCTCAGTGCGAAGCAAACGCTCTGAGCATAGATAAGCTGAACGAGATGATGAACCTGATACACGGCAAGTCCTCAGGTGGGCCATCCCGCTGGCAACCAACAAGACGGTATGTAAGGTAAGGCCGAACCGGCTCCTCGTCAAAGTCCGCCAGGCGTGTCAACCCTATCGCTGGGAGGCAGAAGAGAGTTCGAACATGGGCCCCCATTGACTATTGCCCCGCTCGGGCGTAGGAAGGAGTGAACTATTCCAATGTCAATGAGGTGCCCGCCGTCACGCGGGAGAGGTTGACGGTCCCTCGCATGCCGCTGCGGGCTCTTCCTCGTCGATCGGAGGACATTCATGTACGAGCGCCTCGGTGCACCCAGACCAGGGAGTCTCGCGCTTGTCGTCCTCGTGGCGCTGGCCGGGCTTGGAGAGGCTCTTCGCCGGTGGGAAGGCTCTCGCCAGGGTGTCTGCGGACTCTAACGATCCGGAGACGGGGGAGACAGCCTTCTCCCAGGACGTCCGGACCATCACGCTGAAGGGGACGCCCCGCCGCTGCCGAAGGGTCGTAGGTTCGAGTCCTATCTGCTCACGAGCCGCTGCCCTCCGCGCCTTCGGAGGATGGACACCGGGACCTCCACCTGGGTAAGCTGATCAACAAGTCATGGGTGGAAGGTGGAGGGCGACACCGCATTGTCCGACCTGACCCCAATCGTCGCACCGGGCGACTTTCCCGCGAGCGGGAGGAGTGTCTACCTCAACACCGCCTCCGTCTGTCTCATGTACAGCGGCGCGGAGCGGGCGGTGGTCGAATGGACGCATGATCTCGCCGAGAACGGCACGATCCATTTCGACGAGGCCGCTGAGGAGCGGGCCTTCGCGACACTGCACGCATCGGCCGCGCGGCTGTTCAACTGCCGTCCCGAGGAGATCGCGGTCGGATCGAGCGCGACCGAGCTGCTGGCTTCCCTCGCCTGGGCCGTCGCGCCGCCTGCCGGCAGCAACATCGTCAGCACTGGTCTGGAGTTTCCGAGCACGGTCTACCCGTGGGCGCGAGTCGCGCGCCACACGGGAGCCGAAGTCAGGCTCGCCGGCATGAAGGGCGATTGTCCGCTGGCCGACGATCTGATCGGCCTGATCGATCCCGGGACAGCCGTCGTCTGCGTCTCCGACGTGATTTACAGCACCGGCCGGCGACTCGACGTGGCGGGGCTGGCTGAAGCCGCGCACCGGAACGGAGCCCTGCTCGTCATCGACGCAACGCAGTCGGCCGGCGGGATCCCGATCGACGTCGGGGCGCTCGGGGTCGACGCCCTGATCACTGCGTCCTACAAGTGGCTATGCGGGCCGTTCGGCGTCGCCGTGATGTATCTCGCGCCCCATCTTCACGAACGTCTCGAGCCGGGGCTCGTCGGATTCCGATCCCATGAGCGGATGTGGGATCTGCGCGCCGATCGACTGAATCTTCCCCCGAACGCCCACCGTTTCGAGTTCAGCACCATGGCCTACGGGTGCGCGCCGGGTCTCGCCAGTTCGATCGATTATCTGCTCCGGCTGGACGTCGGGAGGATCTTCTCCAGGAACAAGAAGCTCGCCGATCTCCTGATCGAGGGGTTGCGCGAAAGGAATGCCGAAATCCTGTCGCCCACGAACGACGGTGCGCGCTCCTCGATCGTCGCCACCCGGTTCGCCGACACGGACGTGCGGATCCTGACCGAGCGTCTCAACGAAGCCGGGATCGTCGTTTCGGCGCGCAGGAACGTCCTGAGATTCTCTCCGCATCTTTACAACGACGCGGATGACATTCAGCAGGCGCTCACCGTGATCGATCGCTGCCTGACCTGACGGCGATGACCTGAGCCACGCCCTACTTCTTCCAGGGTGGCCCGGCGAAGCCGTCCTCCGGCTTCAGGTGCTCGAACTCCTCCCCCTTGTCACGATATTTCTTGATGACCTCCTGGATCTTGGAAGCGTCTTCCTTGACCCAATTCAAGCCCTCGTCCGTGGTGGTGAGGGCCCGCAGATTCTCCTGGGACTTGAGGAACTCCTGCATCGCCTCGCTGCCGGTGCGAGCGACCTCGAAGTGGGTGCGCGCCTTCATCGCTCCCATGTGGATAGCCACCTGGACGACGTAGATTTTGCCGGGGGCGACGTCCGCTTCCAGAAAACCGGCGTTCTCCGCCTCCACGACGAATTCGTGCTTGCCTGGATCGACTTCAACCGGGACGTAAGTCTTGCTCATGATCAGACCGACGAAATTCCCGTCGGCGTAGAGCTTGACCTTGACAGCGAACCCCATGGTCTGGGTCCGTACGAAGTAGATCAGGGCCTTCCCGGGCGCAGGCCGCCGCGCATCGTCCATCGGCTTGTCATCGTGGACGGTGAACTTGTCGGATGCCGCGGCTGGTAAGGCAAGGGCTACGGCGAACAGGGCGATGAAAAGTCGGCGCATGACCCCCTCCTCGTTTGGCAGCGATTCTAGACTGCTCCGGCAGCAGTGTGTGGCGATTTCCTCCTGGAATCCTGTTGAGTGCCATACGACGCGGGCCGGAGCCCTCGGCTCCTCCCTGTGCGGCGGCGGGCGCGCGTGGCTGCCCCGGACACAGGTTTCATATTGCCCGTTCGTCGCTCTCGTGGTAAATAAGGGCGGTGCTCGTTTCTCTCACCCTATTATCTGGAGGAGAACGACCATGCGAAAGATCGCCGCCCTCCTGTTCCTCTCGAGCCTGTCCTGCTTGCTCATCGTCCCTTACGCCAGCGCTTCCTGCGAAACCCCGACGTTCGTCGGGCACGCGCGCGGTTCCTATTTCCTCTGCGCCGATTCGACGCCGGTCGCTGCCCTGGCGTACCAATTGAGCGACCCTCTCGGGACGAACACGGGGCCTTTGGACATCGCCTGCGAAGTGAAGGACGGCGTCGTGTGCCTCAACGAGGCCGGGAGCCTTGGAGACGGGCAGACGACGATCCAGACCGACTGGTCCGACCCACAGGCCCTCGGCTGCCCGGTTCAGCCGGACGGACCCCGGCGTCTCGTCATCGTCGTCCAGGGGAACGACGGCAACGGTCTTCTCGTCTCCCTGAGCGGGGCCGCGCCGGAATTCGGATATGGCGTGGAAGCCGCGCAGAAATATGACCCCGCGGCGCCAAACCTCGTGCAGCCGCTGCCCTGCGGCACAGGCGCGGGAAAGCCGGAAATCCTGGCACAGTCCTCCAGCGGGAACGCGCTCAACCTGACGCTGCATTTCCGAACGCCCGTGGTCTACAGCGACTGCGATCCGGATTCGCTCGGCGTGCTGAGCGGCTCCAACAGCTGCAACGACCAGTTCGCGCCCTCGACGGCCGTCGGCCGCATCCTGGGGCGTGTGGGACCCTGCACGACGGCCCCCGACCTGCGCGACAGCCAGTGGTTCGACACCGGCGTCCTGCCCGACGCCTCCGGCGACGCCCGCCTCACGATCGTCGCACCGGCGGCCGATCTTTGCCTGTACGTGGGCAGCACGACGATCATCAACGGGTCGGATAGCGGCGCCGTGACCGGTTTCGCGGTCTTCCAGGGCATCTCCTGCGTCGACGCCGATCAGGACGGTGTGTCGACCTGCCAGGGAGACTGCGACGACGCCGACCCGGCCCGCTTTCCCGGAAACCCCGAGATTTGCGACGGCCTCGACAACGACTGCAACGGCTTGGTCGACGACGACGCCAACGGTCTCGATACGGACGGCGACGGCGTGCCGAACGCCTGCGATAATTGTCCCACGATTCCGAACCCCGGGCAGGATCCGTCCGCCTGCGATCAGCGGATCGAGCCGATCACGATCAGCTTCGCGAGTCCGTTGGGCGCCGGCTCCGGGACAGTCACGTGGAGCACGACGCACGAGGTCGACGTCTCCGCCTTCAACATCGCGATCTTCGACGCGCAGGGAAACAGGAGCCAGGAGAATGTTGGCCCGATCCCGTGCGAGGAGTGCACCACGGGATTGCCCCACACCTACGACTTCCCCGTCTTGAAGCACAAGAGCGGCAAGAACGTCTTCATCGAGCTGATCCGGCGCAATGGAGTCGTCGAGCTCTGGGGACCGGCCACGAAGGAATAGCGACGGCCGCGGCCGGGCCCCGCTGCTCGCCCGGAGTTCGGACTTTAACGTCGTGCCGTCCCGTGCCGACGGTTCAGTGGTGGCTCGATTGGGGCGTGCTCAGGCTCGGGGCCGCGGGCTCTTCAAACGTGTGGACGAACGCCTCTTTGCCCGCTTCGGTCGCCCGGCGGTAAGCCGCCTGGAGGGCGGGCGGCACCCGCGCCGCTTTCTCGGCCAGGTCTTCGGTGAGGTGCTTCAGCTTGCGGCGGGCGTCGCGGCCCGACTGTGGAGCGGTCAGGAAAGCCACAGCGGCTCCGGTCGCGACGCCTGCCAGGAAGGACAGAACGATTCCTCCTGTGTGATTGCGAACGGTTTCACTCATGACTCGACGACACCTCCTCTCTTTGCATCGTTCCGCACCGGGACGGCGATGAGCGTCGGACCCGTGGCCGCACCAATCGGCACGAAACATTCAAGGCGTTCGAAAAGGAAGCTAGCACAAACCATGCCTGCCCACATTGGGCGGCGTCACTCTCGACGAGTCTGAGGCGACTACGCTCATTGCCCGAGGTAGCGGGCTAATGCAATCCAGTTGTTGGTTCTGCGGACGCGGGATGACCTTGGTCCGCTCGCAGTCTCCTTGGGATTCGGCGACCTCGCGCGAGGCCGGATTTGTCCACTCGAGCGGACACGAACCTCGTTTCGCGCCGGGTCATCCCGTCAGGTCGCGCTTGACAGTCCGCCGCTTGCAGCCTGACAATTCCCCGCAAGCGTAGAAACTGGAGGAACCCGAGTCGATATCAAGGTGGAGGCCAATCGGTGAATTCCAGGAGGAGCCAAATGCGAAGAATCCTTGCCGGGGGTGCCGTTGGACTTGTATTGATCGCAGGGGCGATCATGGCCCAGGAAGCCAACGCGCCGACGCACGTCCTCGTGAGCGCGGCTGAGCTGAAGTGGGGCGACCCGCCGCCCGTCTTCGAGAAGGGCGCTTCCTTCACGGTTGTTTCCGGGGACCCGGGCAAGGCGGGGCTCTTCGTCGTGCGCCTCAAAATGCCGGCGGGGTACAAGATCGCGCCGCACTGGCACCCGACGGACGAACACGTGACCGTTCTTTCGGGCACGTTTGTCCTGGGCATGGGTGAAAAGTTCGACAAGGCGACGATGAAGGATCTCCCGTCCGGAGGCTACGCCCTGCTGCCTGCCGAGATGCGGCACTACGCGCTGGCGAAGACAGAGGCGACGGTCCAGGTCCACGGAATGGGTCCCTTCGCGCTGACGTACGTCAATCCCACCGACGACCCGAGCAAGCGGGCCCCTGGAAAATAGAGGCGCCGAGGGGACCCCCGGGCTTTTCACTTCCTCAGATCATCGCGCTTCAGGGCGAAGGACAGGTCTTCGGTCTTCGCGAGACAGCTCGTGTCCAGCCCCGCGAGGCTGCCGGCGATCATGAAGGATTCGATCATCCCGTTGACGCACGGATCCGTATCGTTGTGTCCGCGCTGCGGCAGGACGAGCCGGCGCGCATTGGCCAGCGATTGCGCCACTCGCTCCCCGTAGCGCGGCGGGGTCACGTGATCGAGGGCACCGTTCATGACCAGGGCAGGCACCTTGGATTTGACCGGGGTCCAGAAGCCCGGCGGCAGCCAGCCTCGGATCCACTCCCGGCAGGCGCTGACATCCCGCCCGACGCGAAGACCACCCAGGAACGTGTCCGCCGTCGCCGCAGGCAGCGCACCCGGGTCGAATTGCGGGATGATTTCGCTGCAGACGATCGAGAGATAGATACCTTTCGGGATCCCGCTCTCTTCTTTCACGGCTCCAGGGGATCCGCAGCCACCTCCGGACCCTTCGCCGGAAGAACGACGATGTTGAGCCCAATCTTTCTTCCCTTGCGGGCGGCACGGTTTTCATAGACCTGATACCGGCCGCAGAGGACCTCCTCGTCCACACCCGGCACATGGCATGGCTTGAGCTTCTTCGAGGCGGCCGCAAGCACACCCAGACTGAAGGGGAGCAGAAGCAGCGCTGCGAGAACTCTGCGTCTCGTTTTCATCGCCGGTCATACGACAACGGATCCGGGAAGGTTGCAACGGTCCGGTCGGTCAGAACCCGGCGGCTGTCATCCGAGGCGGACGGCGACCGTACTGTGCAGCCGACAGTCAACTCTGGAGGCTCGTCGTGCGAAGTCCGCGAACTGCGAGCGCCTCACGCCGCTTCGCGTCGCGACAAATTCCGTTCGAGCAACGGTTTGAGTCGCACGGGGTCGAGAGCGCGCGGGTCCTCGAGTCGAGATTGATCGACTCCTCCGCCATAGAGCCGCGAGTGGCATGAATCCTGCTGCCGGCTCAGTCTAAAACAACTTGTGGCGGGGACCGCCCCGCAGGAGGCGTCATGAAGCACACGAGGAGTTTGTTGGTGACCGTGGCGATCGCCGCGACGGTCGTCTTCGGAGCGACCGGCTGCTCTAGACCGGGGCCGGGCTCGGCCAAGACGTCCGATGAGCTGTTGAGCCAGCTGCAGGAAGATCGGACCGAGATCGACAAGACCTCGGACACGATGATGAAGCGTATCGAGGTCTTCAATTCCTCTCGCAAGCCCGGTGAGCGGACCCTCCAGTTCAGCGAAATCTTCACCCAGGATCTCAACCCCGAGCAGCGCGACGTGCTCAACGCGCTCGTGGAGCAGGAAAAGGACATTTCCTACAAGACGCTCCTGCAGAAGATCATCGCCGACCGTGACAGCATCCGGGAGCTGCAGGAGAAGGTGGCGCACCTCGAGCAGACCCTGCCCGATAAATTCGTGATGGCGAAGCGTGGCGACAAGCACCAGGACCTGGCGATGGCCTACCTGACCGGCGAGGCCAACCTGGACGCCACTAAGGCCAAGGCTCTGCTGAGCCAGGTCGACCAGACGGACGAGCTTCTGGCGGGCAACAAGGTGTGGTTCTTCTACGATCCGCAGCAGGACACGTTCCGCACGTACGTGACCCAGGGGGATGCGGGCCAGACGCCGGTCCGCGTTCGCCGGGCGCGCCAGCGCCAGCTCGTCAAGGAGCGGGACGCCTACAAGAGCGAGCGCGATGCCGCCCAGTCGGAAGCCGCAGCGCTCGAGCAAGCCAAGTTTCAGCTCGAGAGCGACATGGCTACCCGGGAGAACAGCCTGTTCTACCACGCCGCCAACGCTCAGAATCTCAAGGACGCGGGAGTGTTGAGTCCGGTCCTGAAGCGTCTGCGCGACATGAAGGGGGTCACCTTCAACGAGTCGCTGGATCTGAGGGCGCAGAACAGCATCGACCTCGTGCCGCAGAACTTCGGCCTCGAACAGATTCGCATGGTCCGTCTGTTGCCGCCGGTCTACCAGGAAGGCAGGGACTTTTCCATCGAAACCTCCGAGGACCACGGCAGCGCCCGCGTGGTGATTCTCGACCCGGATGTCTTCAAGGGCAAGGAGGTCGTGCTCGCGATCGGCGGCTAAGCCGACAGACCCGGATCCCCCTCGACGGTCCGCTGCTCGAGCCGCGGACGCTCGTCCCTGGTCCACAGCGGCGCCCGATGAACGACTCGATACCGCAGCGGGCCGCCGTCGGGCCGCTCGGTACGCTCGAGCGGACGCGGAATGCACACGAATTCGCTCTCGATGGAATCGCTGGCCACCCTGACCGTCGCGTAGCCGTGGCCGCCGATATCGACGAAGGAAAGGTGAGGCGCGAGATCGGGATTCGAGAGCCTTCGCGCCTTCTCCGCGTCGCCGGACTTCTTGTATTCAAGGCACGCGCGCACGCCGTGCCGCAATAACAGGTTGATGGCGGCCTGAGGCTTTCCCCCATCCGGGCGGTCGGCCAGAAAAAGCGAACGCAACGGATGGTCCTTCGGAAAGCGGTGCTCGAGCGCCTCGACCAGCCCCGGCGCCGAGATCGAGCCCGTGATGAAAGCGACACCCACCGGCTCGAATTTCGCCGGCGGCAGGGCCTTCGCCGCGAATCCGGCCCAGAAGCTGTGACGATCGCCGGCGACGGTCGCGAACCCCGTGATGCCCGCGTCTCGGACGAGATCGTAGATCTCCGCGCGCTCCACGTACGCGCCGCTGTAATCGCCGCCGCCGAAGCCGGCGTAGCCGGCTCCGGGCCACGGCGTGGTGAGCCCGGCGGGGAGATTCTGCGGATCGGCGCGCCAGTCGAGAGTGCCGAGAGAGTTGGCCCAGATTTTCCACGTCGCCTTCGACGTGCGCAGGCGATCCAGAAACCAGGCCTTCTGCTCGGCGCCGAGGATCGTCTGCGGGGGATCCTCCTTGCGGAAGTTCGGCACCTCGGCCGCCCCGAAGCGAATCGTCGCCGGGGGATGGCCCCCCGCGTAGTCACGTCCCGCGTCGAGGATCTCCTGGGCCTCCTGCGGAATGAAGTTCGGGAAGTCATCGCTCGACAGGTGCGCGGCCTCGGGACGGTCGGTCGGCTCCTCCGATCGGTAGCTGTGCTGGTCGGTGATGATCAGGTCCACGTTGCGGCCCCAGCGCAGGGCACGATAGCCCGTGAGGCTGGCGATCGCGGCGAGATTGTTGGGCTCCTGCCCGAGGCCCTGCGCATCGAAGCGCGTGATCGGCGTGTCGACGACGCGCGGCGGATCGAAGCGCTCGAGCCCCTTGCCGGTCGACCTCTTGATGCGTGCCGGCTGGTATTCGAACCACGCCTGATTCGCCGCCACCTTGCGCGTCTGCGCCGGGCGCGTCTTGCCGCCGAGCTTCAGCAGCGACTGCCATCCGAGCCAGGAGAACTCGTGGTTGTCCCACATCGCGACGAACGGCCAGCGGGCACGCGCGTCCTGGAGATCGGGATCGTGCAGGTAGGCCCGATACACGGCCCGATAGTCGTCGACTGTCGTCGGAACGTGGAAGTCGGCGACCTTCTCCCCGTTCGCGTACCGCACGATATCGCGAAGACGACGATCGTACATCCCCTGCGGCCGATCCTCCGGGTACCAGACAATCTCGTAGATGAAGTCACCCAGATGGAGGACGAAGCAGAGGCGCTCCGCAACCGGCGCACGTTCGTCCTCGTAGATCATCCGGCGGTACGCGTGCTGGGCCCCCTGATTGACGTTCTGGCAGCTCACGAACGCGAAGCGCACCGGGCGCGGGTCGTCGGCGCCGGGGGCGGTGATCGTGCGTCCGACACGGCTCCCCGCTCCGGAGTCGTCCGTGAAGCGATACCAGTACTCGCGTGCCGGTTTCAATCCACCGGCGAGCACGCGGCATGTCCAGTCCGACGCTGCGCTGACCCTGGCGCGCGCCGTCGCGACGATGCGCTCGAAGCCCGCGTCCTCGGAGACTTCGAGCCTCAGGCCGGCCTCGGTCGAGCCATCGTTCCTGGGATAGCGAGTCCAGAGCAGCACGTTGTCGGACTGCGGGTCTCCGGATGCGACCCCTTCCGGGAACAGGTCGCGCCGCTCGCGCCATGGGACGCGCGATGGCCTGGCGTGAGCGCTGCCCCAGGCCAGCGATGCGCCGAGCGCCGCGGCGGCCACGAGGAATTCCCGCCGGCTGATCTCGTCCATAGGAGCAAAGGATACCCCTTGACAGGACCCTCCGGCGGGCGTAAGTGGAAAAGACACCGCCCACAGCGTGCCGATGCAATCGTGCCTCGGTCGCCCACATGGCACAGGAGGACGAACATCATGAACATCAGAGTAGGGACCCGGAGGGGAATGCTTCTTGTGGCGGGCATGGCCCTCGCGCTGTTCGGTGGCGTCGTTCCCGGTGGGGCGACGACTGGATCTCCCCCGGCCGCGGGGCCGCAGGTAACCGTCGAGCCGAATGTGGTCCTCAGCGGCAGCTACTCTTGTTACTACACGGTCACGTCGTATTACACCGGCCCGTTCGTGGATCCGAGCCCGCCCCCCCAGACATTCGCCGAGACCTCGGACAGCCTCACACTGGGCACCACGGGAGGCACCATCCCGGCAGACTCGAGGGCCCCGGGCATCGGCGGTATCGGCCCAGGCTTCGGAGGCGTTCCAACCGTAAGAGGCTCTATCCCCATCGCACCGCCCGTGCCCGCATTCAGCGCCGGGCACTCGTTCAACGAGGGGTCAATCGAAGACTGCGTCCGCTTCGCCCAGGCGATGTCGGCCGCAGCCAAGGGCCTCGGATGCGCCACATCCGACGTCCGGCGCCGGCAGCCGCCGCAGACGATAAGCGGCAACAGCGCCAGCGCCTCTTTCAACTTCGTCTGCGAAGGGCCGCAGGCGGACATCGTCCACGACGTGGGGGAGCTGAGCCGGGCGGTCCTGGCGCTCAAGCTGCAGTCGGTGTAGTTGTCAGCCGAACCGACCACACGCCGAACGCGACGCAGACCGACGGCGACGGGACCGGGGACGCCTGCGACGGATCATCCTCGCGACGGCATCCACGTCCGGGCGGACTCGGGGTTCGCCCGCGAGGTGACGGAGATCGCCCCTCCCTGACAACCCACCAAGGGAGGTGCAAGCCCTATTGCGTCGAGGGGCTTTAGAACCCATCTTGAAAAAGGGAGGATCGTCATGGCCGCCGTCTCCGCTCGCACGCTTCTGCCGTTCGCGCTGCTCGCCGCGCTCTGCACCGCGGTCCACGCCCAGGCCCCTGCGCCCGCTCCGTCCGGCGCGACCCCGGCCTGGACGATCAAGATGAAGGGGGACATCCTCTGGCAGCAGGTCACGCCGGCCGGGGCGCTTCTCGTCTCGACCGACGCCGGGCTCGCGGCCGTGGATATCGAGCGCGGCCAGATCGCGTGGGAGAAGCCCGAGCTCGGCGGATTGCCGGCCGACAGCGTGAAGATGATCGAGGGGTCGCTCCTCATGGAAGCGGAGCGTCCAGGGCTGACGCTCGTCTTCGACCCGGTGACCGGGTCGGTCGTGTTCGATTCCCGGCGCCTGGACCTCGCGCAGGTCGTCACCCGCCGTGTGCTGCCCCAGAGCGGCACACTGCTCGTCCACGGGCGGCGCGCCGGGGGGCCGCCGGTCGTGGCGCTGTACGATCTCTCGTCCGGCACGCAACGCTGGGCGAGCGAGTCGCTCTTCCCGCAGAACGAGCCCAGGCGTGGCGGGCTGGCGGGGATGATGCAGGGTCTCGTGCGCTCCGCGTCGGAAGGGACCGCGCTGGAGGTCCTGCAGGCGGGGCCGGGTGT
>WNGH01009110.1_pt1 | contig 16776 bp, 14 predicted proteins | sample 5400631 | NCBI WGS metagenome assembly WNGH01 (sample SAMN13153373, study PRJNA577476) | soil metagenome | isolation source: 115 cm soil or saprolite under Garry oak tree replicate 1 | place: USA:California | collected 2016-06-15
CGGCTGCTTGAGCGCCAGCGTCTGGCCGATCATGCCGCCGATCGACAGGCCGCAGAAGTGCGCCTTTTGAATTTTCAGGATTTTTAATAACCCGAGCACATCGTCGGCGAGCTGCTCGAGCGTATAAGGCCCCGACGGCGCTGCGCTCTTGCCGTGGCCGCGCATGTCGTAGGCGAGGATCCGATAGCGGCCTTTGAAGGCGGCGATCTGCGGATCCCACATGCGCACGGTGCAGGCGAGCGAATGGCTCAGGACCAGCCATGGCGCGCCTTCCTTGCCGTGGGTTTCGTAGTTGATTTCGATGCCGTTGACGCTCGCTTTCATGCTGCCTCCATCGCCATGGAACGCAAGATTTTAGGGGTAGAATTGCGCATTGCCTCCTGAGGTTTTCGCCATGCGGCACGAAGTCCACGTTCACGCCGATATTCCGATCCTCGAAGGCGTGTCGCGGCGCCAGATCGAGCAGGCGTTCGCGCCGTGGCTCGAGTACCTAGACGCCGACGGCCTCGCCGACGTGAAGAGTCTCGAGCCCGACGAGCCCGGCGTCAAGTTCGACGAGAAGGAGCTGATCCTCTACGTCTGCTGGACCGGCGAGACCGGCCGCAGCTTCCACCCCGCGTTCGAGCAGGCGCTCGAGAACCTCGGGCCGTACTGCTACGAGGCGGTCGAGGTCGACCTCACCGTCTATCACGAGAACGGCGACCAGGAGGCGAAACTGCTGTTCGTCGGGCCGACCGCGCACGCGATCCACGAAGCGCAGCGCCGCTGCATGGTCGAGGACATCGTGGCGATCCTCGGCCGCCAGTTCGAGAAGGACGAGATCGCGCAGGTCACCGCTCTGGTGAACGAATTGTTCGACGGCGACTGGAAGAAAAAAGCCTCTCAGGAAAAGAAGCCCGAGCGCGCCTTCGAAACCTACACCAGGCCTTCAAGAAAAAATCTGCACTGAGTGGCAGGACCGAAATACCCCGGTTTTGACACGCTCGCCCTGCACGCCGGCCAGTCGCCCGACCCGGCGACCGGCAGCCGCGCGGTGCCGATCTACCAGACCACCTCGTACGTCTTCCGCGATACCGAGCACGCGGCTTCGCTCTTCAACATGGAGCGCGCGGGCCATGTGTATTCGCGGATCTCGAATCCCACCGTAGCGGTCCTGGAAGAGAGGATTGCGGCGCTCGAGGGCGGCGTGGGCGCTATCGCCACCTCCTCCGGCCAGGCGGCGCTGCACCTCGCGGTGGCGACGCTGATGGGGGCGGGCGGACACATCGTGGCGTCGAATTCGCTCTACGGCGGCTCGCACAATCTTCTCGGGTACACCTTGAAGCGCTTCGGGATCGAAACGACGTTCGTCTCCCCTCACAACCCCGAAAACTTTCGAAAAGAAATAAACAACAACACCCGGCTCCTGTTCGGCGAAACGCTGGGCAACCCGGGCCTGGATGTGTTGGACATCCCCGCGGTCGCGGCGATCGCGCACCAAGCAAAACTCCCGCTGTTAGTTGACGCCACCTTCACCACTCCCTACCTGATGAAGCCCTTCGAGCTCGGCGCGGACCTGCTGTATCACTCCGCGACCAAGTTCCTCGGCGGCCACGGCGTGGCGATCGGCGGCGTGCTGGTCGACTCCGGTCGCTTCGACTGGGAGGCCTCGGGAAAGTTTGCGACCCTTACCGCACCCTACGAGGGCTTTCACCAGATGGACTTCGAGGAGGAGTCGGGCACGCGCGCCTTCCTGCTGCGCGCGCGCCGCGAAGGCCTGCGCGATTTCGGCGCCTGCATGGCTCCCATGACCGCGTTCCAGATCCTGCAGGGCGTCGAGACGCTTCATCTGAGAATGCCCAGGCACGTGGAGAGCACCAGGGTCGTGATCGGGTTCTTGAAAAATCATCAACAGGTGGAGTCGATCGCCTATCCTGAATTGCCGGGCCACCCCGACTACGAGTTATGCAGAAGGCTTCTCCCCAAAGGCGCGGGCGCGGTCTTCTCCTTCAACATCAAGGGCGGCAGGCCGGCGGGGAAGGCGTTCATCGAGGCGCTGCGGGTGTTCTCGCACCTCGCCAACGTCGGCGACGCGAAATCGCTCGTCATCCATCCCGCCACCACCACGCACTACCGCATGAGCGACGCGGACCTGAAGAAGTCGGGCATTACCGCGGGCACCGTGCGGCTGTCCATCGGCCTGGAGGATCCGCAGGATTTGATCGAGGATTTGGAGCGGGGACTCAAGTCCGCTTCCCGCGTTTGATGGATTTTGTTGTAGATAAGAAGCGAGTTTTCTCTTACACCGCTGGTCATGCGCTGGACCCGAAGAAGCGCAGCATCGTCTTCGTCCACGGCGCCGGGCTGGATCATTCCTGGTTCGGCCTGCAAAGCCGCTATTTCGGCTATCACGGCTGGAACGTGCTCGCCGTCGATCTCCCGGGGCATGGGCGATCCGAGGGGCCGCCGATCGCAACCGTTGTTGCCATGGCGCAGTGGATTTTTGATCTGCTGGAAAATTTGAAAATTGAAAAAGCGGGCATCGTGGGGCACTCCATGGGCTCGCTCGTCGCCCTCGAGTGCGCGGCGCAGCAGCCCGAGCGGGTCGAGCGCATAGCGCTCATCGGCAGCGCTTACCCGATGAAGGTAGGCGAGGCTTTCCTGGAGGCGGCGCGCAACAACGAGCAGGCGGCGTTCGACATGGAAACCATCTGGGGGCACGCGGCGCAGGTGCCCCTCGGCGGCAACCCCAATCCGGGAATGTGGATGTACGGCGATACGCTGGCGAGACTGGCGCGGCTGGCGCCGGGCGTGCTCTACAACGACCTCAAGGCCTGCAACGACTATGCCTCGGGGCTGGAGAGCGCGGCGAAGGTCGGATGCCCCACGCTCTTCGTTTTAGGGCAACGCGATGTAATGACGCCGGTCAAGGCGGCGAAAGCCCTTCAGGAAAAAATACCTGGCTCGAAAACCAGAACCATCGCGCCCTCAGGCCATTCCTTGATGGCCGAGGCCCCCGACGCTACGCTGGATGCGCTCGCAGGATTTTTCGGGAGTCAGCCTTGAGCCGGTTCGCTGCCTGGCTGCTGGCATCGGCCGCGCTGCTGCCGGCACTCGGCGCGGCGCAGACCTATCCCGTGAAGCCGGTGAAGATCGTGGTCCCCGCCCAGCCGGGCGGCGGACTGGATCTGATCGGCCGCACGGTTGCGGACCAGCTGGGCCGTGCGCTGGAGCAGTCGTTCGTCGTCGAGAACATTTCAGGCGGCGGCGGCGTCATCGCCTGCCAGACGGTCGCGCGTGCGGCGCCGGACGGCTACACGCTGATGGTGGGCTACGTCGCCACGCACGGCACCAACCCCGCGGTGCGCAAGATGCCATACGACGCGGTCAAGGACTTCACTGCGATCGCGATGGTGGGCGGCACGCCCAACGTGCTGGTGGTCAATGCCTCCGTGCCCGCCATCGACCTGAAAACCCTCATTGACCATGCGAAGAGCAATCCGGGGAAGCTGAGCTTCGGCTCGGGCGGGATCGGCACGCTCAACCACCTGGTGATGGAGCAGCTCAAAGGCGCCGCCGGCTTCGACGCAGTCACTGTCCACTACCGCGGCATCGGTCCCGCAATTACCGACATGCTCGCAGGGCAGACCCAGATGATGACGCCTGGCCTCGCCGCCGGGCTGCCCCACATCCGCACCAAGAAAATGAAGCCCATCGCCGTCACCGGCCTCAAGCGCCACCCGCTGCTGCCGGACGTGCCCACCTTCGAGGAATCGGGGTTCAAAGGCTTCGACGGCGTGCAGTGGTACGGGATCGTCGGCCCGGCGAAGATGCCCGTGGAGATCACGAGGAAACTCCACACCGAGATCAGCAAGGCGCTGGCCTCGCCGGCGTTGCAGCAGCGGCTGGCGAGCGAAGCGATCGATCCGATGCCGATGACCTCCGAGCAGTTCGCAAGCTTCATCCAGGCCGAGATCGCGCGCTGGAGCCAGCTCGCACGCGAGCGCAGGATCTCGCTCGACGACTAAGCCGGGGCCTCTCGCTCATGAACGGTACGGCGACAAGTCGATTTGCGAATCGAAGGCGGTGCGCGCAAAAACCAGGAAGCGCTCCGCCTGCGCGGCGCTCCAGCCGCCGTAGGCGCAGTTCAGCCGGAATTTTTCCTCGAGGTCGGCGCGCCCGAGCGGCTCGTGGACGCCGCCGCGCAGGTGCGCCTGGCGCTCCTCGATGAATTTTCCATTTCTCAACTTCACCTTGACGTGACCGGTAAATTCGCGGGGGTAGGGATTGTCCGGATCGATCTCGTAGCGCACCTTGGCCGCCAGCCAGCGCAGGCGCTCGTCCCTCACCCGCTCCTCGGTGAATGCGTCGAGGCCGGCGTGGCCGAGGACGAAGCCGGCGGCGATGCAATAAGGCTGGCTGAATTTCGCGGCGTAGGCGTTCGGCGGGCGCTGCTTGGCTGCGAGCGGCTCCCACAGCCGGTGCACGATTCCTTCGGCGGTCTCGCACACCACCTCGACGACATCTTCAAGGCGAATCCTTCCTGCCAGGCGGCGCGCGCAGTCCACGTAAGGCTGCGTCATCGTGCCGCAGGCGTACGGCTTGAAAGCGAGCGAGGCCGCAAGCCAGCGCTCGCCGAAACCGTCGAGCAGCTTGCCCCAATCGCCTTCGGCGGTGTGCGCGAAACCCTGATACAGGCCATGCTTACCCTCGAGAACCGTGCGCGGCCCGACAAACCCGGCGCGCGCGAGGTCCGCGGCGCGAATCCCGGACTGCGCTGCCCATCCGGGGTGCAGGCGCTTGGTCCATGCGCCTTCGGCGAGATATTCGATGATGCCCGAAGCCATCGAGCCGGCGATGCCCAGTGCATTTACAAAATCATTTTTTTTAAAATTCAAAGCAACTGCGACTCCCGCGGCAGCCGCGATCGTGCCGAGCACCGCCGTGGGTTGAAAGCCCGCCTTGTGAATGCGCTTCGGCGCGACCAGGCTCGCCCGGCAAATGAGTTCCGCGCCGACGGCGATTCCCGACAGTGCGTCCTTTCCTGGGATTTTTTCTCTTTCCGCAATCGCGAGTACCGCCGGCACGATCACCGCGCCGGCGTGCACCGGCCCGCCCTCGAAGCTGTCGTCGAAGTCCTCGCCATGCGCCGCGGTGCCGTTCACGAAGGCCGCGCCCGCGGAATCGAGCGCGCGCGCATGTCCGATGGCGGTGCAGTTTCCCGCGGATTCCCACGCCGCGAGCGCCGCGCCCGCGTAGTCGGACTTGCGCGCCGCGACGCACAGGCCGGCGACGTCGATCAGCAGCTTTTCGGCGGTATCGCGGAATGCCGGGGAACAGAGGCGCGCGCCCTCGACCCCGGCGGCAAGACGTTCGCTGATCGATTCCGTCGGCGATTCGCTCATGCGTATTCGCCCCTGAGGATCCTCGCCGCCTCGACCATCGCCTTCATCTTGCCGAAGGCCGATTCGCGCGGCAGGAACTTCATGCCGCAGTCGGGCGCGAGAATGATGTTCTCCGGTTTTACATGTTGCAGGGCTTTTCTTATCCGTGCGGCGACCGTTTGCGGAGTCTCGACTTCGCTCGTCGAAAGGTCGATGCAGCCCACCATTATTTTCTTGTTGTTCAATGACTTCAGAACCGAGCAGTCGAGCCGCGGCTGGGCGGTCTCGATCGACACCTGCTCGCACGAGCAGGCCGCCAGCTCGGGCAGGAAGGAATAGCCGGCGGGCTTGTCCTTCAGGTACACCGCGTAACCGAAGCAGATGTGAACCGCAGTAACGCCGGAAACCTTTTCAAGAGCCCGGTTCAGCGCCTTCAAACCGTACTGGCGCGCCTTTTCCGGCTGTGCCTGCATGTAGGGCTCGTCGATCTGCACCACGTCGGCGCCCGCGGCAAAGAGGTCCGCGATCTCCTCGTTCAGCGCCGCGGCGTAAGCGAGCGCCGCTTCCTCCTCGCTGCCGTAGTAGTCGTTCTGCGCCTGCTGCGTCATGGTGAAGGGGCCGGGGACCGTGATTTTGGTTTTTCTCGAAGTGTGCTTCTTCAGGAACAACAAATCGTCGACTTCAACGGCGCGCATTCTCCTTATCTTGCCGACAATGCGCGGCACCGCTTGCCGCTTTCCGGAGCGGGTGATCGCGACGCCGGGGTTGTCGAGGTCGATCCCCTCGAGCGCGGTGGCGAAGCGGTTGGAATAGCTTTCGCGGCGGATCTCGCCGTCGGTGACGATGTCGAGGCCGGCTTCTTCCTGCGCGCGGATCGCGAGCACTGTAGCGTCATCCTGCGCTTGTGCCAGATAGGGTTCCGCAACCCGCCACAGCTCCGCGGCGCGCACCCGCGGCGGGACGTGCTTCGCCAGCCGCTCGCGGTCGATCAGCCACTCGGGCTGCGGGTAGCTTCCGACGAGGGTCGTAGGAAACAGGGTCGGCATTTCACTTCCAGCTCGTACGCATCACGCTCCAGATGGTAGCGGCGCCAAATACTGCCAGGCCTGCCGCAATGACGGCAAAGATACCCTGCAGCGAGGTGGCGAGCGCGCCGCCGCCGATCACGATCGCCAGCCGCGCAGTCCCCGAGAGAACCGGGAGCACGACCCGCCCGGCGCCCTGCGACGCGAAATAAAGCGCCATGCCGGCGGCGAGGAAGGGGTAGAACGGCGCCACGGTGCGAAGGTAGCGCGCGCCGCTGTCGAGTACCGCCGGGTCGGCGCTGAACAGCGTCACCCAGGCCTGCGGCACGATCGCCACGGCGGCGCCGATCGCGAGGCTGATCGAGGCCGCAAGCCCGGCGCCGATCCAGGCGATGCGCTTCGCGCGCTCGGCGCGGCCGGCGCCGGTATGCGTGCCCACCAGCACCACCAGCGCCTGCAGCAGCTCGAGCCGCAGCCCCACGCCGTAGCCCGCGAGCGCAGCCGTGCCATAGCGGCCGACGAAGCCGGTGAGGATGACGGCTGTGAGCACAGTCTGAAACGACGACAGGACCGAGACGCCGCCGACACGGAGGATGTCGCGGAAGAGCTTCGCCTCCAGCCTGAAATCTCCGCTGCGGGGTCGCAACGGGCTCGAGGCACCGAATACCGCGAGCGCCATGGCAAGAGCAGCCATCGCGAAAGTGGTCACATACGCCACACCGGCGCCGGCGATGCCGAGCTTCGGCATCGGCCCGAGGCCGAGCACGAGCGCCGCTGACAGGGGGAGATGAACCACCGCGGCGCCGATCAGGCCGAGCGCCGGCAGCGTCATGTTGCCGGCGCCCCGCAACACGGCGGACAGCGTGTTAGCGATCCACACCACGATCGCGCCGGCGAACACGACATTGGAGTAGGCGAGCGCGTTGCGCAGCGACTCGTCCGCGCCGCCGAGCAGGCTGTAAATCGTCCTTCCCAACAACAAAATTAAAACTGTGAAGGCGGCACCCATGGCGGCGGCGATCACCAGCGCGTGCACCGCCAGGCGGCGCGCGGCGGCCGGCTCGCCGGCGCCGAGGGCGCGCGCGATCGCCGACGAGACCCCGCCCCCCATGGCGCCGGCGGAGGTCATCTGCAGCAGCAACACCAGCGCCAGGCCGGCGAGCGGCGCGGTGCCGAGGCGGCCGACGAAATACGTGTCGCCGACCGACACCATCGACTGGAAGGCCGCCAGCAGCACCCCCGGCGCCGAGAGGCGCAGCAGGGTGGGGACGATCGGCGCGGAAAGCAGGCGCTCGGCGGAGGGGCGGCTCAACGAGGTCGGATTCTAAGGTTTCCCCGGCATCGCGAGCTGCACGCCGTCGAAACACAAAAGCCCCGCTTCGGTCTACTCCACCATGAGAAGTCGACACGGCGTCGGATCGACGTTGATTAGGAGCGCGCGCGTCATCGAGGTAAACGATGCCACAGCCTGCCCAGGGGCCAACGATGGGAGTTGCTTCCATAGGCCATCGCTAATGCCACCGATCGATTTCCTAAGCCTGCCGACGACGTTTGAATCGCCGATCTTGTGGATCATCCAGTTGTTGATCAACGCCAAAACTTCGTCCGGCAGATGCTGAGGTAGCTGCGAGATGAACACCAGACCGAGCCACCGCTTTCTGCCGCGCCGAGCGATGCGCGCCACCTGTGCGAAGACATTCTGCATCCTGGAAATCCGCTCCGCAGAGAGGAACTCATGCGCTTCCTCGATGAAGATAAGAGTGGGCGTAGGTACTTTCGCGTCTTTAACCGCGTTTTCGTAGTTGATCTCCTGCTGAAGCTGAATACCGCGGAGAAGCTCGGCGATGACCAAATTGTTGATGATTGTCGAGTCCGAATCGCTGAGATCAATGATGTTGACTCGGCCTGGCTTGAGCATCTCTTCGTAGCGCGCCGCGGCAACACCCGCGACATCAAAAATGTTCAGACGCTTCATCCGACCGAGCTTTCCTTGCAACGCCCGCCAGCTCGGGACGGAAGTCGGCAAGTGAGCCGCACTAATCAGCTGCTTGATCATCGCAAGGTTCTTGCTTTCGCGAAATTGGGGCGTTCCGAGATACGGATCATCCGGATTCTTGTCGATGGCCGAAGCAATTTGCGCGACGACGTCATACAGGTGAGCCAACGTCATGTTGGGATACCCGCTCTCGAACTCGTCCAGCTCCATGAGCTGTTTCTTGTCTGAATCCGTAACGGGCCAGATTTTCAGTCGCTCAAGGACCAGTTTGGTGATGTCGTAAGCCTTAAAGAATCGCTCAGCCTGCGCCTCGGTCAAGTCCAGAAGTTCCTGCAGTGCGTAGGGTGACAACTGGTCAAACCGGAGGGAGAACTGCTGGTTGTCAGGATGCTTTGGATTTGCTGGATCATTTCCAGCGAGGCGGTAGATGTGAGTATCAGCAATACCGCGAGCGGCTATGTTGGAGCGTTTGAGTGCTGCCAGCATGTGCCCGTCGGTTGTAGGCTCATTTGTGGAACAGTACTCACCCTCGGTATCAAAAAGGACAACGGCAGCTTTCGATTCCTGAAGTTTGGCAATAGTCCCAGACACGGTCGTGGATTTTCCGCCACCGGTCGTTCCAATAATGCCCATATGACGTGGCAATACGCTTTTGCTATGCGACGGCACTGAGACCGATAAGTCATCAAATCCATCTGCCATTCCAAGCCGCAGGTCTCCGCTAAGACGCAGGACCTGGGACGTTTCTGCGGAATCCAACGGATACACGGCGCTGTTCGGCCTCGGGCGCCGACGAGGCGGCACCACAGCTCCGTCTTTGAGACGCTCCCCGATGATCTCCACTTGCGCGCGGCCATGGTATCGGGGCATGAGCATGCGCCCGTGCACTGCGCTGATTACGATAGGAGTCGCATCGGCCCGCAGGCCATCGGGCTCAGCGAAGGGACCCTTGGCCACCGCGCCGAGGTATGTCCTGCTGTCGAGCTTGCTCTCGATGCGAACTAGCGCTTGGCTCGGTAAGAAGTCAACATTTCCTTTGGGTAACAGCACGGTCACGGTTCCATCCTCGCTGTTCGGCAGATCGAACATCGTGGCGCCGATGCGGCCGTCGTGCTCTTCGGACATCTCCAACGAGATCAGCCCTGCGTCGGTGGCATCACCCTCAATGGCCTCAAATGCGTCCTCGGGCGCTTGGGCGACCGCTTCTTCACCTTCCGTGATACCCGTGGTTTTTGGAGCGCTCATGCCGTCCTCCTATCCTCTAGTCTGACGCTCGCCGAGATACTGGTACGGCGCCCCAGCGTGGGCATAGGCCAGTTGTGCTGAGGCAGCGAAATCATGAGGGCCGAAAACGCGGCCACAAATACCATCGGCGAGATCTATCAGCATGGGGAACCCACGATGTTCCTGCAGCATGCTGTCGGCCATTGCAATAAGTGCGGCTTCATGAACGTGGTCGGCGTGCGCGTAAAACATTTGCGAGCGTGCCAGTGCAGATGCCCGGTACAGACCAACAAGAATCTTGTCCCCGCACGAGTCCACGAAGTCACGGACGCGCTCGCCCAGTTTGGTCCACGCCTGCCCTCGGTAGTGGCCCGCTTGGATACGTTCGAGCTGTTCCTTGTTGGTGTCAACCACCGCATATTCCAACGGGCGAAGCGCGTTCCCGATCGTTTGGAGTTCGCGAGCCGATGTTTCGCTCGGGACGAAGATGAAGCGCCCAAAATTCACGAGGCGGCTCATTAGATCCAAACTCGCTTCGAGGAGCTCGGGCATGCCGGACCCAGTAACCAACTCATAGGGCGTGGGAGAGCCGTGGCCGAGCCGCCATGGGGCCGTGGCCTTGTCCAGCAAAATTGCGCGCTCGGCATACGCCATGATGCCGCGTCGAGCGAGACTGCTGAGCCGGTCTCGAGCGCTATCGTAGCCAACCGCGCCGCGACCTCGTCGACGTTCGAGCAATTCCAGCGTTTCGTCGACCGGGCTCTTGCCGCTAGTACGAAGGTCGCGGCGAAAAATACGATGCACCCATGAGCCTTGATCGCCCTCATAGCTGACGAGCACTACGCCAATTTGGGTAATGGTGACGGGCAATGTGTCGAAAGGCACTACTGTTCCATCCGTGGCTTCGACCCCGCCCGGGAAAAGTAGCGCCGAATGCGTACGCTGGATGTCCTCGACAGAAACGCGGTAGACCCCTGCGTTTGCTGGCGCTCCGGGCCGTGTCTTCAGAAGCGGAAATATCTGCCGCCGAATCTGGTACTGCATTAAGGTTTCTTGCCGGACCGCCTCTTGAATCTCGCCCGCAAGCCGCTCGTACATCTGCACCAAATCGGTGCCTGGCCTCCACGTATCTAGGTCAAGCGTTGATGCGAGCTTCTCCCCGTGCGCCAACTCATAGTCGCTTGCCGTAAGTGCTGGCGGCTCGCTTACCTGCAGGGGCGCGCTGGCCGGCGCCTCCGTGAGCGTGTACTTGTCCGTTTCTGAGGTCGGTTTTTTTTGCATTGAATTTCCCCTACTTGCTAGCCTACGCCGGTTACGGCAGGCGGTGGCCCCAGGACCAATCCCCGCCGACCGAGACGAAGACTTCTCCCCGTAGGCCGCGCCGCGTGAAGCACTGTTGAGTCTGATCGCAGAGATAGTCCCGCGTGGCGCCGGTACTCTGTCCATTGAATTCGCCAGCGGTAGTCGTAGTGGGGAGTTTGACCGTGGTCCCCTGCCCAGACTTCAGCGTGCGGCCTAGACCGAGCGCTGCGAAGTCCTTGTAAATCGCCTCATAGTCGTCAAACCGGCCATTGGCGATATCGAAAGTCACAACCACGAAGTAGCTCATTGCCGAAGATTCCTATGTTCGCGCCCGTTGCGCTCTTACCGACGCATTCCGGTCGAAATGAGAAAGTTCGACAAATCAGCGTTTCAGACCCCCAGCCACTGCCGGAAGGAACGCCCGGACCGAACTGCGTTGAGCACAGCTCTGGCATAGACCCGAGCGATCCCCAGGGGGAGGCCATATCCGGCTTGCAGCAGCGATACGACGACGTCATGAGAGGAAGCGTCTTGGGCAGAAACTTTGCTGCGCACGGACGCAATAGCGGCGGCCAAAGGAGCAAGCAACTCCAGCGCTAACTGGTCTGCTTTGTCTTCTATTTGAAGGATGTCAGGATCGGCCATCTCGCCATGGCTTGATCGTCGTCCAAGATGCGAATAGACGCCCAGTGGGACTCCTCGAAGGATGCCCGCAAGTCGTTCTTCAGGGGATGGAGGCCGGAGCCCATCGAGCACCTCCTCAATGCTACTGCCCAAGGCACCGATTGCTGATGCGCGAGGCCGAATATAGTCGTAGAGGAAATGAGCGATCTCATGTGCCAATGAGAATCGTTGTTCGTCGAGAGAGTCAGTGCCATCAATGAATACGACGCCTATTCCTCCGCGTGCAATGAGGTATCCATGAAGCGGGCGGTCACCTGCGTCGCTGCGGTGAGCGATTCCGCGCTGACTTAGCCATGTGATGGCTGTCCTAAGGCGAAGTTTGGGAAGTCGTACCACAGCAACTGGTAGTACGACGAAGACTGCTGGTTCCAATGCTCGCGGGTATGGACCTCTAATACCAGACCGCGCCCAGAAATCTGTCGCTATTGAAGCAACTTCAGCATCGAAGAGACCCATTACGTCATCAGTGCGCTATCGCTTGCGCGACTTTGGCCTCTTACCTCGTTTGGATCTATGGCCGTTCTTGTGATCGCTGACCCTATCTCTCGCTGCCTTCAGAAGCTGACTTTCTGGCATTCCTGTGAAACGCTTTAGGGTTCCGAGTGATTGAACAGTGCGGACAACTTTCGCGAGCTCCCTCCAATCGCACTCCGCATACTTAGCTATGGTCTGAACGTCGGCGAGGAATGACTCTGCGTCATCTAATCGAGGCGTGCGACAAAGAGCGAGGTTCGTAAGTGCTTGAGCAGTGCAGGAGAGAGCTTTGGCCAGCTGTTGATCATTTAACCGCATTTGTGATCGGTATTCAGCGAGCACTGAGGCCATGAAAAACGGATCGCCCTCTAGGCGAGCGGCTGCAGCCCGGAGCTCGATCAGATCGCTGTCAGCGTGCATGGAGGCGATTCCTCAGACGCTCGATTATTTTCTTCAGACGATCCTTGTTCCGCTTCACCTCAAGTGCTTTCTTTTCCTTTGGCAGATCCTGGATCTTGAGCAGTTGCGCGAACTTGATAGTTGATCGTTCGCCCTGGAGCATTAACGCCAACATTTGCTTGTCCGTCTCAGACTCGACCTGCCCATCAAGAACCGGCAAGAAGCTCTCCAAAAAATCCGACGGGCTGTTCTCTTTCAATGACACATTCCGGTCGAGTTGCTCTTCTTCGACATCCGACGTAAGAATCTCGTGCCTCCTACGACGGTCAACTTTCTCCAGAGCGTTCAGAAGATCCCGATCGGATGCCATGCAGATGTAGGAAACAAGCGTGCCGAGTTTCGGATTCCACTTATGCGGATGCTTGATGTAATCCACGAGTGCGTCCGTTGCCGCATCGCGGATTAATTCCTTGTCCTTCGTACGGTCCTGCGCGTAGAGCCACCCTACCAGGGGAGTAAGGATCGCCTTATAGACCTGAGCGGAAGCCGTGGGATCCCCGCCGACAAGACGACGGTGCACTTCAAGGCACCAGTCTCTGTCTGGAAAGGAGGGCACGGTTAACCGTCGTTCTTCTTTCGAAGCACAACAATTGCCTCGGAGGACATGCGCAATGCTAGCTCAGATTTCTTTGCCACGCTGTCAGGCGGCGGTAGTGATCGTCGGGCTTTATTCAGCGGACGCAAAACGCTCGCGACGAAATGAAGTTCCGCAGACTTTGCCATCACTCGGGCAATTCCTATTGAATCGGGCTCGTCACGATCCACAATGCTCGGGCCCAGCACTACGGCGATGAGGCCACCCGGCCGCACGACCCGTTTCATCTCCAGCATGGAGTAACGCAGATCGGACAAGTAGCGGCGAGTAACCGCTCGATCTCTTTCCTTATCGAAACATTCGCTAAGAGTTTCTTCTACTGACAGCGGCAGTCCGTTCGGTTTCCACATTCCTCGCTCAGAGCCGATCATTCTGCCGCGCTTCTTGCGTAGAGCAGAGAGAGCATGTCCCATCCAAACGAGAGAGAACTTGTGTCCCCTAAGGTAGTCAACGGCATTCAAATAGGGAGGAGAGGTCAGCACAACATCCAAACTGTTGTCGGCCTGTGGCAGCCGACGCGCATCGCCGCGCCTAATCGAAGGGGCCGCGGCTTTGGGCTCTTTGTCCAAGAAAGGCAATCGACTTACTAGCTGCGAGAACCGCTGCTCCCACATCTCAAACGGAGCTTCGATTTCGCGGTCTTCGTCCTTATGGGGGCGGGACCTAGGAATATCGATCGCATAGGAAACGCTTGTTGCTTTCGCAATGATCAGGGATGAGAAGGCAGCCCAAGCAACGTTGCGTAATTCGGGCCGCGACTCTTTTCGGATGGCTTGCCTCAAACAGAATAGTTGTCGTTGGGACTTGTGCGGAAACCAATAGGCGAAGAACTTCCTTTCCTCCTCAGAGCTCCCCAGCATGGTGGCTACTGAAGAGCGACCGAGATCATTGTTGATGTGTTTTGCCCGTTTCAGGGCCCGGTTCCCGAGCCGATCAAGAACGTCGCGCTCGTACGAGGCTGTAGCGCTACGCGACATGAGCACCGCCAAAGGATCAATATCCACGCCATGACCCGAGTGTCCCAACTTGCGCGCCGCCACTAATGTTGAGCCGGATCCGCTCATTGGGTCGAGAACGTCTCCGCGCTTAGGTAGCAGAGCCTTTAAAAGGTATTCGGCAAGAGGTACAGGCATTCGAGCGGGAAATGGATGTACTGACGGCCCGTTTGCAACGTTGGCACCATGGCGCTCCCTTGCTAGCGCGCTTAGGGCATCACGAATAGTTCTGTCTTTTGCTGTTTTCATTTTTATCTAGGGCTCTCCTCGGACCCCACGGTGCTGCTTTCGGCAGCTAGTGGTTAAGCAATGCCCGGAAAAACTCCCGCGTTTCGGGATCTTCGCAATGAATTGCTGTGCCGAGAATGCCGCGCGTGAGCAGAATGCGATAGCGATTTCGCAATAACTGCAGCGCAAGCGTCGGATCGTTACGCATAACCGTCTTTAGAGCCCGTGCACCTGGTGCGCGGTCATAGCAATCCTCTGGATCGCCAACAACCCATTTACCGCTTCTAAATACCATATCGTTCCCCCAATACAGCCCGGCATGGTCTAGCTCGAATCCTTGCGCGCCATATATTGAAGCGCAGGTCGTTAGCTCGGTTGACTTTCCTTGGAGGTAAAACGGGACATAGTCCTGTTTTGGTTCCATCAACCATCTGATCGGAGGCTGAGTCTCAGGTACACGAATTCGGCCGAGATCGCGAGGATTTCGAGGATCCAGCTTGCCGCTGGACCGCGTGAACGAAGCCAACAGGCCAATTCGGCCAGCCCGATAGCGGAGGTGGGAAAGTAGATCTTCGGCAGATTTCGCGACGGAAAAGGCATATTCATCGAGCCAGTCGCGTGGCAAATTGTGCAGCTGGCCTGGATCACTTAGAAGCATTTCGACCCATCGCAAGTAGGCGGCTCCTCCGCGGCAACGATGAGGAGTGGTCAACGAGCGCATTTGCGGATCGAGGCCAACCTTTACGCAGAGTGCCGCAATATTGTTTGTGGTACCGCGCTCAGTCTCGCTCAGGATCTGTCGTTCATCATGAAGGATGACCACCAGGGGAGCTCGTAAAAAGACATTTGGACTTCGGAGTGCAAGTCTTTGGCCTTCGTCGCAAATCACAACGTCTGCAATCGCAGTGCTGTCATCCTCGACACCAGCCCCTCCGGTCGAGAAATATTTGATCATGCCTTGCGCACCAATCAATTCTCTATTGAGGATTTCGCGTAGAGCTTCGTTCAGACGATTGTTGCGGACAGCTAGAACAGCCTTTTTTCCCATTCCGACCGCACCAAGGAAAAGATGCATCGCAAGCAAAGATTTGCCAGAGCCTGGCCCGCCCGAGACGCAGAACACGGCGGTTTCGCCGCGACCTATCGTCCCGACTATCTCATCGCGCACATGGAGCTGGTCTTTCGACAGGCCCCATCCACATGAAGCAAGTACCTCGGAGGCACGCGAGATTAGCGCAGACTGTCGATCTCGAATCGCATCGAGTAGCCGTGCTGACTGAGCGTAACTTCCGCTTACCACTTCCCCGAGCCATTCTTCGGCAGGCGCTTCGGGAAGCCTATCGCCCATAAGCGCGCCTAAGCCGGATAGCTGAGGCGCCACAAAAAGCGGTGCGGTAGACAGAAACCTGGTGTATTGCGGCCCGAGCAAAGAAGCATGTCGCTCTATACCGCCATCGACTATGACGGCACTCTGCGACACCTCAAGCTTTGGGCCGAACGAGTGGAGGTATGAGAGCTTTCCGGCGTAGTTCAGAGCTTGGTACGACGGATGCGGGGTGACTCCGCCGCCCACTTCTACAAAGTGTTCTAGCCGAGAACTGGCACGCGATGCCTCCCAGTTCTTGAGCTCGACAACATGCGCTGCGGCTACCCCTTTCCTGCCGCCAATCAGTAAAAGATCGATTCGTTGATCGTTGAACGGAAGTCCATATTCGACGAGAACGCCGCAGTTAGGATGCAGAGCTGTCGCCGCGGTATCCAAGACAACCGGTAGCACGTCGTCCCACGTCATTACTTCATCTTTACCGGGGTCCCTGCGAAATGCTGAACGAAATCCCTCAGTAACCCGCTTCGCAAGAAGGCCTGAGCGGGCGTGCGCCATAGCTTCATGCAGCTTTGCCGCATAAGCGACACGCATCTAGCTGTAAGACGGTCTATTAGTCACCTTTCATCAGAATAACCGCATCTGACCGCCGCGCGAAGGCGCGTGGAAACGGCTGCAGTCGAGCTCGGCGGGCTTGCGGCCGGCGCCATGGCCGTTCAAGCCGAAGCGGCGGCAGGCGATGTCGAAGCGCTTCTCGATCAGCTGGGCGAAGTTTCCGGTTCCTGTCATCCGCGCGCCGAAGCGCGGGTCGTTGTCGCGGCCGCCGCGCACCTGCCTGACTATGCTGATGACATGGTCGGCGCGCTGCGGGTAGTGCTCCGCGAGCCATTCCTTGAAGAGGTCCTTCAGCTCGTTCGGCAGCCGCAGGATGACGTAAGCCGCCTCCGCGGCGCCGGCTTTCGCTGCCTCCTCGAGCACCTGCTCGAGCGTCTTGTCGTTGAGCGCCGGGATCAGGGCAGCGACCATCACCCCGCAGGGGATTCCTTCTTTTGAAAGAGATTTCAGGACATCGAGGCGGCGCTGCGGGCTCGCCGCCCGCGGCTCGAG
>WNGH01017488.1_pt1 | contig 16776 bp, 22 predicted proteins | sample 5400631 | NCBI WGS metagenome assembly WNGH01 (sample SAMN13153373, study PRJNA577476) | soil metagenome | isolation source: 115 cm soil or saprolite under Garry oak tree replicate 1 | place: USA:California | collected 2016-06-15
CGTTCTGGAAAAAACCGGTTCCGTGCTCGACCGGCTGGTGCTGACCGGCATCGAGAGCGTCTGGCAGGTGCACGAGACCGCGCACGAGCCAGCCGACGAAGAGGATAGGAAGGCGCGCGAAGGCGACCGCGAAGTCACGGTGCTGCTCATTCAGTACGCTTCGCCGCTCGCCGTGGCAACCCTGCCGCGCGCCATCAATTCAAAATCCGAGCTGCAGGCGGCCTCGCCCGCGTTCGAGACCGCGCGCCTGTTTCGCATCGTCGGCGCGGGGGTCGAGGCGCTGCGCGCCTTCGCCGTCGTGCTGATCCTCGCCGCCGGGCTGTCGGTATTCATCGCGCTCTACACCGCGCTGGAAGAGCGCCGCTATGACCTCGCCGTGATGCGCACGCTGGGGGCGTCGCCGGGACGGCTTTTCGGTCTTCTGCTGTTCGAAGGCATGCTGCTTTCTTTTATCGGCGCCCTTCTCGGTTTCATCCTGGGACATGTATTCGCTGCAGGTCTGGGAGCCTGGCTGGAAGCCGCACAGCAGCCGGCGGTGACAGGCCTGGCCTTCAGGATTGAAGAAATCTGGGTGCTTGCGACGGCGCTGGCCGTAGGCTTTGTCGCCGCCCTGATACCCGCGTGCCGGGCCTATCGGACCGACGTCTCGCGTACGCTTGCGCAGGGCTGACATGAATACCGCAACAAGCTGCGGCAGGATTGCAAAGGGCTCGGAATCGGCAAATACTGCGGGATGAAGCACCAGCACTGAGGCATTCATGATCTCCAGACTGCTACTTGCGTTCCTGGTCTGTCTTGCCGTACCGGCGTGGGCGCAGCACACGCCGCCGCCGGGAATCGATCCGAACGCCAGCTTCCAGCCGCTCCCCGAGCGCACCGACGTGGTGTCCTGGAAGACGCTGGCGCAGGTCGAGCTGGTGAAGCAGAAGGACCGCTACGTGCCGCAGTTCTCCAAGAACGTCGCCGCCCTCGACAAGAAGGACGTGAAAGTGCAGGGCTTCATGATGCCGCTCGAGATGGGCGAGAAACAATCGCACTTCGTCCTCGCCGCCATGCCGACCACCTGCGCCTTCTGCATGCCTGGCGGCCCCGAGAGCATGGTCGAGGTGAAAATGAAGACGCCGGTGAAGTACACCTTCGACGCGCTCGTCGTCGTCGGCAAGCTCACGGTGCTGAAGGACGATCCCTCGGGCATCTTCTACCGCATCACCGACGCCGAGCCGATCAAGTAACGATGGCATTGCGCGGGCTCTGGCGGCTTTTCCTCGCGACGGCGCTGGTCGTCGCCGCGCAGTCGTCGCTGCTGCATCCCTTCGAGCACTTTCACGAGACGCAGGGCGCGCAGCCGGTTGCGAGCGTCAGCTCGCTGGACGACACGCACCCCTTCGAGCCGCTGCACGCGCAGCTGTGTGATGTCTGCGTAGCGGGCGCCGCGCTCGGTGCCGCGGCCAGCCTCGATTCTCCGGCCACGCAGGTTGTTTCCCATCGCGAGCGCGTCGTCCCAGGGCGCGACGCTCTTTTCATCGCGGCGTTCTCGCCGCTCTTCCGCAGCCAGGCTCCTCCCGCTCTCCTCTGACGCCGGTTCGATCGGGCGCGCCACCGGTACGGCGCGCGAGTCAATCTTCTGGAGGGAGAAAAATGGTTCGCATCACGTGGTGCGCCATGGCGCTGGCCATGGCAGCGGTTCCTGCCTACGCGCAGGAATCCGAGACTTCAAGAATGCGCGAGGAGCTGAGGCAGCTGCAGCAGCGCATGCAGTCGCTGGAGCAGAAGCTGCAGGAGACCGACGCAAAGGCATCGCAGGCGACCGACCGTCCGCAATCGGAGAGCGCGCTCAACCCCGGAATCTCCGCGATCCTGAACGGGGTTTATTCGAACCTGCAGCGCGATCCGAATACCTATCGGCTGAACGGCTTCGTGCCGACGATGGGCGAGGTCTCGCCGGGCAGGCGCGGCCTGAGCCTCGGCGAGTCCGAGCTCGGCTTCATGTCCAACATCGACCACATGTTCCGCGGCACGCTGATCGCCTCGATTTCGCCCGACAACGACAGCATCGGGGTCGAGGAAGGCTATATCCAGACCATCGGCCTGTCGCACGGCTTCACCATCAAGGCGGGGCGTTTCTTCTCCGGCGTCGGCTACCAGAACCAGGTCCACGCGCATGCCTGGGACTTCACCGACGCGCCGCTCGCCATGAAGGCGTTCCTCGGCAATCAGCTGAACGAGGACGGCCTCCAGTTCAAGTGGGTCGCGCCGACCAGCCTCTATTTTGACGTCGGGCTGGAGCTTGGGCGGGGTAGAGCTTTTCCGGGCACCGATCGCAACAAGAACGGCTTTGGCTCGAGCAATCTGTTCACCCACGTCGGCGGCGACATCGGCACGAGCACCTTTTGGCAAACCGGGCTCTCGTACCTCAGCACTTCGCCTCAGGACCGCGTCTACACCGACGTCGACTCGACCGGCACCAGCGTCAACAACAGCTTCCGCGGCAAGAGCCGGCTCTGGGTGCTGGACGGAGTCCTGAAATGGGCGCCGAACGGCAACGCGACCTACAACAGCTTCAAGCTGCAGGGCGAGTATTTCCGCCGCACCGAGAGCGGCAGCCTTACGTACGACACCGACGCCGCGTCGTTGGGCACGATGACCGACAGCTTCTCTTCGCGTCAGTCGGGATGGTATGCGCAGGGCGTGTATCAGTTCCTGCCGGCGTGGCGCGCCGGCTACCGCTACGACACGCTCAACTCGGGCACCACCAGCCTCGGGCTGGTGGATTCGGGCGCCTTGACCGCGGCCGACTTCCCGATCCTCGCCGGCTACAAGCCTCACCGCAACACGCTGATGGTCGACTGGAGCCCGAGCGAGTTCAGCCGCATCCGGCTGCAGTTGGCGCGCGACTACTCGCGCATGGGCGAGCCCGACAACCAGATCTTCCTGCAGTACATCGTCAGCCTGGGCGCGCACGGTGCTCATCGGTTCTAGAGGTGTTCGGATGAATTCATTTCTGCGAATCATTGCGGCGCTCTTCACGGCATTTTTCAGCGGGCCGGCTCTTTGCGCCGTAAACGTGTTCGCGTGCGAGCCGGAATGGGCGGCGCTCGCGCAGGAGCTCGGCGGCGATAAGGTCTCGGTTTTCTCGGCGACCACCGCAAAACAGGATCCGCACCGCATCGAGGCGCGGCCGAGTCTCATCGCGAGGGTGCGCAGCGCCGATCTGCTGATCTGCTCGGGCTCGGAGCTCGAGATCGGCTGGCTGCCGCTCCTTCTGACGCAGTCGGGCAACGACCGGATCCAGCCCGGATCGCCCGGGTACATCGAAGCTTCGCAGTTCGTCGCGAGGCTCGAGGTGCCGAAAGTCGTCGATCGCTCGCTCGGTGACATTCATCCCTCCGGCAATCCGCATATTCACCTCGATCCGCGCAATATCGAGAGCGTCGGCAGCGTCGTGAGCGAGCGGCTGATGCAGATCGACCAGGCGAACGCCGCAACGTACAAGACGCGCGCGCAATCGTTTCGCGAGCGTTGGGAGGCGGCAATGCGCCGTTGGAAAGTCAAAGCCGCTCGCCTGCGGGGCGCGCCCGTCGTTGTTTACCATCGCGACATGTCGTACTTCATCAACTGGGCGGGAATGCAGGAGGTCGGCGCCTTGGAGCCCAAGCCCGGCCTGCCGCCGACGGCGTCTCACCTCGCGCAGCTTGTCGAGCGGATGAAGCGCAATCGCGCAAGAGCGATCGTCACCTCGCCCTACAACAATCCGCAGGCGGCGGAATTTCTCTCCGAGCGCGCCGGCATTCCGGTGGCGCCGCTGCCGTTCACGGTCGGCGGCACCGAGAAGGCGAGCGATCTGTTCGGCCTGTTCGATGACACCATCGACCGGCTGGTGGCGACCGTGCAATGAATTTCGACGCCGCGCTCTTCGGCATCCTGTGGCCGGCGCTCGTCGCCGGGCTGTTGGTAACCGCCACGCACGTGCCGCTCGGCATGCAGGTGCTCGAGCGCGGCATCGTCTTCATCGACCTTGCAGTCGCGCAAATCGCGGCGGTGGGTGTCATCTACGCCGATTTCCTCGGCTGGGAGCCGACCGGCGCGGCGGTGCAGGTGTCGGCGCTGGGCGCGGCGTTGCTCGGCGCGCTGCTGCTGACCTGGACCGAGCGGCGCTGGCCGCAGGTGCAGGAAGCGGTGATCGGGGTCGTCTTCGTGCTCGCCTCGAGCGTGGCGATCCTGCTGCTGGCGAAGAACCCGCACGGCGGCGAGCACCTGAAGGACCTGCTGTCGGGCCAGATCCTGTGGGTGAGCCCGGGCCGGCTGCCGATGGTCGCGCTGGTCTCCGGCGTGGTCCTGGCGCTCTGGTTCGGGATGCGCGAAACGCTCGGCCGCGTCGGCTTCTACCTTCTGTTCGCCTGCGCCGTGACGATGTCGGTGCAGCTCGTCGGACTTTATCTGGTCTTCAGCACGCTCGTGATCCCGGCCCTCGCGACGTTCTACTCGCGCGGCCGGCGCCATCTTAAGGCCTATGCGATCGGGGCGCTCGGCTACCTCGCGGGTCTCGTGCTCTCCGTGGCGACCGACTTGCCTTCCGGCCCGATGATCGTCTGCGCCCTGAGCGCGCTGGGAATTGTTTTTGCCCTCTTGACATCGCGCCGCCAAAGCCGCATCTAGTAGGCTTCCCAAGGCGCTTCCCCGGATTCCCGAACTCCCTGCGATGGAACAGTTCCACGGCACGACCATTCTTTCCGTGCGCCGCGGCGCAGCCGTGGCGCTGGGCGGCGACGGCCAGGTCACGCTCGGCAATGTGGTCATAAAGGGCGGCGCGAAGAAGATCCGGCGCCTGTACCACGACAGGATCCTGGCGGGCTTCGCCGGCGGCACCGCCGACGCCTTCACCCTTTTCGAGCGCTTCGAAGGCAAGCTCGACAAGCACCAGGGCAATCTGATGCGCGCCGCGGTCGAGCTCGCCAAGGACTGGCGCACCGACCGGGTATTGCGGCGCCTGGAGGCGATGCTCGCGGTCGCCGACAAGGAGCGCTCGCTGATCATCACCGGCCTGGGCGACGTCCTCGAACCCGAGCTCGGCATCGTCGCGATCGGCTCGGGCGGCCCTTACGCGCAGGCGGCAGCGCGGGCTCTTCTTGAAAATTGCTCGATCGAGGTGCTGGAATGAACGCTTTTCCCCGAGGAATACTTCATTGAAGAGAGACGAAACAGCGCCCGGTGGCATGACTCCCCAGGAGATCGTGCACGAGCTCGACAAGTACATCGTCGGGCAGAAGAGGGCGAAGCGCTCGGTGGCGATCGCCCTGCGCAACCGCTGGCGGCGCCTGCAGGTGGCGGAGCCGCTGCGCCAGGAGATCACGCCCAAGAACATCCTGATGATCGGGCCGACCGGCGTCGGCAAGACCGAGATCGCGCGCCGCCTGGCGCGCCTTGCCGACGCGCCGTTCATCAAGGTGGAAGCCACCAAGTTCACCGAGATCGGCTATGTCGGCCGGGATGTCGACAGCATCGTGCGCGATCTGGTCGAGATCAGCGTCAAGCAGACGCGCGAGCAGGCGATGAAGCGCATGCGCACCCGGGCGCAGGAAGCGGCAGAAGAGAGGATTCTGGATGCCGTTTTGCCTTCTCCCAGAAATATTGAATCAGATGAAAATTCCACCCGACAAAAGTTCCGTAAGAAGCTGCGCGAGGGCGAGCTCGACGACAAGGAGATCGACATCGAGGTGGCGGCCGGGCAGCCGCAGATGGAGATCCTGGCGCCGCCCGGCATGGAGGAGCTGACCTCGCAGATCCAGGGCATGCTGTCGAACCTCGGCGGCGGCCGCAAGCGCCTGCGGCGGATGAAGATCCGCGAAGCCGCGCAGCTCCTGGCGGAGGAGGAGGCCGCGCGCCTGGTCAACGACGACGAGCTCAAGGCCCGCGCGCTCGCCAACGCCGAGCAGAACGGCATCGTGTTCCTCGACGAGATCGACAAGATCACGAGCCGCGGCGAGACCATGGGCGGCGCCGACGTCTCGCGCCAGGGCGTGCAGCGCGATCTGCTGCCGCTGGTCGAGGGCACCACGGTGTCGACGCGCTACGGCATGGTGAAGACCGACCACATCCTGTTCATCGCCTCGGGCGCGTTTCACCTGGCGAAGCCCTCCGACCTGATTCCGGAGCTGCAGGGCCGCTTCCCGATCCGGGTCGAGCTCGACTCGCTGTCGGTCGAGGATTTCGAGCGCATCCTGGTTTCCACCGACGCGAGCCAGGTGAAGCAGTACCAGGCGCTGCTCGGCACCGAGGGCACCGCGGTGGAGTTCCGGCCGGAGGCGATCCGGCGCATCGCCGAGATCGCCTTCCAGGTGAACGAGAAGACCGAGAACATCGGCGCGCGGCGCCTTTACACCGTGCTGGAGAAGCTGCTGGAAGAGATTTCCTTCGACGCCGGCACGAAGGGCCCGGCTGCGGTGACCATCGATGCCGCCTACGTCGACGCCAAGCTTGCCGAGCTGGCGAAGGACGAGGACCTGGCCCGCTACGTTCTTTAGTAGTATGATTTGACTACCATGACGGTCGCAGCCACCAGCCTGAAGGTGCCGCGCAAGCTGAAGAGCCGTATTGACCGGCTTGCCCGGGGATCCGGCGAGTCGCCGCATGCCTTCATGCTGCGCGCGCTGGAGGGTCAGGTTGAAGCTGCCGAGCGCTATCAGATGTTTCTCGAGGAAGGCGTGCGCGCCGACGAGGCGATGCAACGCAGCGGCATCGGCTACGCCGCCGACGATGTGCACGCGTACCTATCGGCGCTTATCGCGGGCCGCAAGAGCCGGCGTCCGAAGCCGGTCCGGTGGCGCAGGTAATCTATTCGGAAGAAGCGCTCGCCGATCTCGAGCGCATCATCGGATTCCTGCTCGAAGCTTCTCCCAAGACCGCTGCTGCCGCGCTGGCGCAGATCCGCGGAGCAGTATCCATTCTCGGGACGCATCCCCGCATCGGGCGGCGCGTCGACCGACATCGACGCGAGCTGGTCATCACTCACGGCGCGTCCGGCTATCTCGCCCTATACCGTCACGACGTAAAGCCGGATGTCGTGCGGGTGTTGCGGATTCGGCACCAGCGCGAGGCGGGCTATCGCGACTAGGGCGCCAGGTTGCGCTCGCTCGCGGCTTTCAGTTCTTCCTGCAGACAATCACGGCATAAGCAGCCGCGGCCCGGGATCGGCGCGAGAGGCGGCAGCGCCGAGCACCAGCAATCGGATTCGTCTTTGCCGCAATGGAACGGCGCGCCGCAAGCCGCGCATCGTTCACTGTTCTGGCGGTCGGTGTCCAAGCCGCGTCACAGCCTTTCTCAAGAATGCTAGTTGCTTGGTGAAATTCGTGCAGCCATCGCAGATCGCGAGGTGAACGCGCAGCCGCACGCGCTCGCTGAAGCCGAGACGGCGGTCGAGGCCTTGCGACACGATGCGCGTCACTTCCTTGCACGAAAGCATCATCTTGCGAACCAGTTCATTTCCAGGCACTGGCGCAGGGCCATGCGTGCGCGGTAAAGCAGCACCCAACAGTGCGTCGGCGTGACCTCGAGTTCCTTACAGATTTCGCCGGTCTCGAACCCCATGTGCTCGCGCATCATGAATGCCTGCGCGGTTTTTGCGGGCAGCGCGGCGAGGCATTCCTCGAGCGCCCTGAAGAACTGGCCCTGCTCCAGGGACGCGTCAGGCTCTTTCCATGCGGAGGGCATTTCGATCCAGTGCCCCTTCTGGTTGAACAGCGAATCGAACTCCTCGTCGGATCCGGCGGGGCTTTCCTTCGCCGCGCGGCGGATGGCGTCGACGATCTTGTGCTTGAGGATCCCCGTGAGCCAGGTGCGCAGGTTCGAGCGGCCGCCGAATCCCGCCTCTCCGGCGAGCGCTGCCAGCAGGGTCTCCTGCACCGCGTCCTCGGCGGCGTGGCTGTCGCGCAGCTGGAGCGTGGCGAAGCGCAGCAGGTACGCCCGCTGACCTTCGACCTGAGAGCGAAAATCCATCATTCCCAAAAGGATTTTACAGAGCTCTTGAAAATCCCGGCTGCGCCCCTACCTGAAGAGCAACGGGGCCCGGCCCCAGAAAACTCAAGGAGAAAAGCTATGGTAAGCATTACTCGTTACGACCCGTTCAATGACTTGGTCGACGACCTGTTCAAGGGGTTCTTTGTGCGCCCGGTGTCCTATGAGGGCCGCGCCGACGTACTGCCCCGGATCAAGGTGGACGTCGCCGAGAAGAACGGCGCTTACAAGGTCACGGCCGAGCTGCCCGGCGTCAAGAAGGACGACATCCACGTCTCGGTCGACGGCCCGCAGCTCACCCTTACGGCCGAAGTGAAGCAGGAAAAGGAAGTGTCCCAGGACGAGCGGGCGCTGCACACGGAGCGCGTGTTTGGCAAGCTGACGCGCAGCTTTACCCTGCCGCAGGAAGTGGACGAGGCCAAGGCCGAAGCCAAGTTCCGCGACGGTGTGCTCGAGCTGACGCTGCCCAAGAAGGCGGCGGCGCAGCGCAAGCAAATCTCTATCCAGTAAGTTTTTCCGTAGAATCGGGGGGCGCCATGAACGCCCCCCTCAGCTCACCTTCAAACCATAGCCCCCAGGCCGCCGAAAAGGCGCGCATCCTGGCCGAGGCGCTGCCTTACATCCAGCGCTTCCACGGCAAGACCATCGTGGTCAAGTTCGGCGGCAACGCCATGACCGACGAGGCGCTGAAGGAAAGCTTCGCCTACGACGTGGTGCTGCTGAAGCTGGTCGGCATGAACCCGGTGGTGGTGCACGGCGGCGGGCCGCAGATCGAGCAGTTGCTCGCCAAGCTGGGCAAGAAGGGCGAGTTCATCCAGGGCATGCGCGTCACCGACCGCGAGACGATGGATGTCGTGGAGATGGTGCTCGGCGGCCAGGTGAACAAGGAAGTCGTCGAGCTCATCAACCAGGCCGGCGGCAAGGCGGTCGGGCTGACGGGGCAGGACGGCGCCTTCATCCGCGCACGCAAGCTGCTGCTGCCGTCGAAGGACAACGGCGCCATCGACCTCGGGCAGGTGGGCGAGGTCGAGTCGATCGACCCGGCGGTGATCGAGGCGCTCGAGCAGGGCGGCTTCATTCCGGTGGTGGCGCCGATCGGCACCGGCGCCGACGGCACCACCTACAACATCAACGCCGACCTGGTCGCCGGCAAGCTCGCCGAGATCCTGAAGGCCGAGAAGCTGGTGGTGCTCACCAATACGCCGGGCGTGCTCGACAAGAGCGGCAAGCTGCTGACCGGGCTCACGCCGAAGAAAATCGACGACCTGGTGGAAAAGGGCGTGATCTCCGGCGGCATGATCCCGAAAATCGGCTCGGCGCTCGACGCCGCGCGCAACGGCGTGAAGAGCGTGCACATCATCGACGGCCGGGTGCCGCACGCGCTGCTGCTGGAAGTGCTCACCGACGAAGGCGTCGGCACCCTCATCCGAAGCAAGTAAAGAGCTTGTGAGAATCTCGAGGTTGCCGCCTTCCCGGCGGGTGTGGATCTTCGACCTCGACAACACGCTGCACGATGCGCAGGCGCGCATCTTCCCGTCGATGCACGAGCAGATCAACAAGTACCTGAAGCGCCACTTCGGGGTCGACGACGCCGGCGCGAACGCCATGCGGCAGAACTTCTGGCAGCGCTACGGCACGACGTTGAGCGGCCTGATGCGCCATCACGGCACCCAGCCGCGCGATTTCCTCGCCGAGACGCACGTATTTCCGGAGCTCGCCGGCATGGTGGTGGGCGAGAACGCCCTCAAGCACGCGCTCGCCCGGCTAGGCGGCACGAAGCTCGTGTTCTCCAATGCGCCGCGTCATTACGTCGAGCAGGTGCTGCGCGCGCTTCGGGTGCAGCGTTTCTTCGACGCCGTCTACACCATCGAGGACACGCGCTATCGCGGCAAGCCCTCGTTGCGGGGATTCCATGTCCTGCTGCGCAAGCACGATCTGGACCCGCAGCGCTGCGTCTTCGTCGACGACATTCTCGACAACCTGCGAACCGCGCACCGCCTGGGCATGTCGACAGTCTGGGTAAGCCCCCTCAAGCGGCGCGTACCCTTCGTCGACCTGAGAGTAGGTTCGGTCGTCGAATTGCCGCGACTGGTATTCCGAGCATAGAATCCGCGCGTTCCCCGTACCCATCCAATGCCCCGCGCCAAAGGCGAACGCCGGCTCGAAATTCTGAAAGCTCTCGCGCAGATGCTCGAGGCGCCGAAATGGGAACGCATCACCACCGCGGCGCTCGCCGGGAAGCTCGACGTCTCCGAAGCCGCCCTCTACCGGCACTTCGCCTCCAAGGCCCAGATGTACGAAGGGCTGATCGAGTTCATCGAGAGCTCGGTGTTCTCGCTCGCCAACCGCATCACCGAGGATGAAGCCGACGGCCGCATGCAGTGCGAGAAGCTGGTCGAGATGCTGCTCGCCTTCGCCGAGAAGAATCCCGGCATGGTGCGCGTGATGACCGGCGACGCGCTGGTGGGCGAGCACGAGCGGCTGCAGGCGCGCATGAACCAGTTTTTCGAGCGTTTCGAGTCGACGCTGAAGCAGGCGCTGCGCGTCGGGGGTGAGGAAAATCCGGTGGACAAAGCCGGCACCATGCTTCGCTACTCGATCGGCTGCCTGCACCAGTTCGCGAAAAGCGGCTTCGCCAAGAAACCGACCGAAAGCTTCAGCGCGCAGCGGCGCTACCTGCTCGCCTAGCAAGAAATCGGGGTCAGAGCCCGATTATTTTCCGCAGACTGTACAGGCGGGGTCTTTCGCGACCTTGATGGAGCGCCACTGCGTGCTCTTCGCATCGAAAATCTGCAGTCGCGCGCCGAGCGGCTCGCCGACCCCCGCCAGCAGCTTGATCGCTTCCATCGCCTGCAGCGCGCCGATGACGCCGGTGAGCGGCGCGAACACGCCCATGACGGAACACTGAACCTCCTCGACCTCGCCTTCCTCGGGGAACAGACAGGCATAGCAGGGTGACGCCTCCAGCCTCAGATCAAACACCGTCAGCTGGGCGTCGAAGCGCATCGCCGCGCCCGAAACGAGCGGCTTGCGATGCTTGACGCAGGCGCGGTTCACCGCATGGCGCGTCGCGAAGTTGTCCGAGCAGTCGAGGACGACATCGCAGTCCGGCACAAGTTGCTCCAGTTCTTGTTGTTGAAGTTTCTTTGAAAGAATTTGAACCTCAACTTCGGGATTGAATGCCGCGAGGGTTTTTTTCGCCGCCTCGACTTTCTGCGCGCCCAGGGACTCGGTGCGGTAAAGAATCTGGCGCTGCAGGTTGGTGAGGTCGACCTTCTCGGGATCGGCGAGGGTCAGGCGGCCGATGCCGGCGGCCGCAAGGTAGAGCGCCGCCGGGCAGCCGAGGCCGCCGGCGCCGACGATCAGCGCGCTCGCCGCCCGCAGCCGCTCTTGTCCCTCTACCCCGATCTCGGGGAGAAGGATGTGGCGGCTGTAACGGAGGAGCTGCTCGTCGTTCAGTTAAGAACTAGTTCGGCTTGGAGCTGGCGCCGACCGGCTTGGTGTTGGCGAGCGTCGGCGGCTGGCCCTTCACGGGCTCGCCTTTCAGGTAGGCGAGCGCCTGCGCGAGCTGGAAGTCGTCCTTCGAGCCGAGCTCGATCGGCTTCTGCTCGCCCGGGACCAGGGGCGCGGCGGGCTTGGCGCGCGGCGCCGACTGCTCGGCGGGCTTGTCCGACCCGGCGCCGTTCTCGAGATGGCGCTGCAGGTCGGCCTCGCGAATCCGGGTGGCGACGTCGCTCGGGTCCTCGACGATGATGTCGGGCGTCACGCCCAGCGCCTGGATGCGGCATGATGGTCTGCACCGAGCCCTTGCCGAAAGTCTGGGTGCCGATCACGATCGCGCGCTTATGATCCTGCAGCGCGCCGGCGACGATTTCGGACGCCGAGGCCGAGCCGCCGTTCACCAGCACCACCATCGGTACGGTCTTCACCGCCGCCGGCACCGCCTTCAGCACGTCTTCGCCGCGGCCGCCGCGCGCATAATCCTCGGGGTTGGCGAAGAACTTGCGCTTTGCGTCTTCGGCGCGTCCGTCGGTCGAAACGATCAGCGACTTCACCGGCAGGAACGCCGACGAGACCGCGACCGCGCCGTGCAGCAGGCCGCCCGGGTCGTTGCGCAGATCGAGCACCAGGCCCTTGACCTGGCCCTGCTTGAACAGGTTGTCGATGTGTTTCACCATGTTCTCGGGGGTCTGCTCCTGGAACTGCGACACGCGCACCCAGGCGTAGCCGGGCTCGAGCAGCTTGGACTTCACGCTCTGCACCCGGATGACGGCGCGCGTGAGCGTGACCACCACCGGCGCGCCTTCGCCCTTGCGCGAGATCGTCAGCGTGATGTTGGTGTTCGGCTTGCCGCGCATCTTCTTCACGGCATCGTTGAGCGACATGCCCTTCACCGGCGTGTCGTCGAGCTTGATGATGAGATCGCCCGGCTTGATGCCGGCGCGGAACGCCGGCGTGTCCTCGATCGGCGAGATCACCTTGACGAAGCCGTCTTCCATGCCGACCTCGATGCCGAGGCCGCCGAACTGGCCCTGGGTGCCGACCTGCAGTTCCCTGAATGCTTCGGCGTCGAGATAGGCCGAATGCGGATCGAGGCCCGTCAGCATGCCGTTGATCGCCTCGGTGATGAGCTTCTTGTCCTCGACCGGTTCGACGTAGTTGGTCTTGATCGCGCCGAACACCTCGGTGAAGGCGCGCAGCTCCTCGATCGGCAGCGGGCCGCGCTTCAGGTCGGCGATCGCCTGGAAGTTGAGGCTGACCAGGACGCCGGCGACGGCGCCGAGGGCGATGAGACCGATGTTGCGCAGCTTGTTATGCATGTAGTTAAACCTATTTCAATTTGACCCAGCGGAGCGGGTCAAAAGCCTTTCCCAGGTGGCGGAGCTCAAAGTATAAACCGGTTTGCTCGTTGCCCCCGCTCGCCCCGGTGGTGGCAATCGTCTCGCCCGGCGCGATCACGTCGCCCACCTGCTTGAGAAGTGAGTCATTGTTGGCATAAATGGACAGATAGGCCTCGCCGTGGTCCACGATCAGCAGGTTGCCGAAACCCAGCATCCAGTCGGCATAGACCACCTGGCCGCCGGCAACCGCCCTGACCGGCTGGCCCTGCGGGGCGCGGATGAATACACCCTTCGCTTCGATCCCCGCAGCCCCCCTTGGAGCGCCGAACCGGCCGGTCAGTTCCCCGAGCACCGGTAAACGCAGCCTGCCGCGCAAGGAGGAAAAGAGCCGTTTCCGGCCGTCGAATTCAGGTGTTCTTTCGACGCGGCCTGCCGTTTCGCCTTCTCCACCATAGACGATGCGGCCGATGCTCTCCACCAGGCGGCCGAGCCGCGCCTCGTCGGCGCGCAACACCCGGATTTCCCGGCGGCCGGCGCGGATCTCGCCGGCGACGCGCTCGAAGACGCGCCGCTTCTCGCGGCGCTCGGCGAGGACTCTTGCGCGGTCGGCGCGGCTCGCCTGCTCGACCGAACGCAGCCGGGCGCGCTTCGCGTCGGCCTCGCGCGCGAGGCGCTCCGACTCCGCGATCGCCGCGCGGTAGGCGGCGAGCACCGAAGCGGCGGCGCGCGACACGGCGCCGACGTAGTACAAATTGCGGGCGAGCGTCGCGGGATCCTCGCCCGACAGCGCGACGCGCAGCGCGTCGGGCGGGCCGCCCGCCTGGCGCGCGACCAGCATGCGCTCGATCGCCGCCTCGCGCTCGGCGAGCTGCCTGGCCAGGGCGAGGCGCCGTTCAGCGAGGCGCCCCGCCTCGACGCGCAGCGCCCGCCTTTCGGCCTCGAGCGCGGCGAGCGAACGGTTCGCTTGCGAGATCGCGCGCTCGGAGGCGCGCAGCGCGTCGCGCGCCTCGCGGCGGGTTCCTTCTTTTTCCTGCAACTGCCCGCTCAGCGTTTCGATTCGGCTACGCAGCGCCTGCAGGTCTTCTTCTTTTGTGGAAGAAAAAGAATTCAGCGAGAAAAAAAACAGCGCAAGAAGCGCGAATCTCTTCAGGCGCTCGCCTTTCCCTGGCCCGCAACCGCCGCCGTTCGCCTGGCGATCTCCTCGGCGTCGCCGAGGTAGTAGTGCTTGATCGGCTTCAGGTCGGCGTCGAGCTCGTAGACCAGCGGGATTCCGGTGGGGATATTCTCCTTGACGATCGCCGCGTCGGAGATGCCGTCCAGGTACTTCACCAGCGCGCGCAGCGAATTGCCGTGCGCCGCGACCAGCACCCGCCGGCCGGCGCGCACTGCCGGCGCGATCGCGCTCTGCCAGTAGGGCACGACCCGATCGACGGTGTCTTTCAGGCATTCGGTCAGCGGAACCTGCACGCCGGCGTAGCGCGGGTCGGCGGCATCGTTCCTCGGATCGCCGGGCTTGAGCGCCGGCGGCCGCGTGTCGTAGCTGCGCCGCCAGATCAGGACCTGCTGTTCGCCGAACTTCGCCGCCATCTCGGCCTTGTCGAGGCCCTGCAGATCGCCGTAGTGGCGCTCGTTCAGCCGCCAGTTCTTCTCCACCGGCAGCCACATCTGGTCGAGCTCGTCGAGCGCGATCCATAGCGTGCGGATCGCGCGCTTGAGCACCGAGGTGAAGGCAAGATCGAAGCGGTAGCCCAGGCTCTTCATGAGGCGGCCGGCGGCGCGCGCCTCGGCGACGCCGCTGTCCGACAGATCGACGTCGGTCCAGCCGGTGAAGCGGTTTTCGCGGTTCCACTGCGACTCGCCGTGGCGCAGCAGGACGAGTTTGTGGACGGTGCCCGGCATCACTGAATTATAATGTTCGGCTCCAGTCGAGTTCACACCGTTCACCCCGGCCCGACCCTGTGGAACCTTCGATTATCAAGTTCGTCGAGAACAATCTGCTGCTGGTCGCGGTCGCCGCGATCTCGGGCGCGATGCTGCTCTGGCCGCTCCTGCGGCGCAGCGCAGGCGGGCCCTGGGTGAGCGTCGCGCAGGCCACGCTTCTCATCAATCGCGAGGACGCGCTGATGGTCGACGTGCGCGATCAGGGCGAGTACGACGCCGGCCACATACTGGGCGCGAGGAGCGTGCCGCTCGCGCGCCTCGACTCCCCGGAGCTCGCCAAGCGCAAGGACAAGCCGCTCGTCGTCTACGACGACGGCGGCGAGCGCTCGGCGAAGGCGGCGGCGGCCCTCAGGAAGCGGGGCTTCGAGCGGGTCGTCAATCTCACGGGCGGGCTCGGCGCGTGGAAGCAGGCCGGGCTGCCGGTGGAGAAGTAGCCGCGCCGTGGCGCGCGTCCTGATGTACCTCACCGCCGCCTGCCCGTTCTGCCAGTCGGCGGAGCGGCTGCTCGCGCAGAAAGGCGTGGGCGACATCGAGAAAGTGCGCGTCGACCTGCAGCCGGCGCGCCGCGCCGAGATGACGCAAAAGAGCGGCCGCTACACCGTGCCGCAGATCTGGATCGGCGAGCGCCACGTCGGCGGCTGCGACGATCTTTATGCCCTCGACCGCGAAGGCAAGCTCGACCCACTTCTGAAGGTTTCTTCATGACCGATTCGCCGCCCCAGCAGCCCCAGCCGAGCTTCCAGATCGAGAAGATCTTCGTCAAGGATCTGTCGCTCGAGATCCCCAGCGCGCCGCAGATCTTCATGGAGCAGGTGCAGCCGCAACTCGAGGTGCAAATCGGCACCGAGGTATCGAAGTTCACCGACAAGCATTTCGAGGTGATGGTGACCGCGACCGTGACCGCCAAGGCCGGCGAGCGCACCGTGTTCCTCGCCGAGGCGGTGCAGTCGGGGATCTTCTCCGTAGCCAACGTGTCACAGCAGGACCTCGAGCCGCTGCTCAGCGTCGGCTGCCCGACGATCCTGTTTCCCTATTTGCGCGAGACCATTTCCGATCTCGTCGTGCGCGGCGGCTTTCCGCCGGTGCTGCTTTCGCCGGTGTCGTTCGAGGCGCTTTACATGCAGCGCCGGCAGCAGCAACAGCAGGGCGGGACGCAGAAGGAGCTGGCGAGTTGACATCGGCAATGAGGCCTTGGGTTTTCCTTATGGCATTGATTTTTTCCCTGCCTGCGCAGGCGGGCGACTTTCGCTCCGTCGGCGAGGGCGGCGCAGTGCTCTACGACGCGCCGTCGCGCGAGGCGACGCCGCTCTATGTGGTCACCAAGGACTATCCGCTCGAGCTGATCGCGCAAACCGAGCACTGGGCAAAGGTGCGCGATCACACCGGCGCGCTGTCGTGGATCGAGAAGCCCAGGCTCGGCGAGCGCCACACGGTCGTGGTGACCGCGAAATCGGCCGAGGCGCATACGCGGCCCGAGGACGGCGCGCCGATCGCCTTCGTCGCTGCCGAGGAGGTAGCGCTCGAGCTCGTCGAGCAGGTGCCCGGAGGCTGGCTGCGCGTGCGGCACGCCGACGGCGTCCAGGGCTACCTGCAGGCCTCCCTGGTCTGGGGCGATTGATCCGCACATGGCCCGCATCGCCGTGCTCGGCGCAGGCGCCTGGGGCACCTCGATCGCGTCGGTGCTCTCTGCGCGTCTCGAAGTCGCGCTATGGGCGCAGAACCCCGAGCGGGCGCAAGCCATCCATGCCACGCGGCGCAACGAGCGCTATCTCCCCGGCGTCGAGGTTCCCAAAGCGGTCCTCGTCACCTCCGATCTCGCGAAGGCGGCTCACGCCGCGCAACTGGTCCTGATCGCCACGCCGGTCGCCGGCCTGCGGGAAGTGCTGCAGCAGCTCGACGACGCGCCGCCGGTCGTGTGGCTCTGCAAAGGCTTCGAGGAAGGCAGCGGCCTGCTGCCGCACCAGATCGCCGCAGAGACCCTGGG
>WNGH01006357.1_pt1 | contig 16771 bp, 14 predicted proteins | sample 5400631 | NCBI WGS metagenome assembly WNGH01 (sample SAMN13153373, study PRJNA577476) | soil metagenome | isolation source: 115 cm soil or saprolite under Garry oak tree replicate 1 | place: USA:California | collected 2016-06-15
GCAGATCGTATTTCAAGACCCATTCGAATCCTTGGACCCCCGCATGCTGATCAAGGACATAGTTGCTGAACCTGTACGCATCCAGAAGGTTGCAAAGACTGAGGATGAGGTTGAGGAAAGGGTGAAACAGATTCTTCGCGAAGTAGAACTCGTTCCCCCTGAGGAATTCATGCACAGGTTTCCCCACGAGCTGAGCGGTGGACAGAGACAGCGAGTAGCCATCGCGCGGGCTTTCATTCTGGATCCAGATTTCATCGTCGCCGACGAGCCAGTTTCGATGCTTGACGTCTCGATCAGAGCTGAGATTCTAAACCTGATGCTCGCGCTTGTCCAGAGGAGAGGTTCTTCATTCCTCTACATTACGCACGACTTGGCATTGTCTAGACATATCTGCGACCGAATAGCGGTCATGTACCTGGGCAAACTTGTGGAGCTTGGTGACACTGAGGCCATTATTACAAGACCTTTGCACCCATACACCCAGGCCCTCATCGCAGCGGTCCCTGTTCCTGACCCATCGTCCAAACGAATTGCTCAGGTGATCAGCGGAGAGATTCCAAGCCCCATTAATCCGCCATCAGGCTGCACGTTCCACACTCGTTGCCCCTACGCCCATACAAGATGCGTCGAAGAAATCCCACCCTTGATCGAAGTTGAAAAGGATCACTGGGTGTCGTGCCACTTGGTCGACATTTCCCAGGTCAACTAGAACTCCCCGCCAACTCCACTCGCTAGATAAACTACTTGCAGCCCAATCCGGCACCCAAAGCCGTGTTGAAAACTATGTCCCATGACTTTCCATTTTCGGTCGGAGGAGTGTCGTAAGATAGGCAGTACTCTGCGTTCCCGTTTGATATGATTGGCGGCTGGGCTGAACTGCAATAGGGTGCTCCGGAACCGTATCCCACGCAGGTCGCATTGTACGCTTGCCCCCAGATCGAGAAGAATTCGCTTAGCAAGAAGAGCTGCGGTGCCACAGACTGGACGTATAAGGTCCCGCTCGTATCGCGCGTGCTCAAAGGGGCGTAGCCCGGCGGTCCGTAGCCATCCAAGGTATGGTTCAGCCAAATACCACCTGAGACTCCTATCTGCGCGGGGATAGTAATGTTCTTGTTTGTTGCAGCATTGGTGATCGTTAAGTGAAACCGGAAATCGATCACTAAGTGCGTCGTTGGATTTGCATCCGCCCAGTATAAGTAAACAAAAGCGCTGAGCAGGATGACGCTAATGATCACGACGGTAATCACAGGTCTCTGGGAGCGGTTTGTAGACGAGCGTCTTTTTCTTGGCAAGCCTTGAACCGTAAAACAGACCCCTGGAAATTATTTGGCTTCGTCTGGTTTAAGAACATCGCTGGTTCTCAAGAACGAGGCAATCTCGGGAGTTGAGAGCGCGTGCAGAGGACCATCACGACCGGAATCGTTACCCTCATTCTTCTGCTGGCTCTTTCCGTGCGTCTTCCCGCAACGGGTGCAACATCAGCTCCGGCGCCGTACTCCATTGTTATCACGAATGAAGCCGTTTCCGTCGCGATCAATCTTGATATCGCTCAAAATCTCACACTCTTTCAGAGATCATTCGCACTTCCTGTACTACAAGTCACGGCGGTCGGCGTAAACTCGACTGGCCTTGCCAGTGTGGTGCAGAGCGCATTGAACCAGACCGCGCCTACAGCGCGAGTAAGCGGACTGGTTCTCAAGGTCGTTTCGTCAGCCTGGTCAAATACTACCGGGGTCCAGTGGTTAAACGAGTCTTTGAGCTTCCATGTGGACGGAGTCTCGACCCCTCACGGGGATGCTTCCCAAGTTGATCTGTCTTGGAAGTCATTCGCGACTTCTTCCGGATATGCATTGGGCGGGGTGGAAATCAACCGGGTCGGGGAAAAATACTTGCTCGGCGTGGCTTCTGACCTTGCAGCCCAGGGTAGCGGGGGACAGTTCATAAGATTCTTCTACCAAGTCAACCTCAAGCCTTACGATCCGGCTCAGTTTCCGGAGGCTGTGGGTAATATGTCCATACTGAACTTCTCTAGCCTTGCGACTCCCGTTTCGAAATGGACCCAGAGCTACGGGGGACTTGCCCTTGGTGAAAGCTGGTCCTTCAGAGGTAGCCAGGGCCTCGGAGTGGCCTTTATCCAACAGGTCCAAGAATCAGGTACAACAACTACGACCGAATACGGGCTATTGTACAATGTCGCGGGAAGCATCACAGTTCCCAACACCGCTAGAGTCGCAGGAGACACGATCACAATTATCGTCAGCGGTTTCTCGGAAAGTATCATGGCAGGCATAGTCCTTTCCACGGTCGCCCTACTGACGGGCACTACACTTTTTGAAAGGAGAATCCAGAGCAAACTGCCCAAGTCGAGAAAAAAAAGGTAAGAGCTGAATCCCTCGCCTATCTGTCCCGTAACGGGAGAGTAGCCTGGCGCTTTCTCCCTTGCCTTCGGTCGCAGCCCTAGACCAACGGCGCAAAGTAAGACGCGGAGTCTATATCTTGTTGCGGGCGATAAACGCCGCCTGTTTACGGGTCGAGAATCTGCACCATCTCTTTGGTGCTCGGTTTGCCTCGAGCTGACCTCTCCTTGCCTTCGGCCTCCGACTAGCCCAAAGGCTTTCCCAGTCCACCTCTGGGTAGCCACAGACACCTTCATGAGGGACGATCTTTAAAAACTCAGCAGGCCCAAGTAAAGCCTTCGACGAGTTACGAATGAAAACACTCCCAGTGACTTTACTCCTCTGTCTTACGGTGATGATGGTATTACCATCCACGATTCCGAGAGCTCATGCAGTAAGCTCTAACGGTAACAACTACTGGTCGGTCTACGGGCCGCGAGTCGATAGTCTTCTCTACAAAGTCTATGCGGACTTCACCAGCATGTTCACAGACTTCCAGGCTGGAGGCGTGGACATTCAAGTGGCGAGGACTACCAACGGTCCGGGTGCGACCCCAGGAACAACCGGCTCCCCACTCTTCTCCACCGGCACACCGTCGTTGACTCTCACGAACGCATGCTCGATGCCCTGTCTAGGGCTCACTTTGACAAGCGATCCTCACATCAGATTTGTTGACTCTCCGCCTGCCGCGGCACCAAATGCCCCAGGAACATGGGCTGCAGGTAAGGCTGTAGTCTATGATGTTGATAGCGATGGAATATTCGACGCACCAGGTACCCCTTCTGATATTGCCATCAGCGGGAGCGGCATAGCAACAGGGACTAACCTCTCAGTTGACCCCAAGATCAAGTACACTGATGACTATCCAACAAATGGGATTTGGAACCCCGGCGAAGCCGTAGCCTACGATGTCAACAATAACAACATTCTCGATTCAGGCGAAACAGTGATAGCCGGTCCTTCAAACCACTTCGATCTAGCAATCCACCTCAAGAATATTGAAGAAGGAGGTGCTCTGATCAAAGATGCCAACAATCTTCTCACTGTAGCAATACTCGGCCAGAGCACACCGACGGCCACTAAATCGGACGATGGAAACCCCAGTCCGTCCGGAACCTACAGCGGAACGTGGGGCATCGGGCTCTCTTCAATCCCGCCTGCCTACAATGTAACTACAACAATCTACAGTGGTTCAGCCGCTTTTTCCACATCTGGAACAACTCAACCGTTATGCCTGATCGGCCAACAATGCACCTTCGACCTTAACGTCAACTACAACAGTCCGAGCACTCAGAAACCCTCCGTTGCTGGTATCGAAATCGCTCGAGCGCTCGCCCACTTGGTGGATAAGCCAAGCTTTCTTACCGGTCCAGCTCTCACACCTCCGGGCGGCACTCCGCTAGCCGATTGTAACGATGTTCAAGCTCCACCAAGCCAGAACCTAATGAGTCCTATCGGAGCAGGTGCATGCAACAAGAGTAGCTCACCTGACGCTGCCACGATCCAGGCAGATTGTGTTGAACATGCAGACCTCTTTGGAACATCGGGCCAAATCGGAGGAACTACATGCTCTCCAGTATCACTCTACAATCTGAAAGCTGACAACATCGCCGGCGCGGCTAGTTGCGCTCCGGGTACTGTCGGCCTTAGTTGCTTTCCCAGCCAGTCAGCTTCGCCCCCGCCGGTTGGCTATTCCGGACTCCTTGACCTTGCGGCGGCCTGCGAATCCTTTGTTAACGCAGGCTTTACCATCGTCGGTGCTGTCGGCTTGGGCCTCGGCCAGCAGTGTACGAACGTTGCCCAGGGAACAGGTCATCTCAACAACAACGCGGGCACTGTAGTCATGTACATTCGAACTGACGCGCCACGGCAGGCTTACGGTACAATCTTGGCTGATTCGATCAACTACCTGTTCGGGACACCGGCCCCAACAGGCGGCACAGTAAACTATGGTGTCAACACCTCCCCATCCTACTGGACCATCGGCCAGATTAGCAGCATCGTATTTTCCGTGCAACCCGTGGCCGACTGGAACCTTTACACAGGAGGATTCACCTTGTCCTCTACCCCCGACCATCTCTACGCCCTGTACCACAGCCAGTTCGCCAGCAGTCAGTGTGGTGGTGCCCAAAGCAAGTTCCCTAACAACTACCCGCTATGGTGCGACCCGGAATTCGACACTCAGGCGAACGCAGGTGAGTTCGTCGCGGGTGCCACACTTCCTGGCTTCCAGCAAGCCGCGATTCTAGGCACCACTAGAGGCGCCACGGTTCCCATCTACAGCGGTGAAAACCAGTTCGTGGCTCTGAACGCATGGAACCTGCAGACGATCGGAACAGGAACAGGCAGCAGCCTCGTTACCGTGAAGGGTCATGGCTTCGAGGCGTCAAGTGGTTTCACGTTGAACATGCGCCCCGTCCCGGGATACGTTCCGAGCAATTCTCTCTATTACGCATCGGGCTGCAACCCTTCTACAGGGTGTAAGCAGAACTTGATTCGCCGCTCGATGGCTCAGACGACGACTCACATGAGTCCATACACAGCTACAACTGCTTGGGAATTCGAGCCGTTGATCCAGATCTATGATTCTATGTTGGCCGTGGATCCGAACACCGGAGGCTTATGTCAGACCCAGCCGGGTGGAACGGCCCACTGCGTTGACTGGATGACAAACAGTCACTCGACCAGCTTCGACTCCACTACGGGTCTGTCTACCCAGACTTGGAACCTTCGGAATGACATCTACTTCCACGATGGTGTTGCGGTCACAGCGCACGATGTCTGCTTCAGTATTCTCAGCTACAAAGCTGCTCCGTCAGCGAACTTCTTAGCAAGCGTTTCCAATGTTCTCAGCTGTACAGCTATCACTAGCAGAGTTGTTCAGGTTGTGTTGAAAGGCCAGAGCCCGTTCAACGAGTTGAACATCGGTGGAGTATTCATTCTCCCCGAGCATGTCTGGGCACTCTTGTGTGGTGGTCTCACTGCAGGCACTGACTCATGCGTCACACCCGCCAACCTTGCAAGCACTACTCTCGACCCTGTTGCGGCGGGCGACATGGTTGGAAGCGGTCCTTGGATCTGCAACACATCAGTAGGCGTCTCCACGATTAGCGGACAAGCTTCATGTTCGCAGAACGCCAGCGGCAGCGCTGGGGGCCAAGCCGTCGGGGCGGGAGGAAGAGTCCTCCTCAACCGAAATACCGCATACATGAGATGTTGCGATAATGTGCAAACTCCAAAGAACGGTATTAGCACCACAAACTTGCAGGCTCTAGAGTGGGCAGATGCCAACAAGGACGGAAAAGTGACTATAATCGACATCGCTGCAGCGGCCTCCCACTTCGGCTCCTACAATTCCTACTTCGCGAGTCCGTTGTACGGCGCGAACGCTTTCGATCCTACGAAACCCAACGGGGGCTTGACCGTCGACATAGGCGACATTGCCACCATAGGGGCCTACTTTGACGATGGATTGACCGCTCCCTTCCTCGGCACATCCAACGGCTATCTCTCCGCCACTCCGCCTGGACTAAACCAGCTAGATCCAGTCACAGACCCCTACGACCTCCCAGTCACGCTATCAGGAGTTACGACCCTCGATTGGGCCTACGGGCTTGGTGTTGCTACAAGCTGGGGCTCAGGAACATCAGGGACAACCTCAGTCAGCGGGCTTTCGCTACTCGTTCAATCCAACTTGGCAATTCCAGCAGGCGCATCATACAGCGCAACAATAATTTCGGCGCCGGCTGGTTCCCCGCTCAACCCGTGTACAGTCGGTGGTACAACGTTCTCGGACGGGACCTTGGGTCCTGTGATACTCTCATTCGCCGCGAGCACGACCGGTCCGACCCCATTACAGTTCAACTTCGGACACTGTTTTTCCTCCGGAACCTACACGCTTAGAGTCTCTTACACACCGCCAGGTGGGTCTTCGACCACCTTCTGGACTGTGACCGTCGTGAAGCCTTGAATAGGTTGACCAACGAAGGCTTCCTCTTCTTTGCTCCATCTCTCCGACTGGACCAGCTTTGTATCCTCGGTTCTCGAGCGTTGCTCAATTGACGACACTCCGATGCCGGTCACCTGCCGGCTTTAGGGCGCGTATGAGGGTCTGGCTCTTGCATCTACCTTCACAGGATTTTCCCTTAGTGAGACTTAGGTAAAGAGTGACAGCACGATGAGTAATCAAAGACGGTTTGGTCCTCCCGTAACTCATTCCGATAATTGAAATTAGAGCAGGGCTCTCAAGCCGATTAGGCTCGCCTTAACGTTGTTTGAGTGAGATCGTCCCGATTGGATGCCGGCCTCCTTTTACGTGGTCGTCAAGGGTTCGAGAGATGAGTTCGATATTGCATGCGTAGCGGTGGACGCTCTAGCTTATGTTGTCCTAAGCGGCGTTTTGGCGAATGCGGATGAGTCGGTGCCCAAACAAGGTGCAAGCCCTAAGCCAAAGCTCAGTAACTTCGACAAATCTTCTTAGGATCCTGAGAAATGTCGGAACTCCTGTACGCATAGTTAGGACACTTATTGTTGTTGCAAGCAGGCGGGTTAGTAGCTCCGTTGATACAGTTGTTCATGCAAGAACTGCTCGCGGAGGGCTGTCCTGAATCACAGGAACTGCACGAAGCATAGTTTGCTGCTCCGGTCGAGCAGGTCGAACCTTGAGATATCTGACGACTCGCAAAGTATACGCCAATACCTGCAGTCGATGTGGCGGCAAGGACAACCAATGCCAAAGCTAGGATTCTTGCAGTAGTCCAGGCTGCCTTTCTAGGAGTTGGATTATGGTGACGGGCTCGTTGTGGCTCCAACAATGAAGGACCATTCTCTCGTCACAATTATTAAACCGATCGTAGTTGGGGGTTCCATTCTTCCCGTTCCATCTTGAATAGACTAGGATTCATTGCGCGTTGAGAGCGGATCCGAAACTGGGCCGACTTTGGTTCCAAGGATCAATCAGACGTGGTGTGCAATTGGTGCGGGGGGTGGGATTCGAACCCACGAAGGCCTTCGCCACAGGGTCCTAAGCCCAGGGCAGGCACCTCTTTCGGCCTACTGCCCATTTGACCTGGCTATGGTACCCCCGCGTCTTGATGGTGCTCCGGGCGGGACTCTCCGCGGCGCAGTGGCCGCTTTTGAACCCGCGATCAACGGCTATGGAGGTTGCGATTCTCCGCCGTTATCTGGTTGACGCTCGACTGGCCGTCCTTACACTCGTGTTGGGCTAAGGCCGCTATGCTAAACCGGGCTACACCACCGGAGCATGGTCCCGAGCCTCTGCCCAACGGTCTATTACCTTTTTTGTTGCATCAGCTTGGCTAGGTAGGTCTAGAGTTTTCCCAGAGGAATTCGAAGTAGCTCTTTCCGAACTTTACAAGCCCTGCATGGTGCGATGATATCGCTAGGGTAAGCCCTTTCTCCGGCTCCTCGCCTAGCAATATGATGATTTCATTACTGTCCGAGATGATTCCTCCACCGAACATCTGCTCTCGAACCCTGACCTGGACCAATTCCTTAAGCCTCCCTACCGTGTCTTTGCTAGTCCCGCTCGGAATCATGACTGAGACTTTGATACCTCGATCGTTCATGAGCGACAGCAATGGTGCAGCCATTGAAATCACGGAATCGGGAACGATTGGCATGGCAACGAGTAGTTCTCTTCTAGTTCTGCCGAGGGTTTCCTTGATTCTGTCCAGGACATTGTCCTGTCCCCTGACGATCCATATGTCCGGTCTCTCTTGTACCTCCTTCTTCTCATAGAGAGGTTGCAATTCCAACAAAGCATCTGTCTGGCTGGACTTGAGCGTGTTCTCCATCCTCACCCGGGATGATTCGAGTGCGGTGGCGGGAGGTTTGGGAAAGTATTTACTCGGTCTGCCCTGCTCGCTTTCTACCCAGCCCTTTCTCTCGAGATTCCCTAATATTTCGTATATCTTCGAGTAAGGAATCGCTGCGGTAGAGCTGAGCTGGCTAGCGGGCATTGGTCCAGACTGCACCAGTGCTATGTACGCTTTGACCTCGTATTCCGTGAGACCGAAATCTTTCAGGGCTCTTTTGGTTATTTCAGAGACCATCATGGCTTCCATGCCCGACGCTAGGTCAGCATTGTCATCATGCCTCCGGGGAGGAGGGTGTAAATAGCGAGGACGGCTCCATGATCATGTTCCGAACAGTGGATCGTCCGTTGGTTGATAAGAACCTAGTCTTGGAAAAGCTGCGAGGTGTGCTGGACCCCGAGATCGGCCGAAGCATTGTCGATCTGAATATGGTCCGAGATATTACAGTTAGCGATGGGGACGTCTACGTGAAGATTGCCCTCACCGTCGCGCACTGCCCCCTTGCGAAGACTCTCCAGGCAGATGTGGAGGCTGCGGTGCGAAAGCTCGAAGCCGTGACTTCCGTGAAAGTCGAAACAACAACAATGACTAGAAAGGAACTAGAAGAATTGAAGTTGCAGTTGCAAGCCGGAACAGGTCAAGTAACCCGTCCGAAGAGCGGACCTGTTGGCCCGGGTATTGAACGTCTAGGTAGGCGAGGCGTTCGCAGCATCATCGCCGTCATCTCGGGAAAAGGAGGCGTTGGAAAATCCTTCGTCACCGGCATGCTCGCCTCGGAGCTTAAGAGACGCGGGTACGAGGTAGGGGTTCTCGACGCAGACCTCACGGGACCCAGTATGGCCAAAGTGCTAGGCGTATCGGGTAAGCCCTACAAGGGTCCTGGGGGCGGCATAGTACCCCTCATGACTAGGACTGGGATCAAAGTAATGTCGATCAACCTCGTCTTGGAAGACCCTAGCATGCCAGTGGTCTGGCGGGGTCCAATTGTAAACAGTGTCATCCGCCAATTGTACTGGGACGTCGACTGGGGCGACCTCCACTATCTCCTCGTTGACCTTCCACCGGGCACCAGCGATGCTCCTCTAACGGTGTTTCAATCGCTGCCATTAGACGGCGTTATAGTCGTCTCCTCTCCACAGGACCTTGCTTCAATGATCGTTTCTAAAGCCGTAAACATGGCCAAAAAGATGGAGGTCCCAATACTTGGTCTCGTCGAGAACATGAGCTATCTCACTTGCCCAAGTTGTGGCGAGAAGATCAATCTCTTTGGAGAACCAAAAGGCGAAAAATTGGCACTTAGTCTAGGCTTGCCCTTCTTAGGAGCAGTTCCTCTTGACCCAGCTATTGCCTACATGTCGGACCAAGGAAGGATAGAGGACTATTCCAGCAGCATCATAGCCGGTATCGCAGATGAACTCCGGAATCGAGCGGCCAAACAGGTCGAACAGCTTACACAAGGGCTACCGATTGCCTGGTCGGTTGAACCAAGCCAGTGACCCACAGTGCGCTTTCCCCTCTTTCGTGATGTCCAGGTATGGTCCCGAATCTTTTAACGCAAGTTCCGCATCACTGGTGTAAGCTATAGGCGTAGCTTAGATGGCGACAAAAAAGGGAACTGCACGGCGAAGGCCAAAGAAGAAGTCAGGGACTAAGACAAAGACCGCCAAGAAGCCGAAGGTCCATTTAGCTAAGAGAAAGGCCGAGACGAAGATTGCTCAAGCTCCCGTCTCAATCCCGCCGCTCCCACGCGTCGAGGCGCCTCCTCAAGCGGCTGTCAGGATAACTGTTGAGACAATACGTGGGGAAACCGCGATCGGTGACCTCCTGGTCGCCTTCCCAAGGACTCGGGAGATCCTGGTTAGGAATGGTTTGAGGCTCGAAGCGGAGGACGCTGGCGACATCTATATGACTCTGGAAGCTTTTTCCGCCTTGAACGGGTTGAAGTCGCAGACTCTAGTCCAAGAACTAATTATTGTCGCTAAGGAACCCCCACCACAGCAGGTCGTGCCACAGCTATTAGCTTCTGCGACAGCATAGAATCCCGTCCTCTTCTCTCTGCTCAGAAAGCAACATGTATTCGAAGTAGAACATCAGTAAACTAAGGTTGTCAACCCGCAAGATTGAAGGCGCGTACCCGAATCGTGATCAGAGGGATAGTCCAAGGCGTCCTATTTCGACGAGAGATCACCGACATGGCCCGCCGGACTGGAATCACTGGTTGGGTTCGAAACCTTCAGGACGGAAGAGTTGAGGCTGTAGCGGAGGGAGACAAGGAGATGCTAGAGGAGCTAGTAAGGTTCTGCCGGGTTGGTCCTCCGAGAGCGAAGGTCAGCGGTCTAGATATTGAATGGTCTGATTTTAAGGGCGAGTTTCGCGGGTTCAGGATAGTCTAAGACGACTAAGAACTGGGCCTATCCGATTACGACTGGACCCGTTGAGCCAAATTCCTCGTAGTACTTTCGAGCTACAGCCACTGCTTCGCTGCTTCGCTTGAGGATAATCTGATATTCAGGATGAGTGTCTCCTGCGAACGAAGCGGCCTTTGAGAAATACTTGTTGACTCCGTCCGCGTCCCCCTTCGACAGAGAGATACCGCCAGCGATCCGGTACTCGACTTCGGCCCTTAACTTGTTGCCTTGCATCTCATATTCTTGAGCGTCCTTAAGGACTCCCTCGAGGGGCAATAGGATTTTTTTTGGGTCTAGGAACATGAGGCGGGACATTGCTCCGTAGAGGTCAATGTCGTCACCGCAAAGTTCCCTTAGTCTGGTGGCGGTTATGGAATCGGGTTTTGCTCTGGTTGGAGGGTCTTTCGGTTTCGGTTTACCAAAACCTAGCTTCATGATGTCCTCGTCTCTCTCCTTGGATGCTGGTAAGCCCTTTTAACACGCAATTTAAGTTGACCTGTCTCTGGCGAGACCGACGGGCGGACTATTGGGGGGAAAATGATGAGTGTTGAAGACCACATGATTCGTAGGCGAGAGTCAAAAGACAAGGCTCGTCGCCGGAAGAGAGGGCCCTATCGGAAGTCTTCCAGTGGAAGGATCATCAAGTACTAGCAATTTCCGGGCCGTTCTCGATGGACCGGCCCCGCAGCATTGGGCAGAACGCTTGTCCCGAAGACACTGAAGAGACTGAAGCCCGTTACACTAGACGACGTAGGGTTGAGTTGAGTCGATAGGTCAGTGCCGGATTGGTATCTTTCTATACTTTGCGATACTGCTGGGCTCGATGCTGACCGTTTCGGCGCAGCTGTGATGCCCAAAGCAGATCGTGCAGTGTTCCACGTCCCAGCTGGGATCGACCTTCCTACATGTCTCACACATGAGGCCTAGCGCGCGGATATCCGTGCATGCCTGACAGAACTTTCTCGAAACGTCAAGAGGACTCGGGTCACCAACTAATATGGATGCGATATCTCTGCTTATCTGACGGACCTCTGCAGCGCCTTCAAGATCTACTGCCTCCCCGCGAACTTGATGTCTATACTTGCTGACTGCTGCCTGCGTCACTCCAAGTCGTTCTGCAACTAGTTCCTGTTTCATTCCATAGTCTTCAATGAGCTCACGGGCCACCATAGCTCTCAATGCCGGAATAACAGATTTTGCGGCGACTTCGCAGGGAATGATCAATAAGAGGCCATCGAAGAATTAGCCTTGGAATCTATTTAAACATGACTTACGTCATAATTTCTCGGATACGAAATCCATCCCGGGACGAAATCCCCCGTGACCCAGCTAATGTGGTGACTCTAGGACTCGCTCAGTACATCTGCTGAAAATGTTCCCGATGCGCCTTCTGCTTCAAGGAAGCTATAAATCAAAACGGGAACTGATGTAATGGGAGAGAAGCATGGTTACGGTCGAAGCAGTTGAGAAGGAGCTCGAGAAGGTCGTTGACCCAGAGATTGGTCTACCGATTACTGAGATGCACCTGGTTGACGAGATAAGCATCCAGGATAATGGAGAGATTTTCATAAAGTATCATCTTACCGCGCCTTTCTGCCCGCCGATTTTCGCAGAAGATATTGGAATGAACATACGGACCCTTACCTCCAAGCTTGACGGAGTGAAGAAGGTCACCGTGGTCCTCCACGGACACGCTCTGGCAAACGAGATCAATCAAAGAGTCAACCCGGGTTATACTCCTTCGCCAACCCAGCCAACAACGCCGGCACAGCCCAAAATATGAATCGGCCAACCCTTCGATTTGTTGAATCAGGTCCCGTCGAGAATATTCCGGGAGGCTCTTTGAAGGGTCTCTTGGTTGAGCTAGAAGAGATTCTCCAGGCTTGATTCAAAGGCCAGTTATACACTTTGGGAGAAAGATGCTTTCATAGGAGTGGAGTCCATTTTGGAGCGCCTAGGAGGCGAAGCGATTTACGCCTGCAATGTTTTTTTGCCAGTCTAGCCTAGCAACAGGATCGGCCGTAGCTCCCGCCGACCCTTGCTGAAAGCACGCGCGGTCAGACCAGAGAAAGGTCCTGTGATCTTGTCAAAGCCTGATTGTAGATCTATCTCGATGCATCATACAAGAAGGCTCCGAGCAGGCCTCCTAGGACAGGTCCAACAATATAGATCCATAGATTACCCAGCGGGGTAAGGCTGAAGACTATTGAGGCTATTGTCGGTCCCCATGTTCTGGCTGGATTAAGAGACGCTCCTGAAATTGGCCCGAACATCCACACGATGGCGGCAAGGGCAAATCCTATGGTTACTCCGGCGCGGCTCGGGTCCGCAGTCTTGTTTGTGGCTCCGAATATTGTGAAGACAAGAATAGCTGTCCCGATCACTTCGGCCAGGAGTACGGCACCTATTCCGAATTGCGGGCTTGGAATAGTATCACCTAGAAAGGTTGACTGTGCGGCCTGCACGAGTCCTCTGTTGTTGCTTGATGTCCATAACGCGAGCTGGACGAAGCCTGCGATGGTTGCGCCTGCAAGCTGGCCGAGAATGTAGGGTGCCACCTTCCTTGTTTCTATCCTCCGGGTAGCCCAGTGAGCGATTGTCACAGCAGGGTTGATGTGAGCACCGGTAAGCCGGCCAATTGTATAGACGGCTAGTAGCAACGCCACTCCGTGGGCGAGGCCAATAAAGCCAAGTCCTGCACTCGTAACTCCGCCATCGAGAAACGTGACAGCTATGATTGTCCCTGGACCAATCATGGTGAGAAGAAAGGTTCCGTAGGCCTCAGCCAGTGCTGCACGTCCCATTTGGTTCATGGCGAAAGTCAGTTCTCGCTAGCTGCTACGTATATAGCGCTTGTTTTCATGCCGCGACTTCGACCCCCAAAGGAGGCAAATTCGTTCTCTTGGGCAAAGAATTTTCTATGGTAGACGATCCTGTAATAGTGCTGGAATTTGACGGTAACCAACAGTTTCACCTGGATGATAGGCGGTCCTCAGGGCAGCGGAATCAACTCGGTTGCAGAGAACTTTGCAAAGGCCTGCATTAGAGGAGGACTCCACATATTTGCCAACATCGAATATCACTCTAACATCAAAGGAGAACACAGCTACTACAGGCTCAGGGTAGAATCAAAAGCTCCTCGCTCTCACGTGGACTGGGTCGACTTGTTGGTCGCTCTCGATCGAGAAACGATATTTGGTGATATGAACAAGCCTCACCCGACACCAAGTAATGGTCAACACGATCGCCCTAGGCGCCTCACTGGGCCTAGCTGACTATGACTTCGATCTTGCGACAGAAGCTATCAGAGAAGGGTTCACGGGACGAAAGGCAGCGCTCGGAGATCTGAACGTTAGCGCGGCAAGACGCGGGTTCGATTACGCGAAGAAGAGTTTCGGCGAAGACGCCTTTCCGACAAAGCTGCGAAAACAACCGCTATCTGGAAAGCGGATGATGATCAGGGGAGTTCAAGCGGTGGCCATCGCCAAACTCAAGGCGGGATGCGGATTCCAGACATACTACCCGATTACACCGGCGACGGACGAGAGCGAGTACTTGGAGTCCCATCAAAAGGACTACAACATGATTGTTGTACAAGCGGAAGACGAGATTTCCGCCATCAACATGGCGACTGGTGCCGCTCATGCGGGTCTCAGATCTTCAACCTCCACTTCCGGACCAGGATTTTCCCTTATGGCAGAAGGCCTGGGATGGGCGGGAATAACTGAGGCACCGGGACCAGTTGTTGTGCTCTATCAGCGAGCGGGTCCTGCAACAGGGTTGCCAACGAGAACCGAGCAGGCAGATCTGAGATTCGCTCTCCATGCTGCCCACGGAGAATTTCCCAGAATCATTATCGCACCGGGAGACGTGGTCGAAACCTACTACGACACTTTCGACTCATTCAACTACGCGGAACACTACCAGGTACCGGTAATCCTGCTAACTGACAAGTTTCTGGCGAGCACGTACCAGGACATTGTTCCATTCAACGGCGACGGTCTAAAGGTCGATCGCGGCGACATGGTCCGAGAATCAGATTTGGCTACGGGCACAGACTATAGGCGGTATCGCTGGACGGAACTAGGTATCTCTCCGCGAGCGATTCCTGGCCAGAAAGGTGGAATATTCTGGACAACTGGAGATGAGCACGATGAGTATGGTCATATCACCGAGGCACCGGATATTCGGATCAAGATGATGAGGAAAAGAATGCGAAAGGTCGAGTTGGCAGGACAAGTTATTCCGGATTCAAAGAAGGCAACTCTACACGGACCCAAGTCTGCTCCGATTACTCTCGTCGGCTGGGGATCATCAAAGGGCGCGATACTCGATGGAATGGAAGACCTCAAGAGCGATGGGATAGAAACAAACTTTCTACAGGTGCGATACGTCAACCCGTTCCCCATCAACTTCGTCCAGCAAGTACTCGGTTCTGCTCGGAGAAAAATCGCGATCGAGAACAACTATTCAGCGCAGATGGCAGGTTTGATCCGTGAAAGAACCGGTATCGGAATGGACAACACTATTGTCAAGTTCGACGGCAGACCATTTTCTCAAAACGAAATCTACGAGGGTGTCAAAGATATAATAAAGAACGGAATCAAGGAGGTTACCGTATCTCATGCTTGAGCTGAAAACGTACCGGACACAGGTTCACAACGACTGGTGTCCTGGTTGCGGGGACTTCGGAATCGTCAACGCGATCCAGATGACATTGCTGGAGATGCAGCTGGAACCGCACAGGGTCGCGATCTTCTCGGGAATCGGATGCTCAGGCAAGACTCCGCACTTTGTGAACGCCTACGGTTTTCACACGCTCCACGGTAGGGTGCTTCCAATTGCTACCGGCGCTCGCCTCGCTAACCCCGGATTGACTGTCGTGGCCGTGGGTGGTGATGGAGATGGGCTGGGCATCGGCGCCGGCCACTTCGTCAACACGGGACGAAGAAATCTGGATTTTACCTATGTTCTCTATGATAACGGGGTCTACGGGTTGACCAAGGGTCAGGCTTCTCCAACATTGCCGAAGGGCGTTAAGACGAAATCGATGCCTGGACCTGCCATTGTTGAGCGCGTGAACCCGATTGCAATGGCCGTCGCCTCCGGATACACGTTCGTCGCACGGAGCTATGCTCTCGATGTGCGCCATCTCAAGCAGACTCTCCGAGCGGCGATAGAGCATCGCGGAAGCGCGTTCGTAGACGTTCTACAAACCTGCCCGACGTACAATGATATCAACACGAAGGAGTGGTATGGAGGCGAAGACCTTCCGGTCAAGGCTCCGAGGCTCTACAAGCTGGAAGATTCAGGATACAACGGCGCGGTTGCTGATCCCTCGATAGAGGGAGAGGTTAACGCGAAGAAGGGAAATGCGCTGGTAAAGTCTTTCGAGTGGGGCGACAAAATACCGATCGGTGTCTTCTTCAAGATGGAAGTACCGACCTTCGAAGACCAGTTGGCCCTGCGAATGCCCGCCTTGAAAGACAAGCCCTTTGTCGAACAGGACATTTACAACCGCGACATTACGCCGCTGCTGGACGAACTAACCTAGATCGAGAAAACTTCACCCATTCCAAAGCGCAGCAGGGCTACGACTCTCGTCCTTGCGTCGTGAGACGCTTGGAGTTGTTCTCGGGATTTCGCGTCCTAGCGTTGATTCTGAACGATTCTCCTGGTTTGAAGCAGACTATTCGCCTAACCATAGAATTTACTTTCACAAAGGTTCGCGGAGACCACTCATGCCACGCAAACCGATGAACAATACCCCACTTTTTCCAGAAACGATTTTCCCGTCCGGCATCGATAACAGGCGAGTCTATCTGATCAGGGCACGATATCGGGTTGGATGCCAGGGCGAAACTCGCCATTATTTCGGCGAATCCCGAACGATTCTAGGCGAACGATCAGAAGGCATCCCAGAATCGCGATCAGGGCAGAAAATGGGGCGATTCCGGATGAAAATGCGAGAGCCGGTGAATTGGCGCAGGTTTCTATGACAGGTTTATCGAGACGTTTTTGGTCCGCGTGTAGAATTCCAACGAGCGTATCCCATTCTCATGCCCGATACCGCTGTCCTTGTAGCCGCCGAACGGGGTCTGAGGAAAAGTCACCAAATACTCGTTTACCG
>WNGH01010052.1_pt1 | contig 16769 bp, 13 predicted proteins | sample 5400631 | NCBI WGS metagenome assembly WNGH01 (sample SAMN13153373, study PRJNA577476) | soil metagenome | isolation source: 115 cm soil or saprolite under Garry oak tree replicate 1 | place: USA:California | collected 2016-06-15
TCTTAGCTGCGTTTAGTCTTTGACTCATGATTCTCTCGCGATATTACAAATGAAAGGCTGGCTTCACCGCCAGCCTCCCATGCTCGTCTTCTCTGGGGCTTATTAACGGACAGGTATTTTCCCTATGACACTAAGAGGTAAGCCCGTAAGTAAATCACCCAGCTTCTTCCCAGACAGCATACTCAATTCACCAACATCGACAATGTCGTAAGGCTCGAGGACTACGTCTTTCTGCTGGCCCTTCCTGATGGCTTCGTAATTGACTTTTATGTCCTCTCCCCCCATCTTGCCGTCCTTTCTGCGAAGGATATGAACCTCGGAGGTCTTGGCTAACCTTTGCACACCCCCGGCCTGAGCGATAACCATGGTAAGCGTAGTCTGATCCTTCATGATGAAAGCTTGTGGCTGGTTTACGAGGCCCGTAACGAATACCGTATCGCCCTCGACGACCTCTACCAGATCGCCGGCCCGAATAAAAGGATCGCCTTCGCCCGCGCCACTTCTAAGACTTGTTATTTTATAGGTTTCGAGCTGGCCAATGTCTGAACCTGGCGCTGACTTTTGTGCAACGACTTCGCCAGGCTCAGGACACAACTCGGGCATGGTGTGAATAATGTGAATCGTTCCGCCAGCTTTGTCGGTGAAGCCACCGGCAGCGGTCACCATCTCATGCAACTGTATTCTTCGAAGCATCGCCACTCGCGTTGGCGCATGCACTGCGCCCCAGATGGTTGCCGGCGGACGACTCTTGCGCTCGACGGTACGCACACTGACTCGCGGCTTCACCAGGTATTTCGCATAAGCTTCAGTTACGCTCTTCTGAATATCCTTCTCGGTGCGGCACTTTGCGGGAATCGGATCCTCGATGAACGGGAGCGAAGAAATGTTGCCGTCTTCGTCAATCTCGACGGTAGAGTTCAGATCCGGCTGGCCCCAAATCCTGACATCCAAAATATCCCCGGGACCCAATCGATAACCTCTGATTCCCTGCTCATCTATTGATGAAGAGCCGGGCTGGTAGACGGGAGCCGTCGGCTGTGACTGCTGTTGTGACTGAGATTGTGCCAGCACAGAGATGACCGTGTAGCAACCGAACAACGCAACAAGAGGAATCAGAATCTTCTTCATGGCCACACCTCGGAAGAAAAAATTTGAGCGGTGTAATAATCGCACAAAAGCTTGTTGATGCCAACTACTCGCAGCAGCGTCTACTGAGTCAGTTTGGGTTTGACTTTTCAACTTCGAGTCGTTGGCTTGCCAATCGACGTTATGGTTCTTTTCTCTTTCTACGGGTCTTCTTGGCGCTAACGCTGGCTTCCACAACCGGATGCCCAGCTTTCTGCGTTTCCAAACGCGCCCTCAACAAATCTATCTCGCGCGTAATTTGCTCCGCGGCAGCCTCGCGATTCTGATCCACAGTGTCGCGGGTGAGATAGAAGAGCGCATCGCGGTAACAATCAATCGCGCGCCGGTAGTAGCCCTTGAACGCTGCGCGCTCGGCCAACTCGACCCAGTGCGCGACCCGACTAGACATAATGAATTCGCGAACGGCGCCGGCCGATTGATCGAGTTCTCCCGCATCCGGATAAACTTTCACAGCAGAATCAAGGCAATCCAACGCCCGATTTGCCAGCTCGACTTTTTCGTGAAGCCGAACACGTTGCTGAGCTTCGTGAGTTAGTGAGCGGGCCGCACCGCGCGCCCAAGCCAGCATGTGCTTTTTCTGCAAAGCTCGCACACGTTCCTGGCCCGCGATCAAACCTAATCGATTTTCGGACGGCAGGACCGGCGAAAGCAAAGCTTCTTCGGCGCTCGCGAGATAGTCGACACACAACTTATAGACAGCCAGATGATCTTCGGGGAAGGAATCGTTGGCATCTGCTTCCACGGCCCGCTTTTGTAATGTGCGGAACGCTTCGGTCTGAATCGTTAGTGAGTGGAAGTTTCTCCGCTTTGGAGAGCTTCTTATGTGCGACTCTCTGTGCCGACCGTGTGTTTCCTGGGCCAAAATGTGACGCCTTAAAGTTCGTCGCATCAGAACCTGGCGCGCCGAAGCGGCAACTAACATGACTATGCTCGCTGCCAGGCCGGCGGGCACCCAAGGGGTATCCTCACTCTGCAGCATCCACCACAGCAGAAAGAAAAGCGCAAACGCGGCGGCGGCGGCGGCGACCATATAGCCTGAAGTCGACGCCTCGCGCGTCGCAGTGTGCCGGCGCGCCCGTGGGAAACCAGACGCGCCACGGAAATTCCTCGGGTTGTAGAAATCCTGATCCAACATCCTTATTCCAGTGAACAACTCTGAGAAACGACACGCCAAGCAGGTCTGGCGCTTTCGAATCTCCGAATTATAGTCAGCCCCGAGTAAGATATGTCAATATATCGGCCCCGAAAACGACTGTTAGAAAGGATTAGGTTATGGAAAATGATTCTGCCGACAGAGTGGTCATCATAACGGGAGCAACATCAGGAATCGGTCGGGCGGTAGCGCTGAGATTTGCTAAGGCTTCGGCCCGCGTTGTGGCCATTGGCCGCAATCGATCCGCGCTCGAAGAGGTGGCGCGTGAGATCAAAAGTGCCGGAGGCGAATGCTTGACGCTGGCGGCTGACCTCACGAATGAGAGTGACGGTCGGCTTGTGATCGACGCTGCGGTAAACGAATTTGGGCAGCTCGACGTGTTGGTAAATGCTGCCGGCCACATCTCGACCGGTTCAATAGAAGACACGACACTCAGTGCGTGGGACGCGATGATGAACGTTAACCTGCGTGCGGTGTTTCACTTGATGCAGACGGCCACACCACACTTAATAAAAACCAAGGGCAATGTCGTAAACATTTCCAGCGTTACCGGGTTCCGATCCTTTCCCGGGGTGCTGGCTTATTGCGTATCGAAAGCCGGAGTGGATCAGTTGACGCGTTGTGCGGCGCTCGAACTGGCTCCGAAAGGGGTACGAGTAAATGCTGTGAATCCCGGTGTGGTCATCACCGAGATCCATAAGCGCGGTGGTATGAGCGAGGATAATTACGCGAACTTCCTCGAACACTCTAAGACCACTCACCCTCTGGGACGAGTGGGCAGAGCCGGCGAAGTCGCCGAACTCGTGTTCTATCTCGCTTCCGAAAAAGCTTCGTGGATAACGGGCGCGACTTATCAGATCGACGGCGGGCGGGCGCTGACTTGCGCCCGATAGGACGGCTGGAGTTCAGCCATGCCTTGATCCCTCTCTTAAAAGTCTGGCAACTGTCGCCGGAAGCTCGTTAGTCTGTTCGGGTGTCTTAATAAAAGCGTCGACGCCCGCTCGCCAGGCTTGAGTCTCGTAATCAACGGCCGACAGCATCACGATTGGGGTACGCCGTCGGTTAGTTATCTTGCGGGCACGCTGCACTAATTCAAGACCGCTAAGTCCCGGCACATCGTTATCGATCACCAGCACATCATAAAAATCGTCGCTCGTAAGTTTGCGCAGCGCTCTATCTCCATCGGTGCAAAGCTCGACCTGGTAGTTTTCCGCCGTGAGCAGATTATTAACGAGTTCGGATACGTCCTCGCGATCTTCAACCTGCAAAATCGTAATCTGAGCCGGGCGTCCCTGAGGGGGTGCCGCTGGTTTTTTCTTGCTCCTTTTCGGCTGCGAGAATAAGTGGCGACGTCGCTTTCTAATCGCTGAGCGGGTCTTGAGCAAATCCGGGTGCCGGCCGTTTATTATCGAAATTAGGCTTTGATGATGGCGGAAGCCAAGCAAGCGAGAGGCCGTCGTCACCGAACCGCCCGCATCTCTCAGCGCCCGCTCGATGATGGCCTTTTCAAGTTTGCGGGTCTCCTTCTTGAGGGAGAAACCTTCCCATGAAGTCTCTTTTGGCTCTTGCTCTTCGGGCTCGTAGGCGCCGAGGGCCGCAATGACTTTTTGCGCGGCCGACACCAAACGCTTCGCTGTAGTCGGGTCTTGAGAGTGCTGCAAGAGCTCAACCGCGGAGTCATAGATCGAGACCAATTGCGGCGCCGGCGTCTGATGGCTCAGCTCTTCAATCAGGCTCAACTGGGCGCGGCCCGCGCCCTCCGGATCGCCCGCTGTCTCGGCGACTTCAAACGCGCGTTGGAGCAGTGACTTCGCCGACAAATAGTTGCCTAAGCGTGCGAGCACGATTCCGTGGGTATTCAACGCTTCGGCCAGGACGGCCTGCTCGTCTCCCCGATCGAGAACGTGTACGGCATATCGCACCACCCGTTCAGCTTCGGCGAGTCGATTTTCGGCGAGGAGAGTTCGGGCCCGGGTTTCATCGACTTGAGCGACCGCACCAACATCCTTCAGTTCGAGAAAGAGGTGACGAGCGCGATCAAGATGCTTATATGCGTCGTTAAATTTCCCAATCGTGAAGAACAGGTATCCAAGATTGTTTTCAACCCGAGCGAGATACCGCGTATTCCCCGCCTGCTCGAAATGAAAGCTGGCGGCCGTGTATTCCATCAGTGCTCGGTCCAAATAGTCTTCTCGGTTTTCGGGCGCGGCTAGTCTCCTGAAAACTAACCCAAACTCGTTGTGAAATGCCCCCTTGATACTATGATCTTCGATGCGGTCCAGGAGCGGAGATGCTTCGGTATAAACCCGCAATGCCTCATTCAGTCTCGTCGCCCATACTTCGACAATACCGAGCCGAATTAGCAGTAGTGCTTTTAACTCGGGATCCTCATCCCCCAATTGATCGAGTGCGCTCGCGAGAGTAATTCGCGCCTCATCATAGGCACCTTCGCGCCAGTAACAAAGCGCTAGATCGCCGCGCGCCTCCGCTGCCTCCCTGGTCTGACCAAGCCCATCGAATATCTCAATACTTTTCGTGATGAGATCTTTCGCGATCTCCTGGCTGCGCGCAGCCTGATCTGTGCTGCCTAACCATCCGGACAGAGCGCCAACCCGAAGCACCACCTGGGCTTTCGTAGCTTCGTCAAGCTGGTCCAGAAAAGGAGAACCATCCCGCTCAGGCCAAAACTCGCCGAGCGCTTCACGCGCGGCCTCGTATTCACCCGCCTTTTCCAGTTGCTTAGCCAGATCGCAGCAATGTACCGCCCGCTCGCCGCGACTTAGTCCGCGAGTTTCCTCGCGGAGCGCCGTTAGTTGAGATGTTAAGTTCATATGGGGGCTACCTTTCTATTTGAATGATACAATCTTTTACGCTACGAAGCTTGAGCCCTGTAATTGAACTCGATAAGGGCCATCGCCAGTTCTGAAGACGCTTCGTCTTGGTGGGTTAGAGAAACTCGCAACGGGCAATTCACAACCTAAGGAGAAAACCATGAAAACCCTAAAGAGTCTAGGTGCGGCCATCGCTTTGACATTCGCGCTCGCGTTTGCAGTGTCTGCTGATTGCCCGCCACCAGGTGAAATGAGTACGCCGCCATGCACCGCCGCTCAAGTCACGCCCGATGATCCTACGCCTCCGGGAGAAACAAGCACGCTACCAAATACGGAAGATGTGTTCACAATTTCCGAGGCCGCTGTTGATGTACTCCTAAGCGCGCTGTCAATTTTCTAGCAGCCGCTTGACTAACCAAGAACTCCTTGGTTGCCACCTCTTTTTCGTTTTTGGCAACTCAGTCTTTGTGTGCTTACTTGCACTCTTAAGAGCCCTGGACTCAGCGAGAGCCGCGTGACTGGGGCGATCAGAACGAGCGTAGCATAAACTCTCGCGTCGACGAATGCAACTAGATTTCAACGTCCGAGTAACCTACTGACCTTTACCGTCTTATTGCAAGCTGTAAGGCCTCGCGCAAGGCGAAGGTTGCCGCACTAGCGTGCATTCCATGAGAAATCAGAGCTTTCGGACGACTCTCTTTCACCAAGCTAACTTTAACCTGCATTCGATTGACAGAAGCGCTTGGCTGTAGTAGGTTCCGGTGCGCACCCTTATGCAACGAAGTTTCGGACCAACTCGCGGCCTCAATACATTAACAAACTACTAAGGAGAGAGTTTTACCACTTGAAGCAGATAGAACTGCCCCCAAGAGGACTGGAAACGCTTTTTGGCGTTCACGACCAGAACATCAAGTTTCTCGAGTCGCTGCTCGACATTCAGATCAACGCCCGCGGCCATAACCTGACCGTTACTGGCGAACCGAAGGACGTCGCCACGGCCGAGCAAATTCTCCAAGACTTCGCCGACCTCTTTGCCGAAGGACGACAGTTCACTGACCGGGAATTGCGTGAAGCATTTACGCAAATTGCCGAAGACCGCGCTTACAGTCTGCGCGATTATTTCACGCGCTCGCGTTTCAGCCCTGCCGGTAAGAAACAGGTAGCGCCGAAATCGGCGATGCAGCGGAAGTATATCGAGACCATTCAGCAGAAAGATATCGTCTTTGGCATCGGCCCCGCGGGCACGGGAAAGACCTATCTCGGTGTGGCCATGGCGGTACAGTCGCTGATGCAGAAACAAGTCAATCGCATCGTGCTGGCGCGTCCCGCGGTTGAAGCGGGTGAGAAGCTTGGATTCCTTCCCGGCGATTTACAAGAGAAAGTCGATCCTTATCTGCGGCCACTTTACGATGCCCTGTTCGATCTTGTTGATTACGAGCGCGTGACGCGGCTGCTGGAAAAACGCGTGATCGAAATCGCGCCACTCGCTTTCATGCGCGGACGTACTTTATCGGATGCGTTCGTGATCCTCGACGAAGCGCAAAACACTACGAGTGAGCAGATGAAGATGTTTTTGACGCGCATCGGATTTAGTTCGAAGGCAGTAATCACCGGCGATGTAACCCAGATCGATCTTCCGACGGGCAAGCGCAGCGGCCTGGTCGAAGCTGAGCGGGTACTGGCCGGCATTGACGGCATCGAGTTCATCTACTTCAGTGAAAAGGACGTCGTGCGTCACAAACTGGTGCAGATGATCATCAAGGCCTACGAAACGCACACGAAAAAGAGCGAGATATAAGCATTGGTCTTTGATCTTTGGTCTTTGATCTTTGGCAAGCGTGTTTACAGATAGTCCATTCTGTCCACGATGTCCATTAAGTCCACCATTTTCAAATGATCGAGGTTGTCAACCGGCAACGCCGGCGAAAGATTAACTCTGAACAATGGCGCGCGTTTGCCGAAAAAGCTTTGCAGGCGATTGGCGCGCAGAAACATAACGCGACGATTGTGTTCTTGAGCGACAGAGCCATCAGGGAGTTGAATCGTCGTTTTCGCGGCAAACATTACGCGACCGACGTGCTTTCATTCCCTTCCGCACCCGAGCCGTTTGAAAAGGAAAATCGATCGCATCTGGGCGAGGTCGTGATTTCCGTTCAACGAGCGACCGCACAAGCCCAGAGCAATCGTCTCAGTTTTGACAATGAAGTCAAGCAACTAATCCTTCACGGACTGCTTCATCTCTGCGGCTATGATCACGAAACTGATAATGGTGAAATGAATCGCCTGGAGCTGCGGCTGCGTAAGCGACTCGGAATCTAGCGGGCTTGGTTCTTTCTGTTGCCTGGGGGATCGAAATTCTGTCAGAACCGCCTGCGGTAGCGGGCGGTTAATCTTGAGAGTGATCGAGCACGAATGAATATCAGAAATCAACCGCCCGCTACTGCAGGCGGTTCTGACAGCGCTTCGGCTTCCAAGGCAGTGAAGAATCGCCCGGCCATCATCTTTGCGGCGGCCTGAATCATGCGTTGACCAACGCCGGCAATTGTTCCCCCAACTTGGAGTTCTCCCAAGTAGTTAATCAATGTGCTTCCGTCTTGCTCGAGCAAATCGAAAGTGGCGGAGCCTTTGGCAAATCCCACGATGCCTTTGCCCTCAACCAGGATGCGATAGTGTTCGGGAGGACGCATATCTTCGAGGCGCACATTGCCTTTGAAGGTGCCCTTGATTGAGCCGACCCCGGCCTTGAGGATGGCCGCGTAGGTGCGCTCGCCAGTCAGTTCGAGCGATTCGCAGCCCGGAATGCACCGGCGAAGAATTTCAGGATCAACCAGCGCCGCATAGATTCGCTCTCTCGGTGCATGAAGTTCTTGAGTGTTCTCGATTTGCATGAAGGATTTGGGCGTAGGGTGTAGGGCGAAGGGTGTAGGCTTTAGGTGCAGGCCCTACATCAACACCACAGATCACCGTTGATGTCAATGCCCTCTGTCGCGCGCGCCGCCGCCTCCGCGATTGTTTTGTCGTCGAGTGTTCGACCAGTCAAGCCGGATTCAACCGCCGCCGCACGATAAGCTTTCGACGACACGCCCGTAATGCCAACGCTCGCCATTTGGCATCCGCCGTCACCGTCGAGCGAGAGGTTCGCAGCCACGCCAACCACTGCAAAGCCCGATGCGGGATGATGCATCTTGACGTAAGCTTGACCGGCGCGCCCGTGTGGTTTGCTAATCCGAATCTCGCGGAGAATCTCGCCCGGCTCCAACGCCGTAGTCAATAGGTCGACAAAGAAATCGTTAGCCTTGATTGTGCGCTCGCCGTTTTTGCCGGCCACAACCAGTTCAGCGTTGAGCGCGATGACCGCCGCCGGCCAATCGCCTGCGGGATCAGAGTGGGCTAAGCTGCCGCCGATTGTTCCTTTGTTCCGAACCTGGACATCGCCGATGGTGGCGGCACATTCAGGAAGCAACGGACAAATCTTCTTCAGCAGGTCTGACGATTCGATTTGATAATGCGTAGTCATCGCGCCGATGCGAATCTGATCATCTGCTTCAACGATGTAAGACAAGTCCTTGATGCGGCCAATGTCGATAAGCATTTGCGGCATCGCCAGACGTAGCTTCATCGCTGGAATCAAACTGTGGCCGCCGGCGAGTATCTTGGCGTCTTCATTTTGCGCTAACAATGAAACTGCTTCATCGAGCGTGTTGGCACGGACATAATCGAATTGTGCTGAAATCATGATTTCTCCTTTAGCAGCGCGCCGCAGAGCGGAAGCGGCAACAGTACTTGGAATTGTTTATTCGCCCAACAAAGCCTGCTTCTTCAATCTCCGATCAATTTCCAAACCGTTTCCGGTCTCACCGGCATATCCACATGCTTAACTCCGTACGGCGACAGCGCATCGACGATCGCGTTTACGATCGCCGGAGTTGCACCGATCGTTCCGGCTTCGCCGACCCCTTTCACGCCAAGTGGATTTACCGGCGAAGGCGTCTCAGTGCGATCGGTTTCAAACCACGGAACCTGCGAGGCCTTTGGCACCGCGTAATCCATCAACTCGCCGGTCACAAGCTGTCCCTGTTCGTCGTAAACGACTTCTTCATACAACGCCTGTCCGATCGATTGCACGATGCCGCCGTGCACCTGGCCATCAACCAGGAGCGGATTGATTACCTTGCCACAATCATCGACGGCGACGTAGCGAACGATCTTGGTTTCGCCGGTTTCTTTGTCGATCTCGACGACGCAGATGTGCGTGCCGAAGGGAAAAGTAAAATTCTTCGGCTCGAAAAAGTAGGTCGCAGACAGTCCTGGTTCGGTATCTGGCGGGATTTCCTTAGCCACGTGCGCCGCCAGGGCGATCTCCTGAATAGTCAGACTCGATTTGCCTTCCGTCGCGGGTTCGGTCAGGGCGCCCGCCGGCGCCTGACCGACCGGTACCACAGGTTCAGAAACTCCGGTAGCTGCGGCGCTTGCTGCTTGCAGGGAATATCGTCCACTTTCAAAAGTCAGACGCGACGAGTCTGCTTGCAGCATGTGCGCGGCAATCTTTGCGGCTTTCTCTTTCAACTTTTGAATGGCAACCAGCACGGCCGTCCCGCCTACTGCCGTGGCGCGGCTGCCGAACGTGCCGATGCCGTATTGCACAATCGCAGTGTCACCGTGAATCACCGTGACGTCGTTGAGATCCACGCCGAGTTCATCGGCCGCGATTTGCGCGAATGACGTTTCCTGCCCTTGCCCATGCGGCGATGCGCCGGTCATGATCGTAACTTTGCCGGTCGGTTCGATACGCACGGTCGCGCTTTCCCAACCGCCCGCCGGCATTGCCTGCGATGGACCAAGCGCGCAAATTTCGACGTAGCTGGACATGCCGATGCCGATTAGCTTGCCGTTCGCTCGCGCTTGCTTCTGTTCTTCGCGTAGTTTTTGATAACCAGAAAGGTCGAGCGCTTTGTCGAGCGCGGCTTCATAGTTCCCGCTGTCGTAATCCAATCCCGTTGCAGTATGGAAGGGAAACTCGTCAGACCTGGGGAAATTCTTTCGTCGCACTTCGACCGGATCCATTTTCAGCTCGTTAGCGACCAGGTCCATGGCCCGTTCAACTACGTAAGTAGCCTCAGGCCGGCCCGCGCCGCGATACGCATCCGTGGCCATTTTGTTTGTAAAAACACCAGTAACGTTCATTTGAATCGCGGGAATCTTGTACGCGCCCGAGAGCATCAAGCCCGTCAGCGTCGGAATCGCCGGCGTCAGTAGCTGATGATAAGCGCCGAGATCCGCGAAAACCTTGTAACGCAGCCCGGTGATTGTCCCGTCATTCTTGCAGCCTATTTCCACCGTACCGACCTGCGCTCGACCATGAATCGTCGCTTGCATGTTTTCGCGTCGGGTCTCGATCCATTTCACAGGTTTGCCAAGCTGCATCGAGATCCAACCCAGCAAAGCTTCTTCCGCGTAAACATTCAGTTTCGAACCAAAGCCGCCGCCGACTTCGGGTGTTATAACGCGTAGTTTGTTTTCGGGAATGCCGATCATCAACGCGAGTTGGGTTCGCAAAAGGTGAGGTATCTGCGTCGACGACCAGACTGTCAATTCCTCCTCACCGGGAAAGTATCGAGCCAGCACTCCGCGCGGTTCCATCGCAATGGGGGCGAGCCGTTGGTGGATCATCTTTTGGGTGACGATTCGATCAGCGGAGTTCAACGCGGCCTCAATGTCGCCTTCACCGGAGGTCAGTTTGTAAGCGACGTTGTCACCAAACTTTTCATGAATGACGGTTCCGCCCTTGGCCGCTGCTTCTACGTCGACGACTGCCGGCAGTTCTTCATACTCGACGGAAATTAGATCAACTGCGTCGCGCGCGGCGTATTTATCTGTCGCCACAATCGCAGCGATTGGATGCCCGACAAACAGGGCTTTGTCAGTAGCCAGCACACGGTAGTCAGGAACCTTCAAGTCAGGAAGCGCGCTCGCGCATGGCACGGGGCCGATTTTTTCCGCGACGTCTTTGCCCGTGTAGACCGCAATCACGCCCGGCGCCTTCAAAGCCTCACTAGCATCAACGCCATTGATGCGCGCGTGCGCGTACAGCGAGCGCACAAAGACGACATGCAACGTCTCCGGCAACCCGACGTCATCGACGTAGTGCGCCAGTCCCTTAATTAAGCGCGGATCTTCAGTTCGCTTTATTCTTTGTCCAACGTACTTGCTCATGATGCCTCCGGAGCGCCCGCATCCATGCGGGCGGTTCGCGCGCATCTTGCGCGCAGCTTAAGCACTAGCTTTCTTCGCCGCGTACTCCACAGCTTCCACGATATGTTGATAACCCGTGCAGCGACACAGATTTCCTTCCAGCCCATGCCGAATCTCGTCGCGCGAAGGATTTGGATTGCGATCGATGATTTGGGTCGCAGCTATAATCATCCCCGGCGTGCAGTAGCCACATTGCAAACCGTGATGTTCCCAGAAGCCCTCTTGCACCGGATGCAGTTGCCCATTCGCGGCCAGTCCTTCGATAGTTGTGATGTTCGCGCCGTTGGCCTGCACGGCGAACATCGTGCAGGACTTCACGGCCTGGCCGTCAAGCAGCACGGTGCACGCGCCGCAGATCGAAGTCTCGCAACCGATATGCGTGCCCGTCAGTCCCAACAAGTCGCGCAAGTAATGCACTAACAGCAAACGCGGCTCGACTTCGTCATGGTGATCGACACCATTCACATTGATACTGATAGCCTGTTTCATAAGCTACCTCGTCCTAATGATTAAATTGGATTGCCAGATTGTGCTGCGATGTTTTCTATGCCAGTTTTGATTGAAAGTCAATGAGACAGAAACTCAGGCCGGGGAGAATGGGCTTACTCGGGCTCGAATATACCAACGCCTGAATTACTTTGGGATTGCCTTTTTTTGCGGACCTGTTGATAATCGACATCAGTCTTTATCCTCAAGGTTTTACAGCGTGCTCCCCGAGCAGGAACTTAGTTCATTCTTCCGTGTATGAGTAGCAAAGACGGAGATCAATACATCAGACCTCCAGCGCCAGGCGTTTTCAGGGCGATATTGTTCGCTATTTTCCTGGGCCTATCCTTCAATGCCTCCGGACAATCGGCGATTGATACGCTTAAGCCGGGCTTTTCAATCGAACGCGATCTGGCGAAAGGTGAGACACATTCATATCGCATTACCGTGGACGCCGGTCAATATTTGAGCGCGGTCGTCAATCAGGAAGGGATCGCTGTGACTGTCAGGATTTACGGAGCCGGTGGCCGGCAGCTTGCGGAGGAACCTGGAGATTTGAACGGCGAGCGGCGAATCTTTTTTGTCTCCGAGGTGTCTGGCGAATATCGTTTAGAGGTGCGCGCGGCGAATGGGAATGCCGAAGCGCACGGACGCTACGAGATAAAAATCGCTGAGCTGCGGCCGGCGACGGATGAAGACCGCAGCCGCTACTCTGCGCAGGAGTTGAGTGCCGAGGCGTCACAGCTTGGTGATCCCGAGAATACGACGACTCCGACGCGGCGACGGATGGTTGAGAAGTATCAAGCGGCGCTCGCGATTTGGCGGAAGCTAAACGACCCCAAGGGAGAGCTGGACACACTGTTCAGAATCGGCCTGGTCAATAATTATTTGGATCGGCCTCAGGCGCTGAAAAATTTCACTCAGGCGCTCGCCCTTGCCCGAGCCATCGGCGATCGTTGGGGCGAGGAATTAATACTGGAAAACCTGGCTGAGGTCCTCGGTGGAATGGCCGAGATCCTTGCGTCGCTGGAAGCTTACAAGCAGAGCCTGGCGATCGCGCGCGAATTGAAAGATCACGGGGGAGAACTGTTGGGCTTGTACGACATTGCCCTCATTTATCTAAATTTAGGAGACGCGCAGCAGGCGTTGGATTACAACTATCAGCTTCTCGCCGTAACCCGGCCGAGCGATAGCCGCAACTACCTCCTGCTTCACAGTCTCTGCAAGAACCACCTTCTTTTAGGCGAGCCCCAGAGCGCTCTGGACTATTGCCAACAAGCATTATCAATCTGGCGAGCCATGGACAGACCACTGTTCGAGGCGGCCACCCTGGCCTATATCGGAAATGCCTACTCTTTGCTGGGTGAGCCGCGGAAGGAACTGGAATATGACAACCAGGCGCTGAAAATCTTTCGTGAGGTAGAAGAGCTGCATGGCGAGGGCAGCATGCTGAATAGCATCGGCAGGGTTTATCACGCGCAGGGCGAACAGCAAAAAGCTCTCGACTGTTTTGAGCAGGCACTGACGCTCTTTCGCAAAATTCCTAATATTCAAGCTGAATCAATTACCCAACGCCTCATCGGCGAGGTTTACTGGTCGATGGGTGACAGTAAGAAAGCACTTGATTGTTTCAATCAGGCATTATCGCAACTGCGATCCCTTAAGGATCGGTCTAATGAAGCTGCAACGCTGTTGGACATCGCTCGCGCCGAGCGCGATCTCGGTCAACTCGAGCTAGCGCGCGCAGACATTGAAACGGCCCTCGGCATCGTTGAGTCTTTAAGCGCGAAAGTCACCAGCCTCGATTTGCGCGCTTCTTATCTTGCGACCAAGCGCGAGTATTACGAGTTCTACATAGACCTCTTGATGCGGCTCGACGCTCGCCAGCCGGACGCAGGTTATGCCGCTCAGGCATTTCAAACAAGTGAGCGGGCCCGGGCTCGCAGTTTGGTCGAGTCTTTAGCCGAAGCGCGCATCGATAGTCACTACGGGGTAGCTAATACGCTGATCGCGCGAGAACGCACACTAAAGCAGCAGCTCAGTTTCAACGGCGACCGCCTTACGCAACTGCTCGGCAGCAAGCACACCCCGGAAGAGGTGGCCAGCGCGCAACAAGCGATTGACGCGCTCTTGCGGAGTTATGCGGCAGTGGAAGCCGATATCCGGACTGAGAATCCGCGCTATGCTTCACTCGCACAGCCGGAGGCGCTGAATTTGCGAGAGGTGCAAACCAAACTACTCGACCAGGACACCTTGTTGCTGGAATATTCTTTGGGCGAAGCGCGCAGCTTCGTCTGGGCAGCGACTCCGACCTCAATCAAAAGTTTCGAACTGCCAAAACGCTCAGTCATAGAAGCGTCGGCGAGGCGCGTTTATGAACTATTGACCGCTCGTAGTAGATCGGCGCCGAACGAGCGGCCGGAGCAAAAGCAAAAGCGCGTTGCGCTCGCGGACGAAGAATACCCCCGCGCCGCGGCTGAACTGAGCCGAATGCTGCTTGGCCCGGTCGCTTCCCAACTGGGGAGTAAACGATTGCTGATTGTGGCCGAAGGCGCATTGCAGTATGTGCCGTTTGCGGCTTTGCCTCTACCGGACAGTAGTCAGTCGTCAATGGCCAGTCGTAGTACCACTGACAACGGACCACGAACCACGGACAACTACATTCCTTTGATTGTCGATCACGAAATCGTGAGTCTTCCTTCCGCTTCGGTGCTGGCCGCTTTGCGGCAGGAGGCCAGCAATCGCCAGCCGGCAACGAAAGCTGTGGCAGTGCTCGCCGACCCGGTCTTTAGCCGTGATGATTCAAGAGTCTCGCGCACAGGCCCGGCGTTACCCGCTCAGGATCAATCGCTGCCGTCCGATGTCCTGAGATCGGCTGAGGAATCAGGACTGAAAGACTTGGTGCGCTTGCGTTTCAGTCGCGCCGAGGCAGACGCTATCGCGCGGCTTGTGCCAGAGAGCCAGAGACTTGAGGCGGTTGATTTCGTGGCCAATCGCGCGACCGCGACGAGCGCCGATCTTAACCAGTATCGCATCGTGCATTTCGCTACGCATGGGCTGATTAACAGTCGGCATCCGGAACTGTCGGGAATTGTTTTGTCGCTGGTGGATCAGAAGGGTCAGCCGCAGAATGGTTTTCTTCGTCTCAATGAGATTTACAATTTGAGATTGAACGCTGAGCTCGTAGTCTTGAGCGCTTGTCAGACTGCCCTTGGCAAAGAGATCAAAGGCGAAGGACTCATCGGTTTGACGCGCGGGTTTATGTACGCCGGCGCTCCGCGGGTGGTCGCCAGCCTTTGGCGCATCGACGACCGGGCGACCGCGGAACTTATGGCCAGATTCTATCGCGGTATGCTGAAAGACGGGCTGCGGCCCGCGGCGGCCTTGAGAGCGGCGCAGGTTTCCATGTGGAAAGAGGACCGTTGGAGCGGGCCACATTACTGGGCGGCATTTACGATTCAGGGTGAATGGAAGTAATCGAAGGTACGGAAAGACAAATGGGGCGCGGCGAAGCTGAATTAGAAAGCAGTTCGCAGCGTCTCAGTGTTTCGGCCACTGCGCGAGTGAAGTGGACTCTAACGCAGGAAGCTTTCGATAAGCTGCTTCACGCACTTGATGGCGACAGAGCGCGCGCCGGAAACATTTATCAGGAGACGCGAAGTAATTTGATCAGGTTCTTTGAGTGGCGCGGCTGCCCCTTTCCTGAAGATCACGCGGACGAAACCATCAACCGGGTCGCGAGAAGAATTCTCGAAGCAGAAGATGTACGCGATGTCCCGAAGTATTTCTTCGGCGTGGCGCGATTGCTTTTCCTGGAAATACAGAAAGCGCGCGCGCGCGAGCTTAATGCGCTAAACAACCTGCCCGACGCAGAGCCCAGTTTCCACGACTCGGACGAAGCGCGCCTCGACTGCCTGAGGCAATGTCTCGGTGGTATTTCAGCCGATCAGCGCGACCTCATCATTGGCTACTACCAGGGCGAGAAGAGTAATAAGGTCAAGAACCGGCAAATACTGGCAGAAAGATTGCGCATCCCCATCGGTACGCTGAGGATGCGAGCGTTAAGGCTCAGGGAGCAGTTGGAGATCTGTGTGGAGAAATGCTTGAACCCGTAACGCAAACTGTTAGTTTGCGAATCGTCGATAAGCTTTCGAGCAACGGCGCAAACTAACAGTTTGCGTTACAAACAAAAGCAGCGTGATGTGATGAAACAGTTCTAATTGCCACTCTGTATGGAAGAAGTAATTTGAGCGAATGGACGATGGAGCCGAAATTTCACGATGACAAAATGATCGCCCGCTATCTGCTTGGGGAATTACCCGAGGCAGAGCAGACGAAACTGGAAGAGCACGCTTTTTCAGACAGCGACTATTTACAGCACGTCAGGGCCGTCGAGAAGGATCTGATGGATGAGTACGCGCGGGGAGAGCTTTCCGGCCCGGAGCGGGAAGCGTTTGAGCAGCGCTTCTTTGCGTCCGCGCACCGGCGCCGGCAAATAGAATTCGCCAGGGCCCTCATGCAAGTAAGCGGCGAAAGTCCAGCGAGGGCGGCGGCGGCGGCAACTACTTCGTGGTGGGACTCTTTATTTCTTTTCGGGCGTGGACTCAACCCGGCACTGAGATTTGCCCCGGCCGCTCTGGCTCTATTTATCCTCATCGGTGGTGTTTGGTTATTCAGAGAATCCATGCGGTCACGAAGGGAGCAGGCGCAGATTCAACCGTCTGAAGCAACGCCGCTCGTACAGGAGAATGGCACACCTAAATCAAACGCAGAGCAGCACGCCCAAAACGAACCACCAGCTACTACCTCGCCGGCCAACCGGCTGGAGGGCCGTCAAACTCCGCCGCCGGTCGTCGCTTCACTGCTACTTTTACCTGGAACTTCGCGCGGCTCTGAGGGTC
>WNGH01010736.1_pt1 | contig 16760 bp, 18 predicted proteins | sample 5400631 | NCBI WGS metagenome assembly WNGH01 (sample SAMN13153373, study PRJNA577476) | soil metagenome | isolation source: 115 cm soil or saprolite under Garry oak tree replicate 1 | place: USA:California | collected 2016-06-15
GACCCAAGCGGGGAAGTCGGCCCACTGGGCATCGCCCGCCGGGAAGTGGCGGATCGCGGTGAGGATTTCGCCGGTGTGGTCGCGAGAGGCGAGGGCGTCGAGGATTTCGTGGACGCGGGTGATGGAAGCTGGCAAGGCAGTGCGGCGGACGGCAAGCGATTCAGACATGAAAAAACCCCCCGGAAACATGCCTCAGGCCTGAAGGCCCGAGCTACATTGATTCGCCTTTTGTTCGCCAAAGCTAACATGCGGATCAGCGCCATGCAAGAGCAAATCAGGCATGAGTTCGCAGGCGGAGGATGAGGAGGGCGCCCGCGAAGAAGAGGATGGCCGATGCCGTGAAGGCCGTCTGGACGCCGAAGGCGGACCAGAGGAAGCCGACGAGCAGGCTGGAGACGAAATCGCCGACAGCGTTGACGGCGGCGAGAGTACCGAAGGCCATGCCGTGCTGTTCCTTGGGGACAAGCTCGGCGGCGAGAGAATCTTCGAGCGGCTCTTCAGTGCCGATGTAGAGGCCCGCGAGCATGAAAATGATGGCCAGCAGCCAAAGGGAATTTGTTCCCGTGCAAAGAAGAATCGCAGTGACACCGGCGAGGGCGTAACCAGCGGCGAGCACGGCTTTGCGGCTGGGGACATGGTCGCTCAGCCAACCGCTGAGGTAGGCGGAGCTGGCATAGAAGACGTTGTGCAAAGTGTAGAGGCCGACGGCGATGCTGGCGGCGCGGGCCAGACCCTGGCCGGGCGTGAGCATGCGCGTGGCGTAGAGAATCAGGAGCGAGTGCGAGAAATCGCCCGCACCGAAGACGCCAACACCCAGGAGTAAACGCCGGAAAGGAGTCGGCAGAGCTTTCAGGCCGATAAGAAAAGACCGCTGAGGCCGCACGGCGATGGGGCGTTCGCGCACGAGCAGCCAGAAGGACGCGACGGCGATGAGGCCGGGCAGAAGCGTCCACAGAAAAACTCTGGGGTAGGAATGTCCGGTGGCCTCGAGAAGCCAGAGCGCGGTCAGCGGACCGGCGATGGCGCCGACGGTGTCCATCAAACGTTCAAGGCCGAAGGCGCGGCCGTAGGCGCCGGGCGGGACGTCAGCGGCGAGCAGCGCTTTTTTCGCGGGGGAACGAACACCGCGACCGAGCCATGCGGCGGCGCGGCCGAAGAGCGCATGGTAAGCATGCGTTGCGAAAGCGAACGACGCCGTCGCAAGGGCGGTGAACGCATAGCCAAAAACGGCGAGGGGCTTTCTGCGCTTCAGGCGATCGGTGAAATGGCCTGAAGCAAGTTTTGCGAAGCTGGAGAGGCCGTCGGCGATGCCTTCGATGGCGCCGAGCCACACAGGGCCTGCGCCCATGGCCGCGAGGAATGCGGGCAGCACGGCCGTCGCAGTCTCGTGGCTCCAATCGCTGAACAGGCTGGTCAGGCCGACGCCGAGGACGGTGCGATTGAGCCAGGATTGTTTTTGTGGGGTATCGGACATGGAGGAGTAGTTTACAACCGACAGTTTACAGTTAACAGTAAGAGTAAAAGCAAGAGAAGAAAAAGCCGCCGCACTGCAAGATTATTTCTTTGCGGGGCGGTAGAGGATGACGCGGACTTTCTCGAGAGTGATGAGGCCGCCATCGACCATTTCGTCTAGACGGGGGAGAATTTTTTCGATGCGCTCGGCGGATTCGATGACCTCGAGGATGATGGGGAGATCCTGCGAGAGGCGAAGAAGTTTGTCGGTGTGATAGATGCTGGAGCCGCCGTAGCCGGTGCGCTCGCCTTCGAACTTTTGGTGCGTCATTGTTGAACCTCGTAACTGGTGATAGCTGACTGGTCACTCGTGATTCGCGATTCTTTCATCTCGCGGCGCGTATTGCCAAGAGTCAGCGATCTTGGCTTTTCGTCGTAGGGACACGATAGATCGTGCCCCTACAGTCGCGGCGATTAGAATTTGTTGGCCAGGCGGATGCCGGCGACGCTCAGGAGCAGACCGACGACCACGCTTGCGCCTACATAAGCGGTGGCGCGGGCCCATTCGCCGTCTTCCAGCATCTTGGCGGTTTCCCAGCCGAAACTTGAGAACGTTGTGTAGCCTCCGAAGAAACCGACGGCAATGGCCACGCGCCAGTCCGGCGAAATGACCAGGCGATTGAGCGTGAATTGGCCAATCAAGCCGAGCAGGAAGCAACCGGACAAATTGGTCAGCAGCGTGCCAAAAGGAAAAGTGCTCGCCGTGCGTATTTGCACGACGCCCTGGAGGCCGTAGCGCGCGAGCGTACCGATGGCGCCGAAGATCGCAATCAACGTGAGACGCAATTTCTCTCCAATCCGCAGCCTGACTTGGGAGCGCCAATGGATGGCCGGCGTATCTGCAAACAAAAAACTCCTGGCGCGCGGCTGCCAGGAGTCATCAGACCCGGCGAATCGTGCCGGGACGGTTATGGCGAACTCCATCGCCATTTGAAAGTCGACTCAGTTTAACATTTTCCCGCATTGGCGGAAGGCCAATTCGATGGCTTCGTCCATGGCTGCAAGCGGAGATTCAATTGTCCTTCCGTGGCCAACGGCAAGACGCTCCGGCTTAAGGGTGTGCAATTTCCGCGCGCTTTCGGCGGCGACTTCTCGATTCCACGAGAACAAGGCGGAAAAAGGAAAGTAGAACTTGAAAACGCCAGCGACAATCACTCCTATTTGCGTTGTGAAAGCGTCTCCGGCGATCAAGGAACCATCTCGAACGTCCAGAAAGGACATGTGGCCCGGCGAGTGACCCGGCGAAAAAATGGCTCGAAGGGAACCGACGCGGTCACCTTCCACGAGAACGCGCGTCGGGCGCGAGTTGACACCTGGATAGCCAAATAGCCTTTTCCCTTTTTCACCTGCGTCGAGCGAAAAGTCCTTTCGCAAGAGTCTGGACTCACGCTGGCCAACAACGAATTCGACGCCGGGGAGTTCCCGTATGAGAGCGTCTGTGGACCCCACATGATCAATGTGGGCGTGCGTGAGTACGATGCGGCGGATCGGCATGCCAAGATTTTGCGCTGCTTTGCGAATACCGGGAGCGGATCCGGCAAGGCAGGTATCAACGAGAGTGAGCCCGTCGTCATCCCTAATCAAGAAGCAGTTGATCATGCCGAGTCGGGTCAGACGGAGCAAGTTTCTTGTTTCTTGAACAAACTGCACGCACATCCTCGGGAAATTCAGTAGTGAAAACGATAGCGCAGTTGCGAGAAGATTTCGCCAGAATTCAGGTAGTGGATACCGCCGAAGGTAAAGCTGTTGTCCAGGAGGACGCGTCGATTGGCGACGTTGACGGGCTTGTCACTTCAAAGGAAGCCCGGTGAAACGAATCCCCGCGCCGTGAACTTTGTAGCGCATATTCAATCCAATCAAAAGAGCTGTCAGCGATTCGACGATGCGCGCATTCTCCAATTTTCCGCCATTCAACGCCCGCGCTCCCGGAATCTTGCCAACCAACTCGGACGCCATTTGCTTCGCCTTCTCATCATCGCTGCACACCAGCACGTCGCAATCGACCGGCTCATCACTCGCAAGTATTTCGGCGCCAAGATTCTGAAACGCTGCCGCAAGACTGACGCCCGCCGGCAAAAGCTCTTGCGTCTGCTCCGCCGCCGATCCTTGCCACACGCCAAGGACGCGCGTCGCCGTGCCCCCAATCGATGCCGCCAGGGGCACGGTCGTATCGATCACGAGCGTTCCCGGCTTCCAGATGCTTTTCAATTGCTTGAGCAGCGCCACCACGCCGGAGAAGGGAACTGTCAACACCGCGATATCGCACGCCGCTGCCGCGGAAGGATTGTCCAATCCTTCGATTTGCGCTGCGGCGCCAATACGCTCGTGCAACAGTCTTGCGGTTTCCAGGGCGCGCGCGGCCTCGCGCGAACCGATCAGGATGTGTTCACCAGCTTTCGCCAGGCGATACGTCAGCCCAGAGCCTTCCGCGCCCGTTCCGCCCAGAATCGCGATTTTTCGCGCCATGAATATTCACCCCGTTTGAATCTTGCCGCTCATCCGAATCGCCGCCGCTGCATTCACAATCCGAATCCGCCGCTTCGCTTTTCCCGCACCCAGTATGGTATCTTCAAAAACTTCCAAGATGCCAACCCCGCCACTCTCGTCCTCCGAATTCCGCAAAGCGCTCGGCCATTTTTGCACCGGTGTCACCGTGGTTACCGTCGAGCGCGAGCCCGGCAAGATCCACGGCATGACCGCCAATTCGTTTACTTCGGTTTCGCTCGATCCCATGCTGATTTTAGTGTGCGTGGACCAGCACGCGAAAATGCTTCCGCTGCTTCAAAAGAAAAAACAATTCGGTGTCAGCGTCCTCAAACAGAATCAGCAGGCTATGTCCGCATACTTCGCAAAACGCGAACACAGTTTCGAAGCCGAGCAGCGGCTGGGCATTCATTATCGGCATATGCCCAGCGGCGCTTCTGTCATCGATGACGCGCTTCTCCAGATGAGTTGCAACGTGATGGCGTCGCACGTCGCCGGCGACCACACTATTTTTATCGGTGAAGTGGAGGACGCGGAAATGCACGAGGGCGAGCCACTGCTCTATTTCCGCGGCGAGTATCGCAAGATTGCGCGTCACTCCTGAGCAAATTATTTCCGCGGCGAATGGTTAGGACTGCGCGCCACTCGTAAGACTTCCCTTCACCTTAAGGAAAAGTTTCTAGCGTTCGGAACTGCCGGAAGGCCGCGGAGATTCCGTCGAATCGCCCATCTCTTTGCGATGGCTTTTCACTTCGCGCAATGCGTAGATCGGCTTGTTCTGCGATTCGTAGTAGGTGCGCGCGATGATTTCACCGAGCAATCCCATCGAGAAAAATTGCACGCCGCTGATGAACAGCGCCACCGCCAGCATCATCAGCGGCCCGTGTTCCGCCATGACTGCTTGATGCAGGTAAAACTTATCGTAGGCGAGGAGACATCCTACGAGAAAACCCAGTCCCGCCCCTCCCATGCCCAGCAAACCGAAAAACTGCAACGGACGCGTCGAATAATCCAGCAGGAATTTGACGATCAGCAAATCCAGGAACACGCGGATCGTCCGCCCGATTCCGTAGTTGGACTTTCCGCTCTTGCGGTCGAGATTCTCGATAGGCACTTCCGCGATTTTCGCGCCACTTGAACTTGCGAGCGCGGGAATAAAGCGGTGGAGCTCGCCGTAGAGCTGGATTTCCTGAATAATCTCCCGGCGGTAGGCCTTGAACGTGGTTCCAAAATCGTGCAGGTCTAGCCCAGAAAGTTTCGCCATCATCCAATTGGCGATACGGCTGGGAAGTTGACGCATCAGCCAGTGATCCCGCCGGTGGTGACGCCATCCGCTTACCAGGTCATAGCCTTCCTCGATTTTTTCCAGAAAGCGCGGAATCTCTTCGGGGTCGTGCTGCAGGTCGCCGTCCATGGAAATGATGATCTCGCCGCGGGCAAAATCAAACCCTGCTTTCAGCGCCGCGGTCTGTCCGAAATTTCTGCGCAGCCGCACCAGGTTCATGCGGCGGTCGTGTTCGTAAATCTCGGAGAGCACCTTGAACGAATCGTCCTTGCTGCCGTCATCCACAAAAACCAGTTCGTACGGATCGCCGATTCCGTCCATCACTTCGGTCAGCTTCATGTAGAGAGGTGCGATGTTTTCCTGTTCGTTGAAGAACGGAACGACGATGGAATAGTGGATGAGCGGATCGGTAGCCATTCTTTTTCTGCGGCGTTTTTCTTCAAGCTTCCTGGGCCACGAAGCCATAGTCTATCAGGCGAATCCCCAGCGATGCGACAAGATTTCGGATTGCCGTGTCCGTCAGTATCCGCAGCTCGGTCTGCCGCGAATCCTGCAGCCGGGTTGGCGTTTTCCGCAACGCGGCATCCGCGTAGCCCGGGTGGCATATCAATTCCGTGGTGCCGTCGGGAAGGCTCTTCATGAATTGGATGACGCCCTCGCGCGTCAGTTCACCGGTTTGCGCAATCCCGCAAAAATAATCGGCCGTGGAAATCCCAGCGCGGTCGGCTTGCTCCCGCGAGTCGCGCGCAAGCAGTTTCAGTCCGCGCGCCTGCACGCCTTGTTTCATGATCGTCGCGGAGTTCTTTTTTGAGCCTGAAGAAAGAGCCGCGCGCAAGCTCGAGGTTTCCAGCGAAACGCGAATTGAGCCGATCCGATGCCGCTTCGCAAGTTTCAGCGCAACTTCAAAGAGCCCCGGGAGCATGTGCACGTGCTTGTGCCCGTCCAGGTGTGTCGGCGTGATCCCTGCTTTGCGGATTTTCTGAATTTGCGCATCCCACTCACTTTCCACTGCCGTCAGTGGGAGGCCACGCCGCGCGCGCCGCAGAAGCAAGCTCTCAGGGCTACCTGCGAATTCGCTAGCGCTATTCAGAAGACTGGAGACAACTTGCCGATCGGCTACCGGTGGGCCGTCGGTGAGGTTCAAATGCACACCGATACCCAACCCGGGCGCTGACCGCGCGGATTCCACAGCTCCGGCGAACGCGGCGCCATTGGCCAACAGGGAAGTGCTGGTTACAATCCCGTGGTTAAACGCCTCGAGGATGCCGCGGTTCACGCCTTCGGTCCATCCGAGATCATCGGCATTGACGATCAGATTTTTCACGACCTGTCCTGCACCCGCGCTCCAACCTGTCCGAAAGGACAGCTACCCATTTGCGCTCCCATACAAATTCGTACCATTGACCCTTCGCGTCCCCAACTTTAGCATGGCCTATCAGAGGCGAAAATGCCCGCAAAACTGCGTGAATCCAAGCACATTGGTTCGCGGCACCACGAGAAGCGACGTGGCCACCGCATGAATTCCCGCGTGCCCGTGCGTCTCGAGTGGGACGACGAGTCCGGCAAGCGCGTCAGCGCGGAAGCGCACACACGCGTGGTGAACCCGTACGGCTGCATGGTGGTGATAAAACATTCGCTGAGCCTCGAACACCGGCTGGCCCTCACCAATCTGATCTCCGCGACCAGCAACGCGGCGATCGTGGTTTGGAAGGGCAACCAGCGCCCCGACGGCTGGGAATACGGAGTCGAACTGGTGGCGCCGGAAATGGATTTCTGGGGACTCGAACTGTGAAACCATCGCCGTACGCGAAACCTGGCTGGACCGCTGCTGGCGCGAAGCCGGCCTTGACGCGGCAGCCCACGGCGGAAGAACGCAGGCGAGCTCAACGCGTCCTATTGCGCATGCGGGTGCTCGTGCACGTAGCCAAGAACCCCGAACCTGTCGAAGGATACACGCATACGGTGAGCGTCTCCGGTGCGATGATCGTGCTTCCCGAGGCGTTTGCGCAGGGTACCAAGTTCATTCTTGAAAATCCAAAGACGCAGCAGCGCGTCGAGGTGAACGTGGTACGGTCGCCGCAGACGAGTCAGGAAGGGTCGCTGGTTCCCGTCGAGTTTGTGTCGCCCGCGCCGCAGTTCTGGAATATCTTCTTTCCCCCCAACGTGAATTGAGGCAGACACCCGAGGGCAACGCCTCCAGGGGGGTACCCCCCATGAAAATGTATGAATATAGAGCAGCCCCGAAGATTCGGGGCCGCTCCTGATTGTAAGCCGTTTGTTTAGTTGATCGTCAGGCTGACATTGCCGCTGGCGGTTGTGGAACCTGACGTTCCTGTAATTGTCAACTGGGTCGTACCAGTAACGGCAATGTTGAGTGTTCCCGATGCCGACGCCAGCGTGTACGCGTCTCCCAGGTAATGCGCACTAAGAGAGTGCGTCCCAATTAATTGAAATAATGGCGGCAGGTTCGCCGAGGTTACGGTGAGATTGCCAGTCGACCCGCTAGTCAGTGGGAATGTGCTTCCCGCCGCAGCGCCATCAACGAAGAACTGCACGCTGCCACCAGGCGCCCTGCCCGTGGAAGTCACGGTCGCGCTTACGGTGATACTTCCGGTTGCTGCCACCTTGGTGCCGGATACGGTGAGTTTCGTGGTTGTGGCGGAAGTGCCGCCGCCGCTGCCTCCGTAACCGCCGCCGCACCCGATCGTGAAGCTCAGCACACACACCAGGCCCAAGCCCAAGGCCGCCCGGCGGCGCTTCCGTCCTCCAGGCAGGAATAGAAGAAAGATGGTGGCAAAGCCCGTACCGCCGCTCAGCGCAGGAATAGAAGAAAGATGGCGGCAAAGCCCGTACCGCCGCTCAGCGTCCACCAGCCGCTTCTCCCGACAGGTGCGGAGGGAAGATTAGCCGCGCGGAAGGTCTGCGGTTCGGACAAATTCATGGCAGTCAGGGAAGAGGAGGGCGCCGCCACCGCGACAGTCAATTGCGGGGACACAGGAGACGCGCTGACAATGTTGACCACCAGCGGATTTGGGGAGCAAGTCACACCAGGCGGAGGCGTCGGGCACGTAACATTTACTATGCCTGTAAACCCGCCGGCGGGGGTCACCGTGATCGTGGAGGTTCCGCTGCTTCCAGCCGTTACGGTCGCCGCTGTTCCCGAGACCGTGAAAGTGCCAGTCGTGGTGAGGGTGAAGGTCACTGGGGCCGAGGTGCTCGCGTTGAAGCTCGCATCGCCACTGTAATTCGCGACGATGGAATGATTTCCAGCCACAAACGACGAGATCCCCGGGAGGGTGAACGCTTCACTGGCCGAGTTTACGGGGACATTGCTCGCGACGGTGGTCGGCGTTCCATTAAAGGTGTCCACGAAGTTCACAGTGCCCGTGGGCAGGAGTACGCCGGTAGGATTGATAGAAGCTTGAAGGAAGAGAGTTACCGGTGCTGGTCCGGAAGTAAAAGTGGCGAAATTTCCGCCACCGACTGAAACAAGCACGCTGCCGACCGTGTTGCTCGCCGCTTTTCCAACAGTCACGGTTACCGGCGGCGACACGCTCGGTGTGAATGTCCCGTCTCCCCCATAGCGGGCGGTAACCGAATACGTCCCTCCAGTCAGCTGGTTGGTAGTTCCGTTCACAACTTTACCGGTGCTATCCAGAGTGAAGCCTGTAACGCCATCGCCGGTCGTAGCAGTTGATACCAAGGCAACGTCACCTGATGGCTTTGCCGTGCCGGAACCAGGCGTAACCGTAACGTTGACAGTTACGTTTTGTCCGGCGGTAATCCCCGTCAGCGGGGAAATGCTCAAGGTCGTCGTTGTCGACGTAAAGGCCGCTAGGGCCGTGCTCCAATTATTCACAAGGTTGCTCGCATTTACCGAGCCCAGCCCCGTCGAGAGATCATAACCCGCAGTGGCGTTATATCCACTGAGCACACCAATCGAGTCGGTGGAAACGCTCGTGGTGCAATTCAAGCTTCCCTTGGTGCAAGGCATGGCAATGGTGCCAGCGGTGACGTCGTTAAACGTGCAATTTGCGCTGGGCAAGGGACTCGCAATGGAATTGCAAGCGGTTGCAGCGGCGTATTGCATTTGCGCCAGCTTATAGATCGCAAAATTTGCATTTCCTTGCCGCCCGAATTTCTGATTCACTAACGCCATGATGCCTGCAAAGCTCGGCGTGGAAGCTGATGTACCGCCAACACCAAGGAAATGGAAGGCCTGGCCCTTCTGGCAGGACGGCGAGGAGACCGCATCTGCTTCGCATACGACATAGAAGCTTTTATTGAATCCGCTGCTAGCAAATAGGGATACATCAGGCGTATCCCGATGTCCGTCGCTCGGCATTCCTGTGAGGCCGCTGAACATCTGATATGCCGGTTTTGCGTAACCGCCGCTGCAAGTCGTACCTGAAATTGTAAAGCAGTGACTGGGTCCGCCGCCACCCCCGACCGTAATAACGGCCGCCTTAGCGGTCACGTTTGTGCTGTTGCAATTGGCCTCAGGCGTCGTGAGCCCCGTGATCGCATTGAAACTCGCGTTCGTGCAGGATTCATTCCACGTACTCTCGGGGATGTAACTTATTGCCGAAGCAAGTGTGTTCGGATCGTTCTGAGAGTTCGGCTTGAAGTAGGTCGTCTGCGTTCCGGCATCATTGAAGTCCGTCCCACCCACTGCAATGTTGAAAGGGGTGGAAGCGAACGCATTAACCTGAAGACCCGTGGTCGCGGGATTTGGTGGAGGAGCGTTTTGATCCTCGCAGCCCGCGGAGCCAGGATCGCCCGAAGCCACGGTCACCGTGATGCCTTGTGCAGCTGCCTGCTCCCACAAAATCTGCCAGAGCCCGGTGTTGTTCGCTCCTTCGTTTGGTTCGCAGTCACCAAAACTCAGGCTCAAGATTGGATCTGAGTTGTTGTCAATGACATTAAATATCGCGAGGAGCAGGCCGGAGGCAATGTCAGTGTCCGCAGCAATAACTAAGTGAATCTGGGCGCCTTTGGCCACAGCCCCAGACCACTCAACATCAAGGAGGGCTTCGGTTTCCGCGCCAGTGTTAATGATTCCCGGGTCGGATCCGTCAATGACCACGACAGGGGTATTCGCAGCTCCACCCGTCGGCAGAGCAAGCAACGTCCGGAAATCCTGAACATCCTGGGGGTTGATATTCGATACTCCGATGACCGCTATGCTTTTCCCGGTACCATCAACGGGTGTGGGCGTTGCATTCCAAAGTGGTAGCACGTTGTAAATCGTCGCAAAATCTGTTGGGCCGATGGCGAAAAATCCTCCGGACGTCGTGAATTCCGGATTGACAGATTTAGCTTCAGTGCTGCCTATCGGTTTTGTGAATTCGCCAGCAACGCGATGCGCCGGCTTTGCCCTGAAATTGTTCAGCGGAGCTAATCCGTGTACCACAGGACTCAGCGCAGCGGGAATTTGCGGGTCGCTTGCGTTAGCCAAATGAACTTCGCCATTCACGTTGTACTTATGAATCTCAGTGCGGAAGGCCTCTTTTACCTGCGCGGCATTTCCTGAAAACTCAACGGCAATTTTTCCTTTGGTGACCTTCGCCACCTGGAAGCCATGCGATTCCAACCAGGTGACAGCCGTCTGAATGTCGACGTCGCTAGGGCCGAACTGCGTGCCGAACTGTTCCGGTGTCAGCCACTTATGGTAGTTCTGTGAGGTCGCGTTTTGCTGATCAACCATCAGTTGTGCGAGTGCGGATTCTTGCTCGACGCTGCGCTTCAACACCAGCAGCATCCTCTGCATTGGTAATTCTGACGACACCGGGCCTTGATCGAATTCGGGGCGGGCGAGGGGATGGACGTTGCCCTTCAAGCGGACGAGTTGCGTTTCGTCGATGGCTTGGGTGATGCGCGCGGGGACGGCGGCCTGCGCGGCGGCGGTGCTATCCGGCGTGGTTTGCGCGGCGACGCGAAACGCGGGCAACGCCAGGATCAGAGCAAGAATGAAAAGGAGATTGCGAAACATCGAGGATTGAAGTTTCATAACACGCCCACGGTGCAGAATTGAATTTAATTCCAACTAAACGAAACCGGATTCCCGACCGGTCCTCGAGATGCTCCCGACAGGGTCGGGGCAGGAGGGGCTGGCGGGACAAGTTCCGTCACCACTTTTCGGATCGAGGAGCAACTTCTCCAAAGGGCTTTCCGCGGACTGGGGCTTGCGCTGGAAGCGGCTAACCGCCGAACGCGCAAAGGTTATCACAGGCGATGAAAAGACTCTCTAGTACCTGAATCGGCGGATACCGCTTGGCGAATCGCCCCCCCACTGGCGTGTCGCCCACGCACCGAGGCCACTGGAATTCTGATGCAGCCAGGATTCCGCAGGATGCTTTGGGCGTCTTTTGGTGAGCGCCGCGCCCCGGTAAAGCTTCGCGGCGCTCTTCTTCGCAGAAACTATCCCATTACTCAATGGCTACTGCCCGGACGCCTCTTTTATTCCGCCAATTTTGTCACTACTGGCAACTGCGTGTACCGGTGGCATCTCTGGCGCGATAGACTTCCTGTCGATTATTCAGAGAGTTCTTCGACGGAAACGCGGACGGGCGTCCCGATTTTCCAGGACACCCGTGCCTGCGATTTCAAATTCTCTAGGAAACGATTTCATCCGGCTTAGTAGTGGCGAAAACCGCGGCGGCCGTAGAAACCCGGCCCCCAGCCCCAGCCACTGTAAAAGCCCACGGCCGGGTAGCCATGGCAAGGGCCATAGTAGCCGCAAGGATAGCCATACGGACCGGGATAGCCGACTGCTACGTGACGGGGGCCGCGACGGCCGGGTCCGCCGCCGTCGAAATCCTGCTGGCTGACGGGCAAGAAGGCTTGCTGGCTTTGCGCGGTGTCAACCGTTATGGGATCGACGAGGCGGAAACTCAATTGTGCCTCGGGCTCGAGTATAGTGGGTCGCCCGCGCGTCAAGAGGACAGCGCCGATTCCCGCTGCCGCGCCAGCTCCCGCGCCAATGGCTGCGCCCGTGCCCCAATCTGCCGCGGCGCCGATCAAAGCGCCGAGCCCAGTGGTGGTAGCGACGGTAGCGGCGTCCTGGCCATGAGAAGTCCCGCCCGAGCCTTTCCAAAGCTCAGTGAGAATAGGGAGTTGGCGGCCATCCACGATGGAGAGATCGGTGAGTTCGACTCCCAATTCGGAGGTGCCTTTGACTCTGCCGGCTTTGCGAACTTCTTTTACTTTCCCGACAATCGTCTGGCCACGGCGGGCCACAACCCAGCCATTCACGACAAGGGGGTTTTCGAGAACGGCGGTAAATTGGTCGCCGATCTTGTTGCGATCCGTGGAAAGAAACTCATTGATGCGTGTCACGAGGATTGTTCCGGCGGGTATGGTCAACGTGGCCGGGAGGGGTTGACCTTGTGGAGCGGTGGGTTCAGCTTGCTGCTCCCGTGGGTCTTGTCTGTCGGGCGCGTTCTGCCGGGGCCGGTCGTGCGAATAGGGGGGCTTGTCGGCGTCTTGCGGGGCGTAAGTTGGCTGCGACTGAGGGTCTTGAGATGGCGGCGGCGGGGGACCTTGCTGTTGGTCCTGCGGCTCTTGCGCATACGCGCCCGCGCTAAGGCAGAATGCAAGCGCCAAAGCACCCGCGCCTCGCAGGATGGAATCGAAGCTCCGCGACTTCGCTGGGTGGTTGGTCATGATCTGTTCTCCCTCGACCCATGATGATTGCACCTGAAGCAATTGGATGGCATCAGTTCCGCTTCAGGATGCCCAAGCTCTTCCCGTGCGTATCACGGATGGTAACCCTGTGGCGACAATTAAGTTGCACAGGAAAACCACGGTCGTTTACAACCTATTTCCGCACTCGAAGGCATGGCATCACCGTCTCGACCAAATTAGGTGACGGGGTACAGCCCGCGCGGCGTGGAATCGAAACGCATTGTATAATCCTGCCCGAACCCAGACAGGGAAGAAGAAAGAGAGTGCGCGCTGAAGGGCGCGCCCCTACATTCAGACTGAGGAGAAGAACATGGCGGAGCCAACTTACGAAGAACTCAAAGCGAAGATTGCGGAAATGGAGAAACAGGGAGGCGGACGGCGCAGCGGTTCGCTGGAATTCCGCGTCGGCGAAAAGGGAGGAGTGAGCGTTTACGGACTGGGCCGCTTTCCCGTCACGCTGTACTACGAGCAATGGGTCCGGTTACTGGAGGCCTCCCCGCAACTGCGCACGTTTCTGGAGGACAACAAAGCCGAAGGCAAGCTGAAGCTGAAAGAAAAATAGTCAGGCTTGCACGATTCCTTTTGCCACGAAGAGCGCCTGCGTGGCCCGCGGGAAGTGGCCGCAAGTTCCCACTCTTCGCGTTCGCACTGCTGTAGGACGCGGACAAACAGGTTCGCGGTTCATTGACCGTTTGAGTTGCGCAGAGTAGAGTCCGCGTGTCCACGGGGAAGAGAAGAGTTGCTATGGATTCCGCTGAGCTGACGGAGAAGCGCATTGCTGAGATGGTTTCCGGGGTGGCAGCGTACTTTCGGCAGGAAAGAGATCTTTACTTTCCGGCGAGTGAGCCGCTGACGCCCGGGTGGAGAAATGCCGTCCAGGGCCACTTCTCGAAGAGCGTACTGGACAGCGTAAGGGCTGTGATTCTCAAGGGCGCGCGCATCCCCCCGCCACCCTTTTATGCCCAAGCAATTGCAATGAGCAGAGGAAGTTTTCCTGACTTCGTGCACCTGGCTTCCGTCACCTATGTGGACGTAATCGTTTTTCACGACGAAATCACACTGCGAACACTGTTCCATAGCCTGGTCCATGCCACGCAAATTGCTTTGCTGGGATTGGACCGTTACAGCGACCTGTACCTTCGAGGTTTCGTTAGGACTCGATCGTGGATCGCCATACCTTTGGAAGCTCAGGCCTATCAGTTGGACACGCGTTTTGCCATGTCCTCCGCGGCGGTCTTTTCTGTCGACGAGGAAGTGAAGTCCTGGGCCGGGGAAGGCAAGTATTAGACTGGGTGCAGCTCGTCAGGAGGAATTTCGGAATGGGTGGTGAGGAAGGCTCCAGGTGCCTGTGGGGAGGCACCCGGAGCCCGGGGGGAGTGACGAGGAGTCTGGGCGAATCGACTGAAGACCTTTATGGCTACTTCGAAGACTGTGCTGCCAGAAGGCAGAGCCTGCGCAACTCGTCGTAGGTGAAGACGACCTGCTCGCCCCGGTCGCCCACTTCCAGGTGGCCGATGCCAGTCAGACGCGAAAAACGCCGAATTTCTGTCATCGAGAGGCCCAGAAGAACGGCGGCGTGTTGCTCCCCGACTCGTTGCTCTTGGATATTTAGACTCATGGGAAACCCATTCTTTCCACAGGACATGGAGCATGTGGTTATCCAAACCAGCGCAAAGCTAAGTCCTTTGATTTCTTTAAGAAAGTCTCCACTAGTAGCGGAGGCTCTGTCGCAATGTACCCAATTCCTTACACATACAGTGCACCAATTTGCATGCCCTAGCAGACTCACTCAATTGGTAAGGCGTAACTTTCCTGCCATGGCGCCAGTAATATAAGCAGCTGGGTCGGCGACAGCAGGGCTGCTCTGCCAGGGGGACCGAGAAGCGATGGCTCGCTATAACGACAAAGAAAAAATCAGAGACCTCTACGACCGCGTAAGTCCCTATTACCAGGAGCTCTGGGGCGCGCACCTGCATCACGGCTATTGGATCAGCGGCCAAGAGACGAAGGAAAGAGCTCAAGTGCAGCTTGTCGAGCGGCTTGCGCATTTGGCCGGCCTCAAGCAGGGTTACAAGATTCTCGATGTGGGTTGTGGTTTTGGTGGGAGCAGCATCCACCTGGCGAAGAATTACGATGCGGACGCGACCGGGATTACGATTTCTCCCATTCAAGTGGAAATGGCGCGGAAGGCAGCAGCGGCCGAGGGTGTGAACGCAAAGTTCCTGTTAATGGACGCCGAGGAGATGAAGTTTGATGAAACCTTTGATGTTGTTTGGTCCATCGAATCCATCTCGCACTATCCTCATCGGGAAAGGTTTTTTTCTTCGGCGGCGAAATGCTTGAAGCCTGGCGGGACGCTGGCCATCACGGATTGGTTCAAGAGGGAGGGTCTAACGCCGCGCGAGGACAAGAAATTCATCCACCCGATTGAAAAGGGCATGCTTGTCGAATTGAAGACCATGGAAGATTACGCGGCGGTCGTAGGGTCGAATGGCCTGAAAATCGCGCACAAAGAGATTCTGAACAAGAACTGCGCCAAGAGTTGGGACCTGGGCCTGGACATCGTCAAGAGCAAAACGCTCTGGAAGGTGGCGGCGGAAGCTGGCTCGGAGCTTGTCGATTTTCTTCGGGCGTTCCGGGCGATGAGAGCTGGCTTCGCATCGGGAAATTTCATCTACGGACTGCTCATCGCCAAGAGGGGCTGAGACTTGCGCGATGCGCCTATTTGATCTCTTTTCCGCGAAGCTTCAACCCCAGACTGTTGAACGCTGTCACCTCCAGGGAAGGGAAGAAAGGTCCACGTTTCCGCCGGAGAGGATCACGCCGAGCTTCAGAGCGCTGCCATCGTGGCGATTCGGCAGATTCAATGATGCCACCACTCCCGGCCTCAACAATGGAGCAATCGCTACCGCGCTCGATGGCTCAATGATGATTTTCATGCGCTCCCACACGAGCCGTGCGGCCGAAATGATCTCCTCCTCGGTGACCAGGAGGATGCGATCCACATGGCGGCGAAGGATCGCGAAGGTCCGCGGCGCGAGCGAGGCGCGCAAACCGTCAGCGATGGTGTCGCTCGAGTCCTGTGATTGCAGCGTTCCGCTGGTCAACGAACGATAGGCGTCATCCGCGCGCTCCGGTTCGCAGCCAAACACGCGCACGTCCGCGCGAATTCCCCGGGCGCCCAAGCAAGTGCCACTAAGCAAGCCGCCGCCGCTGACCGGGGCAAACACAGCGTCGAGGTCGCCGACTTCCTCCAGCAGTTCCTTTGCGGCTGTGGCCTGTCCGGCGATAATGCGGTCGTCGTCATAAGGATGAACCAGATGCGCGCCCGTCTCTGCCTGCAGCCGGTCGCAGGCTTCTTTGCGTGCGGTCACCGTTGGCTCGCAGAAAACGACTTTCCCCCCGTAGCCCTCGATGGCTTTCGCTTTCACGGAAGGCGCATTCCACGGCATGACGATCCAGGCTGTCGCTCCGCGCCAGGCCGCCGCGCAAGCCACCGCAGCGCCATGATTTCCGCTCGATTGCGTGACGATTCCATTGGCTACCTGCGCGTCAGTCAGCGAAAGGATGGCGTTGGACGCACCGCGAATCTTGAATGAGCCGGTCTTCTGCAAGTTTTCGCACTTGAAGAAAAGCCGGGCGCCGGCGATGGCATTCAAGGATGCGGAGGCCAGGACAGGGGTGCGGTGAATCCTGCCCGCGATGCGCGCGTGTGCGGCGAGGATGGCCTCCCAACTGGGTGGCTGGTAGTTCGGGCTTTCGACCGATGGGGCTGTACTCATGGGCTCACTCT
>WNGH01002733.1_pt1 | contig 16756 bp, 10 predicted proteins | sample 5400631 | NCBI WGS metagenome assembly WNGH01 (sample SAMN13153373, study PRJNA577476) | soil metagenome | isolation source: 115 cm soil or saprolite under Garry oak tree replicate 1 | place: USA:California | collected 2016-06-15
TGAACTGGATGACGACGGAAAAACCGATCTGGTTCATCGCCGAATATCTCTGCGACATCCCGCACGTCTCATTGCTCACACCGGCATTGGAAAAGAATCTCACCCGTGTCGATCGCCGGACCATGTCCGGCGAAATGGTCGGCCATAGAACAAGATAGAACCTGCTAGCCGTGGCTTGGGTTGACTTTAGCAACCAGATGCACGCACCAACACGACGATTTCGAATGACCATGAAGTCGAACAAGAACCACTCACCATGAACCGCTGGAAGCCGTATGCTGCCGGGACTGCAGATTCTGAACGAGTACCCAAGCCGCCTGGTTTGCGCGCGATGTGATGGCTGGGCTGGTGCTGACTACGATGTTGGTGCCGGTCGGTATCGCCTATGCCTTGGCATGACCAATAAATCGCTGCAGCCAATCGCTCTTTGGCGTTGCGCGTCGAGCTCGATCTTGATTACCGTATCTTCAACTGCAGCGCAGCCTCGCTTCCAGAGCGGTGGCTGAGCTCCATCTCGTTAGGCGCTTAGACTCATGAACCACCGTCAAAAGCACATCGACTTTCTCGACCACTTTCGAGGAATCGCCGTGGTAGCGGTCTTTCTTTTCCATTCACTCGGCACAGCATGCGGGCGCAATCAACTGCCTTGGGCCAACTGGATTGCTGATTTTGACGTATCCCGAACCTTTCTGGTTCTACTCCCGTTCAGCCTTGGATGGTCGGGAGTCGCAATTTTTTTTGTTGTTAGTGGTTTTTGCATTCACCTTAACTTCAGGCGCAAGCCGGATTGGCGGGATTTCACTCTGCGCCGCTTTTTTCGCATATATCCCCCTTATCTTTTCGCTGTTCTATTCTTTTCGCTGCTCATTCCTTGGTCACGCGTTGGCTTTGACCTTCTAGGAGTAAGCCAGTTATGGACTCATCTGGCGTTGGTTCACAACTTCGACAATCATTCATTTTTCGGTATCAGCCCAGCGTTCTGGAGTATCGCGGTCGAGGCACAGATTTATTTGCTTTATCCAATTCTTGTGGCTTTGGTGGCGCGATTTGGCTGGCGGCGCTCTTTGATTTATATCGGCGCATTGGAGGTCGGTCTTCGCGCGCTTTCGAACGTAGTCTTGGTCAGCACTGGCGAATCGCCTCCTTTGTGGTTTTACGGACTTCCGTTCATTTATTGGTTTAGCTGGTCTATCGGTGCAGCCGTCGCCGACGCATATCTTTCAGGACGCACACTTCCATTCTTTAATCATTCGTTGCTCGCATGGAGCGCAGCGGCCATTGGCAGCGCCTTTCTGAAGCCTTTGGCTTCGTTTTCCTTCCTTTTTTTTGCGCTGCTTACGGCTACAGCGATCGCCAAACTTCTTGGACGGGGAAGCAGACCTGTTCCGTTTGGCCGATTTTTCGCACCGCTTCGCAGGGTCGGATTGTGGAGCTACAGCATTTATCTACTACATCAGCCATTCCTCGTTTTGGCCCCTCGCGTGGCTGGGAAGCTCTCATTTTTCGGCCATCCACAGATTGTGGTATTCGTTTTGTGCCTTTGCCTTTGGTTTCCTATTATGGCTCTCTCCGCCATCTGGTATCGCATATTCGAGGTTCCCAGCATTGCGTTCGCCAAGCGATTTACCACGAACGCGCCTAACCGTGCGCTGCAGCGAACCGGCGCGGTTGTCACGCCCGCTGCTACCTCTCCACCATCTTCGCACCTAGACCATGCAGCGGACGATTTGGTGCAAGAGGGCGGCAGGTGGCGGGAACCTGGGAACTGAGTCGATAGCAACCGCTCGCTCGGTAAGACCGATGCATGAATAGGCAAAGACCGCGGGTGAGATGACTGCCAACGAGTTCCGAAAATTGGCACTGGAAATTCCTTCGACAGTCGAGGGATCGCACATGAATCATCCCGATTTCCGTGTCGCCGGAAAGATTTTTGCGTCTCTCGGCTACCCCGATCAGGACTGGGCTATGGTGAAACTGACCCCAGAGCAGCAACGCAAATGCATCAAGGATGCACCTGCAGTTTTCAAACTGTGTAGCGGTGCCTGGGGTCGGCAAGGCGCCACGAATATTTATCTTTCCGCCGCGAATGCGAGCATGGTGCGCGCCGCTCTCGATGCCGCGGCGAACAGTGTCATCTCAAAGAAGAAGAAAATGCGCAACGTCCAACGCCGAACGTCCAACGCGCAATAATTCGGGCAAACCTACCGCGCGTTTTGGAAAAACGCGTTCTCGAAAGTCGGTTGAAACGGGCTGGGATCGCTTTCGCCGATTCGAAATCGCGGAGTGATTTCGAATTGCGTGGCACAATGGACCTCCATGTCGACCCTGCCGCACTTTGCCAGGGATGCGCGGACTGTTTCCAAGGCCAGCGTGGGCGTGTTGCAATCGCGGCTGAGATGTCCCAGCACAACGCGCTCGATCTTGCCGGGCAACAATTCCTCGATTACGCGTGCCGCAGCGCTGTTCGACAGATGACCGTGACGGGATTGGATCCGTTGTTTCACCGGCCACGGCCGATGCATGTCGTTCTGCAAAAGTTTTTCGTCGTGGTTCGTCTCGATCACGAGTGTTTGCACCTGGCGTAATCGCTCGACGATCAGTTTAGTCACGTAACCGAGATCAGTGATGAACCCGAGACTGCCTGACCCAGCGTGGAAGACGAACCCCAGCGGATCGACGGCATCGTGCGGCACGGGGAATGTCTGCACCGTGACATCACAAATAGAAAACTCCGCGCCAGTTTCGAAAATTCGCCAGTTGCGAATTTGTCCTAAGAAACCGGTGCAACGAAACGCTTCAGCCGTGAGTCGATTGCAATAAATCGGCACGTCAAATTTGCGGCAGAGAATTTCAAGGCCGCACACGTGGTCGCCGTGTTCGTGCGTAAGCAGGACTCCATCGAGTTGTTCTGGCGTCACGCCGCAGTGCTCCAGGCGCAAAACTAATTGTCGCGCGCTGAGCCCGCCGTCGACGAGAATCTTGCAGTGACCGGTTGCGACCAGCGCGCTGTTTCCCGCGCTCCCGCTGCCGAGCATCGTCAAACTGAACACGGGTCTTAAAGTAGCCGCGTGACTTCAATTTGCGCAAATGGAAACGAAGAGAATGACGAAGGGATGCCTGAAACACATTTGCAGAAATAAATTTGGAGCCGCAGTGATTACAACCGCTTTGCAGCAACGGCCGTTTTGGCAAGGCCTTCTTCTTCGCGGGTCATAGAGATTAGCTTATCTATAATGTCGGGCGTGGGGTCGAAGCCCGCCAGCGTTGCTCCCACGATCACTGTGCCATCCAACGCGCCGAGCCCGATATGCGTCTCGCCACCCTGAGTCACCGTTCCGATAAAGGCGTTCTGGCCGAGATTCTCCGCAGGGATCGGCTTGAAGCCTGGAACAGTCTTGCTCTTCTGAACAGCTTCCTGATAGGCCGAAGACGCATCGCTCGAGCTTGCGTACTGGTCCACGGTGATTGTCACGTTCTTCGAGCTGTCGCTATTTGCGTAGATGACGCTCCTCGTCGCCTTAGCATTGCCGACTGCGGTTAAGTTTTGGCCTGTCGTAGCTTCGCGTGTGATTTCGGGAAAGAAACTATTAACTACGCTCAGCGGGACGACTACCTCGCGAGAGAGCAAAGAGCCAGAGGCGCTCGTAGCGGCAGCGCTCTGCGATGGTGATTGCGCGTACACGTTTAGCGAGAGAATTCCAATTAAGGCAATCGTCAGTGATGTCGCCGGTCTCGGCTCTAATCCGTTGTGCGTCTCGCCAATGCGCCCGCTCATTTGCAGCAGGCATATCCGAGCATTCGGGAGAACATCAATTCGATTCATACCGGGGATATGAACTTTTCGCAGACATCTGAAATTTTTATTGTGTCTGAAAACTTTTATTTGTAGATCGCTGCGCGAAGGACAGCCATGGATTTGCAGAAGAGTCGCGTAGCATGCGTTGGGATGCTTGCCGCCACGGTGTCGTTCGCGGTGGCCAAAGAATCGCCGTTGTCGCTACCGCCGGGCGTAAAGGAGAAGATTAACGCGCTCGTTCGATCACCAAACAGTTCACGGCTGCCGGCATTCTTCTGCTGCAGCAAGAGAAAAAACTCTCGATTGACGACAAACTCGCCATGTACGTGCAAGAGTACGTCCACGGCGACGAGCTCACCCTGCGCCAAATGTTGAACATGGTGAGCGGGATTTCCGATAACGATCCGGCAATCTACGGGGATCACCTCACCGAGCCGATCACGCGTAAGGAGATGTTTGCGAATCTCAATAAGCTGCCGCTGATGTGGAAACCTGGGACTCACATGGTTTACACGAACACGAATTACAATTTGCTAGGGCTAGTCATCGAACGGGCTTCCGGACAATCTTACATCGCGTTTCTGCGTGAGCACATCTTCTCGCCACTAGGCATGTCGTCGACTTCAACCATCGATCAGCCGCCCGCGAATATGGCGTCCGGCTATCATCACGAGAAGCCGGGAGAGCCGTTCGTCACTCGGGCAGAGTTGCACCCCGATTTTTCATTCGGGACTGGCAACATGGTATCGACAACTCAAGACCTTTTGAAGTGGGATGCGGCGCTGCTTGCCAAGAAGGTGCTGAATGAAGCCTCGCTGCGAACCATGTTTATCGTGCCCGGGAACGGCAAGATCAATACTGTTTTCGAAGAGGACAAACGCTTTCCGGTGATGCTGCATGTCAACGATGGTAAACCGACTGTTTACGCGATGGGCTGGATGCTGCCGAACCCGCACACGAAATGGCACGGTGGGCACACGTTTCTGTTCGAATCGACAAACGCGCTGTTTGGCGACGGGTACAGCATCGCGATGATCGGCAATATTCGTGATGGAGGCGGGTTCGAGCCGGAGAACCTAGCCGTCGAGATTCACAATCTACTGAATCTTGGTTTGAAGATTTCGCCGCTGACAGTTGTGACGAGGCAGCGGTCGGAGCCGACTGAAATCACTGAGGTGCAGTAACGGACAACATCGCGCGGCGCCGCTTCGTGCGGATGCTGGCAGGCATTCCGCTCATCGGTGTTGGCGCTCGAAGTACTTTAGGCCGATGGCTGCCCAAGCCGTCATTCCTCTGGTTAGTCGGATTTCTTGAGCAGTCGCTCGCGTTCACGATTGAGTCGCCGTCGCTCGCTAGCGGTCAAACTTCCAATCCCGAATTTTGAAATTTTGTCGAGAATTGGATCGATTGATGCATCGGCATCTTCGGATTCTGCGGGACGCGTCGGTCCGACTTTGGGCACAATGCGGTACTTTGGCCTGGGCGCGAAGCGCGTTTTTACTGCTGTCCACCAGGCAAGCTCTGGCCCGGCGCCACTCCATTCGATAAAAAGGAACGCCGCGCCGATGCTTGTCCAAAGGACGACTAAATCGCTCCACGCGTGGTACGCGAGGCGTTCCAACGTGTAAACAGCAGCGAGAATCAGCGCGACCCACTTTGCCATGATTCTCAGGAAAAATTCCGCGCGCGGATAAATTGTTGCGAAGGCAACGAAAATTCCAAAATGCAATGCCCACGAACCGTGGAGCATAAACCGTTGCCAAGGCCCACACATTGCGAGCAGTGCTACTGGCGTAATCAGCAAAATCAGATACAGCGCGATGTAAGAGCGGCGCCCGACAAACCGTTCCACCTCCCGGCCAAACGCGAACAACAGATACATCTCGATTGCAAACCACAGCAGCGCTGACGGCGCATGAACGAACGCATAAGTAAAGAGGCGCCAGACCTGACCGCCGTACCAAATTGCAGCGCTGTCGAACTGCAGCCAGGTCAAAACCGAACTGGCTCCGACTGCTACGAGAATCGCCGTAAACACCGCCGCGGCGACGTGCACGCCTACAAGCATCGTGGTCACATCGACCGGATAGCGACCCATCCACGCAACCGGCCGATAATCATCGGACGTGGTGACCCCGAACATGCTTTCAATTAATGCCGCGCATTGCCTCTGCGCAAGCGTGATTCGTGAAGGTGCAGTCATTCCGAGCGAAGTCGAGGCTGCAACGCAGCCCCGAAAGCTTTCGAGGCGAGGCCCGGCTTTCAATCCCGTTGCATTATCTTACGGTAGCTCCACCGAAACCTTCGACTCCGCTTCCCTCCGCTCAGGATGACGCCGGTTCAACCGTTCAACGATTCAACGTGGCGAAGCCAGCGTTCATGGTTAAGATGCACATCTTCGTTTCATGAAGAATCCCGCACCCGCCATATTCCCGCCGAACGGCATCGGGGACACCAGGCCAGCCAACCAGGCGGTACTCGATTGGGTGCACGAAATCGCTGCGCTCACGGAACCGGAAAACATTTTCTGGTGCGACGGCTCGGATCGGGAAAACGAATTTCTGATCGCTGAGTCGCTCAAGCAAAACGTCCTGATTAAGCTGAACCAAAAGAAAGTTCCTCACTCGAATTTGCATCGCTCCGATCCAAACGATGTGGCGCGTGTCGAGCAATTCACGTTTGTCTGCACGCCGACAAAGGAGGAAGTCGGCCCGACCAACAATTGGTCTGAGCCGAAAGAAACCTACGCCAAACTCCGTGGCCTATTGAAAGGCGCGATGCGCGGACGCACCATGTTTGTGATTCCCTACATGATGGGTCCGCCGGATTCGCCACTGACGAAAATCGGTTTCGAGATCACCGACTCAAAATACGTCGTGCTAAACATGCGGATCATGACGCGTATGGGCGAGATCGCCCTCAAACGGCTCGGCAACGATCCAAGCGCGGAGTGGAACCGTGGTACGCATTCGTTGCTGGATATTAATCCTGAGCGGCGCTTCATCTGTCATTTTCCGCAGGACAACACGATCATTTCCGTTGGCTCTGGTTACGGCGGCAATGTTTTGCTGAGCAAAAAATGTCTCGCGCTCCGCATCGGTTCCTATCTTGCGCGCAAACAAGCCTGGCTCGCCGAGCACATGCTGATCCTCGGTGTCGAATCGCCGGAGGGAAAAAAGCATTACCTGGCTGCCGCCTTCCCGAGCGCGTGCGGCAAAACAAATTTTGCCATGCTGATTCCCCCTGCGCATTTCAAAGGCTGGAAAGTGACCACCGTCGGTGACGACATCTGTTGGATGCAGGTGCGCGATGGACGCCTGTACGCGATCAACCCGGAGAACGGTTATTTCGGCGTCGTGCCAGGCACGAGCTACAAATCGAATCCAAACGCGATGCGAGCGATCTCGCACGACACGCTTTATACAAATGTCGCACTCGCTGATGACGGAGACGCATGGTGGGAAGGAAAAGATGGTGATCCGCCGCAGCACGCGATCGATTGGCGCGGAAACGATTGGACACCGGCTTCAAAAGAAAAAGCTGCGCACCCGAACAGCCGATTCACAACACCGATGCGCAATAATCCGGCGCTGGATCCAGATGTTGAGAAAGGCGAAGGCGTGCCGATCAGCGCCATCATTTTCGGCGGACGCCGCAGCGACACAGTGCCGCTCGTTTACGAGTCATTCAATTGGGCTCACGGTGTTTACCTGGGTGCCACGATGGCCTCAGAAACAACCGCTGCTGCAACCGGCGCGGTTGGTCGGGTGCGACGCGATCCGATGGCGATGTTGCCATTTTGCGGATACAACATCGGGGATTATTTCCAGCACTGGCTCGATATGGGGAAACGCCTGACGCATCCGCCGCTCATTTTCAATGTGAACTGGTTTCGCAAAGGGGTGAAGGGCCAATTTCTCTGGCCGGGTTTCGGCGAAAACATGCGCGTGCTGAAATGGATAATCGATCGCTGCGACGGAACCGGCGGCGCACTGAAATCGCCGATCGGCTGGTTGCCCAGTCCCCACGATCTCGATCTCGTCGAGCTCGACATCGACCACAAATGCGTCGCCGAGATTCTCGGGATCGATCACGAGGAGTGGCAGAGGGAATTAGCCGCACACAAAGAGTTTTTCGATTCGTTAGGCGGCGTTGTGCCCGAACAGCTTCTCGAGCAGCGCGAACAACTCGCCGCGCGGTTCATGGAATAACAATTCCGTCATCCCGAGCGGAGCGAGGGACCTCTCAAAGACTGATTGATCACGCTAACAATGAGCGTGCCGAAAAATTCCTAGGCGAGATCCCTCACTTCGTTCGGGATGACACGCGTTTTTAATGCGCGTGTCATTTGCGAATCGCTTGACTGGCAGCGAATATTTCCAGTGGGTTCGAAGATCGGGAACAGAGAAAGCGTTAGCGCAGCATCGCGCACTGACTGCATCGAAATTCGCGGCGCGCGTCAAAACAATCTCAAGGGGATCGATATTGATCTTCCGCTCGGAAAACTGACGGTTGTCACAGGGCCGAGTGGCAGCGGCAAATCGAGTCTCGCTTTCGAGACAATTTATGCGGAAGGCCAGCGGCGCTACGTTGAGACGTTCAGCCCGTACATGCGGCAATTCCTCGACCGCATGGATAAGCCGCGGGTGGACGACATCCGTGGAATCCCACCGGCGATCGCTGTTGAGCAATCGAACCCGGTCAAGACGTCGCGTTCCACTCTCGGGACGATGACGGAGATCAATGATTATTTGAAGTTGCTCTGGCCACGAATTACCCGCGCGTTCTGTCCGAATTGCGACCGGGAAATCCGTCCTGAAACCACACAGTCGATCGCGGAGCAAATTGTAACACAATTCACTACTTGTCATTCCGAGCGGAGTGAAGCAAAGCGAAACGTAGTCGAGGAATCTCTCGATATTTCAGCGGATAAAAGAATTTCCAGAGATCCTTCGACTGCGCTGCGCTCCGCTCAGGATGACAACAATGGAAAACCGGCAACCATCCTCATCACGTTCTGGGTCGCTGTCCCGGCGAAAACAGAGCCGCGGAGGTTTTTCGATTTCCTCCAACAGCAAGGTTATCTGCGTGTTTGGGTTGACAATCAGGTCGTTCGCGTGGACGACGAGCCCAAAATCAAACGTCTCGGTGCGCGTGTTCAGGTGATTCAGGATCGCATCGCGATCACTGACGAAAATCGGCCGCGATTAGTCGAGGCAATCGAAACGGCGCTGCGTTTCGGCAAAGGAAAAATCAACGTAATTCCTGTGGAGGCAGGCGTGTCGCCTGCGAAATCCAAAACCGCGGCCGACACGGCCGCCACTACAGCAATTCCTTTCTCCACGGGCTGGCATTGTGCCTATTGCGATTTGGACATTCGGCCGCCCACGCCGGGCCTGTTTAGTTTTAACAACCCGCTGGGCGCGTGTCCGGAATGCCGTGGTTTTGGGCGCACGATTGCTATCGACCTGAATAAGGCGATTCCAAACCGGAGCCTGAGTATCAAACAAGGCGTCGTCCGCGTTTTTCGCGGCGCTGAGTTCGGCGAATCACAGAAGGACTTGCTTCGGGCATGCGCGCGCGAGGACATCGACATCAATGTTCCGTTCGAGGAATTGCCCAAGCCTGATCAGGATTTCGTGATCGAAGGCGAAAAGCGATCAGGCGAATACACCGAAGAAGATTACGAATACGATCGGTGGTACGGCGTCCGCGGGTTCTTTCGCTGGCTCGAGAGTAAGACTTACAAAATGCATGTACGCGTTTTGCTCAGCCGCTATCGCGCCTACATCACCTGTCCCAAATGCAAGAGCGGCCGGTATCAGCCGGAGGCACTTAATTACAAGATTCAAGGAGCGGCGGTCTCTAGTCCGCCGTCCCAAAAGGGCGGATTGGAAACCGCCCCTCCTTGTTTAACCCTTCCCGAATTCCAGGCGCTTTCAATTTCCAGTGCGCATGATTTTCTCCGCAATCTGAAAATCGCCAGCGGCGACAAGACCGCCGGGATGTTGCGTGACGAAATCTGCGCGCGCCTGAATTATCTCTGTGAGGTCGGCGTAGGTTATCTCACGCTCGATCGATCAACGCGCACGTTGAGCGGCGGCGAAGTCCAGCGCGTGAACCTCACGACATGTCTCGGCGCATCACTGGTAAACACGCTCTTTGTCATGGATGAACCAAGCATCGGGTTGCACCCGCGCGATGTAGGGCAGCTGGTGCGCGTGATGCATAACTTGCGAGACAAAGGCAATACGTTGCTTGTCGTCGAGCACGAGGAACAAATCATTCGCGCCGCGGATAATTTGATCGATCTCGGTCCGAGCCGCGGCGAACACGGCGGCGAGTTGGTCTGGAACGGAGCGTTGCAGGATTTTCTGAATGGAGACGGCGCGCCCTCGCGCCGCAGAATGTCGGGAAACCGGCGCGAGGGCGCGCCGTCTCCATCGCTCACGCGTGACTACCTCACTGGGACGAAGTCCATTCCAATCCGGAAATCGCGGCGACAATGCTCGTCATCTGTCAAGATTACCGGAGCGCGCGAACACAATTTGAAGAACATTGACGTTGCGCTGCCACTCGGAGTCTTCACGTGCGTTACCGGCGTCTCGGGTTCCGGCAAGTCCACCCTCGTTCACGATGTGCTTTACCGGAATCTCCTTCGTGCGAAGGGGCAATCGTCAGATCAAGAGCCCGGCATCTGCAAGTCGGTTACCGGAGCGGATCGGGTTGGTGACGTAGTGATGGTCGATCAGGCGCCGCTGGCGCGCACCCCGCGCTCAACTCCGATTCTTTATCTCGGTCTGTTTGACCGGCTACGCGAATTGTTCGCGGCACAACCGGAAGCGATGGCGCAGGGACTTACCGCAAGCGCCTTTTCGTTCAACTCCGGCAGCGGGCGGTGCGAGCGTTGCTCGGGCACCGGCTATGAAAAGATTGAGATGCAATTTTTGAGCGATCTTTTCGTGCGCTGCGCGGAATGCGAAGGCAAACGGTTTCAATCGCATGTGTTGAAAGTGCGCCTGCACAACAGATCCATTGACGACGTTCTCAAGTTGACGGTCAGCGAAGCGATTCAGTTTTTTGCACAGATTAGCGACCAGACACTGAAGCTCGAACGCGCGACGGAGATTTCCGACGGACTCAAGGTGCTTGAAGAAGTCGGGCTTGGTTATCTGCGACTCGGTCAACCACTCAGCACGCTTTCCGGCGGAGAATCGCAGCGGCTAAAGTTGGTTGGGCATTTGGCTGAGGCAGAAAACATCCAACGCCCAAATGGGGATGCAGTCGGCAATCTTTTCATCTTCGACGAGCCTACGACCGGTTTGCATTTCGATGACGTCGCGAGGCTGTTGGAGGTTTTCCAGCGACTGGTCGATGCCGGTCACTCGCTCATTGTGATCGAGCACAATCTGGAAGTGATCAAGTGCGCGGATTGGATCGTCGATCTCGGCCCGGAAGCTGGCGATGAGGGCGGCGAAGTGGTCGCCGTGGGAACGCCTGAGCAAATTGCCAAAGTTGAAAATTCCCATACGGGACAATTCTTACGACGAATTCTCTCAAAATCTCTCAAGCCGTTGCATGTCATCCCGAGCCGCGAAGACGGCGAGGGACCTCGCAAAACATCGCGCGAGTTGGAGAGGTCCTTCGCGTACGCTGAGGATGACAGTGTTGAATTAGCGCGAGCTGCTGAGGAAACCCCCCGTTTTCGGGTGAATGGAGCCGGTGCCATCCACGTTCACGGTGCTCGTGAGCACAACCTCAAGAATATCGACGTTAAGATTCCGCGGGAGCAGCTGGTGGTCATCACCGGTTTGAGCGGATCGGGAAAATCGACACTCGCGTTCGACATCTTGTTTGCCGAAGGACAACGGCGCTTTCTCGACAGCATGTCGCCTTATGCGCGGCAATTCGTCGAGCAACTTGAAAAACCGGATGTGGATTTGGTAAGCGGATTGCCGCCCAGCGTGGCGATTGAGCAGCGAGTCACTCGCGGCGGAGGCAAATCGACCGTCGCCACGGTCACCGAGGTTTACCATTTTCTTCGGCTCCTGTTTGCAAAGACCGGAACACAGTTTTGTCCAGACTGCGATTTACCGGTCACAAACCAGAGCGTGGTGTCGATCGTGAAACAGATTCAAGCGGTCGCGAAAACCGGGCCATTGAAGGTTCTCGCACCGCTGGTGAAAGCGCGCAAAGGGTTTCACACCGACGTCGCCCGCTGGGCAGAACGCCAGAGATTGGATACACTTTATATCGATGGGCGATTGGTTCCGCTATCGAAATTCCGGAAATTGGAACGCTTCAAAGAGCACACCATCGACGTCGTTGTAGGCGTAATCGATCGGAAGCGAATCGCGGATGCGCGCGACATTGTCCGGCGTGCACTGGAGATCGGGCGTGGTACAGCACGCCTGCTCGATTCAAGAAAGCGGCTTACCGTAGCAAGCACTGAGATGAGCTGCCCGGGATGTGGCCGCGCATTCGAAGAACTCGATCCGCGTTTGTTCTCGTTCAATTCGCCCCACGGCGCGTGCGAGGAATGCGGCGGATTCGGAGAAATCTGGGACCAGGATTTTCAAACTGCTGGTGGCCATGACGGTGAATCGGTTCTGGAAAACGAGCTTGCCGCAGAGCGCGAGTCGGAGTGGATCGAGGAAGGCGAAGCGCGTGAGTGTCCGAGTTGTCACGGGTCGCGTTTAAATGCCGTCGCGCGCCACGTCCGCGTGCAAGGTTACACGATCGATCAATTCACCAAGCTTTCAGCCAGCGAAGCCGCGCGCACAATGGACAGGTTAAAATTCAAAGACACGCATCAGACCATCGCAGCCGGTCTTTTGCCCGAAATTCAACAGCGATTGCGTTTCATGGAAAAGGTGGGGCTTGGTTATCTCGCGCTGGGGCGTTCAGCAAAAACATTGAGCGGGGGCGAGTCCCAGCGAATCCGTCTGGCTGCGCAGCTTGGGTCGAATCTGCGCGGCGTCCTTTACGTCCTGGACGAGCCCACCATCGGTTTGCACCCGCGTGACAACTTGCAACTGCTCGAAACGCTCGCCGCGCTGCGAAACAAAGGCAATTCGCTGATAGTTGTCGAGCACGACGAGGAAACAATGCGGCGTGCCGATCACATTATCGATCTTGGGCCGCGCGCCGGACTTCACGGCGGCCAAGTCGTGGCGAGTGGAACGCTGCGCACCATCGAGATAAATCCGAATTCCGAAACCGCCCGGTGCTTGAAATCGCCGCTTTGCCATCCAATCAGGGGATCGCGCCGAGGCTTGCGCGACGTTGAAAACTGGATCGAGATAAAAAGTGCGCGGGCGAACAATTTGAAAAAAATCGATGTCCGCTTTCCCGTTGGCCGCTTCTCAGTCATCACTGGGATTTCCGGCTCGGGAAAATCGACGCTGATGCACGACGTCATCCTTCCGACGGTTCGCGAGAGTCTGGGGAGCGCACGCGTCCCGCGTGCTGGTGAAGGCATTCTGCCTTCACGAACTTCCCAACTGCGTCTCTGGCCTGATAAGTCGCGAAAGGAGAAAAGTTCGTTGTCGCAGAATGCGGCAACCAGCACGCCAGAGGCGCGCTCTTCCCAGATCGCCGCCATTTACGAAGTCGATCAATCGCCGATCGGTAAAACATCCCGCTCGACGCCAGGCACCTATGTGAAAGTGTTCGATGAGATTCGGAATCTCTATGCGCAACTACCTGTCTCGCGCGTGCGCGGATATTCCGCCAGCCGATTCTCGTTCAATGCCGAAGGTGGCCGTTGCGAGACGTGCAAGGGGCAGGGCGTAATCAAGCTCGAGATGAATTTTCTGCCGAGCAGTTACGTGCCTTGCGAAGACTGCCGCGGCCGGCGCTACAATCCCCAGACGCTCGAGGTTCTCTATAACGAAAAATCGATCGGCGATGTCATGGAAATGACGATCGAAGAAGGTGCGCAATTTTTCTCGGCACATCCGAAAATTGCGCGAACGCTTTCGCTGTTAGTCGATACCGGACTCGGTTATCTCAAGCTCGGCCAACCGAGCCCCACTCTGAGTGGCGGCGAAGCGCAACGGCTCAAGCTGGTGACACAACTAAAACGCGGCGTCAGCCGCGCGGCGGACGAGCGGATTCGAAAAATGCGCAAGCCAGGATCGACACTGTACTTGCTCGAGGAACCCACGATCGGCCTGCATATGGCCGACATCGAACTGCTGCTCAACGTGCTGCACCGGCTCGTGGACGAAGGAAACACCGTGATCGTGATCGAACACAATCTCAGTGTGATCGCCGAAGCCGATTACATTGTCGATCTTGGCCCTGAAGCAGGCGATGCTGGCGGCGAAGTAGTTGCCTGCGGAACACCAGAACAAGTGGCGAAAAATCGTGTCAGCCGCACGGCGCCATTTTTGCGAAGAGTGTTGAAAGCGCCGCGCCAACAAACTGCGCGGTCATCCTGAGCCGCGCAGACGGCGAAGGATCTCACAATCGAATGCGCGTCACGCAATCCCCATTGCGTGATCAATCAGCTTTTGTGAGGTCCCTCACTTCGTTCGGGATGACGCGCGTTTTCATTGTGGGCGACGCGCACGCTTCGCGGAGCGAAGTGGCTAGAGTTTGATTGCGCAATTTGCGAACGTCGCGGACAATCGCGGCGCAAATGCTCGCCTACTACCTGCACAATCTTAATCCGATCATTTTTCGGATTTACGACAATGTCGGGCCGCGGTGGTACGGCCTGGCATACGTGCTGGCCTTCGTCTCGAGTTACCTCCTTTTCCTCTGGCTGGCGAAGCACGGGTATGCCGATTTGTCTCCGCAACGGGTGGGCGACTTCATCACCGGCTGCGCGCTGTTCGGCGTCATCGTTGGCGGACGTCTTGGTTACGTCTTTTTCTACAAACCAGAGATGTTGCGAGAGCCGCTATCGATCCTGCGCGTCTGGGAGGGAGGGATGTCGAGCCACGGCGGAATGTTTGGACTATTGGCTTTCACTTTTTACTACGCGCACCGGCACAAGATCTCGTGGATGAATCTCGGCGACAACCTTGTCGTTACTGCGCCGATTGGTTTGTTCTTTGGGCGCTGCGCGAACTTCATCAATGGCGAGCTTTATGGGCGCATCGCGAATGTTCCCTGGGCAATGCAATTTCCAAAGGAACTGCTCGATCATCCGCAGGAAGCGAATCGGGCTGTAGCAGCTTGTGCGCAGATTGATCCATCGCTCACGACGCCGGAAGCGATCATCAATGCGGTGCACAACCAACCGGAAGTAGAAAACGCGCTACGGTCAATACTTTCGGCACGCCATCCATCCCAGCTGTACGAGGCGTTTTTCGAAGGGATTGTTTTGTTCGCGATTCTGTGGTTTGTGCGGACTCGCACCCGCCAGCCTAATGGAGTGTTAACGGGACTTTTCTTTATTTGCTACGCGATCTTTCGCATCGTGATTGAAAATTTCCGCGAACCAGACGCGGAGTTAATCGGTCCCTTCACGCGCGGACAATTTTTTTCGTTTTTCCTGATCGCCATCGGGGTCGCATTTATTGTCGTAGCGAAAAGGCGACCGACGTTCCCGAGGAGAATGTCGTCGTGAAGGGCTTTGTCATGTCGAGCGAAGTTGAGACATCTCTGGATTATTTAAATAGAAACACCACTCGCTTCGGTCGAAATGACTAGTGGCGTTTCCACAAAACGGCATTATTACTTAGTCCGGTGAAGCGGGAATGCTTGTTCCGGAAATCGTAGCGGCAGGCGGCGGTCTCCTATTTGCGTTCGATCACGCGACGATCGCAGGAAAACTCGTCCTCTCTCTTCTCGCCGTCGCCTCGATCTTCAGTTGGTCGATCATGATCACGAAATTGCGCGTGATCCGTTTCGCGCGGAAACAAAATGCACGTTTTCTCGCGGCATTCCGGAAAGATCGACAACCGCTGCGTCTGTTCGAAAAGAACGCGCGCTTTCCGGGGTCGCCGGTTTTTAATGTCTATCGCGCAGGTTGCCAGGAGATGACATTTCATCTGCTCGGATCGCCTGAAGTAGATGATACATTTCGCGCCCGGCTCGAGATCGCAGACAAAATTTCGCCAGCGCAAATGGGCGCGGTCAACGCGGCAATGGAACGTGCGGTGGGCGAGACAGCGCTCTCACTCGAATCGCAGATGATCCTGCTTGCCACTGCCGTGAGCGGCTCGCCATTTCTTGGGTTACTCGGCACGGTGTGGGGCGTCATGGATGCGTTCACCGGCGTGGCCGAGGCCGGCTCGCCAAGTCTAGTGTCGATGGCGCCAGGCGTGTCCGGGGCACTGATCACCACGGTCACTGCACTGTGCGTCGCCATTCCAGCGATGTTCGGTTACAACTTTCTCGTTACCAGCATTCGCGGGATGATCGTGGAGATGGATAACTTCGCCGCCGAACTCGCGTCCGAGTTCGAGCACAAATACGTCGATCACGGCACGCGTGAGGTCGCATTGCGGAGATGATCAGGGTCCATCTTTCCTTCGGCGTTGAGCGTTGGGCGTTGAGCCCAACGTCCAACATCCAACACCCAGTTCAGAAGCCGTGATGAGACGCTACTCACAACGCCAGAGTCTCTCCACTCTCAGCGAGATTAACGTCACGCCATTGCTGGATCTGGCATTTGTGCTGCTCATCATCTTCATGATCACAACGCCGCTGTTGGAAAGCAGCGTGAATCTGGTGATCCCATCCAGTGGCGCGACGAATCCGCCAATCAAGCCGGGGCGAGTGCAAACCGTCTCGATCGATCGCACGGAAACGATTCGCTTTAACAATCAAGTCACGGACCTGAACAAGCTCACTGCAGAATTGACCGAGTTACAACAAACGAATCCTAATGTCGCCATCGTGATTCGGCCCGATCGCGATTTGCCCGTGCAAAAATTGATTCGGCTGATGGACGCCGTGCAACGCGCGGGAATCACGAAGGTCGGAATTGCTACCAGAGCGGAA
>WNGH01003630.1_pt1 | contig 16750 bp, 10 predicted proteins | sample 5400631 | NCBI WGS metagenome assembly WNGH01 (sample SAMN13153373, study PRJNA577476) | soil metagenome | isolation source: 115 cm soil or saprolite under Garry oak tree replicate 1 | place: USA:California | collected 2016-06-15
GGAGGACGCCCACGCCAAGGAACTGACTGAGGCTAGAGTCACCAAGAGTACGGTGATCAGTGTAAGATGCTGCATCAATGGTTCCCCGGATGGTCAAAAGGGCGACAACCGACGTTCTTAAAGGAGACGAATCAGATCTCAAGGTGACGAGGATAAGCCGCTTGTCTCGCGGTCCCAGCAAGACTTCAGTTAATAAGCAGAATCGCAGAGTGATTGTTCTCGCCTTGTGTGCACTGGCCACAGTTGGAGGGTTCGTGTACATCTTTGCGGTCAACTATCTCGACGCACCCGTTGTATACCCAATTGACTGGCAGGCGAGAATTGCAATATATGACGCGGGGAGTCAGATGAACCTGACTATACCTCAGGGCATAGGGGTTGCCGGAAGCAAGCTATGGCTGAACCACACCCTGGATTCTTTCGGCCCTCCAGGCTATTCTCCCTTGAGCACACGAGAACCTCCAGCGAAGGACGGCACAGCCACAATCCATATTCAATCAAACACCGTGAGATTCTACTACATCGGGGACTTCTTCAATATCTGGGGATACCCCATCAGCAATAACTGCGTCACTGTCGCCCACTATTGCGCTGGTGCAGGGAACCTTCCGCCGTTCATAACGGACGGAAATAGGGCGTTCTGCCTTAGCCCCCAGATCGTCTTCGAGAATTATCAAACCACTGGGCTAGAGTGGGAGATATTCATTAACTCGACTGGTATTCCAGGATTTTCGCCCAGTCAGTGCGGAACAACCGCCCACTAGAATTCCAAGGCTGACTCAAGCGGAATCACGAATACAGGGCCTCGAGAGGAACCTGAATTTATCAGGTCAACTGGCCAAAGGAATCCCTAGTAGGTGGCAGGACACCCAGTGACCCTTCTCCACCTCGATGAGCTGTGGTTCTTCATACGTGCATCTCGTGTGCGCATAAGGGCAACGCGTGTGGAAGTGGCATCCTGCGGGCGGGTTGATGGGACTCGGTATCTCACCGCTAATCACTTCGTGAATGCGCTTAGAGGCGGGATCGGGCACTGGAACGGCTGCGATAAGAGCGCGTGTGTAGGGATGCATTGGATTGTTTATGACCGCATCCGTGTCGCCGAGCTCAACAATCTTACCAAGATACATGACTGCAATCCGATCGCACATGTGTCTCGCGAGCGCCAAATCGTGAGTTATGTATAGGAAGCTTGACCCCCTTCTTTTCACCAGAGCAAGCATAAGGTTCAGAATCTCCGCTCTGATGGAAACATCTAGCATCGAGACCGGCTCGTCAGCAACTACGAACTCAGGGTCCAAGATGAAGGCTCTAGCAACTGCTATTCGCTGCCTCTGCCCCCCACTCATCTCGTGAGGAAACCTTAGCATGAATTCCTCGGGCGGAACGAGCTCTACTTCTCGTAGGATCTGTTTCGTTCTCTCCTCGACCTCCTTCTCGTTCTTGGCGACCTTTTGGATACGGAGGGGCTCGGCGACAATGTCTTTTACAAGCATCCGGGGGTCGAGAGACTCAAATGGATCCTGAAATATGATCTGCATTTGTCTTCTAAGAGGCTTGAGCTCCCTAGATTGAACCTTTGTAATATCCTTGTCCTTGAACCGAACCGTTCCCGACGTAGGATCGGCGAGCCGCAGCATCAGCCTGCCTGTCGTGGTCTTACCGCTGCCGCTCTCCCCGACGAGCCCGACCACCTCGCCCTTTCCAACGCTAAGATTGACGCCGTCCACAGCTTTGACAGATATGTTCTCTCCCCTGATTATGGAACTAAACAGTCCTCGCTTTATGGGAAAGTGCTTTGTGAGTCCTTCGACTTCAATGACCCTTTCATCGCTCAAAGCCCAGAGCCTCCATCAAGACTAGTAGAGGAAGCAAGAGACATAGTGATCTGGGCCGACCTTCTTCAACTCCGGGTCCTCTTCCCTGCAACGGTCCATGGCGTATGGGCATCGTGGATTGAACCTGCACCCTTTTGGCGGGTGTAGAAGATCTGGTGGCTGGCCTGGTATGGAGATGAGCTTTTTGCGTTCTCCCTTTATGCTGGGAAATGCTCCCATCAGACCCTGAGTGTATGGATGAAGAGGCTCCTTGAATATTGTCTCTATCTCTCCATACTCCACGATTCGACCGGCATACATTATGGCGACCCTCTAGTCCTAGTTTCTCCTTCAGTGCCCTCATCAACTGCAATACTTGCGCCTGAACTATGACATCAAGGGCTGTGCCTGGTTCATCGGCGATGAGAAGCTTCGGGTTTGAGGCTAGGGCCATTGCGATAAGGGCCCGTTGTCTCATTCCACCGCTGAACTCATGAGGATAATTGTTCACCCTTGATGCGTCGACTCCAACCATCTCAAGCAGGGACTCCGCTCGGCTATGTGCCTCGGACTTTGACACACTGGGCTCGTGAAGTCGGATGGCCTCGACAATTTGGTCGCCTACCTTGAAGACAGGGTTGAGGGCGTTCATCGCGCCCTGGAAAACGATGGATATACCCTTCCATCTTATCTTTCTCATCTTTGCGTCGTCGAACGGAACGATATCTGTTCCGTCGAAGATGATCTTGCCACTTCTGATTCTTCCACCAGGCGGAAGTATCTTCAGGATAGACAGGGCTATCGTTGTCTTTCCACAACCTGATTCCCCCACAAGGCCTAACGCCTGGCCTTTCTCAACTTCAAAACTTACATTCTCGGCCGCCTTTACCCACCCCCTGAGAATTCGGTAGTTAGTGGTGACACTCTCAAGCTGGAGTACTGGCATTCTAGCGATCCTGGTCCGCCGTCATGCGACAATTAAAGTTTGGAATCAGATAAGCTTTGGGTGCAACGATCGGGGTCCCTGAAATTATAATGACAGGTCAGGAGCGCCCAGAGGCAATATTGCTGAGCTCTAACGTCGCCTTCTCAATCTCGGGTTGAACATCTCGTCTAGAGAGTATCCTATTAGGATAAAGGAGAGGGACAGAGCGGCAATGCAAATCCCGGGGGGAATGATCCACCACCATAGGAGGAACCCAGCGCTGGCACCTGCGTTCTTGGCTTCTTCCAGCATTCTCCCCCAAGTAACTCCGGATGCTCCTAGCCCTAGGAAGCTGAGGGCCGCTTCTCCAACTATCGCCGCTGGAACGGAGAGCGCCAGATTGACATATGTTAGGGAGACTATGTTGGGAAAGATATGCTTGGAGGTTATGTAGAACGTCCCCGCTCCCGACGCCCTCGCAGCCTCTATAAACGGCCTCTCTCGAAGGCTCAGCACTTGGGAACGTATGATTCTGGCGAAACCCATCCAGCCGAGAAGGCCCAGGACCAAGATTATGTTGAGAGTGGACGCGCCCAGAACGGCGACCAAGACTATGAGGAGAGGGAGACCAGGGAGTACGAGCATCATATCGGTAAACCTCATAAGCACTTCGTCAAAAAAGCCCCCGAGAAATCCCGCCAATAAGCCCACGATTAATCCCACGCCAATCCCTAGGAATGTTGCGAGCAGGCCGACTTCAATCGAAACCCGGGCACCCCAGGCGAGTTGGGTGAACAGGTCGTGACCTGAATCATCTGTTCCAAGATATCCCCAGACTGTTCCGGGAAGAAACATCTGAAAGTCCTCGATTGAGAAGGAAGCGTTTGAAACGCCTGCTGGCAGGGTTATTTGAAGAGCATAGACGTAACTGCCTTTTTGATTGAAAATTATCTGGGCCGGCGAGAAGCCGCTGTTCGCTGGAAGATTGAAGTTTTTCTTGAGAACTGGATCGTCTGAGTAGAATGCAATTCCCGGCGTGTAGAGTCTAGAGGCATTGACTCCGGTTCTCTGCCACAAGAGCCATTGTTGGCTGCCTTCTCGTTGAATGTACACTCTGACTGTGGCGCCGACCGTACCATCAAGGCCTGTAGGCGTGATTTTGAGGTTTCCTGAGAAGGTCTTGGGCGGACCATTGTACTGGTAGGAGAGGGTTTTCTCTACAGTGAGCGTTTGTCCAGGCAACTGTGAAGTGCTAACGTTGAGCAGAACGGAGTCTTGCGATACGACCTGGAGGGTTGTTCCTGTGCTAGGGATGACAGGCGTGTCTGGAAATGCGAAAACGGAGTTGAGGCTCCAATCAGAACTCCCAGTGAAGAGAGGCGACCAAGAAGGCGCGTCAGACACACCTGAGACAATCGTCCCCTCTGGAACGTAGGGGGTGAGAATGGGGGCTGTGATGGCGAAGGTCAAGAACAAGATCAGCACGACTAGACCCACGAATGCCATCTTGTTCTTCAGGAGATGAAGGAGGAAGTTCTTGAATCTAATTAGCCTAAACGGGACTCTACTCTGCTCGGACATCAACTCACCCACGGAGCTGTTAACTGTATTTTATCCTCGGGTCAATGATGCCGTAGAGAACATCAGATATGAAGTTGGCCCCAATCACGCACAGCGCCACTATGTAGAAGATCGCCTGCATGACCGGAAAATCCTTGAAACCAATCGAATTGAAGATCCATAATCCCATGCCGTCCCAGTTGAAAACTGTCTCGGTAATGATTGCACCAGAAAGGATTGTTCCAAAGCTTAGCGCTGCGTTTGTGATTAAGGGAAGAGCTGCGTTCTTGAGGGCGTGCTTGAATATAATAGCCCTCTCCGAGACCCCTTTGGCCCTCGCTGTCGTGATGTAATCCTCGCTGAGAACCTCCAGCATGGAGGCTCTGGTAAGCAGGAGATGTCCTCCGTAGAAGAAGAGGGTCAAAGTGAGGACAGGCAGAAACAGGTACTGAATACGACCCAAGAGGAAATTCAAGAGGTCGGGACGGGCAAACGCCCAAGTCGCAGGGGCTGTGCTTCCCGGAGGGAACCAGTTCAGTTTTTGTGAGAATACGATGATCAACACTAGACCTATCCAAAAGGTTGGGAGGGAGAAAGTGACCAGTGATGTTGTAACCGCGCCGCTATCAAAGAACGTCCCTCGTTTCCGAGCGACTACAACTCCGAGGAGAGTTCCGACGAGCAGCGACATTGCAGTAGAAATGCCGAGCAGTAGAAGCGTATTCTCAAGCCTTCCAGTCTGAATCATATCGTGAAGAACAGGATTGCCTGTTTGAAATGAGTCGCCAAACTGGAAAGTTAGCATGTTGACGAAATATGTAGCGAAACGGTCCCAGACCGGTTTAGGAACGCACTTCCCGTTGACGAAACCGGTACAGAGATTGTAGAGGACGAGGAGCCTCTGAACTTCCGTCGGGTTCTGATTGTTCCTAGAGTTTGAAACCAGATTTAGAATGGCGCCCTGAACCCCGGGCATCAACTCGAAAATGATGAAGTTTATCACTATCACGAATATTATCAAAACAAAAGTGTTCAGGAGTCTTTTCAGGATGAAACCTCGAAGACCCATGTTGACCGAAACCTACTAGCTGGCTAGATTCCTCCCATGTTTTAGCCTTTGCGGTTGCTTTTTCGCGTTTTTTTGAAGCTCCTTAGAACTCTTCGATATTGCTACCGTCCGCTTGCTGAGAAAACGCTCCATAGCTCGAGTCTGCTGTCTTGCAGACAACGTACGCGGGCTTTCAGCAATCTAGTTCAGCGTCTCACCAGTGTTTCACAAAGCGGCTCGATTTGGGCGTCAGCCCATGTTTGCTTTGGGTTGCTGGATAGACCTTCCGGTGACGCGTTAGGACCCAAAAAAGGGGGAGGTTAGACTTGAGTTCTCTGGATTTAGACGTTCACTGTGAAGATTGCGTTACCGTTATACTTCACGGTGAGGGTGCCGTGCGCTGATCCAAGCCCGGATAAAGCTATCCAGCCTGGATGGGCTGAGTCTGCTGCTCCAGTGGATGATGCTGCGCCTAGTGTTGCGGTGAACAAGCTCGGTGTTGGAGAGCCGCTCATGACTGCCAGGTCTAGGGTTCCCGATGTCAAGCCCATGTAGTAGACGCTATTGCCACTACCTGCGCTGGCTTGGTACGCGTCGAGTGATGGGTCTGGGCCAAGCAGTGCAGCCGCGGGTGTTGGTTCGTTGGGCGGTCCTGGACAGGAGAAGCTGACGCACGGGGCGATTGTGCCCGAGTCGAAGGCGTTAGCCATGAATGCTGCCTGTCCTATGCCCACACTTCCGGCCGATCCGTACAACGGATGGCCAAAGTACCGGTCATTTGCGCCGAAGACGAAGGATAGCGCGGAGGCAGCAACAATGGTTACCTTGCCGATCTTGGTGGAGTCAGCCCAACTGAGTGCCTGTAGGACAGATCCCTGTTGGTTGTCGCAACATCGCATGTAGAACGGGAACTTTGCCTCAACCTGTACGAAGCCGACGTCCAGTGCTTGTCCTTGTAGGGCACCTGTCGCAGGGTTCACTGCGCAGCTACCCCCAATCATGCCCTGGGCAGGTCCGGGTCCGGTGTGTGCTGGTACTACGCACATGTATGCACCGCTTCCAACCATCAAACCGCTCACGTTGGGCGGTAAGGGCGTGGAGAATGGTGCACCGTTGAACGTTAGCGCCATCGGGTCGAATCCTGACAGGACACATGGTGCCCCTATGACGCCAACACCCGATGTGTAGGCTGTCTTGGGCTCATGGTTGCTGTCGTGGATGCCTGAGGCCCAGCCACAAGCTGTGCCCCAGAGATGGGCGGGTAGTATGTAGACTCCTCCGATGTTGATGTCCTGGAAGGCGCTCAGACCGTTGTGTACCACGACTACTGTCTGTGGATCAGGGAAGGTGCAGCTTACAATGTCCTGGGCTGCTATGTTGTTCCGTCCTGGTCCATCTCTCTGCATGAGCAGGGAGAAGCAGACGTCGTCAGCGGTCACTGGTCTATCGCATGGCTGTCCAACCGGGCTGATGGTAGAGTCTTGCCAGCAAATGTCGTTCCGCAAGTTCCAGATCTGAGTGTTGTGTCCAGAAGCAGGGTCAAAGCTAGAGCTGTGAGACTTTGTCATCCAGTCGATCAGCTGTAGATTAGACCCACCGGTGTTGGGATTGACGGCGAGCATGGTGTCGAATATTCCATTGATCAGATCGACTTCCCAGACAGTGTTTGCTGTGAACGGGTTCTGGTGCAGCGTGCCTGCTCCAGTGTTGGCGCGTCGGATGAGACCAGTCGTACCCCCACCAGCTTGATAGATTCCGCTGGTGACAAGTCCGCTCGGTCGCATGTTCAAAAGCGTCTGGAATCCACCTACCCCACTCGCCTCGAAACCTGTTCCAAAGGATGGAGCGAGGCTCGAGTGAGTGCCCTGGGATTCGGTGTTCCAAGCGTTGAGTGCTACGTATTTGTTGACGTTGCTGAAGATGGGTGCGAGGACGCCTCTAGTGGCGCCGAGTGTTGCCGCGTTCTGGAAGAAGGCGAACGATGCTAGGAACGAAGGTGAAAACTCGCCTGCAAATGATTGAGTGTCTACGACCGGGTCGCAGTAGAGGTCATAGTCGTTGGGGAAGTCGTTGAGCGTGCCAGCGACGCAGAAGGCGCCGCTCTGACTACTGCCGGCGAATACGCTGTGCCAGCTGTAGAGAAGCGCGTCAGCAGTGCTCCCGTGCGACTGTGCTCCGGTGTAGAGGTTCCAATGCGCTGATGCCTCGAACACGTCAACTCCGACTTGTCCAATGCTGTAGTAGTGCGCGAGGGTGTCTGCCACAGAGCAGGTGGCCCCTGGCCCTGGGGCGGGGGTGAGTATGCCGTAGCATATGGTTCCACCGTTCGAAGTAGTTGTGATGCCTGTTCCGAAGAGGAAGTTCAGCTCGTCAGCGGAGATCTGTCCGTATCTTGGTCTTGCTGGAAACGCTCCAGGCAATCGAACCAGGTACGACAAACGTTGGCCGTTGTTGCTGACGTGTGCTGTCACGCCACCGACAACATTGCCGGCGGCTACGTCAGCACATGTAGCGGTTGCTGGTACGATGGAGAAGCCCGCTAGGAGCAGCTGGTCACAGGCCGCAGTAAGGTCTGTTGGACCCTTGTATCCATGTTCTGCAAGTATGGTCACCGAGCCGGTGGTTCCCTGACTCGGGAAGCATGTTGCAGTGGGGATCTGCGCACCCAGACTGTTAGCTGCGCACGTGGCTGCTCCGTGTATGTCGGAGGACACCAAGCTGTAGAGCGAAACAGGGTTGCATGGGGAAATTACGCTGAAACCGATCGGTCTTCCGGTGGCGGCTGCGTAATCTGCGCATACTCCTGCGATCGTTGCAGCGCTAACCTCGACAGAGCCGGCTGGAGTCTGTGTTGTAGCACAAACAGTCGTCGGATCCGCGATAGAGGTCATGACGCCCTGTGATGGAGAACCCCAGATATCGTCGCAGACAGCCTGCCCGTTAAGAACCGGAATGTTCCTAAAGTTCGGCTTGTCTACAAGATGCTGGAGAGCTCTGCCAATGTGGATAGAAGCGACAGAAGGTTCCTTGAGGCTTGGACTGTTATAGTCGACATTGAAGTTGACATCGCATCTCAAGTTGTTCGCACAGAGTTGTCCGGTGCCACCAGACGAGGTGGAAATGGACACCTTGGCCGGATTGGAAACGCCCGGGGTCGCCGGATTCGTACCACCGTCACCGTACACAGCGGTCGAGACTACATAGCCTGGGGGAAGTCCTGAGAGGCATCCCAGGTCATAGGTCCCGGTCGTGGACTGCTTTGACGATGCGGCACCCGCAGCTGGAGTAGCAGTGATCAATTCGTTCTGATCAGCGATCACGGCAAGGTTCTCCTCAAAGTTCGTGAGGTGAATAACCAGCTGGAAGTGAGAAGCGTCGCAAGCGGCTGTAGTGAGCGAGTTAGGGGTGATCGTTGGAGTTTTTGGTAGGTATCCTGGCGAGCACTGAGTTGGGTTGCCAGCAGCAGGCAGAGTGTATCTGCCGCACTGCAGTGCCAAGCCTAAGAATGAGACTTGGTGGCTTATGTCGATCTGTTCCTCGCCAAGCTCAGCCTGACCATTAGTAACATAGTAGTTGGCGCTGTTCGTGTCGCAGTTGGGGTTGGCTGAACAGTTAACTCGGTTGACCAGGTCTGGAACATCGGTAATATCGATGAGACCAGCATCGAAGTCAGCGAGCATGGATTGGGTGTCCGCGTAGACCTTGAAGCTGATCTGATTTTGGCGAGGGCCGAAACCAGACCAGGCCGCGTTCGGCCCGGCTTGTGGAACAGCTCGAGCGCTTGGTAGATAGGCTGCTGGAATAGCGAGTAGAATTGAAAGGCTTAGAATTACAGTAATGCTAAGTGTTTTCGTTTGCAATTTTCTCGAAGGCAGTTTTGACCGCCTAACCTTTTAAGATTATCCCCTTGGCTGGTGGCTACGGATACCTCGGGGTTGATGAGGGAAGCCCACTGGCTATTCGACGTCGCGAGCTCGTCGTCTTCTCCTCAACAAGGAAACGGTGATCACGATCGCTGCAATAACGATGACGAATGAACCGACCAAGAGTAGAGGGAGGTCTGATGCAGGAGCTGGTGTGCCTAGGACGCGGACTGTCACTAGTGCGGCGTCGTTCGCGAGATCATCGTCTCTTGTTAGATTCACGACGGCTTGGATAGTGTAGAATCCAGGGGCAAGGCCGGCGCTAGCGAATGTAAAAGGGAAGATAGCGGACCCCTGTGCGTTGATAGTTTGGTTCAGAGCACTTCCCACGAGAACTCCAGGCTGACCATAGGTTAGGGTGAGGTTATATTTCTCAGCAAAGTTCCCCTTGTCAAGGACGACAGCGGTCAATGTGGTGTTCTTGCCAGGTTGGATAGAATAATCTGCAGCGGTGAGGGCCTGAATGGCCACGTCGTGGAAGTCTGCCAGTGCGACACCGACCCTTTGCACCTGCATTCCCTCGAAACCATCATCAGAGTCAATCACTATCAACCGAACAGAGAAATTTCCGGCGGATAATCGGTAATTGTATATTGGTGTTCGGCTTCCGAAGGAATTGCCGGCACCGAACTCCCAAGTGAACGTGTTCAACAAACCACCGTCCGGGTCAAAACTGCTTGTCGCGTTGAAGGTCACGACATCCCCCTGTTTAGGAGCTGTAGGGCTGTAGGTGAAACTCGCAACGGGACCGTGAAGTGCATCGACGCTGAGGTTTGATCCAAGAACCGGAGTTCCTGATATGACGATATCGCCAGTCGAATAGGTGCCGCTGCTGTCAGCGTCCCAGACCACTGCCTTGCCTGAAAACCACACGCTAGGACTGTTAGGAGATGGAGCTGGGGGAGTATCCACGAACTTGATGTTGGAATCTACGCTAAGGTTTGTCCCAATCAGAGGAGCTGTTCCGGCCATGACAATATCTCCCAGCGTATAGGTGCCGCTTCTGTCCACGTCGTAAATTACTGTCTTGCCCGAAGACCAGGTACCGGGAGTGTTGGGGGCGTTGGCAGGAGGATTATCTACAAACTTGACCTTGGAGGAGAAATCGTTTCTGAAGTATCCATCAGAAGTGGTTACAAGTATGGGAGTCGTGTTGGTGATGAGCAGAGTGCCGCCCTGGGGAGCAGGGGCTATTGGCGCAGACAGGACGAGCGGGCTCACTCCCACTTTAAGGACTTTGAAAAATATGTTGGCCAAAGTTCCGTTATTCTTCGAGAAAGACGGCGGATTCGCAAAGTTTGCCACCGCCAAGTGCACCTGCCTCCCTAATGGGGAGAATACGTTCTGCACTAGGTTGGACGGGTTGCCGTTGGCGAAAACAGTGTTTTGAAACAGGTCAAAACCTGTTGCGTTGATAAACGCAGGATCGTAGAACAAGTAGAACTCGAACGCGTTGAAGATGATGGCATTCGTCACGTTGATCTGGACAGAAAAGGAGCTGCCAGGTGAAAGGTTCCCGCAAGTAATGTTAGCCGACTGGCAAGCGTCACTCCACACACTGACCATGGGTAGACCTGGCACTAGCGGGGCGAAAACTGTTCGAGGGAGAGAACTTGTTGCCATCGCAAGGCTTAGGAGCAAAAGGAGAATTGCTGAAAATCTCGCCTTGCGTTGGTTCAATTGGACCCCATTGCAAGAGGAACTTTTCCAAGGCGCGCTTAAAAGTTTATGCGGATTTTATCGTTGCAAAAAAACCGTTGGCAATACAGAGAAATCTTATTGTTGGAGTAGGCATCGATCGATTCCATTAGCAGTTTCTGCAGATAATTCCACGAAACCTTTGACCCGGAACACTGGCTGAATGCGGCCCGAGGCCGCGGAGCAGTATGTGGGACCAATACATCGGCCGGAGAAGGGCGGGTTCTGGATTGTTTCGCGAAGGGCGCGGCGCGGAAAAATCGACCCCCGAGGGGGTCGAGAAAAGCATGCTTATTTTCGAAAAAGAAAAACTATGGAAAAAAGGCAGTGCGTAGAGTAGCGGTTGCTTGAGGCTCTTTCGCAAACACAGAAGTTTCGGCTCAAAGTGAGAGGTACAGATCAGGTCGAGGTTTTGAATGGGATTTCCAAAAGTCGTACTGGTCTTCGGAGGGTCTCACGGTCGGGTCTTGACGGGGGTAGAGACTCGGGACTTTCGTCGTCTAAGGAAGAGCAATCCCCCTATCAAGGCGGCGCCGACACCTGCGGCTGAGAGTGCGTAGACCACAACTAGTGGAATCAGGGGAGCAGGGTTGACGTGAATGGTGAGAGTGGACACGTTAGACGCGCCATCGTTGTCAGTCACATTCAGCTTCACAGTGTAATCTCCAGACGCGCTGAACGCGTGCGTAAGAGTCTTCCCAGAACCTGTTGAACCATCACCAAAATCCCAGCTGTAGGATGTGACTGTTCCGTCGCTGTCGGTTGACGAGCTAGCGTCAAATGACACGTCAGTGCCAGTGTCAGTTGTCGTTGTAGAGACTGAGAACTTGGCGACCGGAAGAGAATTGACCCGTAGCTGCATGCTCTTACTGGTACTTCCTCCAAAATTGTCTGTTACGGTCAAAGTGACCGTGTAGGTTCCCGAAGTAGAGAATGTGTGATTTACGATAACTCCGACGGCGTCGGCGGTCCCGTCTCCGAAGGTCCACGCGTAGGAGCTGAGAAAGTTTTGTTGAGGGCTGAATGAACGGCTCCCGTTAAGAACAGTCGGCAGTCCAGGCTCTGGCACGGCGGGTTTGACATCGATGACCGGAACGGGGGGTTGATCGGCGAAAAGCGTGAAACCACCTCTGATCTGGTTGTTAGCCGGAAACTCGTCGATTGTAGTCACAGGTGTTATCGTAACATTGGCTATGAGCGTGTATGTTCCAGGCGAATACGTCCGCGTGTTCCAGGTGAAGGTAAAGGGTGCGGTGGCAAGTGAGGCAAGCGTCCCACTACTCGTGAATAGTGTCTGCGTGTTCAAGAAGATACCGGCTGTGTAGGTATCGCTGGATAGCCCGTTGTTTTTGATCTGAAATGTCAGCGTTACATTCTGGCCGACGATGGCGCTGCCAGGCAACGAACCTGTTATCCCAAGATCATGATCAAAACGACTCTTGATCACGATGGTTCCGTCGGTAAAGTTGTCGTTCGCATCAGGAACCTCGCCCGGAACTGGTTTCACCGCGGCCTTCAAAACGTAACTCCCAACGGGAAAAAGCGTGGTGTTCCAAGACATGGCGACAGAACTGGTTGTCTCCGGATCGAGCAGGAAGGTCTGCCAAGTCTGATTCGAGGAGGTGACTCTCACGCGCAAAATATTATTCAGATAAACGGTGACATTCGCAGTATCCTGAATTGTGCCGAGATTCTGCAACACGAGGTTGAGCGTAACGGTAGAATTTACTCTTGCCGAGGCTGGCGCGGTCAGCGAGGTCACAGCGAGATCGTGAATGACAAGCTTGACCTGTTCAAGAGCTAGAAAGTTATCGCCCGCGAAAGCGTCCGAAGTGGAGGTAGTGGTCACTGTAGCATTGAGATTGTAGACTCCCAATGCGAAACCAGTAGTGTCCCAGACGACATTAACTGACTGGGCTGAATTCGAAGCGACAGCCCCCACCGACGTTGAACCCAAAGGAATTGGGGTAGTAGTGAAGTTGGCTACAAGGGTGACGGTAACGCCCGTCATGACGGCGGGTCCTATGTTCCGAATCCCGACAGCTACCGTCTCCTTGTCTCCCGGAACAGCCGTCTCATTCTTGACAAACATCGATGTGAGTACGAGATCATTGACGGTGGGACTGTTTGAGAAGAACCCGTTCGATATGACGTAGGGAACCGAGCTGGGCTGTGTGAGCTGCGATGCGGGGTCAATATTCATTTGGGTGGATCCCGGGGCTAGAATCTGAACCCCGAAGGCAAAAATCATACCGGATCCTGTGACATGGGTTCCGCCGACAACTCCAGCCCATCTCACGTGGTCCGGCTGAATCTCTCGGGCCAAGCTTTGAAACGTCGGTAGATCAAAAATTCCGCCAGTTATCGAAAGATTATAGCCCATCATGACGGCAGGATCCCATGTGATTTTTACATCAAACCCGTCTAAGGGCACCCCTCCGGAAACGTTCAGCCTCATCACTAGGAACTTGTTGGCTACGAGAGTCGTATCTAGAACCGACCTTGAGTTGTATACGGAGCTCCACACGCTCAAACCTGTCAGGGCGGTCGCATGAGCAGGCCCAACCAGGGCTGCTCTGTTGGATATCGGATTGGGGATAGCAAATACTAGGAGTAGGATGAGAATAGCTTTCCCTGCTAGCGTTAGGGTACGATGCTCGATCTTTGTCATGACCCTCGTTTGCCTCTAACCATGTCTAGCTCGCCGACCGGTGGGCTTTAACGATTGTTCCGAGTCATGAGATGATGGCAAAGCCACGGTTTCCAACTGTTCCCTACGGTAGCGATGGCAACCTGCGATTAGGTGTGAGATGAAGGGATACCTTCTAGACTCCGTCTCCGTAGTAGAACGCGAGCGTTGCCGCGTCGGCGATGTTAATTATTCCATAGTGGCCTATGTCCGCTTCAGGATCCCAGAGTGGAGATGAAGGAGTTGCGCCATAGGCGAAGGCCAGACGGGCAGCATCGCCAATGTCAACCTTTCCATTACGATCCAAATCTCCGAGGGGAGAGATCCTCACCAGTCCCGCGGACCATGAATTGTCTCCCTGGTTGATCGGGCTTTCAAATGGCACGGGCTGTAGAGTGGCGGTGAGGTTGTACCTCCCCCAGAAGCCAAAGAATGGCTGGGAACTGTTCCAGCTGAACTTTACGATAAGCCTCTGGCCTATCGCAAGAGAGAGGGGCATTGTCTTGACAACCGTACTTGTGGTGGCGGTTGTGAGCTGAACCGCGAGATTCGTGCTTTCAGCGAAATCTCCAAAGTTGGCGACGCCGACTGTGACATTGACCACGTCATTTGATCTGATGAAATAGCTAGATTCTGAAAGGCTCGTCAGTCCCACGTCGTGGACATTGGTTATGGCGTTGGAGGTGGTGCTCCACATTTCTATCCCAGTTGATCCAACTTTGTTCCAGAATAGCCAGATTGTTTTGTCGCTCATCTGAGCAGCCGTGACATCGAACTCATCGACCGAGTTGTTGTCCAACGAAGCCGGTACGGTCCAGGTTGTGCCGTTGTCAGCCGAGCTTGTCCAGTATACGCCGAGGATAGTGGTGAATCTCTGCCAGAAAGCGTAGAGGGTCCCATCTCGAGCCTGGGCAATAGAGGGTTTTTCGTCCGAATATGTTTGGTCCGTGAAAAACTGGCCGGCGGCCGTCCAAGCGCCGGCAGGAATGCCTGTAGACGGCAGTATCGGGAGGGTTCCGTCTGTGGTGGTGTAGTATAGATGCGCGTTTCCATTAAGAGTGGATGAAGGTACGAAGGCCCAAGCGATCATCATTCTGCCGTCCTTCCTTTGTATAACTGTGGGATCGTAGTGGCCATCGGTTGGAGAAGAAGCTGGAGGTAGAGAAAATTCAGAAGACCAAGCAGTAGTGTCGAAGTATTTGCAAAAGATCTCATTACTCCTATTCCATACGACCCATATCCTACCGTTTCTGTCTTGGACTGCTGATGGCTGCGTGTCGTTGAGCGGGCCGTTTGTCAGCCTAATTTCGGCTGAAGTTGGCAGAGGTGGGCTTGAAAGCCCGGAGTATAGCTTGTAGTACAACTGGGACGTTCCAGTACCGTTGGCAGACCATACAACAAACATGTTCCCGTTCGAGAGAGACGTGATGGAAGGCGTCTCATGCATAGTTATGTTAGAGCTAGAAGTAACTTGTACCTTGGACCCCCATACTCCATTCACCCAGAGCCGATAGTAGATGTCCGCCCTGGCGCCCACGACCCCCTGAGGCTGCTCCGCCCAGGCAAGCCAGACCCTTCCAAGCTGGTCCTGGCTAGTAGAGGCCCACGTGTCGATACAGTTGACAATCTGGATACGGAAAATGCACTGGTTTTTGGGAATCTGTTGCGCAGGATTCCATGCAATCGCATGAACATCGGGAACACCGACCATTACAACACCTGCCAGAGACAAAGCAAGAATTGCCAGCAGCCCTGTTGTGATCACTTGTCTGTGGTTGGTCATCTGCTTGGCCGGGTGCCGCCTGCTTTCGAGATATAAAAAGGAGGGGGAGGAGGATGGGCTGTTCTCGTGCTATGGGTTTACGCGGAAGTGGAAGCCTGTGGCTTGCTGGAACGGTGCCATGTCGGTGTCGATGCCGCCTCGCCAGAGCGTTACGAGTATTACGTATGTGCCGCAGGAAACGGTGCAATCAGAACTGAACGGGAACGCAGCGCTGACAGTCTTCATGTCACCTGGAAGCAGGACAAGCTCGTTGGAGACGACTTCTATGGTGTTCCCGTGCGGGTCGACTACGTCAAAGACGACGAAGGCGAAGCCTGCAAGGGTCTCGCTGGAACCCAAGCTAATAGTGCTCTTCAAGGTGGTACTTGTCTGGCCTTTGTGAACGTGACTGGTCTGGGGGAAAGCGCCTGCAAAGCTGAAGTTCGCATATGCTGCGACTAGTAGTATGTTAGGTTCTGCGAAAAAGGCTCCATCAAAGGTATCGTGAGCAACTGGGGTAGATACTCCGTTAACGATGGCTGCGATGCCGTTGCATCCGCACTCATCGTCAGGGAATATGTGTAGAGGAGAGTTCGCCCTTGCGACCACCTGGAATGTCACGATGAAGACAGGCAAAGCGCCCGACAGAGCGTCTACGTTCATGGTATCGCCGGAAAGCAGAGATACGGCAGATCTGACTATTCCAGAGTCGACCTGGTTTATTTGTGCGAAAGTTTCGGTAGCTCTACAGCCGCCTGAGTGGGGAACGCCCTGAGCATCGAGACAGAACACTGTGTTGGTGCCAAAGTCCACGGATGTAGCGATTAGAGCGAGGTTGTTGTAGTGCAGCGTAACATCGTACCCAACGAGGGCGGTGACTCCCGAGATCAGTACCTGGACGGTGAACATATCGCCGGGATTCCCTGCTGCAAGCGAATTGCCTTGAGTGGGCCCAGCTTGGACAGCGAGCGCGGCGTTGTTTTGGGCGAAGACTGGGGCAACAGCTGTTGAGGATAGCAATGACATGCTTGTAATTATGGCAATCAGTATTGGAGATAGTGCTTGTTTATTCATTATAGCCAATATCCAAGCTGGATAGCCAGAGGAAGCAATATAAGAATTGCTACAGAGAAGGTCTCTTGCTGTATCTCCGGCAACCCGAGGTTATACACAGCCTACCGAAACCTCAACCCTCTGTTGCGAGATATAAGCCTCGAGAAGAACCCACGAGAGAGAGGCTTTGTCTCACGAGGCGGTCTTGCTGCTTCGACGTCTAGCGAAGAGCACGGCCCCGATTATGATGAGAAGCACCGCGACTCCTATTCCGG
>WNGH01002738.1_pt1 | contig 16740 bp, 12 predicted proteins | sample 5400631 | NCBI WGS metagenome assembly WNGH01 (sample SAMN13153373, study PRJNA577476) | soil metagenome | isolation source: 115 cm soil or saprolite under Garry oak tree replicate 1 | place: USA:California | collected 2016-06-15
CAATGCCGTCGTGGTTCGTGCGGGGCCTGCACCGCGGGGTGGTGACCAGCCGGTACCCGGCCCATCCCGACCCGTCAGCCCGCGACCTGCCGGTCCCGCCCGCGTTCCTCCCCCAGCACCTGGACCGGGCCACCGCCGACCGGCTGAGCGCGGTCTGCCCGAGCCGGGCGCTGCGCCGCGACGGTGACGTGCTGGTCTACGACGTCGGCGCGTGCACGGCCTGCGGCCGCTGCCGTGAGATCGCACCGGAGGCGGTCACCTCCAGCGGAGAGTTCGAGCTTGCCGCCACCAGCCGCGCCCACCTGATCAAGCGCATCCCGCTGCTGAGGGGAGCCGCCTCATGACCGCCGAACAGGCCGCAGCCGAGGAACTGCGGCAGCGGATCGCCCGCCAGTTCGGCCGCAGCCTGCACATCCGCACCCTCGACACCGGGTCATGTGCCGCGTGCGAGCAGGAGATCCGGCTGCTCGCCGCGCCGCACTACGACCTGCACCGGCTGGGATTCTTCTTCACCCCCGCGCCCCGGCACGCGGACCTGCTGATGGTTACCGGCCCCATGATCCGGGCGTTCGACGTCGCGGCCCGCAAGACCTACGACGCGATGCCAGGCCCCAAGGTGGTGGTCGCGACCGGTGCGTGTGCGCTGGGGGGTGTCTACCCGCCGGACGCGTTCGTGCACGGCTCGGTCGATGACGTTTTGCCGGTGGATGTGTGGATTCCCGGCTGCCCGCCCAGCCCTCTCGCGCTGCTCCAAGGGCTGCTGGTGGCGGTGAACCGGCTGGCCGGCAAGACACCGGGCCTGACGTTCACCGCCGAGGACACTGCCACCGGGGTGACGAGGTGAACGCGCTGTATTGGTTCTACGCCGCAGCCGCCGGCTGGGGGCTCGCCGCCGTGATCTTGTTCGCGGGTGGCACGGCGAAGATGGCGATTCGCGCCGCGTGCCTGGTGTCGGGACTGGCCGGAGCGGCGGCAGTCGCGGGCGGCGTCTCGTCGCTGCTGTGGGGCAACTCAGGCGTCGTCAGCTTCGGCGCGGCCGTGGTCGTCGGCACGGCGCAGGTCCAGGCCAGCAGCCTCGCCGGGGTCTTCGCAGCCCTGCTCGGCCTGATCGCCATGGCCCTCGCCGCCTACGCCCCCCGCTACCACCGCAGCGGCCCGGGCTCCGCGCTCTATCTGGCCTGCTACAACCTCGCGCTCGTCGCCTGCCTCGCGGTGTTCGCCGCCGCCAACGTGGTGACATTCTGCGTCGCGTGGGAGTCCGTCGCGCTGCTGTGCTACCTGCTGATCCTGCGCAACCCCCGCCGCGAGGAGGTGGCGGCCGGGGCGTTCTGGTTCCTGGCGCTGTCCGAAGCCGGATTCGTGCTCATCGTCGCCGCGTTCGTCATCCTCGCCACCAAAACCCACTCGATGCAGTTTGACATCATCGCCGCCCGCGCGCACCTGGTGACCCCCGCCTGGCGGGACGCCGCCTACCTGCTCGCCCTGGCCGGGTTCGGGTTCAAGGCAGGCCTGGTCCCGCTGCACGTGTGGCTGCCCGAGGCGCACCCGGTGGCACCCGCCGACGGGTCGGCGTTCTTGTCCGGGCTGGTGGTCAAGCTAGGGGCATACGGGATCGTGTTGTTCGCATTCCGCCTGCTGCCCATCTCGCCCGCCTGGGTCGGCCTGGTCACCATGACGGCCGGGGCGGTGACCGCCGCGATCGGCATCCTCTACGCGCTGAACGAACGGGACATCAAACGCTTCCTGGCCTACTCCACCATCGAAAACACTGGCATCATCGTGACAGCGTTCGGCGCCGCGATGATCTTCGGCGCCTACCACCAGCGGGCGCTGTGGGCGTTCTTGCTGCTCGCCGGGCTTTACCACGTCGCCAACCACGGCACCTACAAGACCCTGCTGTTCTGCGAGGCGGGCGTGGTGGAGCACGCGGCGGGCACCCGGGACCTGGACCGGCTGGGCGGGCTGATCCACCGGCTGCCGCGCAGCGCGGTCATCTCCCTGGCCGGAACCCTTGGCATCGCGGCCCTGCCGCCGCTGAACGGGTTCGTCAGCGAATGGCTGATCTTCCAAGGGCTGTTCCAGGGGTTCCGGACCGGCAGCCACTTGTTCGGCATCCTGATCGTGCTGGCCGCCGCAACCCTCGGCCTGACCGGCGGCCTTGCCATCTACGCGTTCGTGCGCGGGTACGGCATCCCATTCCTGGGCATGCCGCGGACCCGGCAGGCCGCCGAGGCCGCCGAACGCGGTCAGCCGGTGGCCGGGCCCGGGCTGCTGGCCGCCGCCTGCGTGGCGCTGGCCGTGGGGGCCCCGCTGGTGCTGCTCGCCCTCTCCCGCGCCGTCCGCACCGTGACCGGGGTGCCGCTGCGGCCGGTGCTGCTGCCCGGCAACCTCACCGTCCTCCCCGCCCACACCGACTTCTCCGCGTTCTCCCCGACCTACCTGGCGGTGTTCCTCGTCGCGGTGACCGTGGTCCCGCTGCTGATCTACCTGGCGGGCCGACCCCGCGCTGGCAGCGTCACCGTCCCGGTCTGGGACGGCGGGATGGTCGCGTTCAAGCCCAGGATGCAGTACTCGGCGATGACGTTCTCCGCCCCCACCCGGGTCACCTTCGACGCCCTGTACCGGCCGTCGGTCTCCATGCACCGCGCGTCCGATGACCCGGCCGGGCGGTCGGGGCCGGTGCACTACGAGACCGAGGTCACCCCGATCTTCCAGCGCTATCTCTACCGCCCGGTCATCCGCGCCGTCGAGTGGGCCGCCGACGTGGCCCGGCCACTGCAATCCGGCGACGTCAACCTCTACCTCTTCTACGTGTTCCTGGTGATACTCCTGGCCTACCTGCTCGGCGCGTTGTGAGCGCGGTCCCGGCCATAACCGGGCTACGGCCGTCGGCACCGGCGGCATGCCACGTATCCTAATAGATAACGGTGGAGGGACCCGCCACCAACCGCGGCGCTGCCGCCAATGGTTCCTGCCTGGTAGGTAGGAGGGCCACATGCGCACACCGGCGGAAACCGATCCCCTCCTGGCGGCTCTGGCCGGGTTGTCGGCCCTGGCCGGTGATGATGACCGCGTCGCTCTGGAGGGCCTGCGCGGCCGGCTGGACATGCAGCGGCTGCGGGTGCTGGTCGCAGGCGAGGCGAAGCGGGGCAAGAGCACCCTGATCAACGCGCTGCTGGGACGGCCGGTGCTGCCGGTGGGGGTGACGCCGCTGACCGCGCTGGCCACGACCGTGCGGCACGGCCAGCACGAAGGAGCCACCGCGGTCTTCCGCGACTGCCAGGAGGAATACTTTCCCCTGTCGGCGCTTGATGACCTGGTTACCGAACGAGGGAACCCGGGCAACCGCCGGAACCTCGCGTCGGTCACCGTCGTGACGGACGCACCGGTCCTGGCCCGCGGGGTGGAGCTGGTGGATACGCCGGGCACCGGCTCGGTCTACGCGCACAACACCGCCGAGGCGGAGGCGGCGCTGGAAACGATGGACGCGGCGGTGTTCGTGCTGTCCGCCGACCCACCGGTGTCAGCCACCGAGCGGGAGCTGATGGCGAAGGTGGCCGAGCTGTCGGTCACCATGTTCGTGGTCTTGAACAAGGCCGACTATCTGGCCGGGTACGACGCGGCCCGCGAGCGGCTGGCGGCATTTACCGCCGCTGCCGGCGGTGACGGTCCCGAAGGCGCCGGCCGGGCCAGTGCCAACGGTGGCAGCGAGCTGGCCGAGGCGCTGGAGTTCACCACCCGGGTCGCGGGTGAGGCTACCGGCCGCCCCGTGCGGGTGTACCCGTTGTCCGCGCGCGCCGCGCTGGCCAGCCAGGCTGATCCGGGATTCGCGGCGTTCGCGAAGGACTTCACCGCCTACCTGGACCATGGGCGGGCGGCGGATTTGCGGCTGTCAGTGACCGGGCATGCCCGCCGGCTGGCCGGGCGGCTGGCCGCTGAGGTAGCGCTGGCCCGCCGCGCCGCCCAGATGCGCACCGGTGAGGCGGCGCAGCGGGTGGAGGCGTTCACCGCCCGGCTCGCCGCCGTGGCCGGCCGCCGCCAGGACGCCGCGGACCTGGCACAGGCCGAGTCGACGAGGATGCTCACCAGCATGAACGAGGCGGCGGAGCACACCGCGCAGGAAGCCACCGCCCGCGTGCAGGCGCAGATAACCGCCCTGCTCAACGGTGAGCTGCGCGCGGCCCCCGCGGCCGAGACCGAGCGGCAGGGGCGAGCGCGGCTGGTGGAACTGGCCGTGGCAGAGGCCGAAACCTGGCGGCAGCGGCAAGCAGAGAAGCTGGAGCAGGGCCTGGCCAGGGCGGACGAGCGCCTCACCGCCGGGCTGCAGGCCGAGCTTGACGCGGTGCGCGACGCAGCCGCCGAATTGCTGGGCCTGACCCTGACCGTCCCCGGGCCGGGCGAGCGGCTGGCCGTGGACCTGCGGTTCTGCTACCTTACCGCCGAGCAGGCCGGCCAGACCGAGCTGCTGGCCGGGTCGATCCGCCGATGGCTTCCCGGCGAAGCCGGGCGCCGCCGCGCCCGCGCCTGGCTGCACCGCCAGACCACCGGCCTGGTTCCTCAGCAGATCGGGCGGGCACGGGCGGACCTGCAGTACCGCCTCGCTGAGGCGACCCGGAAGCTGGTGCGGGCCATCGACGCACGCTACACCGAAAGCACCGGGCGGCTGGAGAGTGCGCTGCGCACCGCCGCCACCGCCCGGGAAGCGACCGCGGAGGACGCGGCGCGGATCGACCGCGAGCTCGCGGCACGGCATGAAGCACTCGGCCACGTCATCGGCCTGCTGGACAAGGCCGCCGTTACTCACACCAGCGGCCAATGAACAACCCGGCCTTCCGCAGCATCCCTTCCCGCACACGCCTCGCCGATGGCCGGCGCCGCTGAGCTGGAGTGCTTCGGTGACCTCAACCTCGGCCAGGTCAGGCGGGCCTGGTCCCGGGGATTCCCCAAGCATCCAGGCTTCCCATGCTTATGCTGGGAAGATGGACTGGCCCTCAAGCAAATGGGGGATGCCATGCCAGACGACAGGGCCCAGGCGGCCGAGCAGACACGGAGACTCCGGGCCAGGTTCCCTCGGTGGGGCATCTTGTTCGATCCGCTGGAGAGTGTGTGGGTCGCGGTTCTCGGCAAGAGAACGCTGGTTGCGGCCAGCAGTCCCGAGATGCTGGGCGAGCGTGTGGAAGCGGCGGCGCGAGGCGAGGCTGCGCCCGATGAGGGTGAGAAGACGCAGACTTGGCGTGCCCTCCGCGTCGAGCCACCAGGCGCCCAGCAGCGTGTTGGCGGCCAGCCCGGCGAACACCGCCATCGCGAGATAGGCGCACAGCAGATTCTGGGTTCCCTCCCCCGCGGTGGCCGCTGACCCGAGCCGGGCGCCGATCCGCCGCTTGGCCACCCCGAGGGCCGGCTCGAAGATCGCGGTGCCTGCGGTGAGCACCACCCCGGCGATGCTGGTCTCGGCCCGGTCACCGGCTACCAGCGCCCAGGCCGCCTCGACCGCGATATACGGGGCAAGCAAGAAGAAGCTGACCGCCACCAGTTGCTGGGCACGCCGCTCGGAGGTGGCGATGCGCAGGCCCTCCGCCAGGCGCTGGTCGGCCAGCTCATAACGGACCCGGCGGCCTTCCCGGTCGCCGTGACCAGCCCGCACTCGCACAGGCAGGTCAGGTGGTTGGACAAGTTCGCCCGGCTGGCCCCGAACTCATCGGCACCCCAATCCCGCTCACCGCGGCGTAGCCAGGACAACACCCGCTCACCGCACGAAACCTCAGGCCAGCCAGCCTGCCGAGAGCCGCAGTCTCCCACCACAGTTACCAACAGAGCAGCATGTCTCCCTGGCCGGGTCCGCGCGGGGTGATGTCAGGCCGGTCTGGGCGGGCGGGGCCCGCGGCCGGTCTTGGGCCCGTGCGGCGGTGGTGGCGGGGGCGGCGGCTTGCCCCGGGGGTAGTGCTCTTCATCCATGCCGGTTTCCTCGCGGAAGGCCTTGCGCTGGTACAAGATCCGCAGCGCCTCCTCGGCGAGCGCGGCTTCCTGGCCGGTGGCGGCGGCATGGCGGATGTCGCGCTCGGCGAGCCGCTTGAGCATCCGGATGCCCTCCACGCCGGCGCCGGCGTCCAGGAGGCGGCGGATCAGGGCGGCGATGGCCAGGTCGCGCGGTGAGTAGCGCAGCTTGCCGTGCTCGCGGGTGGGGCTGATCAGCTGCTGCTCTTCCCAGTACCGCAGCACCCTCGGGGTGACCCCGATGCGCTCGGCGAGCCGGGGTATGGCCATCAGCTCGTCATCCCGGCCCCGCTCTCCGCCTAGTTCAGAATGTGACATCATCGTGTAACATCATAGCCGGGCGGCCTGAGTGCCGCGATCATCATTAGCCAGCAAGTTCAGCAACATGTGAGGGGGCATGCCTACGATCACGTCCGAGAAGCCTGAAATATCCGCCAGGATCACGTCACCTCGGGACTGGCTGCCGGTGGTGCTGTGGACGGCTGCGGTCATCCTCACGGCCGCTGCCGCCTGCCTGCGTCCCGAAGCCCTGCCGCCGGCCGCCCGGGCCACCCTGGGGCCGTTCGCGACCCTGGCCGCGATCATCGCCGGGTCGGTGCTGGCCGACCGGCTCGGGGTGTTCCGCATCCTGGCCGGCCTGCTGATCCGCGACCGGGCGCCCCGCGCGGTGGCCGCCGCCTCGGTCCTGGCGTTCACCGCCGTAGTCAGCGGGCTGGCCAATCTCGACGTCGCCGTCGTGGTGGCCATGCCGGTAGCAATGCAGGCCGCCCGCCAGCATCGCATCTGCGCCGGGCGGCTGGCCGCGGCGGTCGCGGTCACCGCCAACGCCACCTCGTTCCTCCTGCCCACCTCCAACATCACCAGCATGCTGCTGCTCGGCCGCGTCCCGCTCCCCCCGCTGGCCTATCTGCGCGGCTCGTGGCTCGCCTGGCTGCTGGTGACGGCGGTCACCGTCGGCCCGCTGAGCCTATGGCTGGCCCGCAACCCCCGGCCCGGCCCGCAGGCCCGCGAGGCCAGCGCCCGGCCCTCCGCCCGCGCCGCGCTCGACCTGATCCCCATGTTCGCCGCCGCCTCCGCGATCCGCGCCATCCTCGCCGCCGGCCTCACGCTGCGCGGCCCACTGGCCGCCCAGCTCACCGCCGGCTCCGCGCTGGCCGCCACGCTGAACAACCTGCCCGCGGCCGCGGCGCTGCGCCCGGCCGGAACAGCCGGGCTGTGGGCAGCCATCCTGGCCACCGCCATCGGGCCCAGCCTGCTGCTCACCGGCTCAGTCGCCACCTTGATCTGCCGCCGGATCGCCCGCGACGCCGGCGCCACGCTGCGGGCCTGGCAATACACCGCCACCGGAGCGGTGCTCGTGCCCGCCCAGCTCGCCGCTGCGGCCATCGGCCTGCACCTCACCAGCGCGCTGCACTGACCAGCCCCGCAACCCAGCGCCCGGACCGCCCCGCAGGACGCCAGCCAGCACAGTGTTCCCATGCCAGCGGCAGTGGCAGCCCGGCCTGCCACCACGCCATGACCAGGTGGCAAAGCCCAGCCTGCTCAGCACTCGATACAGCCCGTGCTCCCAGTCCGGCGCCAACGGGCAGTCACTGACTGGGGCACCCGCAGGTCCATGCGAAGTCCATGGCAGGTCTACCGGAGGTCAATCACTCCACGTCACCGCGAGCCTCTGGCAAAGCCTCCTCACCAGACGCCCGGGCACCAGGCTCGTGCGGTTCGTCACGATCTTCAGCGCAGTCCCAGGCACCGGGAACGCACCCGCTTGCGGCCACGCTAGCAGGGGGTATTACGGACTGTATCTGCCGCCTGGGCGAACGACCATCGCCCATGTTTGCTCCATGTTTGCTCGGATGTCGCGGTACGGCCCGGTAGCAGCCGACACCACACGGCACCCGCACTCGTGGTCTGCCGTACAGTCCGGCAGGTCACGGCACGCCTCGGCACAGAATGATACGAGGTGGAGGAGTAAAATCGAACAAAGCAGCGGACTCTTAATCCGCGGGTTCGGGGTTCGAGTCCCTGGCGGCGCACCCGGAGGTATTCACACTTCACCAGCATCCATGTTCACATTTGGGTCTGACACTCTGCGGCCTGCCCGCCAGCCTGGTTGATCTTGCTGTGCGGGCTGCCGTGGTGGTTGCTGGCTGCCTGGTGCCGGGGGTTGCGGGCGGGGTGGGAGCGCGCCGGGTCGCGCTGGTGGTGTGGTGGCTGCCGGGGCTGGGGGCGTGGTGGTGCTGGAGGTGCTGGTTATGGTGGCCCGGCGGCGAGCTGGGTGAGGCTGGTGCGCCGCCGCTTGCGGGTGCGGGGCGGCAGGCCGGCGGCGGCGCGGCGGGCGTTGCCGTCCTGGCGGGCCTGGTAGGCGTGCAGGATGCGCTGGTTGCGGACGGCGAGCAGGCAGGCGATCCAGAGCATGAGCGGGGTGAGGCCCGTCAGGCGGCACCAGCCGCGGGCGATGTTGTTGCTGGCGGTGTCTTTGATGGTGGAGAATCCGCGTTCGGCGCTGGTCCGCCGCCGGTAGGACTGCCGCCAGGCCGCCGACGGGTAGTCGTGTTTCTGGCGGGTCTTGGCTGCGATCTGGGGTCCGACGGTGATGGTCTGCTGGGTGCAGCAGGCGGGCGGGTGCTGCGGCGGGGTGAGGATCTCGGGCCGGTCCCGGGGCAGTTTCATCGACTCGGGGCGGACCGGGCAGCGGATCTTGCCGGCGGTGGCGGGGCAGGTGACGCGGTGGTAGCCGTCGGCGTCGTCGGCGGTGTGCCGGCCGAGCTTGTGCCGGGATAGCTCGGCGGCCTGCTGGTCGTGGCTGGCGATGGCGTCTGGCGCGGCGCCGGGCGGGAGCGGGCCGAGCTGGAGCAGGGCCGGGGGCGTGTTTGGGCAGTACAGGTTGCCGTTGGCGATGATCGCTCCGTGGTGGGTGCCGCGGGGTCCGCGGTCGTGCGGGTGCAGGTCCTGCACCAGCTGGGCGCCGGCGGCGCGGAGCGGCACCGCCCAGGCGGCGGCGGCGCGGTGGGCGTAGCCGGAGTCATCGAGGACGTCGCCGAGCGGGGATCCGGCCGCGGCCATGGCCAGCAGGACGGGGACGAGCGCCCGGGCCGGGTCCAGGTGGCAGGAGCACACGGTCATCCGGCGGGCCAGCTCGGGGACGGGCGGGCCGTTCTCTTCGGCCGCCATGGTCACTGCGCTGAGGTAGTAGCCGAAGAACATCTCGCCCTTGGGCCCGGGCAGGTTGCTGTTGCGGTGCCCCCAGGCGGCTTCGGGGCCGGCGCAGGCGGTGCTGCCGTGCCGGGGCGGGCGGGACCAGGTTTCGGCGTCGGTCCAGTCGGCTGCCAGCGCCGTGCTGGCGTTCTTGTGCGCGGCGGGGATGCTGGCCTCCAGCAGGCCGTCGCAGATGGCCTGCAGGTCATCGGAGGGCGCGCCGTCCGGGCTGTCTTTGCTGAGCGCTTTTGTGATCAGGCGGCAGGTGTGCTCGGTCTGCCGGTAGGTGAGCTGGTGCGGCCCGGTCTTCCAGTCCGCGGTGACGCCGAGCCTGATCTGGTCGGCCTCGGGCAGCGCGATGAGCGCCGCGCGGGTTTCGGTCAAGAACGCGGGCCGGCGGTCAGCCAGGGCCAGCAGCATGCCCAGGAGCAAGGTCCGCGCGGTCAGCTGCCGGCGGCGGACCGCGGCGGGCAGCATCTGTTCGATCCGCGCCGCCGCGCCGGATGCGTCGATGATGCCTTCGAGCACGGCCAGCGGGATGCTCACCGCTGGCTGCTGCCAGTGCGCTGCCCGCCCAGCAGCGCCACGGCCTGCTCCTCGCCGCCGGGCTGCAAGGCGGCGGCGATGTCGCCCAGCCGCTGGCAGCAGCTGATCCCGGCGGCGTGCAAGAACGTGGCCAGCCCGAGCAGCTGCCCGCATTCGGCCAGCCAGGTCGCGCGCAGCCGGGAAGTGTCCAGGGCCGGCAGCCCGGCCCCGCCGGCCAGCGACCGGGTCAGCGGGTTGGAGATGTTATGCCGTCCCGGGTCGCTGCCGCCGGTGACCAGGTGCTCGCCGGCGAACGCCGCTGATGCCAGCAGCCGGTCGTGGTGGCGGGCCAGCACCGGCACGCCGCGGGGCCTGCGCCCGGCGCGGACGGTCACGACCACGCCGCCGGACCGGGCAGCGATGTCGGTGCCGCGCACGCCGCGCAGGTCGGAGCGGATCAGCCCGGCCCCGGCCCCGAGGCAGACCAGCCCGGCCGCACGCGCCCGCCGCGCCGCCGTCGGCTGAGCATCGGCCAGTGCCAGGAACCCGGCGATCTCCGCCGGGCTGTAGGGGGCCTTGGCGCGCTCGCGGGGCAGCGGCGCATCCGCCGGCACCAGCTGCGGAACCACGGCCCGGGCCAGGAACCGCAGGTTCGTGCGCAGCGTCCGGCGGGCCGGCCCGGACAGGCCCGGGGCGTGCGCGGTGAACCGCTCGATCACCGACGGGTGCAACAGCACGCCCGGCGCCGGCTCCAGGCCCAGCCCGATGCCGTAGCCGGCGAGCTTTCCCGCCGCCCACAGCAGGTTCTTGGCCCGGTCCCGCCCGGCCGGCCCGGCCCGCGACACGACCTGCCGGGCAAACGCGGCCGCCTGCAGCGGCACCGACGACGGTTGCCACGCGGCGATGTAGCGGGCCACCTCCGTTTGCATACAGTAATTTATACTGAAAGACCATGCCGGGGTCACGGACCCGCGTGCCACCATGGGCAACGTGTCGCCCACCACACGCCAGCAGGCCCGCGCCGAGCGCATCGCCGCCGAGCTAGCCAGCCTCGGCCTCGCGCTGCCCGGCACCCTGATCGAGCGGCACGTCCGCTGCGGCCGGGCGAACTGCCGCTGCCACGCCGACCCGCCCGTCCTGCACGGCCCCTACTGGCAGTGGACCCGCAAGGTAGCCGGCAAGACCGTCACCCGGCTCGTCCCCGACGAGCAGCTCGACGACTACCGGCAATGGCTCGACAACCACCGCCGGCTCCGCGCCCTGGTCGCCGAGCTCGAAACCCTCACCCTGGCCATCGCCGACGCCCGACCGCGGAGGAAACGCCGGCCCGCAGCCTCTGACCGCGACACCAGGCAAACCACCACATAAAACTGTGGACGACGGCCGCTTAACCTGTGGCCAGCCCCGCTAGCAGCCACCGTTCCCGCACGTCACGGCCAAATGTGAGGACCTGACAGAGCCCGCTCCGCCCGCCGACCAGGCTGAATCGTAAAGCGCCAGATCAGAGGCTCCCCTTCGACCCAGTTGGGAGCGGTTGAGGCGGGGTCATCCAGAAGATGATCTCCCAAATTCCTCCCAGTTGATCAAGGAGGAAGCCGCACGTCAGAGCACCGGTTACACCAGATCAAGCGCGGCTTCGTCGACGGCGCCTCCCAAAGTGACGAACCGCCGGGCCTCGGTCCGTTGCGGGCGCCCGCCGAGCGGGAAGAACTGGCCGGTCTTGACGTCATCCTTACGCCTGTACCGCGAATCTTGACGCGATCTTGACAGCCGGTGGCCCCGTTCCCGGCATAGCATCGTCGGCTGGAGTGCCGGGAAGTCTGGTCGGCACCGGCGTCCCCGGATGTGTGGAGGCGCCGGGAGTGGGTTCACCCGATGCCGTCACTCCCTTCTGGTAGGGGCCCGGGGCGGCTCAACCGGGAGGTGGATGCCGCGATGGGCAGCTGTGCGGGCTTCGGAGCCATCCGGTACGGCCGAGGCCCGGAGTGAGGCCTTCCCGGTGGTTTAGCCCGGCACATCCCTCGGTCAAGAACCATGCCGGTGCCCCGCCTGCGGCAGCGGCGCCGAAGACCACTCAGGCCGGGATGCCTGCGTCGCGAACAAGTGATAGCCGAGAATCACTGGCCGCGGAAGTCAGGGCGCCCGCAGGCCTGCCGCGGATCCCCTTGCTGACCAAGACGGTGCTGTTCATCGCCTTCGCCTTTGCGATCATGGCTGATCCGGTGTCGTCGGTGGCATACACGATCGAGGCATCACTGCGGGCGCTGCACGGGTATCTGGGGCTGCTGATGGCCACGCAGATCATAGTGCTCGGCATCATTTTGCTGGTTGATGTGAATTACTGGCAGCTGGTAGGGCGCTTCCCCATGGGCGGGGGATCGGCGGAGGGTGCTGCCAGGGCGTTCGGGACCGGATGGGTCTTCATCCCGATCGGTGCGCTGATCGTCGACTTCGTCTTGACCATCACCATCTCGGTCGCAGCCGGCGTGAGCGCCCTCATCGCTTATCTGCCGTCGCTGGCACCGCTTCGCATTGTTCTCGGTCTTGGCCTGCTCGTTCTGGTCGCCGGGCTGACCTGGTTCGGGCACGGCGGACGGCTCACGTTCGCTGTGATGACTTTGCTGTTTGTGGCCGCCGCGGTGGCGGTGCTGGCCCATGGCTTCACCCACCCGGTGATCACCCATGGCCGGGCCCCGGTCACCGGCCCAGAAGGCAATCCGTTGTTCGCGGTCATCCTCTCGTTCCCGGTCGCGATGGCCTTGGCCACCGGTACCGAGGCTCCTGCGACCGCCATCGCCCAGCTTGGCCAGCTCGGGCCCGGCGACCGGCGCCGGTTCGCGCGCGGGACGCTGGCGCTGACCTTCGTCATCGTGGCCGGGCTGACCATTGGGCTGGCCGGGCTGGCGGTGCACCTGCATGTCGGCATCCCGGGGGCCAACTCCACCCAGATCGCCGACGTCGCGCACGCAGCAGTCGGGCATAGCGTTTTGTATGCGCTGTTCCAGGCGGCCAGCGCCCTGCTGCTGCTGGCTGCGGCGAGTTCCTCTTTCCAGGCCGGGCCCGGGCTGTTGAAGGCGCTGTCGCGGCACCCACAAAGCGCAGGAGTGGGGATCTTGCCCCGCAGCCTCGGCGAGGCTAACCGCCACCACACCCCATACTGGTCGGTCTTGGTTTACCTCGGCGTCTCTGCGGTAGTCCTGGTCGCCGCCTCTGGACACGAGCAGGAGCTGGTGCTGTTCTACGCGGTGGCGGTCTTCGTGAGCTTTCTGGCTGGTCTCGCCGCGATGACCCGATTCTCTCTCCGAGACCATCGCATGACCCTCGCGATCATCAACGTGGCCGGGGCGGTCGCTGTCGCGTTCACGCTGGTCGTCAACCTCGGCCGCGGCTACCCCTTGCTGTCGATGGCCGCCACCGCCGCGATCGCCGCCACGCTGTACCTGTTGTGGATCAAAGCGGGCCGTCCGGCGGGGATCGAGGAGGTCGAACGCCACTTGGACGATGACGGCGCCGCAACCAGTTGACACACACATTGCTCCAGCAGAGCCCAGGGCGATGTCAAGTCGCCTGCCTGGGGTGACTGTGGCCTGCTGTCCGGATTGGCTATGACCGCGTAGCGTGACGCTGGAGGCAGGGGCAGAGATGGGTGTGGCTCTCCCAGGGTGAGCGAATCGGTCAGGCTGCGAGGCGAATCCGTCCCTGACGACAGCTTGTGACTCCAGTTACATGCCGAACCGCGCGCGCCGCACGGCGTCGACCGCCGCGGCAGGCCCGCTCACCTCGACCTGTGCCGCGTCCTGCCGGCCGAACAGGTAGAGCAGCAGCTCGCCGGGAGGCCCGGTGATGCGGGCCGTCGGTTCCCCCCGCCGCGCTCGGATGGTCTTAGTGGTCCCTGCCCAGTGAAGCTCGAGACCTGCGCCGCGCAGTCGCCGCGCGAGGAACCAGGGCGCGCTGCTGACGTTGCGCCATAGGGCCTCGTCCATGGCCCGCTCGTGCGTCCGGGGGTCACGGCCGTTGGCCCTGCGTACGTCCTCGTGGTGGACGAAGAACTCATTGAGGCTCGGGAGCGCGCGCACCCATCCGAGGCGGAAGAAGCCTGGCGGCGGTCCGGACCGGAGCGTCGCGATGAGCCAGGTGAAATCCCGCAGCGCGAGCGCCCTTTGCCGCCGTTCCGCTAGGCGGCCCCACGGACCGGGCAGGACGAGTCCGGGGCCAGCGAGGTAGTCGCGCTCGCGCAGGACGAGGTGTGCGGCGATATCGCGGGCCTGCCACGGCGCGAGGAGGGTCGGTGCCCCGGGGCCAAGTTCATCGAGCAGGTCGCTGAGCCGTGCTCGCTCGACAGCGTCGAAGAGCGGACCGGCCATATCGTCGGAGTGTAGCCAGGCCTGCGGCGGGCTTCGAGGCCCGGCCGGTCTGAGATGCGACCATCTCGGCCGATGTCAGGAGCGCGGCGTGCGGTTATGACCTGTCCGGCTATGGATTGCTTCATATCTAGTTATGGATTACGCCAAGCTTGCCCCCGGTCCGCCGTGATGACGTAAAGTCTGCGCTGGAGCGCCGGGAAGTCTGGTCGGCACTGGTGTTCGCGTTTCTGGAGCGCCGGTTACTGGTTAGTTGCCGCCGCTCTTTTTGTTGTGGCGGTGCACCTGTGGGGGGTGGTGGCCGTCATGGTCCCGGCGCTGGTGAGCGGCGTTACGCGCAGTTCTCGGCCGAGTCCGGGAGATCCGTCTGTTAGCCAATGGGCTGATTCTGCTTATCCTGCCCTGCACCTCGTAGCCATGCCCGCCACCAGCCAGATCCTTTTACCCTGCTCACCGCCCCGCCGCAATGCACAACGGAACATCCACATTTACGGGAGGAACTGTGTATCAGCGCGACGATGGGCCACGACGGGGAAGGTTTGGCGTGCGCGGTTTGCTGATCGCCGGTGCCGCGAGCGCTTGCTGCCTGCTGCTGTCCGCCGCATCTGGAACGCCGGCGCTGGCCCAGACCGGCCCGGTGTCCCCGGCACCGGTGGCGCGGACGCCGACGCTGGTCGCGGACGGGGCCACCGACCAGATCCGCCAGCTAGTGCAATGCGGTAGCACCATGTTCGCGGTGGGTACCTTCACCTTGATCAGCGGGTGGAACGGCACCGCGACGGCCACGGTGACCAGGACGAACGCCTTCAGCTTCAGCGCCACCGCCCCGTTCCAGCTCACCTCCTGGGCCCCCAACGTCAACGGGGAGGTCAACTCGATCGCGTTCTCGGGCGGCAACTGCGCCGATGCCTACCTCGGCGGCCAGTTCACCTCGGTGAACGGCACCACGGTGGCCAACATCGCCGAGGTCGACACCACCACCGGGAACGTGGTGCCCACCTTCGGCGACCACACCGGCGGCGGCCACGTGGACACGATCCTTCCGGTGGTGGACGGGGGGAACGTGCCGCACCTGCTGGTCGGCGGGACCTTCACCTCCATCAACGGCAACAAGGGGGTGAACCCCTACTATGTCAGCCTCAACCCGCTCACCGGCGCCGACGACGAGTTCCTGCACCTGGGCATCTCCGGCCACATCACCTTCCCGCAGGTGAAGAACAACTCCACCGAGGTGTACAACCAGCAGCTGTCCCACAGCCTCTCGCTGGTCCTGGTGGAGGGTGACTACACCAGCGTGGGCGGCCTGAACCGGCGGCAGATCTTCATGCTCAACATCAGCGGCGCTACCGCGGCGCTGACCGGGTGGACCTCGCCGCAGTTCGACGGGTCCGACCCCAACGGCACGCTGAACGCCAACGACAAGTACTTCAACTGCGGGGCCTCGCACCCGTTCTATATCCACGCCGCGGCCTGGTCGCCGGACGACCAGACGGTCTATATCGCCGACACCGGGGTCAAGCCGATCTTGTGGAACGGCACGTTCCCGCTGCCCGGGCTGTGCGACGCGGCGGCGGCGTTCCCGGCCACCCAGGCCCCGGTGTTCTCCGACTGGATCGCCTACGACGGCTGCGACTCGCTGTACTCCGCGGCCGCCGACAGCAGCGCCGTCTACGTGGCCGGGCACAACCGGTGGTTCAACAACCAGAACGCCTGCAACAAGGCAGGCCCGGGCGCGATCCCGGCGAACGGCCTGGCCGGCCTGACCCCAGGACCGGCCGGCGGGTCGCTGATCCTCAACTCCGCCGACACCGCGGGCCTGTACTCCAGGTCCCGCGGCCACGGCGCCGACGACATGCTGCTCACCACCGCCGGGCTGTGGATCGCCAGCGACAACTTCCGCGGCGGCACCTCCTGCGGCGGCCAGAAAGGCTACGCCGGCCTGTGCTTCTTGCCCTACACCTCCTGAAACCCGGGCATGCCGGGGCGGGTCCCGTCACCCCCGCCCCGGCATACCCGCCGCTGCCAGCCGTGTACCGGGAACCATGGATGATCTTCGGTAAGTGGTTGCTGCTCGCCACAATCACCCTGCCCACCGCCGCTTGCGGTGGCCAGACGACACCGCCCACCAGCCATGCCGCCGCGCCAATGCCTGCCCCGCCGTCCTGTTCCCGGCAGTACGCCAGCTGGCAGCATGGGTCGGCCCACCTCGCCGCCCGCAGGCTCGCCGTGACGCTGAAACAGATCAGGCGCGCCGGAGATGCCCGCAACCTCCCGGCCATCAGGTCGGCCATGGGGGAGCTGACACCAATCGCCGTGGACCTCGCTGACCACCCGATTCCGCACTGCGCTGATCCAGCCTCCCTCTACCAAAGACTCGTGACCCGCATCTACACAGCCGGTGCCAGTGCTCGCCGGGCGGCACCAAGCCACCTCTGGCAAGAAACGGCGCAACTGAAGGATCTGGCCACTATTCAGCACCAACTCACGGCTGAAGCCAGCCGCGTCACGCCAAGTAGCCCCAGACCTTGACAAGGCGGAGTCCACCAAACTCGCCGATCGCATGCAGGTCGCCGTGCTATGGCCCGCTGGCTGGGAAGCGCACAATATCGGCGGTCCGGTGGGCGGCAACGCCGCGTCCGGTCTCTCCGCTTATCGTTGCCCTTCG
>WNGH01027317.1_pt1 | contig 16734 bp, 18 predicted proteins | sample 5400631 | NCBI WGS metagenome assembly WNGH01 (sample SAMN13153373, study PRJNA577476) | soil metagenome | isolation source: 115 cm soil or saprolite under Garry oak tree replicate 1 | place: USA:California | collected 2016-06-15
GCAGGGGACGCGCCAACAGGATCTCTTCCGAGAGGCAATCACGCACCACCCAGAGCACCTCGTGCCCCACATCTGGCTGCAATCCATCGATGGCGAGAATCACACGCCCTTGCTTCTGCAACCGCTCCTTGATCCGCTCATGATCCATCACGCGCAAGGCGACCAGTTCTTCATAGCGCTGCATTAAATTCGTCACACTGCATCTCTGGCACGCTGCGATGTTCGCGAAAACGCCAGTGGCCAATCAAGGCAATCACCTCCAGGCCAAATTCGCCATGCGGCAGCGCCCATCGTCCTTCTTCTTCGGGACGGTAAGCTAGATGATAGCACGGACACTCCGGCTGCATACAGCGACGGACTACAATCGTCAACTTCCAGAGCCCATCCAACTTGGTCACCGTGCGATGGCCGTGATAGCCTACCCACAGCGGCTGACCGCACTGCTGGCAAGACTCTTTCAACGGGGTCAGCGTGATGGCGTGCGTCGCTTCGGGACGCGGGGGGTCGGGTTCGTCGGACCACGGTCGTTCTCCTGCTGAGCTGTTCATCCTCCTTCTTTCCTTTAGGCTACACCTGCTGTCAAGCTCTCTTTTCCGTTCAGGGGAAAAAAACGCGTCGGTTTGCTTCAGAAGCTTATTATAGACTGTAAGCAGCGGATGAGCGTCTAGCAGAACAAGGGAATACAAGAAGTATCTTCTTGAGAAGAATTTCTAGCTGGAAGACCACATTTAGAACATTGAAACAAGGTCTCAAAGGAGAAGGTTTCACTTCAATGTTCTAGGGGTGAGTAGCGAAGCTACTACACCCGCAAAGTAGCACTAGAATAAAACAGGAAGAAACATTCACACAGGCAGACTGGGCAGCAACCACAACCACAATTTCAACCAATCGGCATGTCACCCACAGTAGGCACGCAACTTCTGGATGTTTGAAGAACAGTTGCGCCGTTGGCAATCTGGGCCCCTGACCGATGCGCAGCATCAGGAAGTCGCACGCCTAGTCGAACAGATGAAGAAGTTGAGAGAGAACAATACGAGGGTGCTGACGCTGGCCGAGGAGCTGAGCAAGGGCACGATAGAGAAACAGATGGCAAAGTCTGATGAGCAGCTGGGGATGGAAATGCTCCTCCGGGTGATGGAGGGAAAGGATATATAAGCCAGAGGTAGCTCCCGGATAACGAATAGTAGGAATTAAAACAATTTGTAACAATGCTCTCAGCTCCGGCTCAACAATCGGAAACTGGCGTAGCGCTCTAGTAACAGTACAGAAGAAAAGGGTCAGTCTCATGCAAGGGCTGATTGCGGAGTGCGAGCAACGTATATTTAAGCAGAACGACAAACAGGCCCTGTAGAAGCAAACAATTGCCATGACGTACTCAATCAAGTATGATAGATACATGAGGTTGAGCGTGAGATGAAATGAGGGTAGATAGTAGTGAAAACAGTTTTAGCCATTTCGCATCCAGATCTTGCTATCGAATGGCACCCTGAAAAAAATGGCGATCTCACTCCAGAGCATGTTATCGCGGGGAGTCATACAAAAGTGTGGTGGCAATGTCGTGTTGAGCCAACTCATGAGTGGCAAGCTGTTATTCGTAAAAGAGTTCGTGGCAATGGGTGTCCAATGTGCAAAGGCAAGGTAGCAACGCCGACTAGTTCGCTCAGAGCCTTGCATCCTTCTCTTGCAGAAGAATGGCATTCCCTGAAAAATGGGATGCTGACTCCAGATCAGGTACGACCGGGAAGTGGCAAAAAGGTCTGGTGGCAGTGCCGCACTGATCCCTCGCATGAATGGCAAGCGACTATTGTAGATCGCGTAGGAGGAACTGGATGCTCAAAATGTAGAACGCCGGTAGGAACGTTTAAGCAGTCTTTACTAGAGTCTCATCCTCAACTAGCCAGTGAATGGCATCCAACAAAGAACAATGAACTCATGCCTCATGATGTGGGTCGAGGTAGTAATAAGAAAGTGTGGTGGCAATGCAGTGTAGATCCCTCTCACGAGTGGTTGGCACATATACCTAGCCACGATTAACAGCAGAGTGCGAGGTAATGGATGTCCGATGTGTCGCCACCTGATTGCAACTCCTGAAACCTCTTTAATGGCACTTTACCCAGAGCTTTCATCAGAATGGCATCCTGAGAGGAATAGCGACCTTACGCCTGATCAAGTAGTTCCAGGAAGTGGAAAAAAAGTGTGGTGGCGATGTCACAAAAATGAAACTCATGAATGGCAATCATCTGTCAGTGGTCGTGTACGAGGGCGTGGTTGTCCCGTTTGCGCAAATAAGGTTGTCAGTGCAACAAATTCGCTATGTCAGCTTTATCCTCACATCGCAGCAGAATGGCATCCGACCAAAAATGGGTCTCTTACACCCGATCAAGTAGTTCCCGGGAGCGGCAAGAAGGTCTGGTGGCAATGCCGCAAGGATTCTTCTCACGAATGGGAGACTGCTATTGCAAACAGAGCAAAAGGAACAGATTGCCCAATATGTGCGGGAAAAACTGTAACTGTTGCGAACTCGTTACACGCTTTGTATCCACATCTAGCAAAAGAATGGCACTTAATAAAAAATGATGGTCTCACCTCGCGTGATGTCTTGCCTGGAAGTCACCGACGTGTCTGGTGGCAGTGTCAGGTAGATCCTACCCATGAGTGGCAGGCTATGATTGCAAATAGATCTCTGGGTGGAGGAATATGTCCTCTCTGCGTTTCCCTTCTCACGCTACATCCTACACACGTCTGGCAAGCAAAAATTGTGGGTCGCGCCAAGAGGGGATACGGATGTCAGAAGTGCAGTGGACGAGTTCCTACACCAACAACCTCCTTACAAGCTCTCTACCCCCAGCTTGCTCGGGAATGGCACCCGACCAAAAACGGAACGCTTACACCCAATGATGTTGTTCCAGGAAGTGGAACAAAGGTGTGGTGGCGGTGCCAAATTGATACTTCTCACGAATGGGCAGCCGTGATAGCCAGCCGCGTACACGGAAACGGTTGTTTGATCTGTAGCGGACAGGTGGCAACGCCAACAACGTGTTTGTCTTATCTTCGTCCTGACCTCGCAGTTGAATGGCATCCGACGAAGAATAGGCCGCTGACGCCAGACGACGTGAAGCCTGGAAGTGGAAGAAAGGTCTGGTGGCAATGTCAGGTAGAGCCAGCGCATATATGGCACATGACGATAAACTATAGAGCGCAAGGACATAGGTGTCCCATGTGCCAATCGTTACAAGCCTTGTATCCCCGTTTAGCCGCCGAATGGCATCCAACGAAGAATGGTACACTCACCCCTGATACAGTAAAGGCCAGAGGCGAACAAAAGGCTTGGTGGCAGTGCCGGAAAAACCCATCGCATGAGTGGCAGGCATCAATTTCCAGCCGCGTCAGAGGCGGGAAATGCCACATCTGCGTTAGCAAGAAGGTGACTCTGGCAACTTCACTCCAAGCCCTATACCCCCACATAGCAGCAGAGTGGCATCCCGTAAAAAATGGGAAGCTTACCCCAGATCAGGTATTACCGCGAAGTAACAAGAAGGTGTGGTGGCGATGCCAAAGCGATCCTTCTCACGAGTGGGAAAGCATGATTACGAATCGGATAAAAGGGGAGGGCACAAGATGCCCTCTGTGTTCAGGTTTAATAGCAACCTCCATGACCTCGCTGCGGGCGTTGTACCCTCACCTTGCCGCCGAGTGGCATCCGACTAAAAACGGTATACTTACGCCTGATGATGTTATACCCGGCAGCGAGAAAAGGGTATGGTGGCGTTGTCAGGGAAAAATAACCCATGAATGGGAGGCACGAATCTATGATCGAACAAGAAGCAGTAATTGCCCAGGATGTAACAACCGATGGACGCTCTCTGTACTTCGGAGCTTTATCGGCTCCCTTCGAGAGCACCTTACCACGTTAACCGCAGCAGAGCTCTACCTCCTGTTTCAACAAAATGGCTTGCTGACGGGAAAAAGCAAAGCATTTGCCAAAGCTCTAGCAACAGGAAGATTTCCTCTTGCTGAAATTGAGAAATTTCTCGAAGGAGTCCCCTCGCTCGTTGATCAATTCCTTGACGATCCCACCCAAACACTTGAGTCCTTAGAGAAACAGGAGCAAGAACTCGATGTCATTGAAGAGGAAATGCTCCAATCAGAAATGCATGATGAATTGGTTAATGAAGAAGAAAGCGATGGATATGTGCTGCCAGTGGTAGAGACAAGAAAAGTCTTGGCAGCCTTTGATCACGCTCGTACATATTCTGCAGACGAAGATGCAGTTGAATTTCTCATCAGCTCTGCGCTTACGAAAATTTGGCGGCACACATTCCGTGATGAAGTAACAGCGATTGCCCAAGCGAGGAGCGCGAGTGGTAGCGAGTACATGGAACGGGTCAAGGAGCGGTTCCTGATGGAGTACGAGCAAGCAAAAGCACTCGATATTCCATCTGACTATGCTTTTCACATGGACAGTAAGCTTGTCCCCCCAAACCTCATGCAGCGGCTTGGTGCCGTTCGTGTTCGCGAACAGAAGCGAGTCGGGAACTGGTCTGGTACAGGCGCAGGCAAAACGCTTTCTGCGATTCTTGCCAGCAGAGTGATCAATGCTCAATTGACGGTCATTTGTTGTCCCAATAGCGTTGTGAAGGGATGGCAAGATGCGATTTTCGAGAGTTTCCCTCAGAGCCTCGTTAAAGCCAAGACCTTTACACCAAATTGGGATGAAGAGAAGGAAAATGAGTTGGGTTTTGGAAGAGTGGACATGGATCAAAACCCCCGCTATCTTGTGCTCAATTATGAGAGTTTTCAGCAGGAAGGAGCAGCCAGAAAGATACGGATGCTGACCAAACAGGAAACAGTTGATTTGATTATTATTGATGAGATTCACTATGCAAAGCAACGCCAGGTGGAAGATATGTCAAGGCGGAGAAAATTAGTGGCGGCCATGATTGCCTTCGCTACTCAACAGAATCATGATCTGCATGTACTTGGCATGTCAGCAACTCCCGTCATTAATAATCTACAAGAATTAGGTCAACAAGGATCTCCTCTGGCGCTGGAACACATCTTGACCAAGGCCAGGTTAACAGTGATTCGTCAACAGGTTTTGCCAAAAACGCTTATCTATACCCAGCTTATTCACGGTATTGATCAACTACTGTGGGATGCGCTTACAGAGGATAGGTGGAAGATCGGTTTCTACACAGGAGAAGAGAAATCAGGACTTAATGGATTTCTTCATGGCGATATCGATATTCTCATTGGCACGAGTGCGATCGGCACGGGAGTAGATGGACTACAGCACGTCTGTAATCGGCTGATCGTCAATGTCTTACCTTGGACAGCAGCGGAATTTGAACAGCTCAAAGGACGCATTTTTCGTCAGGGTCAACGGCGGCCTGTAACCCTGATTTTGCCACTCACCTATGCTATAGTGAATGGAGAACGCTGGTCCTGGTGTGAGTCGAAGATGCAACGCCTCCATTTCAAGAAATCTGTTGCTGATGCAGCAGTAGACGGCGTGGTACCAGAAGGACACCTGCGTACTCCTGCTCAGGCATATCAAGATCTTATGGCTTGGCTCAAGCGGCTAGATGAGGGGAGAACGAACACAGTCACGCGATCTCAGATCATTGTGCCTCTTCCAGAGGAAGACGAGATCGAAGTACAACGTCGGCATCAACAATATGGGGCATTTTCAGCAATAAATCGTATCTGGAACCAGAGCCAGAGCGAGAAAACGCATGAGCGCCTGCAGGTCAACCCAGAGGAATGGGCACACTATCATACGCTTTACCGAGAAAAGCGCAAGGATTGGGCAGTCGTCCCATACAAGGAAATGATCAACTGGTGTCAAGAACGCAGTGGCAAAGTGATTGGAGATTTCGGCTGTGGGGAAGCCTTGCTTGCTCAGGCGGTATCGGATCGTCACACGGTCTATAGTATAGATCATATCGCCATCAATGAGCATGTGATTGCTTGTGACATGTCACATGTTCCCCTTGATGATGAGACACTCGACGTTAGACCTGGAGGGGCTAGGCTTTGATGTCATACGTGTGGAAGACTTATGGAAGTTTACCCATATACGAGCTATAAAGACTGAGCAGAGAGTGCGCAAGCAGGTCGAACTGCACTTCTGATCTTCCTCTTCAGAAGCGGTTAAGAAAGGGTTGATATTACGGGTAGTCTCCCTATTTCGTGTTGATGACGGAAGGAAGAACCACCGTCATCAAAAGCTCTTTGATGGTCCAGATATGATCAGTGAGTCCAGCAGCCATAGCGGGCGCCCGTGGTTGCCAGCGTTGTTGTCCAGAGCCAGCAACTTGCTCCACCCGCAGCGTCTTGACTGGACGAGTCAAATTGTAGACCCAATCTTCCCAACTGCAAGCGGCTCGTAACAGCCTGAGTCGCTTGGAGTAGGATAAACTCTTACGTACCAAGCGTCCATTCATCTGACGTGAGGTCAGATGCGTGCGTTCAACATAGGCGGTCTGCTCACCAAGCAGAGCCTTCACCTCTTGCGGGTCCCCATAGACCACTTGTGTATGCACAGCAATGAGTTGCCTGCCACAGCGCTCTTTGAGTTGGGTCATCAACTCGAGTGCCACTTCTTCCTCCGTTTTAGCAATGGCCCGTCCAATGCGCAGCCGACTGTCTATCGCGATCGTCGTGCCCCGCCAGAAGCTGCCTCGGGCCTCCTCGACGCCTCGCCCCCTTTTTCGCCCTTGTGGCCGACGTAGGTCCACAGGGCGTCCAGTTGCGCACGACTGACGGGATAGTTCGCTAACAACACCGCCTCGATCTCTTCCACATGCCCGGCGGCTCGTTGCAGCCACTCACACACCGTCTCTTCTTTGACCCCTTTGATGCGATGAATCGAGGCCCCGCTATTGCGATCCGCCAGCATCGCCAGACAGTCCAGGATGGTTTGTGGCGAATGATGGCAGCCGTGAAAGACCGTTCCTTTGGTTTCGGCATACGTCCTTTGGCACGTTTTACACTGGTAGCGTTGTACTCCTTTGGCCGTCTGCCCAAATTTACGGATGGTGCCATGCCCGATTTGGGCATACTCTGGGCAGTCGGGGTTCCAACAAAATGATCCCGCTGGCGCCAGACCTGCCTGATCCATTCCCTTTCTCCTTTGTGTTGGTACTTGCCACATTATACATCAACACAAAGAAGGGAGACTACCCAAATTTCCTCAGTGATGATTTGAACCGATAGTACTCTGCATTGACTTGCTACACTGGGTCCGCTTATACTGACTGGCAAGCCAATGAAAAGGCTGACAACTTCTTTCCGTCCGGAGGAGACTGGAATGATAGGTGCAGATGCCTATATCGGCAGGCTCATTGGGGGCTATCGTTTAGTTGCTGATATCAGCAACAACCCTTGTAGTTATGTGTACCGGGGAGAGCAGCATTTTCATACAGGACGTACCGTCGCCATCAAGCTCTGGTATTCCATACACCTCTCCTCACAGCAACAGCCTCGCTTTCTCCAGGAAGGCCGCTTGCTCAAAATGCTGAAACACCCTCATCTGCTGCCCATCCTGGATAGCGGCATACACGAGGATGTGCCTTACTTGGTCACTGAGTACGCTCCCAGAGGCTCCTTGCGAGACCACATCAAGCGTCAATCTCTCCACTCAATCCCCATACAGGAATCATTGACTCTCCTTTCACAGGTAGGGCAGGCTCTCCAGTACGTCCATCAGCTCAATATCACCCATGGGAACCTCAAACCTGAAAATATTCTCTTCACTGCTCACGGAGATGCGCTGCTCACAGACGTGACGATCAGCGCCCTGCTGGATGCGGCAAGCAGCGCATTTACTCACAACCTCAGCTCGGCTCGTTACATGGCGCCTGAACAGTTTCAAGGCATGACGAGCAAGGCCAGCGATCAGTATGCACTGGGCTGTATTGCCTATGAACTTCTTACCGGCAGCGTCCCTTTCGCCGCTGCTGATTTTTCAGCGCTGGAACTGAAGCACGCAACGGAAAGTCCGCCAGCCCTGACGCAGCTCAATATGCTTCTCCCCCTACGCCTTGAGGAGGTAATCCTCAAAGCGCTGGCCAAACAGCAGGCCGCTCGCCATGCCAGTGTGAAAGACTTGATCACAGCACTGGGCACAGCCCGCCTATTACAGCCACGCCTACTTACTACAACTGTTTGGCCCCGTGCTACTCTCCCCGCTCTCTCTTCTTTCCAGTCTCCTGCTCAGCTAACAAGTACTGTTGACATGTCTCAGAAGATCGAGCATCAGCAGGCGCAGGAAGACAACCTACCCGGAGATCCTGAGCACTCTAGAAAGCCTCCTGATATCTGGCAGCAAATCGATATACCTGTCCCTGCAACACCAGAGCCATGTGAGGAGGAGGGAGAGCATCAAGAGGATGTGGGCCCTCTCGTTGCTTCTCCGGCAGAAGCGTGCGAAAATGGAGCGGAGAGCGCACCTCGCGGGCGGAACTGGCAACAGGTACTTATGCCGGCGTCACCAAGGCCGTATCCCCCACCAGCGGAGGCAGGATGGGCAGTGGCCGCCGAAGTGGCCATCAAGGTTCCAAGTATCTCTGGCTGGCTGTTACGGCTTTGTCGATAGTCATCGCCGCCATGATCGTAGCCATCTCTTCCTTTGCTTTACCCCTGGCCCTTTCACCAAGAACGGCTGCTCACCTGACTCCACAGGCGCGTTCAGGAGCGCCTTCAACAGGACCATCGCAGGTCCCATCACCCCTGCCATCGCCTACTCCATCTCCACAGCCTTCACCCAGGCCGACCGCGACGCCTAGTCCTACCCCATCGCCCAGACCCACGCCAACACCTACATCTGCGTCAACATCAGGGCTGGTTGCTACCCCCAGCCAGTTCTATGCAGAGAGTGACTGTCCATTCCATGGACATCGGTACACCTGTATTGCCACACTGTCTTTGCCCCAAGGGTATCAAGGCAATCTGGCATGGTCTGCATCCAGCACTGGCTTAGACCAGGTCTCCTTGAGCCCGTCAGCGGGCGTGCTGTCCCCAGGTCAGCAGCAGCAGGTAACCATCCAAGTACGCGCTACCTGCCCTATCAGCGGCTCCCTCACGTTTTCAGCAGGAGGAAGTACCATCACTGTACCGTGGAGCTGTTGATATCTCCCCTGAATGATAACTCTTCAGCAGGGGGTTCAGGGGGAGGTCGCGCCCAAGCGAATGGGACCCACGTTCTCTCCTTTTCTTCATCTGCCGCCGAAAGCAGCGCAAAGTGGGCACCTGAAGAGTGACAAAACTCCTCAGAGTAGATGGTCATACGAGGTAGACACATTGGTGAGCGGCTGCTCTGGCTGAGTAAGCGCCTGAACCAGAATGCCACTTGCTTACCGGCTAAAAATCCACTTCCGAGAGGGGCTGCGCTCAAGCTCTCCAATAGGGAATGGATAAGAGATCGTAGACGATGGCGCATGAGGCATGCTCCTTTCTCGCTGAAGAGTGATACGTCAGGGGAGATCATATGCTGGCAGTTCGCGCAGGAACCATTCATACTCCTGTATTGCCTGCTGACAGTCGGTGCAACCGCACGCTTGCGCCTGTTGCAGTGCATAGCGAACCTGGTCACCGACGTGTGCAAGCGATCCTGATGAGGGTCCGTGGAGCGCCATATGCAAGATGTAGAGGGCATCGTAGGTGGTGGTTCCGTAGGCTGCTTGACTGAGCTTATTGGCAACCACCCATTCGAGTGTATGTCGGTCCATAGGCCTCTTTCTCCTTTGCTTGACTTCTGCCCACTGTGCGAGTGGGCAGAAGTCAAGCAAAGAAGAGCGGCTGGCGGAGCAACCGGTCGCGCGTATTCAGTTGTGGTCTGGTCATAAATGATCAGGCCTCAAAATACGTCTAAACACTAAAAAAGTTAAGGACTCTTTACTCAATCGATCGATTTAACATCACTTCTTAACGTGTTCCCCACCGATCAGCAACCCCCTTTCCTTCTACACTGGGGCTGTTAAGGAGACATCAGATCACCTGCTTGCCATCGAAAAAGCAATGCATTACCGGAGCAATAAGAGAAGTCGTGGCTGATGAGCTTTCAGTTCTTGGTTGCTGTCAGCTCAGGCAAGCTTATTAGGGGTGTGAGCACGGTAGGAACCAAAAGTTGGAATAGGGGGGAGAAAGGCGCTGGTTTTCTCTAGTTTGAGAGGTAAAAGCAGGAATAACGACTTTTCCATACAGGTTTTTCTCTTGAAATTGCTTCTTTATCTGATGAGGGAGCGCTTGTTCTATCCGCTCTACAAGCGAGCTGAACGTCTTATTCCAACTTTTGGTTCCTACCGTGCTTATACCCCAACCCCACCTTGGGCCGCAATCCCAATTGCTCATAAAGGCGGGGAAAAAGCCCACCTGACAGGTGGGGCAATAGCCATAGCTGCGCACGAGGCGCACCGTTTGCTCCCCGGTCGTTCTCAGCTGGCGCACCTGCTTGGACAGTGCGCTGGCTGCTCTGCGGCGCGGCTTCCTACCTCCACGGCTGCGCTTGTCATCGCTGTCCCTTCCACCAACCCTGCTCGCATGCGCGCCATCCGTTGATCCACTTCCTCCTCGATTTCCTGCAACGTGGCCGTTGGATGGTCCTTCCGCCAGCTTCGCATCCCTAAGAGCACTTCTTGCGCCAGCTCCTTCCATCGCTGCTCATACTCTGCTTTCATCGGTCGCTTCCCTCCTTGGCTGAGCCTTTCCTCCCTTTTGCCCGATTCTACCATGCTCCTCCCCTCTTTGCAAAAATCTCACGCGCACCCTAAAAAACCAGGTCAATGACAACATAGGCAAAAAAGCCAATTGCCAGGCTGATGCAGTACAAGCTGAACAGCACATCGCTTTTGAATAAAGCGCTGATCGCTGCCCCACCAAGAATCTCTATGATGATGACGATGTCTGTGAACAGGCCAGCAACTGCTTTCAGTCGCAGCGACCAGGAGGAGATCCAACCGAGTACCAGACCAAAGCATATAGAGCCGAGTCCAGCTATAACCAATGCCTTCCTCCTTGCCAGTACGATGGCCAGAGAGAATACGCATCTTTGGTCATCTTTCTAAAACAACCGAATGGGGACCAGGAAGCCAGGGTTCTCACGTAGCCCCGTCTCTCTCTTCAATTAGTGATGAGAAGGGGGAGTTGGAGCAACGGAGCAAAATAGCCCGATACGCACCATGCTCACTGGGATAGTTGCATGGCAAAGGCGATTGGTTACGATGTTGCTTCTATGGGCTAAATTGCAACTCTCTTCAGTGAGACCTTCTTTGGAGGTTATCAATCAATGGAGGCTATCAACCGCCTGCTAGATCGCGCACGACGAGGCGAGTCTGAGGCTCTGAGCATCCTCTATCGCCAGTTCCTCCCCGGGATATTCGGCTACATCGCCGCTCGTGTGCCTGATCGCGCGACGGCAGAAGATTTGACCTCCGAAGTCTTCTTAAAGATGGTCGAGGGCATCGGTCGGTTGAGAGCCAGCGACGAGGCGAGCTTTGCCGCCTGGCTGCTCCAGATCGCGCGTATCACCGTGGCCGGGTATTATCGCCAGCGCGAGCATCTGCCGACGCTTGTCTCTCTCGAACCCGGCCTCTGGGAAGAAGATGCGTTCGAGAAACGCGAGGCACTCCTTGCAAGCCATCCCGGCCTGGATCCGGCACAAAGCGCAGAGATACACGACAACGGGTATTAGCGAAGCAAGATGGCTCTGAGCAGGCGTCTCATCTTCAAACGCGACACCGGGGAGGAACACCATGAACCCGCTACCTGAACGGCTCAATGAGCGGCTAGAACGAGAAGAGAGGCGCTCCAGACGAGGTGGAGCGCCACCAGATTGGCTCGCATCATCTACGCATGCTCCTGGTCGCGACCCGGAAGTAGATGAACTGGTGGCACTTGCTCGCCGTTTGCAAGCGACGCCCCACTTACAGGCGGATCCACTTTTTGCGCAACACTTGGAGAGGCGTCTCTTGCTGCGTCAAGCGACGGTACACCATCCTGCGCGAAAGAAGATGTTCATACGCCGCTGGGGCGCACATCCTGCCTTACGCTTTGCGTTTGTCCTCTGCCTGTGCCTGCTCCTGGTAGGCACCAGCATGCTGGAAGCAGCGGCACAGGTCTCAAATCCCGAGAACCCGCTCTATGCCTTGAAGCGTTGGGAACAGGGGATACAGATCTCACTCCCACGTTCACCTGAGACGCAAGCCGAATTGGATCTGCAAAGTGCCAGAGACCGACTCAACACCCTGGCCACCCTGGCCAGTCCAGCACACGCAGAAGCCTACCGCTACGCGCTGGCAGACTTCGAGCAGCAGTATTCAACTGCTGCCAGCGCCATTGAGGATCTTCCAGCGCAACCAGACCGTACTCGGCTGGGAAAAGAACTTGCGACCCTCGAGGCGGATGCACGCCAGACGTTGCGGGGATTCCTGCTTCAACTTGCTGTCCCTGAGCGCCTGAGCACGACAGACGCATTAGGTCGTCTGGGCGATACGATTCCCCACTTGCTCAGCGTTCAAATCATCCTGCCCGCCCAACCCAATGGACGCGCCAGTATCAACATTGCCGGTGACAACGTGCAGCAGGGCGCACAATTGCTTGTAAACAACCTGGTCATCGGGGGACAAGGCTCCTTCCAAATTGGCACCTATGTGTTTACGATACCCTGGAGTGGCGACGAGCATCCTCAGAGCATCGGCATTCTGAATCCCGACGGCACGGCTGCCCAGACGACGGCCATTACGCTGCAAGGTGCAAACGGGAATGGCAATGGCAACGGCGGGAATACGCAGGGAGCACATGGTAACGGCAATCACGGAAAGAAACCGACCGCGACTCCCACACCTCATCATCCCGGACCTGCAAGTTCCCAGGGCAGCGCGATCATTGTCCCTTCCCGGCCACTGGTCATAGCCTCTGCCTTGCCCCATCGTCGTTTTCCCCAGCAAGAGGCTTCTCTTGCTGTGAATGCAGCGCACACTCATGGCTCTGAGCCATGAGCGTGCTCAGTGCCCCACGCATGCAAGATTGGTGCGCTCTGCATTCCTCTAGGGTACTATGCCCAGGAAGATATCCGTGTTGCCAAACGTTGTCGGGCAACTCGTAATCACATCTGGGGCTGGCGCAGTTCCCGCTCGATAGGCATCCACAGCCGCACATGGCGAGGCATTGCGTGCGTCGGTCCACACGGCATAGACATGGCTGCTATTGCGGAAATATAGTCGCTAAGGAACTGAGCTGCCAGGCTCTTGGCGCTGGAACCACCGGGGTCAGAGCCCACAGTGCTGAGCTTCAACGGGCTGCTAAACCTCGCTCCCCCATCGGTCGATTGGGTAGAGTAGGAGACGACCCCTGCCACAGGAGCCGTGCCTGTTGGCACATCATCGAGCGCCTGAAAGACCCCATCCACGTCTCCCTGCGGGTTGACCGCTATCGATGCAAAGAAGGCAGTGCGGCCGGGCACGTTCCCCGCAACGACCGGTGCAGACCACGTTTCTCTACCTGTGGTAGACCTCGTCACCAGGACCACCGCGCTGGAGATGAGGGACTGAGACCTGGGTATTTATGAGGGATGCCACCGCTTCTCATCCATCAAGACCAGTGTGGTCATCTCCTCGCGTGCAGCACGACGTGCCATTTGAGCCGGAGGTAATATCGTGGTAGTCGGTGCTATAGTTGGCCGAGGTGGCATCGCTCTGATAGGCAAAGCGAGTCGAGAGTGTATTGGTCACGAGGGTCGTGTTATGGGCCTGGTCGGCCAGCGCGATGACCCCGGCCACGCTGGGGGCTCCAACGCTCGTCCCGCCGATTTGGAACCAGCCCTTCTGGCCCTGGTACCTCGTCGAGTCGTAGACTGCCACGCCCGTATTCGGATCAGCATCCCAGGCGACATCCGGTGTGCCCCGCTTGCCGCCGCAGTTATTCACGTTGGTTGTCGTGCCGCAGTAACCGACCTGGTAGCCGGGCTCCGCCTCATAGGCGCTGGCTCCTCCGCCTCCACTGCTCCAGACCTTCTCGCCTCCGTAGGTGCAGCCAGCGCTCACGCAGCCGCCACTCTTGGTCGTCCCGTTGATCGTCAGCGAGGTGCCGCCAATGGAGAGGACGTAGGGCGAAGCCGAAGGATAGTCGGCGGGCGTGCCGCTATCGCCCGCCGAGACGGTGATGGCGACGGGCTTGTTGAAGTGGCCATCATAGCTGGAGCCGGTCTCGCCGCTAAATTCCGAGCCTCCCCAACTGTTGGAGACCACCTGGGCGTGTGCCGTGGCATAACCCTCGGCTGCCAGCAGATTGGCGAAGCTGTTGCTACTTGCCTCGACCAGCAGAATATGCGCCTGCGGGGCCATGGCGTGTGCCCATTCGATATCCAGGCTGATCTCCAGGGCCCACCCACTGTTGGTGCGCGGATACGTTGTCCCACCCGTCTGGTTGACTTTCGCGAAGCAGGTGCATCCTCCGGCAATGGTGGGCAAGGCAAACTGTTGGGAGAATGTATCGAAATCGCCGGCAGCCGTCGGGTCGTTGTAGGCATCAACGAGAGCGATGGTGATACCAGCGCCAGTGTACGTGCCGTTGAGATTGTACGCGTTGTTCACTTGTAAGGGGCTGTAGCCGCTCTGATAGTTGCTGCTGGCTTGGATATGCGCCAGCTTATACGTGGGGTGCGCCACGCCTGCGGAACTGCCCCCCGTGGAAATAGCTCCAGCTTTTGTCGTCAGGATCAACATCATGGTGACGGCAAGGATGCTGAAGAGCATGAAGAGACGTTGTAAATACATAGTGAGTGTACCCTCCTGTGGCTGTTGCCACTGACGAGATGAACGCTTGAACGATCTACGGTTGATCGCCCCGCCTCAATCAGGAAAAAGGCTATGACGGACTGGCAACGGTCGCAGTAACCTGCTGCTGCCGATAAGCCGGATTCGAAGCAGCGTTGTCAGTACTGACTACACCGGGTTATACACAAACCGACAAAAATCTGCAAAATCTTCCATGACCATTGCCTGCGTTGAGATTGTGTGCGACGCGGCAAACCTTCTGAACGAGTGCCGACTACACACGCTTCGGCACTCGTTCAAGGCCCAATCAGTGGGAATGGGGGGTAGGGGTGCTACTCGGCTTCCCACCACCAGGAGGGGTAGGCGTGCTGGTCGGCTTTCCACCGCCTGGCGTGGGCGCGCTGGTCGGCTTCCCGTTTCCGTTCCCATTGTTTCCACTCTTCCCAGGTTGGAATCCGGGAATCTTGGTCAGCAGGCAGGATTCTAAGGCTGTCGTTCCACAATTTTGGAGCGCCTCCGCAAGGTGGCTTCGTGCATTGTCGCTGGTCAGCGTGCCAGCGGCGTTGGCTGTGTCATGAGTTGCTAAATACTGGGCGTAGGTCAAAAGATCGTTGATCTCGCCATAGCCAAAGACCTGACTGGAAGCCACCGTCGCTCCGCTGGGAGCTGTCCCCTTGAAGGTTCCCTGGTGGAGGGAGCAAATCGCCTGAATGTCATCCCCTGTACTGGCTGTACCGAGCGAAAAGCTGGCGGCCAGGTTTTGGGCTTCGGGCAGCCCGGGGCAATTGGCCGCGTGGCTGTTCGCACCTGGCGTGGGGGTCGCCTCTCCCCTGGTTCCACGGGTCGGAGACGGCTTGTCTGGGGTGCTGGTCGCACTCGTCAGACCGATGATAGCATGAACGACGTCCCGTCCTCCTGGGTTCGAAGCAGCCATCGCCGCTGTTCCTCCGACTACGGCAATGCTCACCAGCGCAACCGCCAGGAGTTTTCCTTTGAGCAAACTACTCAACACACTACTGAATCGCATACGTGGTCCTTTCTTTATCCATTTCATGAGAGTCACGGCCTCTATCAGACCGTTGCTTCGTTGCTTCTGCGAACGAGAATAACGGGGTGATAGCTGCTAGAGGGTCAACTCTCTAGAGGGAGAGTTGCACGTTGCTCGCGATTGGTTACGGGTCTGAGAAAACAGTACTCTCTGGCTATGTGGATCTGACCGGGTGGTCTCGCAAGGTGCATTGCCTCACCAAAAATCTTCCTCGGCGGTTTATTCAACTGGCGGGGTCAGAGAATCCTGGCTGGATTCTCTGCTGACGAAACTGGCGGGGGTGATGGGCCACGGATCACTTCCACTTGCCATTGCTCCTCGCGCGTTTCCAAGAGGTCGGCTCGTATTTTCCGCATGCCTCGCTGAAGCGTGCGGATTTGTAATGGTTGATAGCGTCCGGGGGAGCGGCGCTGCAGCTCCCGGAAGATGTCGCCACTGCTCCGTTCAGGGTTGGCAACCAACCAGGACAGGATCTGCTCCCACTCTCCCTCAAAGGGGTCCTTGTGGTACGCCGCCAGCCCAGGACCCGTTTTCTCCGCTCCTGCTCTTGGTGCAGGGTATGGAGCCCTGCTGCCGGATCGGGAGCGTTCCCCGAAGCCTGAAGCGCTCCCGCTGTACAATCGTCCACGGAAAAGACGCGGAGAAGTGCGGGTGGAGGGTTTGGAACAAAAGGAGAGCAACTGACAGCACAGCGGAACAGGCGGATGGGGTCGAGCGCGTGTGCCACCTCGAGCAGTTCTTGCTGCATCTCGGCAGGTAGGACGCCTGACTGCAGCAATCGTTGCAGCGGGGTCTTCGCTGGGTCGTAGACGCACCGCACTTTCTTCCCGTCGCGCTGTTTGGACAGCAATTTCATGGAGGGTTGAAAGCAGTTGACATACAGGCGCAGTGCTCGATAGAGTTCGGTCAGTT
>WNGH01008001.1_pt1 | contig 16723 bp, 15 predicted proteins | sample 5400631 | NCBI WGS metagenome assembly WNGH01 (sample SAMN13153373, study PRJNA577476) | soil metagenome | isolation source: 115 cm soil or saprolite under Garry oak tree replicate 1 | place: USA:California | collected 2016-06-15
TGGCGGCCGGGTCACGGTCGAGAGCCGGCCGGGGGCGGGGAGCCGTTTCACCCTGTGGCTCCCCCTGACGGGCCGTGGCTAGGATCTTGATCGCGGACGACGAGCCGGAGATCGTGCGCGGCCTCGAGGACAACCTGCGCTTCGAGGGGTACCAGACCGTCGCGGCGACCAACGGCGAGGACGCCCTCGCGCTCGCCCTGAGCGACGCGCCCGACCTGGTGCTACTCGACGTCATGATGCCGCGGATGAGCGGCTGGGACGTCTGCCGGGAGCTCCGCCGCCGCGGTGTCGACGTGCCCGTGATCATGCTGACGGCGCGCGGCGCCGAGGTGGACCGCGTCCTCGGGCTCGAGCTGGGCGCCGACGATTACGTCACAAAGCCCTTCTCGCTGCGCGAGCTGCTCGCCCGCGTGCGGGCGGTGCTGCGCCGTCCGGGACCGCGGCAGAAGTTCGAGGAGTTCGCGTTCGGCGACGCGCGGGTCCACCTCCGCGGCCGGCAAGTGTTCAAGGCGGGGCGTGAGGTCCGGGTGACGCGGAAGGAGTTCGACCTCCTGGTGTTCCTGGTCGAGCACCGGGGTGAAGTCGTCACCCGCGAGCGGCTGCTCGACGAGGTGTGGGGCTACGAGCGGTTTCCCACGACGCGCACGGTGGATACCCATATTCTGAAACTCAGACGAAAGCTCGAGGCCGATCCCGACCGACCCCGGTGGATCCTGACCGTCCATGGACAGGGTTACAAGTTCGTCGCCCTGTGACCTATTATGGTGAGCGAGGAGGCGGTTCCCGCATGCTGATCAGGCGCGCTCGACGGTTCACATCCAACGAGATCACCGACGCGAAGCTCTATCTCTCCCGCCGTGAATGGATGATCGGCGCGGTCTTGCTGACCCTCCTGCCCGGCGAGAGCGGGGCGGCGACTCCGCAGGGCCAGCCGCTCGGGGCGACCCGCAACGAGGCGCTGAGCCTGAGGGAACCGGCCACGAAGTTCGAGGCGGCGACCACGTACAACAACTTCTACGAGTTCGGCGTAAACAAGGATGACCCCGCGCGGCTCGCGCACACGCTCACGCCGCGGCCGTGGACGGTCCAGGTGGACGGGCTCGTCCACAAGCCGAAGACCTACGACATCGACGAACTGCTCAGGCTCTCCCCGCTCGAGGAGCGTGTCTACGCGCTCCGCTGCGTCGAGGGGTGGTCGATGGTCGTTCCGTGGATCGGCGTGCCACTCGCCTCGCTGCTCAGGCGGGTCGAGCCGACCGGGCAGGCGACGTACGTCGAATTCACGACGCTGCTCGACCCGAGACAGTTTCCCGGCCAGCGGGCGGGCTTTTTCGGGTCGACGCTCGACTGGCCGTACACGGAGGGGCTGCGCCTCGACGAGGCGCTCCACCCGCTGACGCTCCTGACCGTCGGCATGTACGGCCAGGTGCTGCCGAACCAGAACGGCGCCCCGATCCGCGTGGTCGTGCCGTGGAAGTACGGATTCAAGAGCGCGAAATCGATCGTGCGGATCCGGCTCATGCGTGAGCAGCCGCCAACCGCGTGGAACAAGGCCGCGCCGCAGGAGTACGGTTTCTACTCGAACGTTAACCCCGCGGTCGACCACCCGCGCTGGAGCCAGGCCACCGAGCGGCGGATCGGCGAGTTCCGGCGCCGCCCCACGCTCCCGTTCAACGGCTACGCCGACCAGGTCGCGCACCTCTACGCCGGCATGGATCTCAGGAAGCACTACTAGAGCGTCTGTGTCGCGCCGCGCCCGCATCGCGCTCAAGGCGGCGATCTGGGGGGTGTGTCTCGCTCCTCTCGCGACGCTCCTGTACTGGTTCGCACGGGACGACCTGACGGCGAACCCGATCAGCTTCGTCACGACCACGCTCGGCGACTGGACGCTCCGGATCCTCCTGGCCTCGCTCGCGATGACGCCCCTCCGGCTTGTCCTCGGCGCGGCGTGGCCCATCACGCTGCGACGGCTCCTGGGGCTCTTCGCCTTCTTCTACGTGTGCCTCCACGCGAGCGTGTGGATCGTGCTCGATTTCTTCTTCGACTGGCCCCGGATGTGGGAGGACATCGTGAAGCGGCCCTACATCACGATGGGCATGCTCGGGCTTCTCTCGCTGCTCCCGCTCGCTGCCACGTCGACGGCCGGGATGATCAAGCGGCTGGGCGCGCGGCGGTGGCGGCGCCTCCACCGGCTCGCGTACGTCGCCGGGGTGGCGGGCTGCGTCCACTTCCTGTGGCTGGCGAAGGTCGGGCGCACGGATCAGTACTGGTACGTGGCGACGCTCGTCCTCCTGCTCGGGATCCGCCTCGGCGACGCCGCCCTCCGCGCCGTGCGCCGTCGGCGCGAGCGGCGGGCGACGGCGGTCGCGACGGCGGGGATCCGGGTGCCTTGACGGGTCCGTGTGAACCGGAGAGACTCGGGCGCATGGTCACGGTATGAATACGGTCCACGGCAGTCGCGCGGCCCTCGTCGGCGCGGTCCTGCTCCTGGCGTCGGGATGCGCGGCGGCGGGCGGCTACTCGGTGACGTCCGTCGGACCCCCGAGGCCGCTCCGTGAGGTCCTCCCGAACGGGGTCGTGCTGATCGCGCAGGAGCACCGGGCGAGCGACGTCGTGGCCGTGCAGCTCTGGATGCGGATGGGCGGCCGCGACGAGGCCTCCGACGAGCTCGGGCTTGCACACTACATCGAGCACATGATCTTCAAGGGCACGCCGACGAATCCGCCCGGGTCCGTTGACCGCCTGATCGAGGGGTTCGGCGGGACGAGCAACGCCTTCACCTCGTACGACGCGACCCACTACGATTTCGTGGTCCCGGCCGAGCACCTGCGCGCGACGATCGAGCTGCTCGCAGACCTCGCGACGAACGCCAGCTTCCCGCCCGACGAGATCGAGAGCGAGAAGAAGGTGGTGTTCGAGGAGATGAACCTCGTCGAGGACGACCCGGACAGGTTCCTCGTGCGTCGCCTCTACGAGGTGGCATACTCGCCGCACCCGTACGGCCGGCCGATCCTCGGCACGCACGAGTTCATCGAGCGCCTGCGGCGCGACCAACTGCTCGCGTTCTACCGGAAGCACTTCGTGTCGAGGAGCATGGTGGTGGTCGTCGTCGGCGCCGTGACGCCCGCGGAGGCTCGGGCCGCCGTGACCCCCGTCTTCGGCCGGATTCCGCCGCGGGCGGCCGGCCGGTCCGAGCTGTCGCCGCCGCCGACGCTCGACCGGAACCGCCGCGTGGACGTCCCGCGCCCGGAGAAGCAGGCGTACCTCGGCCTCGCGTGGAAGACGGCGCCGACCGGCGACGAGGACATCTACCCGGTGGACCTGCTCACCTACATCCTGGGCGACTCGCCGAGCTCCCGCCTGAACCAGGAGGTCCGCGAGCAGCAGCGCCTGGTGTCTTCGATCGAAGCTGGCTACGGCGCCTGGCAGAAGGCGGGCCTCGTCACGGTCAATGCGCGGCTCGACGCGGAGAACTCGGAGAAGGCGGAGGCCGCGATCCTCGACGTGATCCGGAAGGTGCGTGAGACGGGAGTGACGGAGGCAGAGCGGGAGCGGGCGATCATCACCGCGGAGTCCTCGTACGCGTTCGACATCGAGACGGCCGAGGGGCTCGCGAAGGCGTACGGCCAGGCCGAAACCACCTGGACGCTCGCGGACGAGATCGCCTACCTCGGGCGGCTCCGCCAGATCAGCGCCGCGCAGATCCAGGCCGTCGCGCGCAAGTACCTCGGGGACGACAACTACGCGCGCGTGCGGTTCGTTCCGGCGGGAGCTCCCAGGTGACGCCCGGCGTGCGCCGCCCGGCGGTCCTCGGCCTCGGTGGTCTGCTCGCCGCCGGCGTCCTCACCGCGCCCTCCGCGGCCGTCGCCCAGCTCCGCCACGAGCAGCTCGACAACGGCCTGACGGTCATCGTCCGCGAGAATCCGGTGGCGCCGGTCGTCGCCGTCTCGCTGCTCGTGAAGATGGGGACGCGCTGGGAGCAGCCGGCGACGGCCGGCATCGCGAACTTCGTCCACGCGGTGATGGTGAAGGGGACCGCGAAGCGGAGTGGTGCCGAGCTCGCCGAGGCCGTCGCGGCGCTCGGCGGCAAGATCAGCGCGACGGGCGAGGTCGACTACTCGGAGATCCGCGCGTCGTCGCTCGCGCGCTTTTGGCGCGACCTGCTCGGCCTCGTGGCGGAGCTCGCCTTCGAGCCGACGCTCCGGTCGGACGATGTGGATCGGGAGCGGGACTGGCTGCTGAGCCGGATCCAGAAGCGACGCGACAATGCGCCGTCACGCGCCTTCGACGCCTTCTACGCCGCCCTCTACGGCTCGCACCCGTACGCGCTGCCCGCTCTGGGAACGCCAGAGTCGCTCGCGCGCATCGATCACGCTGCGATCGTCGCCGCCTACCGGGCGGGCTACCGGCCCGAACGGATGGTGCTGGCGGTCAGCGGCCAGGTCGCGGCGTCCGCCCAAATCCTGACGGGCTCCCTCGCGCCCGGCCTCGACCATCCCGACCACGCCGCCGTGAAGGTGCTCTCCACGATCCTCGGCGGTGGCATGGCTGGCCGGCTGTTCGCCGAGCTGCGCGACAAGCAGGGCCTCGCCTATACCGCGACCTCCTACTACGACCCGGTGCGGGAGCCCGGAGCGCTCGTGCTCTATCTCGGCACGGCGCCGGAGAACGCCCAGCAGGCCGAGGCAGCGCTCCTCGCCGAGGTCGATCGGGTTCGCCGCGACCCCGTCTCGGCCGAGGAGCTCACACGGGCGAAGGGCTACCTTCTCGGCCGCTACGCCATGGACCGACGCACGAACGAGCGCCTCGCGTGGTATCTCGCGTTCTACGAAATCGAGGGGCAGCCGCGCGATTTCCCGGAGCGTTACAGGCGGGCCGTGGAGACGGTGTCGACGGCGGATATCCTGCGCGTGGCCCAGCGCTATCTCGGCGCGCTCACGACCGTCGTCGTTCGCGCGCGCTGAGCGTCTTCAACGTCAGGGGCTAGGAGTTGCGGTCCCGACGCGCCTCCTCGGCGGCTTTGATCTCGTCGGCGAACATCTCGACGTGGAGCGGGCAGGGCGGTTTGTTCTCCTCGACGTACTGACAATCGAGCTGATTGCACTGCACGAAGTATCCGTTGGGTCGGCCGAATCCGCCCGACCGGCGCAGCCTGATCTCGACCGTTTCCTGGACCACAGGGCACCGGAACTCTCGCGCTCGACTTCGACTCACGCTGTCGCCTCTCGATATCTTCAGAGCTCGAACGGTTCCCCTCACCATACGCTACTCGGCGTGGCCACACAAGAAGCGAGAGTCCGGCGCCGCCACGCGCGTCCAAATTCGAAGAACGACGCCCGGCATTCCGGGATATAGTGTGGCGGGTTTTTCGAACTCCATTCGCGGTGCCACGGGAGGGTTCGTTTGCCTCGGGTCGCGGTCGTCAACTCTCGCGGCAGGACAACCCTCCTGACGCTCGCCATTCTCGTGTTGCTCCTCGGAGGGTGCGGGACCCTCTCCCGCGCCACTCGCATCGATGAGCCCGCGATCCCCGCCGACGGGAGCCGGCTCCCACCGGATGGGCAGGAGAGCGTCGGCGCCGACGGCGCCGAGCGGACGACGCCGGTCGTGGCGCAGCAAGCGCAGCGGCCCTCCCGGGAGACGCCCCCGAACAGCGAGGAGCTCGATGAGGAGTACGATCCCTGGGAGCCGTTCAACGAGCGGATGTTCGAGCTCAACCGGCGACTCGACCGCTACTTCCTGAAGCCGGCCGCGAAGGTCTATAACAAGATCATGCCGGAGCCCTTTCAGGTGTTGATCTCGAACGGCTTCGACAACATCCGGTTCGTCAAGCGTGCGGCCAACAGCCTGCTCCAGGGCAAGTGGAGTGGCGCCGGGCGCGAAGTCGCGCGGTTCCTCATCAACAGCACCCTCGGCATCGGCGGGCTGTTCGACGCCGCGAAGTACTGGGAGATCGAGAAGAGCCGCGAGGACTTCGGGCAGACGCTGGCCGTCTGGGGCTCGGGGCCGGGCCCGTACCTGGTCTTGCCGTTTCTTGAGCCGCTGACGGTGCGCGATGGAATCGGCAAAGCCGTCGACGGGGCCATGGATCCGTTGTCGTACGTTCTGCCGTTCCTCTGGGCGGGGGTCGGCATGTCGGCCGGGGATACGCTGAACGACCGCTCGCTGAACCTCGACCTGTTCCAGGGGTTCGAGGAGAGCGTGATCGACCTGTACAGCGCCGTGCGAAACGGCTACCTCCGACGTCGGGAGCAGTTGATCAAGGAGTAGCGTGAACACCGGTTCGACCTGGGGAGCGCGCCGGCGCCTCCTCGGTTTCGGCGTCATTCTCCTCAGCGCCATCCTCGGCCGGCTGGTGTCGCCCTCCGGGGCCGTGGCGCCTGCAGCCGTTGACGTCGAGGCGGGCCGCGCGCTCTACGCCACGCACTGCGCGCTCTGTCACGGCCCGTCGGGGCGTGGCGACGGCCCCTCGGCTGTCGGCTTCGCCACCAAGCCCTCGGACCTCGCCGACGGCCGCTTGATCAACCAGATGCCGGACGGCTTCCTCGTCAACGTCATCACCCACGGCGGATCGGTCGAGGGGCTCTCGCCGGGCATGCCTGCCTTGGGTGGCTACCTGAGCGACGCGCAGGTCCGCCAGGTGATCCTCTACGTGCGCTCACTCGCCTCGCCGCCGTTCCAGGCCGCCGCGGAACTCCGGATCGTGACCGTGCCCGGGGCGCCGAAACAGCCGATCTTCACGCCGACGCGCGGCGCTCCGAGTATGCGGGCATCCCGTCGGTGGAGCGCTGCCTGGGCTGCCACAAGATCATCGGCGCGCAGGACAACCGCGAGATCGGCAAGATCCAAGAGTACGGGCGTCGCGGGCAGCCGATCCCGTGGGTCCGGGTCTTCAAACTCCCTGAGTTCGCTTACTTCACACACAAGGCCCACGTCAGGTTCGGACTCGCGTGTCAGACCTGCCACGGTCCGGTCGAGCGTATGCGGGTGATCGGCGCCGAAACCGGGCCGTCGCTCGTCAACGACCTCATGAACCTCATCGGCCTCAAGCCGGCGCCGCGGCCCCTGACGATGGGCTGGTGCGTGGACTGCCACCGCCGGGAGAACGCCGTGCGCGGGGCGCGCGCGCCGCTCGACTGCGTCACCTGCCACCACTGAGACAGCGCGGCGACGCCGCGCGTCCGGGACCGGTCCGCGGGTGGGGTCGCTGCGCTCCTGACGCACGACCCGTTGGGCCCTTTGTGGTGGTAAGAAAGTGGGCGAATCGCCCTTCCAGATCAGCTATTTTAGGTCCTAGTGGATAACGTCCTCGTGGTAGACGACGAGCGGAACATCCGGGCCCTGGTGGCCAGGGTCCTGGGCCAGGATCAGGTCGAGGTCCAAGGAGCCGCTACGGGGAAGGAAGGGCTCCAGATGGCCGACGAGGTGAGCCCGGACCTCGTCCTCCTCGACCTCCGCCTCCCGGACATGGACGGCATGGACGTCCTCCGGGCGCTGCGGACCCGCTACCCCGAGGTCGCTGTGATCATCATCACGGGCTTCGGCCAGATCCAGAGCGCAGTGGAGGCCATCAAGGTCGGCGCGACCGATTACCTCGAGAAGCCCTTCGAGCACGTCGAAAAGCTCAAGCTTGCCGTCGGACGCGCCCTCGACGAGGTCCGGGCGAAACGCGAGATCCGGCGGTTGCACGGGCTCCAGGAGAAGCAGTACGGAGTCGACCAGATCATCGGCGACTCCGAACCCACCCGTAGTCTCCGCGACCTGATCCGCAAGGTCGCGCGGAGCGAGGCGCAGACGATCCTGATTCTGGGCGACAGCGGGACCGGTAAGGAGCTCGTGGCGCGCGGCCTGCACTACGAGAGCACGCGGCGGGACTTTCCCTTCATGGAAGTCAACTGCGCGGCGATCACGGAGACGCTCTTCGAGAGTGAGCTGTTCGGTCACGAGAAGGGCGCCTTCACCGACGCAAAATCCGCCAAGAAGGGACTCATGGAGCTCGCCGACCGGGGGACGCTCTTCCTGGACGAAGTGAGCGAGATGTCGCTCAACAGCCAGGCGAAGTTCCTGCGGGTCCTCCAGGAGCGCGTGTTCCGGCGCGTCGGCGGCACGCGTGACATCAAGGTGGACTTGCGCGTCATCACGGCCTCGAATCGGCCACTCGAGCTCCGAGTCAAGGAAGGGCTGTTCCGCGAGGACCTCTTCTACCGTCTGAACGTCATTCCGATCCACATCCCGCCGCTCCGCGAGCGTCGGGATGACGTCATGCCGCTTGCCCGGCACTTCCTCACGGAATCGAACGTGCGCTCGCACAAGGCGATCAAGGGATTCACGCCGGAGACCGAGCGTCTCATCCTCAGCTATCCCTGGCCGGGCAACGTGCGAGAGCTCCGCAACCTGATCGAGCGCCTCGTCATCCTCGGCAACTCCGACCACATCGAGCCGCAACACCTTCCAATCCAGTTCGCGTCCCAGGCCGTCGAGGTGCCACGCCAGATGGGGTCGCAAGAGTTCCGGACCCTTGCAGAAGTGGAGCGCGCCTACATCAACCAGGTCATGCAAAGGGTGGAGGCGAACAAGAGCAAGGCCGCGAAAATCCTCGGGATCTCCCGCCAGACCCTGCGCAAGAAGCTTATGGAGGAGTGACACCGGTCGGGCTAGTTTCTCTCCACTGGTCGATTACGTACCACGTGAGACGTTTGAGCGGTGAATTCCGTAAGTTGCCTGGAATTCAGGACTTCCGGAAACCGACGGTTGGACAAATCGCAGAGTTGGCTAAGAATGAGCCAAACGACGCCAGGTTGTCCACAGGCGACTATCGATGAAATTCCCCGTTGTTTCGCCTAGTTGTGAGGCAGGGCACCCTTTGGTCTACCGTTTGCTTTCCACAGACCCTACGGAGACCGGGATGAGACCGACCTTTAAGAGGCTCGAAGTTAAGGATCTCGGCAACTTGGAAAAGCTGGTTGCCGAGAACATCGAGGGCATCGAGCCCGGTCTCCGTGTTATTGACTCGCGTCTCGTCCTCGGGCAGGCGGCGATCGACCTGGTCGCCCTTGACGCGAGAGAGTCGCTGGTGCTCGTGGCTCTGGACTTTCTGGCGGACGAAGGGCTCCTCCTCCGAGCCATGGACGCGTACTCCTGGTGCCTCGAGTATCCCGATGCGCTCCGGCGACTCTATCCGATGGCGAACGTCTTGCCGACACGCCCGCCCCGGATCCTGTTCATCGTCGAACGACTCACCGATGCCTTCGTGCGACGGATCAAGCATCTCAGCTTCCTCGAGATCGACTGCCTGGAGTTCCGGCACTTGGAGGTGAACGGCGCGTCGGCCGTCTACTTCGATCTGGTCGAGCGGCTGCGTCGTGGCGCGCCCGTCGAGCCCGCCGCTGACGCGCGGATGATCACCGCCCCCCCCATGCGAACCCCAAAGCGGACCGAGCCCGAGCCGCCCGTGGTCGAACCGGCGTCCCGCGTGGTCGCCGAGCCGAAGGTGGCGCAGCCTCCCCGACCGCCCGCCGTCCGCGAGACCGCGTCCGCGATCCCTGAGCGCATGGTCTCGCTCGAGATGCGCCTGGCCGACCTTCTCGCCGAGGCGTCCGCCCCCCAGACGGCGTCGCCCGCTGAAATGGCGTCCGCCGGGAGGATGTCGTTCGCCGTGGAAATGCCGTCCCTGGGCACGCTGCCGTCCCTCGAGACACCGTCCGCCGCGGAGACGTCGTCGGCTTGGGAAAGGCCGTCTGCTGAGGAGATGCCGTCGGTCATCGAGATGCCGGCCGAAGACTACGCGACCGAAGAGGCGCCGGCGGGGGCCAGCGCGGCCGTCGATGCGGATGGGGTCGCCGAAGAGTCGGCGCTCCCGTTCGAGTCCGCCGACGAGACCGCTCAGCAAGAGGAGCTCGACGTACCGTCCGTGGCGGCTCGCGTGGCCGGGAATCCCGATTGGCAGGCGCTGTTGAGCCAGCTCGGCGTCGAGATTCCGGGTCCGGCCAAGGGAACGAGGGCCGAGTCGACCGAGCGAGCCGACGAGACTGGGACCGCGGAGCCGTCGGCGCCAGTGGCCGTCGAGGAGATGCCGGCCGTCGAGGCGGTCGTGGCGGCTGTCGAAAAGGCCGCGCCGGCCGTCGAGGACGCCGTGCCAGCCGTCGAAGAGGCCGTGCCCACCGCGGTCGAACCGATGGCGCCCACGCTGCCGGCATGGGCGAAGCCCTCAGCCAACAGAGTCGCGCAGCCGATCGGAGGGCGGACGTACTTCTTCTCGCAGGCGGCGAAAGGCACGACGGCCGCCGACGCGCAAGCGGCGGCGCCGGCACCGGCGTCGGCCTACCTGAGGCCTGCGGCTCCCGCACAGCCGGCGGTGTGGCCACCCGCTCCGCCCGCGACACAGACCGCGGTCCCGGCGTCGGAGCCCGGGGCGGCGACCACGCCGAAGCCCACGGAGCTCGTCGCGGATCGTCCGGAGCTCGAGGCGCTGCATTTCCCGAAAGATGGTCTCTCGCGTCAGTGGCTCGAGTTCCTCAACCAGCTGGGCGGGGCGAAGTGATGGCGCGGGTCGACGACCCGGGCCCAGGAGGGGATCGGTGACAACCAAGGCTGCGGTGCAGATTGACGGGGCCGGCGAGATCCGGGCAGAGGCGTTGCGCGTCCTGCTCGTGGACGACAACGCGTCGGTCCTCCGCTTCCTGGTGTCTGCGGTCGCCTCGAACAACTGCGAGGTGACGACGGCGTCGACGGCCGAGCAGGCGATGGAGCTGTTGGGGGACACGCCGTTCGACCTCGTGGTGTCGGACATCAAGATGCCCGGGCTCTCCGGGCTCGACCTGCTGCGCGCGATCAAGAGCAAGCAGCCGGCGACGCCGGTCGTGCTGATCACTGGGGTCCCGTCGGTGAACTCCGCCGTCTTCGGTCTCCGCCACGGCGCGTACGACTACTTGCCGAAGCCGTTCTCCGTCACAGAAGTCCGCGATCTGCTCCGGCGCCTCCGCAGGGACCGCGCCGAGGGCAACGGCAATGTCACCTATCCCGCGGGACTCAACGATGAGCTCCAGCGCCGTCAGGGCGGCGTGGCGGTGCTCTCGTCGATCGGCGAGCTCGCCCTCCAGGGGCTCGAGCAGGGCGTGTTCGTCGAGAAGGTGCTCGAGAAGACGCTCCAGAGCCTGCGCTGCGACGGCGCGGTCATGCTGCTCGGCGACCAGGAGGGGAAGTTCAACGCGAGCCGCCTGGGTCAGTCCTCGATGGTGGGTGAGCTGCTGACGCTTCTCCAGGCTCACTTCGGCGACGTCGTCAAGACCGGCGGCCGCGAGACGTACACCCTGACGGCCAAGGGGCATAGCTTCGAGGCGCTCGCCGCGCTCATCCCGGGCGTGGGCAACGCCGTGGGGATGCTGTGCATGGGCCGCGACGTGCGGGTCGGCGCGTTCCTGCCCGACGAAAAGGGACTGCTCCTCGGGTACGCGCAGACCACGGCGGTCGCGCTCCAGAAGCTCGTGCTCCGCGAGAACCTCGAGAAGAACCTCGTCGACACGATCTCCTCGTTCGTGGTCGCGCTCGAGTCGAAGGACCCCTACCTCAAGGGCCACTCTGCGCGCGTGTCGCTCTACTCGGGGGAGATCGCGAAGGTGATGGCCATGCCCACGACGGACGTGGTGCTGTACAGCCGGGCGGGCCTGCTGCACGACCTGGGCAAGCTCGTCATGCTGGACAACATCCTCCGCAAGCCGCGGCAGCTCACGGAGGAGGAGTTCGAGCTGGTCCGCAGCCATCCGGTGGTCGGCGACAAGATCCTCAAACCGCTCCGGTTCCTCTCGTGCGAAGCGAAGGCGGTCCGGCACCATCACGAGCGCTACGATGGCAAGGGGTATCCCGACGGGCTCACGGGCGAGGACATCCCGCTCATCGCGCGCGTCGTGACCGTGGCGGACGCCTTCGACGCGATGACCTCCGATCGCCCGTACCGCGGCAAGCGACCCCTCGAAGCGGCGCTCGACGAGATTTTCCGCGGGGCGCGGACGCAGTTCGATCCGGTCGTCGCGGAGGCGTTCGTCAAGATTCCGGTCGTTCGACTCGAGCAGATCAGCCGTCAGTTCGACCTGCGGCCAGCGGAGGCGCCCGCGGCAGGCCGACCGGGCGCGGACGTCGAATGAACTCGAAGCCGAAGATCCTCGTGGTCGACGACGCCGGACCCGTCGTGATCCTCTGCGTCAACGTTCTGCAGGCCCTCGGATACTCGATCCGGGCCGCAAACCGGGGCGAGACGGCGATCGAGCTTGTCCGCCGGGAGGCGTTCGACCTGCTCGTCGTGGACTATAAGATGCCGGGGATGAACGCGTTCGAGGTGCTGGAGCAGGCGCGGCAGATCCGCCCCGACATGGCGTGCATGCTCATGACGGCGCACGGGACGCCAGACATCATCAACGAGGCGACCCGGCTCGGCTTCAACTACATCCTGCTCAAGCCGTTCACGCCGTCGGAGCTGCGCGGGGCGGTGGACAAGGTCCTCGCGGGGAAGTCCTAGGCGAAGGGATGCAGGCCGGTGCACCGGCGGGCGAGACGCTGGGAGCGGCGTGGGGTGCGATGAACTCGCTGTTTGGTGGCCTCCAGTGGAGCCTCGACCGGATGCTCTCGGTCGCGTACGGCGTCGTGTACGACTACATCTTCGAGCGCTTCGCCCCGTACCAGCAACTCCAGGCGGAGATCCGGACGCTGGTCGAAGCGTCCGTGCCCGCCGCCGTCGACCGACGCGACGTGCGCGTGCTCGACATCGCGTGCGGCCCCGGCAACTTCACGTGCCTGCTGGCCGAGTCCGGGTTCACGGTCACCGGGCTCGACACGTACGGCGCGCTGGTCGAGGTGGCCAAGGAGAAGCGGCGGGCGAGGCACCTCTCGAACGTCGCCTTCCGTCACGCCGACCTTGCCAGGGGAAACACATTCAGGGAGGGCGCATTCGACCAGGTCGTGAACATCCATTCCCTCTATGTGCACCCGGCGCCGGACGCGCTGCTCCGCGAGGCGTTTCGGGTGCTCAAGCCGGGAGGGCACGCCGTGTTCGTGAATCACACGCGGCAGGTCGGGCAGTGGTCGACACTCGGGGAGATCTGGAAGCGGGAAGGGCTCGCCGTGGCCCTCCGAGGTCTGCTCTGGGTGCTCCCGAACTCGATCTTCGAGGCGGCGCGGATGCCGATCGGGCCGCACTACTGGAACGAGGAGGCGTTTGCGGCTCACCTGCGCACCGCGGGCTTCACGGTCCTCGGGATGCGCCGGACATTCCTGAACGGCGCCAGCCTTCTGGTCTGGGCGCGGAAGGGGACGGAGGACTGAGCGATGAGTCGCAAAGAGCCCACGTCGCATCGCCCTCCGCCGCTCGCCGACCGCGTGCTCGCGCTCGCTGGCGGAGCCGGCGACCGTATGCCCGTGCGCGCCGCGGTGGAGCACATGATCGCGGTGACGTACGGCATGACCTACGACGCTGTCATCACCCGCTTTGGACCGTACGAGTCGATGATCGAGGAGATCATCGCGCTCGTGACCCGCTCTATCCCGGTGACGGCCAACCCCCGGTCCGTCAAGATCCTGGACATCGCCTGCGGGATCGGGAACGTGGGGCTCCGCCTGGCGCGGCGGGGCTACACGGTCGTGGCCGTCGACGCAGTCCGCCACCTCATCGCGATCGCCCGTGAGAAGCACCACTCGAGCGGGAGCGCGCCGAACCTGAGCTTCCACCACCTGGATATCGCGCGCGACGAGCTACCCGGTGCGGGCACCTTCGACGTCCTCGTGAGCATGCACACGCTCTACTGGCACCCGGATCCGGCGGCGCTCCTGGCGGCGTCCCGTCGGGCGCTCAAGCCGGGCGGGCACGCGATCTTCCTCACGTACAACCGCCCGGCGCGGGTGGTCCAGACGTTTCGGGAGGCGCATCGCGCGGGGGGGCTCGGCGCCGCCGTGGGCGCCCTCCGCTGGCTCGTGCCGACCGCGGTCTTCGAGCGATTCCGCGACTGCGACCACCGGTACATGAGCGAGCCCGAGTTCCACGAGGCTCTCGACCAAGCCGGCTTCGACGTCCTCGAGGCGCACCCGACGTTCCTGGTGGGGCTCAGCCATCTGGCCTGGGTCCGGGCGCGCGAATGATGCGGGTCGTGTGGGGTCGTCCAGACGAGCGAGCGTGGAGCCATGCGACGGCGCGCTTCGAGATTGACCGCGCTTGACGGCGGGCATCCGGCGGATCAAGCGCGCCCAGGTGCCGTGGTGACCGCGGAGTCCACGTCGCTCGCCGGCGAGAGCCGGCGCGAGCCGGACCGGCGAGGCGTCGTCTCGCGCGGCCCGCAGGTCTACCTGCGCACCCTCAGGCCCGAGGACCTCGAGTACCTGTCCGAGTGGGCCGAGGACGCGTTCGTCGCGCGCATGGTGGGCAGCGAGTTTCTGAACGCCTACAAGCACGTCTATGACAAGGACCCCTCGTTCTTCGACGCCGTCCTGATGGATACGACGCAGGTGGTGCTCGTGGTCGAGGCGAACCGGGGGTGGACGAAGCCGCTCGGACTCGCGCGCCTCTTCAACATCCACCTCCTGGAGGGGTACGCCTTCCTCGAGGTCGTGCTGACGGAGCAGAAGGCCCTGCGCCGCGGATTTGGCGTGGAGGCGGGCAAGCTCATCTCGTACTATGGAGTGGACGTGCTGGGGCTGCGGCGCATCGAGGCCAAGGTCTACGAGTACAACGTGCTGAGCGCGAACTCGCTCCGCCGTAACGGCTTCCACCAGGAGGGTCTGCTCCGCAAGGCCGGTTACCAGGACGGCCGGTACTGGGACGTCCTCGTGTTCGGCATTCTGAAGGACGAGATCGACGAGCAGCGGAAGAAGGACAAGCCCTACCTGCCGCTCGCCGACACCGAGGGGAACGCGCTTGACGCTTCATAGCCTCCTCCCGCTCATCGCGCTCCTCCTGAACGTCCTGCTCGCCGTGATCACGCTCGTGCGAAACCCGGGGAGCCGGCTGAACCGCGTCTTCGCCTATTTCGTCACGGGCATGGCCGTGTGGAACGTGGGAACGTTCATGCTGCGCCGCGCACCGGACGAGATCGCCGCGACGTTCTGGGAGATCGTGATCCACGCGGGCGTCGTGCTCCTGCCCGCGTTCTATTACCACTTCGTCCTGATCTTCCTCGAGAGCACGACCCAGCATCGGCCGTCGCTCGTCGTCGTCTACCTGCTGGCGGCCTTCTTCAGCGTCGTCAACCTGAGCGGCTCCCCGCTGTTCACGCAGGGCGTGAAGTGGACGTACTGGGGCTGGACGCCGGCGATCGGACCGCTCTACTACCTCTTCTTCCCCTACTTCTTCGGCTTCCTGATCTACGGCCTCTCGCACCTCGTGAAGGCGTACAGGGGCGTCGACTCGAGCTTCCGTCGTAACCGCGCGACGTTGATCCTCCTCGGGACACTCGTGAGCGTCGCGGGCGGGTTCATCGACATCGCGCGATTCCTCCTCGCTCGCGTCGTGCCGGCGGCAGAACTCGTCTACCCGATGGGGATCCCGGCAAACATGGTGTTCGCGCTGATGCTCGGCACGTCGATCGTGCGCTACCGCCTGTTTGACGTGAACGTGGCGGTGAAGAAGGGCGCGATCTACCTGGTGCTCTGGGGTGTCCTCACGTCGGTCCTCGTCCTGGCCGAGCAGTACGCCGACTGGGAGCAGATGAACCCGCTGTGGGTGATCCTCCCGCTCGGCTTCATCATGACGTTGCTCGTGAGCCCGCTGGGCCAGCGCCTGGAGGGCTCGATCGAACGCCTCATGTTCAGCCGGCGTCGCGGGTGCTACGAGACTCTGCTCGATCTCAGCAAACGCATGAGCACGATCCTCGACTTCGGCCGACTCATGGAGACCCTCGTGCACGGCCTGGTGCGGGGCGTCCCGCTGACCCACTGCGCGCTCATGATCTACGACGCGGCGCGGAGCGCGTTCGTCATCTATCGTGAGGAGACGAACATCGGCGAGGGGGCGACCGTCACCATGATTCCCGTCGACAGCCCCATCGTCCAGTGGCTCAACCAGACCGGTCGGGTGCTGGTCAAGGAGGAGGTCAAGCTCAACCCCGAGATCGCCGAGTACTTCGAGACCGCGGAGGGTGAACTGGAGGAGATCCGCGCGGCCCTCATCGTGCCGCTCAAGATCGAGAACAAGCTCACCGGCATCCTCCTCGTCGGCGAGAAGCTCTCGGGCGAGATCTTCGACGGCCAGGAGCTCGAGGTGCTCGCCGTGCTCGCGAACCAGGTGGCGATCTCGCTCGAGAACGCGCGGCTCTACGAGGAGCTGTCGGCCTCGAACGCCCAGCTCATGCAGGCGAGCCGGCTGAAGTCGCAGTTCCTCGCGAGCATGTCGCACGAGCTCCGGACGCCGCTGAACTCGATCATCGGCTTCTCGAAGGTGCTGCTGAACCGCCTCGACGGCGACCTGAGCGAGCGCCAGGAGACCTACATCCGCTCGGTGCACAACAGCGGGACCCACCTGCTCCAGCTCATCAACGGGATCCTCGATTTCTCGCGCATCGAGGCGGGGAAGCTGGAGATGATGTCCGAGGAGCTCGATCTCCACGAGCTGATCGACGAGTGCATCGAGTCGTCGATGCCGCTCGCGCGCGGCAAGCAGCTCAAGCTCGAGAAGAATATACCGCTCGAGCTGCCGCGGCTCGTCGCGGACCGCACCAAGGTGAAGCAGATCCTCCTCAATTTGCTG
>WNGH01002746.1_pt1 | contig 16714 bp, 19 predicted proteins | sample 5400631 | NCBI WGS metagenome assembly WNGH01 (sample SAMN13153373, study PRJNA577476) | soil metagenome | isolation source: 115 cm soil or saprolite under Garry oak tree replicate 1 | place: USA:California | collected 2016-06-15
CATTGTAAGCGTGGGTGCATTTGAACATTTTTGTTCCGTAGAGGAGTACTTAGCCGGGAAGCAAGAGCAAATTTATGAGCATTTCTTTCGTTTGTGTCATCAACTGTTGCCAGAGAGTGGAAGGTTGTACTTACAAACCATGATGTGGGGCAAAAATGCTCCTGATTATCACAGTATCTCGTTACAGGCAGAAAAGGGGTCGAATGAATACATTGTTGCTGTATTAGGAAAATTTTTTCCAGGTTCCTGGCTCCCCTACGGGGAAGAGCAAATTCTGAGAACTGCACAACCATACTTTGAACTCATTTCTGACAATAATGGTCGGTTGGATTACATTGAAACGATGGAACAATGGGGCAGAGCTTGGAATTTTACCTTCGCAAATTTCAGCTACCCGAATTTTAGTTTTCCCAAGCTATTTGCGGTTTCCAAACTTATACCACGCTTTCTTGCAGACAAAGATTTTCGTTGTAAAATGGAATTACTTCGGAATGGTTACGACAAAGAATGCTTCAGAAGAGAAATATTAGATCATCAAAGAATGGTCTTTGAGAAAAAGTAGTCATCCTAAAACCTGTTAAACAATGCATAATCCATAACAAGCCAAAGTACGTAAAGCGGCTTGTGAATGGAGAGTGTCTAACGGGATTTTGTGGTGACATTTAGTATTAGAAAGCTAGGTATGGTGAAAAAAGAACAAACTGACACTCAGATACAAAAAGTCCGATTTGGAGAAGCAAGTACAAGTTCTACACTGAGCATACCAGACGGCAATTTCATCCATTCTGATTTTAAGCACTCTGCTCTACGCATCTTTGCCAATGATTACGCCGAGTTGAAGCAACTCATAAAGCGGAATGAATTGTTGGATAAGCAACCTGCCTATTACACCTTCAAGATTCTCTTTACAATGGGCCTGTTGGCAGTAGGTGTGACCTTTCTGATAGTAGTGAACAATTTTTGGTTACAACTACTCAATGCTGTCTATCTGGCCTTTGTCTTTGCCCAGATCAGTTTTCTGGGCCACGATATTGGTCATCGGCAAGTTTTCCGCACCACCTGGAAGATTGATATTAGCAGCTTTGTGATAGGTAATTTGCTGGTCGGCTGGAGTGGAAGCTGGTGGATCGATAAGCACAATCGACATCACGGGCATCCCAATCAAGTCGATCTCGATCCTGATATTGATGTGCCATTCTTAGCTTTTACTGAAGAAGAGGCTCGTGGTAAGCGAGGATTGCCTCGCTTCATCGTGAAATACCAGGCTTACTTCGTCTTCCCATTGGAGATGCTTGCTGCACTCTCTTTCCTGATCTTCAGCATTCGCTTCTTGCTCGAGAAGAAGCCAAGGCACGTGGTGACTGAGATGATACTCATGACCGTTCACTACTTGCTTTACTTTGGCTTGCTGTTCTCTTCGTTGGGCATTTTGCAGGCGATAGTATTCGTTACTATACACCGGGCACTTTTTGGCCTGTACCTGGGTTCGGTCGCTGCCCCCAACCATAAAGGCATGCTCGTTTTGGACAAAGATAGTCCAATGGACTTCCTACGTCGGCAGGTGCTTACTTCACGGAATGTCAAAGCTCACCCTTTAACTGACTTCTGGTATGGTGGACTTAACTATCAGATTGAGCATCACCTGTTCCCTACGATCGCCAGAAATAAACTGAAAGCAGCGCAGCAAATTGTCAGAACCTTCTGTGAGGCGCATTCCATCGCCTATTACGAGACGAGTGTAGTTCAATCCTATAAGGAAATCTTGCATTTCCTGCATGAAGTGAGTGCCCCACTACGTGAAAAGTAGACTTGAGAGCCAGAGTCAATACGCTGCTATTGACTCTGGCTCTCAATGGGTCCTTGCGGTGGCACCAATAGGTAGCTCAGCACTAAACCGACAACACCGGCCAGGATGCAGGAGCCGAGCCAGAGATGGATGCTCCAGACGATGCCGGTGGTCAGCATCAAGTCGATAAAGTAACAGAGGTAGAGAATAGTGGGAACCAGGAAGGCGAAAAGGCGTAGTTCGTTCTGGCGTACAGGAGATGGTTTGAGCCAGACGAGTAAGATATCAGCGAGAATGCCTGCGACAACGACTGCCGGGACGAGATAGTAATGATCGGCGAGGACAACGATCAGGCCCGTGATGATCGTGAAGATAAGGGTCATGGTGCCCACGGGGAGCGTCCAGCGTCGAATAATAAGCAGAAGGACACCCATGAGGATACCGGCTTGCAGGAGAATGCTGGCTACGCCAAGAGCCTGGGCGAGACTTTCATATGGGAACGTGTTGGTGATGACCCAGGTGCGTACGAAGGGATGAGCGAACTCTGTGAAGAAGGTGAACATGAGCAAGAGGGCGATGACGGAGAGAAGCATGGGAAGTAACTTCGACCATCCTTGCGCTCCTCGTGTATCAGGCCGACGTATAGCGGCACGCAAGGGGCCGGTCATCATAAGGATGCCGCTCGTTGCGAGGACGAGATGTGTGGGACTGAGTACTTGCTCAGTGCCGATCTCGAAGCCAAAAAGGGTGTGCCAGATCATGTCGCCAATGCCACCAAGAGCAAAGAGGGGAACGCCTACCAGTGAGAGTTGGTAGCCGGTGGGAATGGCTTTGCGCCAGGGCAGGCCGCGTGCATGGTTGATGTAGAGTATGCCAACCAGGAGAATAGCGTTGAGCAGGTAGCCGGAGTAGAGGATGGCGTGCCAGGGTGTGAAGAAGGTATTATCTACTTTGCCGTGAGCGTGTGCCCAGCCATCGACGTAGAGACCAGCCACAAAAATAAAGCCCATGATGCCCATGAGCCAGTCAAAACGCAGGCCACCAATGGGTTGTCTGGTAGTTGCTATCGATGAGTCTTGATTCGTGAGAGTGGTGCTTGCCATGAACGTATCTCCATTGGATGAAACTACAATCTTGGTGTTCAGTTACATCGTAATATACGATGGAGTGCCTTGAAGGTTGAAGGGTGGGCGTCTTTTTTTGCGAAGCATGATGAGTGCCCCATCTCCAGGCCCCACCCCATGATGACCGCAAGGGTCATCACTACTATATACGGCGGCTCCGCAGGCCGATGCAGTCGTGTATAGTAGTGATGACCCTTGCGGTCATCATGGAGCGGGGCACTGAGGGTTGCCATTTTCATTCCATCTGGTTGAGTAAAGGCAGGGTGACGGTAAAGCGGCTGCCCTTGCCGAGTTCGCTTACGGCTTCGATCTTTCCGCGATGTTGCTCGGTGATGCGTTGGGCAATGGCCAGGCCTAGACCTGTACCTGAGCAGAAGCGAGCGTTTTCAGCCCGGTAGAAGCGATCAAAGATACAGGGTAGATCGTTGGAGGCGATACCGATGCCTGTGTCGGCGACAGTGATGGTCACGGTGCTTTCATTGCGGGAACCGCTGACTTCGACTGTGCCATCAGCCGGGGTGTATTTGAAGGCATTGTCCAGGAGGATCAGGAACAACTGCTTCAGGTAGTCGGAGTTGCCCCAGACGAGTACACCTTCCAAAGACTCCATGCCGTGGCACTCCATAGTAGCCTCTTCATCTCTTGGATGTCTCTGACAGCAGATGTCGACCACAACGTCGGCTATGAGGAGAGGTTCGTGGGCAGCGGTGACGTTGGCGTCGGAGCGAGCCAGAATGAGCAATTGCGTCACCATACGAGCCATACGGTCAGTTTCGACGCGCATGCGCTCGAGGGTGCTGGTCTGGAAGTCGGGGTCCGTTGCTCCCACTTTCTTAATGAGGTCGAGGGAGGAGAGCATGATGGTCAAGGGGGCACGAAGTTCATGGGAGGCATCTATCAGAAAGTGGCGCTGGAGGTCATTGACTTTCTGGACTTCCTGGTAGGCATCTTCCAGGGCCTGAAGCATGCCGTTGATCGTGCGTGTCAGGCGGCCAATCTCGTCCGGAGGGCCTTTCAATTTCAGGCGACGAGCGTGGTCTTTGGCTGCCGCGATTTCGGAGGCCGTGGTGGCAAGCTGCTCTAAGGGACGCATGGCTTGGCGTACCAACAGCCAGATGAAGAGACCTGCCAGGACCAGGGCGACAATTACACCAGGGTAGAGGATGCCGCGCAGTTGTCCCAGGGCAAAATAGACGGTCATAGGAGAACGGGCCACCAGCACATAACCCCGGAGCTGGTTGTCGATGATGACCTTCTGACCGTAGACGAAGAGCGGCATGGGGCCTACCATTACCTCTTTCACTGTGTCAGTGGCAATGGCATCCTGTAGCAGCGGCAGGGTACGATTGCCCAGATTGCCAGAGCTTGCCAGCACCTTCCCCTGCTGATCCAGTACCTGCAGGTAGCAATCCGGCGAACTGAAGACGTCCAATTGTGGGATGCGCAGTGTGGTTTGTCCAGGTGGGGGAAGGACAGCTGTATGGATGGCGGCAGCACGCTGGCGCACGTCGCGGTCGATTTCCGTCAGGAGATTGTTACGCGTGAGCTGATAGATAGTCACGCTGAATGCTGCCAGCACCAGTGCCAAGATCAGCATGAGCCAGAGGGCCAGACGGGTACGGATATACATGATTCATTCTCTGAGAGTGTAGCCGAAGCCACGGACAGTCTGGATCAGGCGTGAGCCTCCATGTGCCTCCAGCTTCTGGCGCAGATGGCCAATGTATACTTCCAGGACGTGCGTATCGACCTCGGTGTTATAGCCCCAGACGCGATCCAGGATTTGCTCGCGAGTCAATACTTGCCGGGGATGGCGCATGAAGAGCAGCAGGAGGTGGTATTCCTGGAAGGTCACTTCTATCAGGTGTCCGGCTCGTTGGACTTCTCGCGTGGCTTGATTGAGTTCCAGGTCAGCATAGGTAAGCGGTTCGCCTCCGACTTTATGTCGGCGTAGCACGGCCCGAATCCGTGCCACGAGTTCATCGAAGGCGAAGGGTTTGGGGATGTAATCGTCGGCTCCCAGGTTGAGGGCACTCACCTTGTCCGTAACCTCATCGCGGGCCGTGAGCATGATGATGGCGATATCGTCCTGGAGCCGCAAACGACGACAGACCTCGAAGCCATCAGTGCCTGGCATGGTGATGTCCAACAGGACGAGATGTGGTTGATGCTTATGGACGGCGGCCAGACCAGATTCGCCATCCATAGCTGTATACACCTCAAAGCCTTCATAGGCGAGGCCTCGTTGGAGCAATGGGATGAGATGTACATCATCGTCAACAAGCAAGATGCGTGTTGCCACACTCGTACCTCCGTTGTGTTCCTACCAGGATGATAGCACTGCGAACATGATGACGGCAAGTTGGCTGGGCGACCACCAGGGTCGCCCAATAGACATCAACCTAACGGAACGCTCAGTCTCTCGCGTAGGGGCGGGGGCGGCGAGCCGCGTCCGGGGGACGATGAAGGCAGATGTGGGGTTGGGGCCCTTGTGGCCGCCCGCCGTGCCCCTGTCTGATCGGCTCCCCATTCTGGCCGTTACCTGTCCCCTAGACAGGGTTCCCCACCCCAACGGGCGGCCACAAGGGCCCCTATACCTGTCCCCCAGACAGGATGCTCCACCCCGCACCGCTCCCGCCCCTACGCGAGGTCTCGAACGTTCTCACCTTCTCCCTCTCCTTTGCGCTTCGGTTGATGCCTCGTGGTCGCCCTCTGGAACATCAGGGAACTCTTTGCAAAAATCCTCTATGCATACCCCCCAATGTGCATATGCCTCCTGATCATGCATTACAGCCAGGAGAAGCGACGACGCAGATATCTATCTAGCCCATAGTAGCGACCTGCACTGATCATAAAGAGGGCGATGAGGACGATAATGGTGAGCTTATCGAGATCAGCAGAAGGTGAGGCAAGGGTCTTGCCCAACATATAGTTGAGGTTAGCGAAGATCTGGAAGGGAATGAGTACCCGTAGACCCAGGCCGAGGATCAGGCAAATCCCAAAGGTGACTTCCCAGGATGGTACCAGGTAGCGAAAAAACTCGGCGTTAGGGATGGCGACGTTGGTCAAAAAGGACTGATAGAACGCATACCCATGAGGGTTTTTGGCCCAGGTAGCAAAGATAGTTGGCAACGTCTTGTCCGTCCACGTAAAGAGTTTCTCCAGGTAGGCCTCCTGGATGAGAAAAAAGAGTCCCACGGCGACGCGCAAGAAAACGATCCCGTAAGCGACCATGCCGGTTGCCATGGCCGAATCTTGAGTACGGGCTCCAGTGGCTGATGTCATTGAGCGGATTGCTTCCATTGTTCCCTCCTTGAGTTCTGTGATAACTCCTACAATCGGTTGACGCTAATGGGGTTGACCAGCCCCTGATGACTACTGTGTCCAGCAAGATTTGACAGGTGAGACCTGATCCCCACAGGTCTCACCTGACCCCCACAAGGGGGTCACTACAGGTTGGCCCATCATGCGAAGCTGGATAGAGTAGCGACACGAGTCGCATATGACGAGGGTGCTGGTATCCCTTTGCGTTACTCTTAGGATAGCAAGGGTACCTCAATAGAAGCTCAAAATTGGGTAACAAGTTGGTAAGTGGTTGTTTGCGTTAAAGAGGAGTTTGTGGTTTTTGGTATGGGTGTGGTTTTTTTGCGAGAGGTGCCGTTGGGTTGGGGCTGAACCGCACAAGGGGGATTACTACAGGTTGACTCATCATGTGCAGTTGGACTTGATAGTTAGCCGAACAGGCGGCGGGAACACTATGATGCTCATCCAAGATTTGTCACGCGATTGCTATAGCATAGATAATGAGGTACACTCAATAGCAGAAAGTTCCAATGTTGAAACGAAGGGAAAACGAGATGACCAGCAGCACTCAAACCATGGCACCGATGCGCCGCCTCGAAGACCCAGCATTGATAACCGGCAAGGGGCAGTATGTCAGCGATATTCGGCGACCGGGGATGTTGTATGTCAGTTTTGTACGCGGTATTTATCCACATGCGCGTATCACCAATATTGATGTGAGTGTGGCACAGGCTCATCCAGGGGTGGTGAAAGTGTTGACGGCGAAGGATCTTGAGCATGTGGGTGGATTATTGACGGCTATGGGACCAGACTCGCAGTGGACACCACAACCTTGCCTGGCAGATGGAGAGGTGAATTTTATAGGTGAGCCGGTGGTTGCTGTAGTGGCAGAGAGTGAGACGAGCGCTGAGGATGCGGCCAGTTTGATTGAGGTAGATTACGAGGTATTGCCTTCAGTGGCGGGATTAGAGGCTGCTTTACGCGAGGATGCACCCGCCTTATTTGATGAGCATGGCAATATTGCGGTGGTGCGAGAGACAAGTATAGGTGATGTGGAAGGAGGGTTTGCGAAGGCGGACAGAGTGGTATCGCTACGCATGGTGCAGCCTCGGTTGGCTCCGGTGCCGATGGAGACGCGGGCTATTTTGGCCGAAGGACATGCCGATGGCACACTCGCGGTCTGGATTTCCAACCAGTCTATTCCACTGACTAGCTTACAACTGGCTCTGGCTCTGCGCTTGCCGCCACCGAATGTGCAGGTGATGATTCCTAACGTCGGTGGAGCTTTTGGTGGCAAGACGCGGCTGTGCGGAGAAGAGGTAGTAACGGCTTATCTGGCACATACCTTGCAACGTCCGGTACGTTGGGTAGAGGGACGGGCAGATAATATTGTGTCGATGGGACATGGGCGCGGCATGCTTGCCAACATGCAGGCGGCAGTACGAAAGGATGGCACGATTTTAGCTCTGAAGGCGGAGATTTTCGCTGATGTGGGCGGCTATCCTGGCGATTTTAGCTTGGTCAGTGCGTCATCGACGGTGACGATGATCTCCGGCTGCTATGCCATTCCGGCGATCTCGACGACATTGAAGGGGGTCAAGACCAATGCGGCTCCCAGTGGCCCCTATCGCGGTGCGGGACGCCCGGAGGCGAGCTTTTTTATCGAGCGTACCATTGAGACGATTGCTGCTGAACTAGGCATTGATGCGGTGACGGTACGCAAGCGCAACATTATTTCACCGGAGGCTTTTCCCTATAAGACGGCGACAGGTGTGACGTATGACTCAGGTGCGTACGCCCAGGCTCTCGATATCTTGTTAAGCAATGTGAACTATGAGGAGTTACGTGCTGAGCAGGCACACTTGCGAGAGCAAGGCCAGTATATGGGCATTGGCTTGTCTCTTTATGTGGAGCTCTCAGGTATGGGCGGACAGGCGATGAGTGGACGACCTGACAGCGCACAGACACGTATCACGCCGGAGGGGAAGATTGTGGTGGAAACGGCTTCGGTGGACAGTGGTCAGGGACACGCCACGACTTTTGCCGCGATTGTGGCGGCAGAATTTGCTGTGCCCCTCGAGCAGGTGGAGATGAGGATTGGCGATAGCCCCAATAGCCACTCGGTCGGCACCTTTGGTAGTCGCAGCATGGCGGTGGGAGGAGCGGCTATCAAACTCTCGGCCCAGGATGTCAAGCAGAAGGTCATGCGACTGGCTGCCCATCTGTTGGAGGCGGCGGAGAGCGATCTTGAACTGGTTGAGGGGCATGTCCAGGTGCTCGGTGTGCCGGGGAAATTCTATACTTTGGGCCAATTGGCAAGTGCAGCTGAAGATGTGGTGCAGAGGGAGCAGTATCCAGAGGACCTGCAAAAAGAGTTATTGCGGGGCTTGTGCAGTATGCAAGGATTTGAGCCAGAAGACTTAGCCTTTCCCTTTGGGGCGCACCTGGCAGTCGTACAGGTAGACCCGGAGACAGGTGAGGTGATGCTGCAACGTTTCGTGGGGGTTGATGATTGTGGGCGGGTGCTGGCTCCGGTACTGGCGCAGGGTCAAATGCACGGTGCATTGGCGCAAGGCATCGGGCAGGCTCTCTTTGAGCAGGTTGTCTACGATGAGCAGGGTCAGGTGCTAACCGCTACGCTGATGGATTACGCTATGCCCCTGGCAACTGAACTGCCCAACTTTGAGTTAAGCCATACGGAGACGCCAAGTCCTCTGAACGTTCTTGGTGTGAAGGGGATAGGTGAGTCCGGCTGTACGGGTGCGCCGACGGCAATTACTCATGCGGTGCTGGATGCGCTGGCCCCCTTCGGGGTGAAGACGTTGGATATGCCGTTTACGCCTGAGAAGGTGTGGGGAGCGATAAGGGAGCATAGGGGGTAGCTCTTTCACTTGTAGGTTTTTGGAGGATGAGAGGACGTCCATGTCCATTGAAGTGTTGCGTCTCATAAAAGTAAGAGCAAACCTTGAGCCAGCCTTTAGAGTGCAACTCATGAAGAGCCCATTGAAAGTCTTGCAGGAGTATGACCTCACCGAAGATGAGAAGCGGCAGGTTATCCTTCCTAACTTTGACTGGCTCTTCGAAAACAAACTGGCAGCTATGGCGTATCCAGAGTCGGAAGATGCTTTTACTCTTCTGTACAGGCTAGGAATTAGGGCTGTACTCAACCTTTCTGAGGCCCCACTCCCTGATGAGGTTCTCAATAGAGTCGGTCTGCTCACCAAACATATTCCAATTGCCGACTTTACCGCTCCGACTCTGGATCAGGTGAAACAGGCGGTGACCATGATTTCCACTTGCCTTGACAGACACTGGCCTGTGGCAGTTCACTGCATAGCAGGGCTTGGACGGACAGGCACCATTCTCGCCTGTTATCTGGTTGGCATGGAAATGCCTGCGAACAATGCTATTCTCATCATTCGGGAGTGGAGACCTGGCTCAATAGAGGTTCCTGAACAGGAAGCGGTTGTCTACGAGTACGAGCATTTCATCAACCCACAGGGATAGGGTATCGACCCCCTCCAATGTCCTTCCCAAATGGTTTGCTCAAATTCGTGTCCATCTGAAATAGCCCAACTTAGTCGATCCTATCATCGGGCACCTCTTCAATCAAATCAGCTACCGAGACTCCTAACGCCTTTGCTAACTTGTTAAGTGTGGTTGTTGTCACTTCCCGATACGGATTATCGAAGATGGCTTTGATCGTCTTGTAGTTGGTATCAGCAAGTCTTGAGAGGCGCGTCATGCTTATCCCCTTTTGCGTTGCGATTTCTTTGACACGTAAGCGGATCATAGTTAACTCCCATCAATGCTGTTTCCATTGTAGCAAACTGGAACCATTGACAGCAGTCGTATTGTAATGGTAGTATTAAGTGCTAGTACTGGGATGGAAGTTTTTATAAGACAAATGAGAGCTAGAGCGTTATGAGAATTGCGGGGAAGGTACAAATTCTCGAATGCATGGGGTGAGATGACAGTGTTTCCAACAGAGGGACAAATAAGGCCTGCACGTCCTATCGCCCTCTCAGGTATCAGACCAGAAGCAAAGCACTACCTTGAAAATCACGGCTGTACTATTGTAGAGGAAAGTGGGCTGGTAACGGTGACATATCCTGAAGGCACGACAAGCAGGGAAATATATCCGCGTACAGCATACGAGCGGTACCACATCCAATTGCCTGATGGGGTAGAGCTACGGGAGGGCCGTCCATTTCTCATGAAGAGCGACAATTGCTTGTATCTCTTAGAAGATCCGAATACTCGCTCATAGCATAGAAGATTACCTTAGACAGAGAAAAGCAGACGAAGTAATTATGCTTACCTCTGTCACTGTAGAGACGCTGAAAAGATATCGCATTCATCAAAATGCATCTCTCTCATGCTCTTTGCCCGTAGATTTTATAAGAATGACTGGGCAGTGCTTGGGAGATTATGTGCCAGTTCGTAGTCGCTGAACAAGCGTACCTGGCTCGTTGGTAAGGCATCTAATGGGTGCCTTACTACCTGTCGATCTTGTTGCACTGGATAGGTGCCAACGGCATACGTGCCATGTACTGTTCTTACTAGTAATGGTACACGTACTCCTTGCTGCACCCTTTCCCGTTGACACTCGACAACGCCAGCCAATTCGAGAAATTGACGCAGCATATCTAATTGGATAGCTTGCTGTGCAACTGTTAGGGTGGCTGGAGCTTTTCCGCTAACGATTGCTTGCAGTAGTACACCTGCCAAATGCCGATCTAGGCGTTGGTGAATGATACGATTGCTGTAGGTACGCAGACAGCGATAGCAAGATCGCTCGCACTGTTCTGGACAGGTATCCAGGGCCTGCTGTGCTTGCGCTAGAAGCGCTTCAATATAGCGTCCAAGCTGAGTCGCGTAGCCAGCGCCGCCTGAAAGCGTATCGAAGAGAAAGAAATCAGCCATGCGTGGGGGAGTGGCTTGAGTTGTAGCTGATGGGGATGCCGCACTTGTATAACTCCATCGGCCTGTCAGTGCGATTTTGACGAAAAGGGAGTCTGTCCCAGAGAACTGAGGCGCGAGCCGAGTCCTTTTTCGCGCTTAATGCGCCTAAAAACAGGTCTTTCTCGGATGTCGAGAAGGCTTTTTCTTCTGTGAGCATCTCACGAGGCTTCGGTCCCCGTAAGAGACCTCCTCACAACATTGGGGATCATCCCTAAATTTGATGATCAGAGCGTTTCCTTCTCGAGTTGACCACCTGATAGCGAGCCAAGACCACGAAGAGTCCTTCGACAATCAGCGAAACGATCCTGCTGGGTTCCCACCACATCTTAGGAAGCCCAGGCAGTCCTACTGTCTCCTGAGCGAGATAGAGCACAAAGGAGATACTGGCAATGAGGAGACCGAGGAGCCAGCCCCAGGGCATGTTGCGGTAGATACCCACAGCAGCGACCACGGCACCGAGCAGGGTGGCTAAAAGGACAAGTTCCAGAAGAGAGGAAGCAGAGCCGAAGTACTTTGGAGATTCAAGCAGGAAATGAGGAACGTGAAAGTTGAGTAAGCCAACCATGGCGATCAGCACGATTCCAGTCCCTTTGGCTCGCTTCGATACTGTCGTCAGAGTACCCATCATGAATAAAAAGACATTTGTCATACATCCTCCATTCTCAGCAACTATCTGAAGCTGCCCTCATACCAGCTCACCGAGCGATACCCTCTCTTCTGTCCCCATTCTGATCCTTCACCAGCTTATCATTTTTGTCCAGAGGGGATGAAGCACCTCTGTCCACAAGGTGTTGAGCAGGTTTCTTCATAGATACGCTCCTGACTTCCTCAACACAGAGGGAGTCAGTATGATACCCTCCTCTCTTCAGAGACATCCCCCGTATGTCTCTCACGTTCTCAAGAGTAGGCCACGAAGGAGTCCGCACCCTTGTTACCAATGTTGTGAGGAGGTCTCCCCGCAAGAGGCGGCTTCCAAGAGCACGTCGCCGTCTTAGCGCAAGAGCACGTGCAAGATCACATACACGACATAGGCCAACAGTAACAGCCCTCCTGCCACGCGTCCGACGCGTCCATGCCACAGAAAGATGGTGGCAATCCAGGTAACCAGGATGAGGACCGGCCAATCGAGGCGTGCCACAAGGGGATCAACGTGAATCGGTGTGAGTAAGGCAATGAATCCCAGGTTAAAGAGCACAAAGTACAGCAGCGTCCCGATGAGATTGCCTGCGCTGACATCATGCCGTCCACGCTTGGAGGGGATCGCCTGGCGAGCGACTTCTTCTAGCTCGATGGCGGCTGGTGTCACAATCATGCCCATGAAGAGTGCAGGCACACCCAGGGCGGCAATGAGTTGTTCTGCGCCCTGAGCCACCATCTCGCCGCCAATACCAATGACAATGAGCCCAAAGATCGTGAGTGCGACGGCTTTCCAGAGCGGGCGCTGCTTTTCCTGGCTCTCGGCCACTTCTTTGGAGAGCAGAAATTGCCGATGACGCGACACCTGAACCAGGTACACCATTGCGCCCACAAAGGCCAGAAGCAAGATCACGCCTGCCCACCGTGGCGTCACGGGTCCAAGCAAGGTGAGACCAGCTAGGAGCGGACTGGCCGCAAAGAGAGCAAGGACGCCACGCGGGAGTTGAACTTCGAGGGGAAAGAGCAGTGCGGCTAGGCCCAAAGCCACGCAGACCAGAAAGATGGCTCCCCCAAAGACCGTTCCGAGTGCCACCGGAGCTACTCCTCTTCCGCCAGCCACGAGCCCCACGGCAATATTCTCGGCTTCCAGTCCTGAGAGCACAGCCCCCACTGCAAATGCTGAGAACCGCAGCACGAAGGCAAGGCTGACCAATCCTTCCAGTAATCGCTCAGTGGCCCAGATCGCCAGCGCCGCTCCGATGATGAAGAAGCCAACGGCACTCAGAACAAACATGCACTTTCCTCACGCAAGGAATTGCTGAAGGTCCTCCTGTCGGCGACATGTGGGACCATATGGCCTTGTTCGGGCAGGTGCTCCACCAAAGCCTCCGTGTCTTGACGAAAAACGAGGCCGACCCTCATAGCTCTATTGTACCGTAATGGCCGCAGGTTCGCTGGTAGGCATCTTCCCTCATGACAAGCAACACGTGGCAGGGGGAGAGAGAACCTGGCTTCTCCCTGCCGAACTGCACTCACGAGTTCGTCAGAGGAATGGCTGACCACCTCTGTCCGCCATCCACCGTCTTGAGCAATCCTTGCTCACTGATGGCCCATCCAGTGGTGCGCGACACGAAGTCGAGCTGGGCGACGTTCTTGAAGTGTGTGCTGGAAGCAAGCCTCGTCCACTGTTGTCCTCCGTCGCCAGTCCTGAACAGGGCGGTTCCGTCAGTCACCCAGCCCTGCTGCATATCGAGGAAGTGTGACGCGGCCAGGGCAGCAGGCACGGACGCGGTCGGCTGCCAGGTCGTTCCTCCATCGTGCGTCACATAGATGACCGTCGCGATGCCCCTGCCCGTGGTGAAGTCAGAAAACCTGACGGGAAGGAGGCCAGCGGTGGCCGAGAAAAACGCAGGTGCCAGGATCGAGAGTTGCGCGGATGGCACACCTCGTGGCCTCGGCAGCGTTTGCTGGTACCAGGTCTTGCCCCCATCATGGGTCACATAGAGCCAAGCAAGATCGTTGGCCATCACGGTTCCCGTCACCCATCCCGTGGACGAGTTCAGAAAGTAGATCCCCGATTTCTGTCCACCGTAGGGGAGATGACCAGGGGGCGTAGCATCCGAAAAAAGGGCCGTGGAGACGCTCTGCCAGGTCTGTCCGCCATCCGTCGTACGCAAGACCTCTGCTGTCTCTGCCGGTGCTCCTGCCGCATTTTCCTTTCCAGAGAGGATCCAGCCATGCTGGGCGTCGAGGAAGCTGATCTGCTTCACGAAGGCGGCTTGAACCGTTGCTTCCTGCCAACGCTTTCCACTATCGCTCGTACGAAAGATCGTTGTCGTCGTCTGGCCTGCTTGTGGCAGGGCGATCCATGCCAGGGAAGCCGTGAGAAAGTTCGCAGCGCTCCCTCTCCCGAAAGCATGGCCTGGGGGGGTGACATCCTGCCAGGAGACTCCCCCATCGGTGGTGCGCAGCACCGCGTTTCCTGCCACTGCCCATCCAGTGGTAGCATCGATCATGTGGAGCGATGCCACTCCTCCCAGCTGGTTCGATGGAGTTGCTGGTGCGCCCGTGCGGTTCTGATGAGCCTGGTTCAACACCAGGAGCAGCGTCCCCACCACGAGGGCCGCAACCACGGCAGCTGCAAGGGTACTGAAATGACGCTGCCATGCCCGCCCCTTCGTGTTCACCTGGCTTCCCCTTGCTTGCTGCGTTCCCTGTGACAACAAGGTTGGCCGAGTGCTCGCATCATCGTGCAGCGTCTCATTATTGCTGTGGAAGAGGCGCCGCTGTATCCGTACGAGCGGCTGAGCCACATCTGCCTGCGCAGGGTACATGCGATGGAGATCCTGGAGGAGACGCTGGTTCTGCTCCTCCACCTCTTCAGGAGTCAACTCATTCGTGTCTGCCATAACATCGTTCCTCTCTAGTCGTGCTCGTAGATGGTCCGTAGCAGCTTGAGTGTGCGCGAGTACACTTGGCGCACCGCTGCTTCGCGTTTGTCGAGCAAGACGGCAATTTCCGCAAAGCGCAGGCCATCACCCACACGCAGTTGAAGCACCTGCTGTTGCAGCAGTGGTAATTGCCTGATGGTGCTGTGGAGCCGCTCCAGCTCTTCACGTCGCACGACGAGCTGCTCAGGTGAGAGTGCCTCCTCGGTGCGGACCGTCTCTACCACCTGTTCTAAAGGAAGAAGCGAGATGTGAAGCGCACGACGATAGCGATCTACCAATTTGTTCTGCGCAACGCGCCGCAGCCAAACGAACTGCTGTTTCTCGGCGAGATCGGCGAGGCTGTCGTGCTCTAGTGCTGCCGTGAAGACCTCAAGGGTGAGATCTTCGGCGTCCTCGAAGGTGTGCGTATGCAGCCTCGCGTAGGCAAAGATGCTTGCGGCATAGCGTTCATAGAGCGCAGTACCCGGACGGCCCAACTGCGCACATTCGTCTTGTGGTGACATGCTCTTTTTCTCTGCTCTCGATGATCTTGTAATATGGTCGCAGAAGAAGCCAAAACGTGACAGGGATGGGACGAGTTGCTTTCCTTTGTGAGGGAGATGATGGGAAAAGTATCAATTCGTTCCCAACCCTTCCCGACACCTCTCCCCACTGAGAAAGACGTACGAAGGTCGGTAGAAGTTCCCGAAGCAGGACGCTTGCCACAGCACTCAGCGCAGTACGAGATGGAGAACAATGTAGATGCCAGCTCTCACCTGTACGATGGAGTTGCTCAGTCCATCCTACGCGCTGTCCCTCTGTCCTGACAAGTGTTTTTCAACATATGCATTGACAATATGAGTCATCCCAGATTCTGAGCAAAGGCTGAGCTTATCACTGATAAGCTCAGCCTTTGCTCAGAATCTGGGATGACTCATGTTTATTCCTGACTGCCCATCGTGGATATAGCTTTTTGGTGTCCTCTCACCCGCTCAGGTAGTGGCTTCCAGACTGTTCCCGGCTTCAGCATCACTCTGTGATGCTCACATCGCTCAACGGAGTCCCAGAGAACTGTGTGCGGCTTGAGGTGCAAACCAAATGCCCTGGCAAAAGGCTGGAGCACGTGGTAACGATACAGCCAGGCTACCTCACCAAAAATGAGTGCAGTCACTTCATATATCGGGCCGCCTGTTACCTGGACATCGACGACATGACCGAGGTGTTTGCCTTCAGCTGTGACGATCTCGCTTCCTATCAGGTCTTCAATGTAGCTTATTGAAGGTGTGCATTTCATTTGTACCCACTTCCAGGAATCCAACGCAGGATATGGGCTGCAATCCACCGATCTGACTGCCCCACGGCATACTCCGTTGCTTTTCCACGCAGGCGTAACGTTGGCCCAAAGGTCTCGACTTCACTAAGTGGAATGCGATGCTCGAAGCGGTCGCGTAGCAAGAAGTGGGCCAGTGGGCGAAGGTGTGATGCAACACGACCGACGAGTGCCTGTGGCCCGCTGACGATGTGTGTGAGTACAAATGTACCGTCCTCGCGCCACTCTGCTTCGATGTCTGCTACCCGGCCAATTCGCTGCTTATCGCTCGTTTCCAATTGGGCATCCATGATGTCACGCATGACAAGGAGAGGGTCATGCAGGTCTGTCATGTCTATTCATCCTTTCTAGCCTCCACCTGTGAGAAACTCAAGGGGAAGGGATATGATGGCAACAACAAAGGCGATTACCAGGACGCAGATGATGGCGATATTCCCAAAGCGACCATTTGTCTTGTTCCCAAGATACTCTGGATCGTTCATGATGAAAAGGAATGGTGTCAGTCAGTTACCCCATGTCTAAAGACAGGGGCTTGTGTCTGAACTCCACCGCAACTCACTATACCGATTAAGGCGTAGTGCTTTGGCTTCATCGTTCGACACATCGGGGCGTACTGACAAGACGCCCGTCCTCATCCAGT
>WNGH01006739.1_pt1 | contig 16702 bp, 14 predicted proteins | sample 5400631 | NCBI WGS metagenome assembly WNGH01 (sample SAMN13153373, study PRJNA577476) | soil metagenome | isolation source: 115 cm soil or saprolite under Garry oak tree replicate 1 | place: USA:California | collected 2016-06-15
ACTTCCACGATGACGTGGAAATCCCTATCAGGAGAACGGATCACATGGCAGAACACATTCCTGTTATCGCCGGTGCGGCAAGGACGCCGACCGGCAGGTTTCTTGGTAACCTTGCCAGTTTTACAGCACCCCAATTGGGTGCTATTGCGATAAAAGAAGCAGTACATCGCTCGGCAGTAGCGCCAGATTCTATCGACGAAGTTATCATGGGCAATGTTGTCTCCGCGGGTATCGGCCAGGCTCCTGCTCGCCAGGCTGCTATCGGCGCCGGCCTCCCGGTCGATATCCCGGCTTTTACCATCAATAAAGTCTGCGGCTCCGGTCTCAAAGCAGTCATGCTTGCTGCGCAGGCTATTCGTGCGGGTGATGAGCAGGTATTCGTCGCGGGCGGTATGGAGAGCATGAGTAACGCTCCCTATCTGCTGCCCAAGGCTCGCACCGGCTACCGCATGGGCGACGGCAAAATCATCGACAGCGTGGTGCATGATGGCCTCTGGTGTGCGTTTGAAGATATCCACATGGGCAACGAGGCCGAGATCATTGCCGAGAAGTTTTGTATCACACGTTCAGAGCAAGATCAGTTTTCATTGCAAAGCCACCAGCGAGCTGCAGCTGCCACCGATGCGGGCCGCTTCAAAGAAGAGATCGTTCCTATTGAAATTAAGCAGAAACAGGGTATCCTGCTGGTGGATACCGACGAGCCTATCCGCAGAGAGGCTACCCTGGAGGCATTGTCGAAGCTCAAGCCAGCTTTCCAGGAGGGCGGCACGGTCACTGCTGGCAATGCTCCTGGCCTGAGCGATGGGGCCTCGGCCACTGTCGTTGTAGATGAGGAAGTGGCAAAGGCGAATGGGTTGACTGTCCTGGCACGTATCACCGGCTATGCTTCAGCTGCCATTATGCCCCGCTACATCTTCGCGGCTCCCACGCGCGCCGTCAATCGCCTGCTGCAGCGTACTGGTCTGAAGATCAACGATTTTGACCTGATCGAAGTCAATGAAGCCTTTGCCGCGCAGGCCCTGGCGAACGGTAAAGAACTTGACTGGGACTGGTCTCGCGTGAACGTTAACGGTGGCGCTGTCGCCCTCGGCCATCCCATCGGTTCCAGCGGTTCCCGTGTTCTCATCACACTCATTTATGAACTGCGCCGCCGTGGGGGTGGTCGGGGCCTGGCAACACTCTGCCTGGGTGGTGGAGGCGCCGTCGCCATGTCGATAGAGGTCTAATTTTTGCCTGTAACCTCGATGAGGAGGAATAACCTGATATGCTTGAGCAGAAATCGCCTGAAACGCAAAAGCCCGTTATTGAACAGGGCACACTTTTTGATAAAGCCGAATTAGAGCGTCTGAAGGTCGAGCGGCATCACTGGGAGGAAACCACGGTCCGTAAAGCCCAGGAGCGCCTGCCGGAGCGTGATAACCTCATGACCACCTCCAGCGTGCCGGTCAACCGTATCTATACACCGCAGGATAATGAGTCGCTGGACTACAGCCGTGATATTGGTCTTCCAGGCGATTATCCCTATACACGTGGTGTGCAGCCAACCATGTACCGCGCGAAACCCTGGACAATGCGCATGTTTGCAGGCTATGGCACCGCGGAGGATACCAATGCGCGCTTCAAGTATCTGCTCCAGCAGGGTCAGACGGGCCTCTCTACAGCGTTCGACATGCCAACACTCTACGGCTATGACACCGATCATCCCCTGGCGGCGGGCGAGTTTGGCAAGTGTGGTGTTGCCATCTCCTCGCTGGCTGATATGGAAGTGCTCTTCGCCAACCTGCCGCTCGATAAAATCACCACCTCTATGACGATAAATAGCCCGGCAGCCGTAATCTGGGCCATGTATATCGCCAATGCCGAGAAGAATGGCTACCCCATGGCTGCGCTTGGCGGTACGCTGCAAAACGACATACTCAAGGAGTACAGCGCACAGAAAGAGTTTCTTTTCCCACCCGAACCATCGCTGCGCCTGGTCACGGATACCATCGAATTTGGCACGCACTACATGCCACGCTGGAATACCATCAGCATCAGTGGTTACCATATTCGCGAGGCCGGAGCAACTGCCGTACAGGAACTGGCCTTCACCATTGCGGATGGGCTGGCGTATGTAGATGCTGCCCTCAAGAGAGGCTTGAAGATCGATGAGTTCGCACCGCGCCTGTCCTTCTTCTTCGATGTACACAACGACTTCTTCGAGGAGATTGCCAAGTTTCGCGCCGGGCGTCGCCTGTGGGCGAAGCTCATGCGCGAGCGCTACGGCGCTAAGGATCCACGCTCCTGGATGATGCGCTGCCACGCGCAGTCGGCAGGCGTCTCGCTCACAGCCCAGCAGCCCGACAACAACATCGTTCGCACGGCCATTCAGGCCCTGGCGGCTGTACTCGGCGGCACCAATTCGCTGCATACCAACTCCATGGATGAAGCGCTCGCGCTGCCCACCGAAAAGGCTGTACTGATCGCCCTGCGCACTCAGCAGATCATTGCCAGCGAGAGCGGCGTTGTCAATACGGTCGATCCTCTTGGCGGCTCCTACTTTGTCGAAGCGCTGACCGGCGAGACAGAGGAGGCCGCGATGGACTACCTGAAACGTATCGATGACCTGGGCGGCGTATTAGCCTGCATCCAGAATGGCTTCTTCCAGCGTGAAATCGCCGAATCTGCCTATCGTTACCAGCAGGAAATCGACCAGCACCAGCGTACTATCGTCGGTGTAAACGACTATATCATGGACGAGCAGATCAGGGTCCCTACCCTCTACATTGACCAGGTAGGCGAGCGGGCGCACCTGGCGCGGCTCAACCGCGTGCGCAAAGAGCGCGACCAGGCCGCTGTCAAGCGCAGCCTGGAGGAGCTGCGCCGCGTTGCCGAGGGCACGCAGAACACCATGCCGACCATCATCGAAGCTGTCAAAGCCTATGCTACCCTCGGTGAGATCATGGATGTCTTCCGCGCCGTTTTCGGCGAATATATGGAGCCTGCTGTCTTTTAATCAGGAGAAGATCTTTCCACATGCATTGGTTAGAACTGACGGTACAGTCGCACCCGGAAGCAGTAGAAGCAGTGAGTGAACTGTTGAGTCGCTACGTCCCTGGGGGTGTGGCCATTGAGGAGCCGATTGAACTGATCGACGAGGGGCAAGAATACCGGGTATTGAGTGGACAGCCTGTGCAGGTTCGTGCCTACCTTCCTATCGATGGAAAAGAAGCAGGGGCCCGGCAGGCCGTGGCGGAAGGACTCTGGCATCTATCCAGCCTGGGATCACACTTTGTGGGTGACCTGCAAACGCGCATTGTAAATGAAGAGGACTGGGCCAATGCATGGAAAGACTATTATCATGTGACACATATCGGGCAGCGGCTGGTCATACGCCCATCATGGCGCACATACACTCCCAGAGATGACGAAGTCGTGCTGGAGCTTGATCCCGGGATGGCCTTTGGTACCGGCCTGCACCCCACAACTCGCATGTGCCTGGAACAGGTAGAACAGCGTACACGTGCAGGTATGCGCGTTCTTGATGTAGGTACCGGTTCGGGAGTTCTCGCGTTGGCAGCGGTCAAGCTAGGTGCAGCCACTGCCTACTGCATCGATAACAGCAGCGTAGCAGTTGAGAGCGCAACAGCCAATGCTGCTGCTAATGGTTCAAGCGACCGCATAACGGTGAAATTGGGCGCGCTTGATGATGCAGAAGCTGTGCGCCTGGAGGGACAGTATGACCTGGTGCTGGCGAACATTATAGCGCGCGTGATCGGTTCGATTGCCTCCCAACTTGCCCAGGTTCTGGCTCCAGGAGGATTGCTCATAAGCAGCGGCATTATAGAAGAGCGCCGTCATGAGGCGGAACAACCCCTGTTGGCCGCTGGCCTGCGCCTGGTTGATCAAATAATGATCGATGACTGGGTAACGTTGGTTATGGCTAAATGAGGGCGCATGCATCGTTTTTTTGTATCACCCGATCTACTAAAAGAAATCGGCGCCATTGTCTCTCTCCCCAAAGAACTTGCGCATCAGGTACGTGATGTCCTGCGCCTGGCGGCAGGGGAACGCTTAGTGTTGCTCGACAATAGCGGCGACGAGGTTCTGGCTGCCCTGGATAAGAGCAGCCAGGCGGGAGTGGCGGTGCAGTTAGTGGAGCGGCAGGCAGGTAAAAGCGAATCTCCCGTGCGCATCATTCTCTGCCAGGGACTGCTCAAATCGGCACGTTTCGAATGGATTCTGGAAAAAGGCACGGAATCGGGTGTGGCGGTCTTCGCGCCAACCCTGTGCCGTCGTTCCATGGCTGGCCTGGAGGATACTGGCCCGGCCAGGATACAACGCTGGCAGCGTATCATACGGGAGGCGACGGAACAATCTGGCCGCTCGCGCCTACCAGAGCTCTTGCCTGTTCGCCCGCTCTTGCATACCCTCAACGATCTTCCCCAGCATGCGCTCACCATCATGCCATGGGAAGAGGAACGCAACCGTCACCTACGGCATGTGTTGGACTCCGTTATAGACAGGAGAGATGCAGCGCCATCCACAACGGCTGCCGGGTCGGCCTCGCCTCCTGTTACAGTAGTGCTCTTTATCGGTCCCGAGGGCGGGTTTATGGCTGAGGAGGTCAGGCTCGCACAGCGTTATGGTGTACAGGTAGTAACGCTGGGGCCGCGTATCCTGCGCGCCGAGACCGCTGCTCTGGCAGCTATTGCAAATATAATGTATGAGTTAGAATAGAGGACGCACCTGGCCGTAGTTGACCTGTGACGAATTTCTTGTAGAAATCGTCTTATAGAAACCGTTCTAATAATCAAGTTATTGATTGTATGCTCAATACCGCTTGTATGCTTGCTTATCGCGATTGACCCTGTCATCGCTTCATGTTATGATACAAAGAACAACTGGCCTAACTGGAACTATTGTAGGTGCATGTCATGGATAACGTTGTACCTGGCGCGCTGCGGCATCTGCGTGAAGCAGATATCATGAGCATGGCGGGGCTGGAGTTGGCAGCGCTGGGGCAGGAGTATTATCGTATAGGTGCAGTACATTCGACGATGCGTCAGGAAGTACAACTGACCGGGATCGTTGAAGTGCCGGACCAGGCTTTTGAAAAAACTGTATCACCGACAAATGCGGTTGGGAAGGTGCAAGGGACAGGACATGTAGAGCCTGAACCTGGTCGCTACCTCGTGAAAGTCAAAATCCAAGGAACTAGCGCCTGGAGTGCCACCTGTAGTTGTAATGTCCCTTCAGATTCATTGTCTATTTGCCCGCATGCGGCTGCTCTACTTTATCAGTGGCTGGCTCACCCGCTGAGCTTCATCTCCCCTGCCTCAGACTCAAATTTCCCGGAGATGCCTTCTTCGCAACAACGAGCTGAACCACTGGATGGAGTTCACGAGAGTGAAGTCTTACCTGAGTCGACGATTGAACGGTATGCAAGACAAGCGGAGCAGACCTTTGAGCCGCCCGCGGGCCTGCCTGGAGGGCAGGTTACTGTACCGCTTGGCAACCTCACTGAAATGCTGACCCAGTTGGGATTGAGCGAGTTGCGGGCTATTGCACGAGAATATGATGTCACAAAAGCGGGCTTAAGCAAACAGCAACTCGTGGAAGCCATCGTAGAATTACTCAAGCAGCCTGAGGTAGTGCGACGCGTCGTGGGGAGCCTGGAGAAACAACAGCGCCAGTTGTTAGCTGCCATTACACTGGCTGGCGGCGCGGTGACTGACGATGAACTGCGAGGCCTCTTTGAGCGCTTCTCTCTCGGCTATCCCAACCAGCTACAAGGCGCGCTTGCTGCACTGCGCGGCAAGTGCCTGCTGCTCCGCACAAGCTTCAACGCATCATTGCAACAGCGCATGAGTCTGGTAGGTTCACTACTGGAGGTGGGTTGGTATGTTCCAGCGGAGGTGCGTGCTGCGCTGCATGTCACAGTGCCGGTGACGCCTTTCGAGGTGCGCCCGGGTAAAGATGGCGAGGCTGGAACTGCAAAGATTGAACAGGCGCGGCCGTATGCTTTGCTGGAAGACCTGCTGCTGGTAGCCCGCGCACTGGATGGCTACCAGCTTGGGAAAGAAGACGAAGAGAGTGACCACAGCGCGAACCGGGGTGAACTGCGTGGGCATCTTGTTGGATCACCCACCGTTTCCAGCAGTAGACTGGTAACACTTCCTCCTCCACCAGGTATGCCTTCGCCATCTCTGCTCTCATCTTTACAGGCTGTTGTCCCACGCTCTCCCACGTTTTTGCGTTTCGCCATACGTCTTTTGCGCCTGGTAGATATCCTCTACAAAGACGATGCTGAAGCGCCCTACTTGCGCGCACTGCCCACCATTGCTCGACTCTTGCTCGGGCCAACTCGCAGAGAAGTAGCTCGTGATCTATTCAAACGCTGGCTTACTCGGCCTACGTACGCGGAACTATTTGACCTGCAAGAGGAAGGCCTGCGCCTGCGTTTTCGTACCGGGCCACTGGGTCGGCCCGCGCTGCGTACAGGAGAACTGGAGGCAGAAAATGGCGAGGCCAGGCAGGTGCTGGTGGCATTGTTGGCTAAAGTTCCGCTCAACCAGTGGGTCAGCTTTTCAGCATTTGCGCGTTTTGTCTATCGCTTGAACCCGGCATTTTTACAAAGGCGGCAGAGTATATTTTCCTTACCAGCCTGGTGGCTGGAGCGAGAGGAGGGTCGCCCGCTGCAGCCTACACAACTAAACGATTGGATGCGTGTCGAAGGGCGCTACTTAAACCGGCTATTGTGCGGTCCATTTCACTGGTGGGGACTGAGTGATCTTGCTCTATCCAGTGCTGGACAATTGCAAGCATTCCGGCTAACTCCCTTAGCAGGTCTTCTATTGAATGGAACGACCGGCAGCCGTCACGTAATTAGAGATGATGAGCAGGCACGTGCATCTATGCTCACGATCTCGCAGGCCGGTGATATATTGATCTCTTGCTCCTCGTCCGTGTGGCAGTTGGTTGAATTGATAGAAGACTTCGCGGAAGTAGCCGGAGTCCAATCTGGACAGCTTCGCTATCGATTGACGGCAAGATCACTGGGCGATGCTCTCAGCCGGGGCTTGCATCCTGGCGATTTACTGCAAGCGCTACACCAGCATGCCGGTGCTGGTGAGCCCCTGACCAGTATGCTGGAACGACTCGAGCAGCGCATAGCCAGCTATGGACGTGTACGTCTCTACACCGATGTCACATTATTGGAGGTGGCAGATGCGCCTGTTATGCGTGAACTTGCTGCTATCACGCCGCTGGAAGAGCAGGTAGTGCGGGCGATCCATCCCACGGCATTGATCCTTAAAAAGCAGGGAGCGGAGCGAATTGTGCAGGACCTCAAACGGCGTGGGCAAACTCCCCTCCTGCATGAGGAAGAATCCTTCCTGGCCGGCGGCTGGGGAAATGACACCGAGGGCGCGGCATCCTTCGTGCCCGATAATTCTGAGAGGTCCTATGCAGCAGAGTGACCTCGATTTGTTGCATATGGTACCACCTCATCACCTGCAAGCGCTGGTAAAATCACGGCGCCTGCCGCCCTCCCCGAGGATACAGAATATCGACACGTCGACTGGACCTTCTTCCATAGCCATCACCGAGATTGCACAGCACCTGTTTGATCCCGCTGCCATCAGCGACGCGTTGCGAGCCCTGGATGAAAGAGAAAACTTGATCTTGCGTGAACTGGTGTTGTGCGGCGGACGTGCCAATAGCCGCGATCTTGCCCTGTACCTGGCGAACAGCGGACTGCTCGGCCATGGAAAGAAACTCGAGGCTGACCCCGTGCCGCTCTCGTATAGCGGGCAAGTAACACCGGAGCACACGCCGGGAGCGCCTCAGTACCCTGTTCCACACCCGCACGGCGTTTTTGAACTGGCGGTGCGCCATCTGCTGCTGCTTGGCCTGCTTTTCTGGGGCAGGCAAACAAACTTTGGCGGACGCGACTACGCAAGTGGTGTTTACGATGGAGTATTGATCGTGCCGCAGACAGTAATGGAAGTAGTGAATGCAGCATCCAAGAACCTGCCCCTTACTGAAGACCTGCCTGCAGGAGTGGGGATACAGGTAAGCCTGGGCGAAGGCCTCTACAGGCTGCAACGTACTCTCTATCTTTACTGGTCGCTTATAGCGGCTATGCGTGATGGACTATCCCTGGTGAACAGTGGATCCCTCTCGCGCTATGCACTGCGCCAGGTCGTCGAGCACCTGGGTTCAAAAAACCAGTCCGAGCACATACGTGCAGAGCATGAAGTTCCCCACTTGCTCTTCACCAGATTGCTCCTGATGAAGCTGGGACTGCTGCGCGAGCGCCAGGGAGCGCTGCGGGCGGCTCCTGCCGGTGAATTTTTTGCCCTGCCATTGTTGGAACGAGCGCGCCGTTGTTATCGCATATGGCTCGAAGCGACATTCTGGAACGAAATGATACACATACCGGAAGTCATCATACGTCCTGGCCCTAACCCGCTTGACCCCGCGCACGAAGAAGTAGTGCAGTCCCGTCAAACGGTAGTGGAGCGGCTGCTACACGAGCAGCCAGAAGTGTGGTGTGAGTTCTCCACGTTTGTCGCCCGCACCAAGTTGTACGCGCCCTATCTCCTATTTCCGCGCCGCTACGGAGCGCGAGCCGATCGCTACTCTATGGGCAGCAATCCATATGGCTGGGATTTTCGCCTGCGCCGCGGTTGGTTAACGCACCGCGAGGGCTGGCACCTGGTAGAAGGGGGCTTTATACGCGCTCTCCTCTCAGGGCCGTTGCACTGGTTAGGGTTGGTAGAAGCTAACAATGAGGATGCCCCCACTGCTTTTCGCCTGGCTGCAAGCTCTCTGCTGGTCATGGGCGATGCATCCCTGGCATTTGAAGAACCTCCGGCAGGGCGCTTGATTGTTCAACCCAACTTTGAACTAGTCGCGCTGGCCCCCGTCTCTGAAGCCCTGCTCATCAGCCTGGATCGCTTCGCCGAGCGCACCGGCCTGGAACGCATTGCGCAGTATCGTCTGACCAAAGCAAGCGTCACACGCGCCATCCAGCTAGAATTGCGTGCTGAAACCATTCTACAGCTACTCGAGCAAGCCTCCGGCGCGGAGATACCCCAGAATGTCCAGTATTCGTTGATGGAATGGGAGCGACAGGCGCGGCGTATCGAACTATGGCGCGGGGCTGTCCTGCTCGAGGTTGATGATCCCGCGCTGCTGGACACGCTGTTTGCTGACGAGCAGACTCGCCCGCTGTTAGGGCGCCGCCTAACTCCCATGTTGCTGGAGGTGCCGCCCCATCAACTTCCGGAGCTACAGGAAGCGCTGTGGCAGCGTGGATACTTACCAGCGCTTGTTCCAGCATCGCTGTACGATCGCCCGTTAGAGGATGTGAGCTTACCGCTATGTGAACCACAGTGGCGCCTCCATGATGATGGTCTGCTGCAGCCTCTATACACTGTACTGAATCTCTACCTCATTGCAGAGCTTGAGCGTATTAGCGAACTTGATACAACAACCGGCTGGCGGTGCATCACACCTGCATCGCTGCAGCGGGCCTCCGAGGTGGGCATCTCGCTAGAGCGTATCGTGCGTTTCCTGGAACGTTATTGTGAAGGAGGAGTGCCCACCTCGTTTCTCATGCGCCTCAAGTTGTGGGGCGGAGGGTATGACGGCCAATCCTCCATTCAGGTGGAGCGTGCCCCTCTGCTGGCCCTCTCAGATCAGGTCCTGCAAGATTTGCGGGCCGACGAGGAGCTGCGAGAGCTGCTGGGCGCTGAAATTTCACAGCAGCATCGCCTGATACATGTGCACCAGGACAAGTTGGAGCGCGTGATAGAACTGCTGCGCGCACGCGGCTTCGAGGTCCGCCAGGAAGATCAGTTCCAAGGCTGTTGACAATTCATCTTCGATGTGGTAACTTTATCATGCGAAAGCAATTGTGATGCGGGAGTGGCTCAGTGGTAGAGCATCTCCTTGCCAAGGAGAAAGTCGCGGGTTCGATCCCCGTCTCCCGCTCCCATTCCAGGCGACGTCGCCAAGTGGTAAGGCACGGCTCTGCAAAAGCTGCACCAGCGGTTCGAATCCGCTCGTCGCCTCCCAAATATGCGGTCAGGTAGGCCACATCCCCATTTTTGAAATGCAAACCCATGAGACACCAGCGTAGTTACCCCACAGAAGCCATCGTACTCAAACATATGGATTTGGGGGAAGCTGACCGTATTTTAACCCTCTTTACTCCCCATAAGGGCAAGGTGCATGTCATCGCTAAAGGCACGCGCCGCCCCATCAGCAAGCTGGCAGGCCACCTGGACCTGTTGAACCGCAGCCAACTGCAACTGGCGCTTGGCCGTAACCTGGACATTGTGACGCAGGCCGAGGGCCGTGAGAACTTTCTCCACCTGCGTACAGACCTCTGGCATATGACCTGCGGCTTCTACCTCGCCGAGCTGGTAGATCGCTTCATCGAGGAACATACGCAGCACGCCAACCTCTACCATCTACTACTGGAGACACTGCGCTACCTGGATGCCGATGCCCTGGCGCTACAGGCCCAGCGCTCCCAGGGCATAGTAGCTACAGAAGATGAACACAGGCGCTCGAAACTCCTGCTGCGCTACTTTGAACTCCACCTGCTCTTCTATGCTGGCTACGAGCCTGCCCTGCAAAACTGTGCACATTGTGCCAGCGAATTACGGGCAGAAGTCAATGGTTTCAAATCCTCCCTCGGCGGGGTGCTCTGCCCGCAGTGCTCCCGCTTCTGGGAGCGTTCGTTGTCGGTCAAGGGGTTGAAGACGCTGCGCCTGCTGCGCAGCACTCCATGGCTGGATATCCCGTTTCAGCGCCTGGATACACACTTGAATATCAATTTAGAGAATGAGTTAGAGGCTGTCCTGCGCGGCCTGCTGCGCTTCCACCTGGAGCGTGACCTGAAATCCTGGAGTTTCCTGGAAATGCTGCGATGATCCACAAACTTCCCCTCCGCGTTAGCGGAGGCTGTTGCAAGCTGCTACCTGACTAGCCTTGGTGTCGCAAGACACTCCGTTCGCTCGGTCACGATACCTACGAATGCCTGCTCTAGTTCGTAGCTCTATCGCTTGTGGTTAAATGTTCTGATGGGTAGGAACTGTGCTACAAGCCCAACAAGCCGGGTGAACATTGGCGAAGAGCACCCTACTCCCGGCAGCGGGAGGGAAGCGATGTTTTCGTTTCCAGCAGGTTTGGGCGTTCCTGTCAAAAACGCTCTCCCGCAAGGGATTGTGTCTGCGGACACCTTTCTTTCCTCCCATCCGCTGAAGCAGATGGGTATCCAGAAAGGGACGTCTATGATAGAGTAGACTTGTCTGACACTCCCCGCCATAAATGACGGGGGTTCTTGGTTCATCGAGCGGACTTGCCACATTGCCCTGACAGACAGTGCAGTAGAGGTCCACTTTCCCCAAGCGTTCGCAGAACCGAAGTTCTGCCAGTTCCCGAGTGCCCCCCGGTACTGTCGAAACAGAAGAACGCCGACGTTGCAAGACTCCATCCGACCGTGAGGTGGGAATGCGCTCTCTTGCGAGATTTTACGCTGGCCCTTGCACTGTTTCTTGGTCAACACGTTCGTGTTTTTACCCCTGGTACTTCACCAGGGAACCCTCTAACGCGATTCAGTTGTCAAGGTACTGAAGAGAGTATAGCACTGTACAGGATGGATGTCAATATGATAGTATTGTGGTATGACAGAAAAGAAACGGCCATTAGCCACAACCATTCGATTAGAGGAGCAGGACAGGGAAGCAATCGCGGCTATCAAACAGCATCACGGCGTGACTTCAGACAATGCGGCCATTCGGCTTGCACTGCGCACGATGCTACGATCAATCAAGCAGCTTCCGCCTGCGGGCGCGAGCTTTTCATCCCCCGTTTGAAAACAGGGGGCTTTCAAGCCCGTTCTCTGTAATACACAGTCCACGAGGGAGGAAAGAGCCTACATGCCCGACATGCCCGAACATACAACGGCGTCCGACACACAACTGCGCGTGGGACTCATCGGTAACCCAGTGGCACACTCTTACTCCCCTCGTTTCCAGCAGGCCGCCCTGGACACTGCCTGGGCGCAAATGTAACCATCCCCTACAAAGAGGCGGTGCTGCCCCTGCTGGACACGGTCGACCCGCTGGCAATGTGTATCGGGGCAGTAAACACTATTGTCCATCAAGATGGATATTTGCACGGCTATAATACAGACGCCCCTGGCCTGCTGTATGCATTGGCGGAACAGAGCATAGGGGAATTGCAGGCCGGTGGCATAACCGGTCAATTGAAAGAATCACCGCTCCTTTCTCTATCGGGCTATACCGTTGTCTTGCTCGGTGCAGGTGGGGCGGCGCGCAGCGCCGCCTTCGCATTAGCGGGGGCAGAGGTAACGCGTCTGATCATTGTCAATCGTCACCTGGAGCGGGCGCAGCAGCTGGCCGAAGAGGTGCAGCAAAGCAACAGTTGCCAGGTGTTTAGCCTGAGCGACCCCGACTTTTTAATTCCCCATCCCAGGTCGATCATCATCAACGCGACTCCGGTAGGCATGCATATTGCTTTTAAGCAAGCAGAAGCGAAAGTACAAGAGCAAGAAGAGACCAGCCCGCTGCCGGTAGAAGTTCTCGCGCGCTTCGCCCCTGACACATTTGTACTGGATATGGTTTATAATCCAATACAGACGCGCCTCCTTATCCAGGCGCGCATGCTCGGATTGCGCGCCGTGAATGGCCTGCCCATGCTCTTGCACCAGGGATCCCTGGCATTTACGCTCTGGACAGGCTGGCCTGCTCCGCTCGAGGCGATGCGCGCGACGCTTGTGCAAGCTATTTAAGGAGACTCCCTATGAGACTTGCCACATTTGCTACCGATCTTATTCCACAACCAGGGTTAGGGCTCGTTCAAGACGACGAGATACTGGATGTCGACCTGGCAGCGCGAGCGCTCAATTTGATTCCACCTGACTCTATGCTCGATCTGCTCGATCACCAGCAGCGGGGAATGGTTGAGCTGCGTGAGATTCTGGACAAGGCCGCAGGGCGCCCCTTCAGCGAGGTGAAGACGTTTACGGAGATTGGTGCGGCCCATAAGCTATCCGGGGTGCAACTCCTGGCCCCGATCCTGCGCCCACGTAAAAATATCATGTGCCTGGGCTGGAACTATGCCGAACACGAGAAAGAATCGGCCGAGGCACGGGGGCGGGCACCATCAATACCTGAATACCCCGTTCTGTTCACAAAGGCCCCAACTACCGTCAATGGCCCTTATGGAAATATCATCATCGATCCTGCCGTCTCCGAACAGGTGGACTGGGAAGTTGAACTGGGCGTGATTATCGGCAAAACAGGCAAGAATATTCGCGCGGAGGATGCCTTGACATACGTCTTCGGCTACACGGTCATCAATGATGTAACCGCCCGCGATATCCAAAACCGGCACAAGCAGTTTTTCAAAGGAAAGAGCATCGATGGCTACTGCCCCATAGGGCCATGGATCGTCACCGCAGATGAAATTACCGACCCGCAAGCGCTCGCCTTGCATTTGAAGGTGAATGGCATTACAAAGCAGCAGGCACATACGAGCTCGATGATCTTCTCAGTCCGCCAGATCATCGCCATCCTCTCGCTAGGCATGACCCTGGAACCAGGCGACATCATCGCCACCGGCACACCCAGCGGCGTCGGTTTTGCGCGCAACCCACCAGAATTCCTCAAAGCAGGCGACCTGGTCGAAGCCACAGTTGAACACATCGGAACCTTAAGAAATCCCGTTACCAGCGTTCATTAGAACACTTTCCCAGCGCTGCGGCATACGAACATGTTCAGGCAATATATGTAGGGGCGACCCTTGCGGACGCAGTCTGGGGGACTGTGTGGCCCTGCATGGCGCCCTAGAATGGTCACAATCACCAATCAGGTGATTACCCCCCGCCCCTCTTCATGAGAACGGAGTTCTGGATACCCACGGGTTCAGCCGTGGGAGGAAAGAACGCCCCGCAAGGGGAGCCGTTTTGTCGGAACGGCTAAACCTAGCCGGATTTCCGGCCACTCCTGGTCTAGGCCAGGGTGTAATTACCCTTCGTCGTTGCAGTACAGGCTTAGGCAGTCAAGCTGCCATCGGGTTCGGCGTGCCCAGAAGTGGTACAGACTAGGGTGGCATCTGTACGTTCTTGTAGGTAGCCCGTACTGCTGCTGCTTTCCGAAGAAAGCCGACTAGTCAAGAACTTACGCTGAGCTAGCCGTTTCTCAGGCCTCCGGGTTTAGCCGGAGGTTCTTGACTCGTCCATGGCGGCATGACACCCCAGAGGTTGAGCGCCGTGGGACGGGCATGCCACAGGCGCGGCGGAGTCGTCGAATCGCGGTCGTAATATTGTTGGAGTTCGGCGGACAATTCGACCTGTACACCCTCGCTATCGGCAAAGCGTAGGAAGAGATCGTTACCGGCTCCATGCCGGCCCGGGCCCCAGAGAAGCGGTGTCTGCTGGCGACCCAGGTAATCGGCCCACAGCAGCACTTCCGGCGCGGAGATGCTGTAGCCGATATGATCGATATCCTGCTTGCCCTTGATAAGCATGATCGTGTGGTGATCATGGTTGCAGCGCAGCCACACATAATCACGCAGGAGCCAGTCCGATATATCAAAGCCGAGCGCATCGGTGTAAAACTCGACCATCGCCTCGAGACGCGGGGTTTGCAGCGCAATATGCTGCAAAGCGCGCGGGCGTAACTGCGCTTGTCGTTCCCCGCTGTTGACAGGGGTCAGGGCATTGTCAGGGGCTACGGATATCTCGATACGATTGCCATCGGGATCACTGAACCACAGTGTATCGCCTGCCTCGGGATTGCCATCGCGCTGTCCAAGGGTCAGTTCGATATCAGATTGCTTGAGACGAGCAGCCAGCGCGGCAAGATCAGCATCGGTATCAAGTTCGAAAGACATGTGGTGGAGGCGCGTTCTTTGCGTTGTGGCGTGCGGGCTGGTGGTAGCGGATCGTGCCTCGCTAAACAGGCCCAGGCAGTGGTGTTCACCACCTAGCGCCAGGAATACGTTCGCATCTTCGAGTTCGAGCCCAGCGCTGCCGGGTTCGACAACGCGCATGTCGAATCCCATGACTTGCCGGTAGAAGCGTACCTGGGAAGAAACATCTGTCGTCCACAGTCCTACATGTGCCAGGCGCTTTACTCTGACCTTCTGAATCTGCTGTTCGCTCATATCGTTCCTTTCTGGATACCCGTCCCATTCATGGGACCGGGAGGAAAGAAAGGTGCCCGCGGGCCGGGTCCCTTGCGGGGGAGCGTTTTTGGCAGGAACGCTCAAACCTGTTGGAACAGTTCACAAGCCCATCCCCTTCGAGGGGATTGGGTCCCTGACCCCAACCAGTAATGTTTTAAGCTCTATCATACACAGCAACACATCCCAGGTCAACGAAATTACCCGAAGGTCATGTGATATCCATGAAATGCTCTACGCCGGTCTGTGAGAGGTCAACGGTCTCTAATACGCGCACGAGCGGTGTAGTAGGTACCTGCTTGCATGCTGCACAAAAATTTGCAGCTTTTCACTATTTCCCATAGCACAATGCACTCTCTGCACGGATAAGAAAAAGTAAACCTATCGCGACACCGAAGTGCCGGCACTACGTTGGCCGCACTCCAGCTCCAGGCGCGGAACATACACCTCACCTCGTCCTCGACATGATCCACCCACTGTACACATCCGCACCACATCACCGTACGGCTTAACCACCGCAACATCCTCCACAACAGTTACCCGCAGATCAGCCATTTTCACCGTCTGCGCTATAGGCTGCCAGGGATACCACCAGGCACCACACCGCTACCTCCCCTGCACAACACATCACGCAAACTCGCACCACCGCCACACCACCAACTCAGATGATCTGCACGTTCCTAATCGCGCTGGACGCTCACATCCTCACATTCCCCCACTGATACGGCAAGTACACAGTTGCCAATGCCACCCCGCACATCCCCCCCCTGCATGAACATACTGCTTGGCACACAGCATGCACACAGGTGTCCGCACACCGGCACTTCACTATCGCGATAGGAGCTTACTTTTCGCAGCCGTCCCGAAACATTGCGTTGCTATCTCCTGTAGAAACACTCACCTACTTAGCCCGACCTTTGCAACTCTACGTGGTCACATCTCTATCTTACCACCACACTATCCACCCGCGGTTATGATTGCGTGGAGGTTTAGTTAAGAAAAGAGCTTCCTTATTATCAGCTTCTTAACCTTTTATAGATACATTTGCCTGTACTTTTAACTATAGTGATTATTGTAAATATATAGATTAAGATAGAGGAAGGAGATACTGGGGATGTGGTATAAAAATGGTCGGTTACTTCTGACCTGGAGAACTGCGCCACCTCAAAACCACGCCACCTGGGGGCGGTCCCACGATAAATCGGGCTCCCACGATAAATCGGGGAGCTACGATGCCCCTACTCGGGCGTTTCTTCGCGTTCAATCTCAACCTGGACTTTGCCACGCAGCACATTCGCGGCAGTGGTATGAGCGGGTGGGTCCCACTCAAAGCTTACTTTTTGTCGCTTAATCGGCACATCTGCCTGTAGCTTGTCCAGGTGATTCTCGCGGGCCAGGCTGATCTGCACGTGCTGTTCGTCTATTTCCAGGCGACGTGAGATAACAGTGAGCAAGTCCGCCTTGATCAGTTCTAGCAATTCCGGGTTGACCTTGA
>WNGH01004895.1_pt1 | contig 16690 bp, 15 predicted proteins | sample 5400631 | NCBI WGS metagenome assembly WNGH01 (sample SAMN13153373, study PRJNA577476) | soil metagenome | isolation source: 115 cm soil or saprolite under Garry oak tree replicate 1 | place: USA:California | collected 2016-06-15
CTTTGAGGTGGAAAACCGGTTGCAGAATTCGCTCGACATTCCCGTTGTGCATGATGACCAGCATGGTACCGCGATTGTGATTCTGGCGGGCATCATGAATGCACTCCGCCTGGTCCACAAACAGAAACAGGACGTCACCGCTGTCTTGGTGGGGGCGGGAGCCGCTGGTATTGCGGCCGCCAAACTGCTGTCAGAGTGGGGCATAGGCAAGCTGCTCTTGGTGGATCGTATCGGTATCCTGCACCCTGGCCTGGCTGGCATGACGCCTATCCAGGAAGAACTGGCGGCTCGTACCAACCCTGAGGGCAGAGCTGGCGGTCTCGCTGAGGCGGTCAATGGCGCAGATATCTTCATTGGGGTATCGGCCCCAGGCATCCTCACACCAGACATGGTGCGCTCCATGGCACCCAATGCCATTGTCTTTGCCCTGGCCAATCCCGATCCCGAAATACTGCCTGATGCCGCCCGAGAGGCAGGCGCACGAGTGGTGGCAACAGGACGCTCGGACTACCCCAACCAGGTGAACAACTCTCTGGTTTTCCCTGGCCTCTTCCGCGGGGCGTTAGACGTGCGTGCTCGTCGCGTCAACGAGGCTATGAAAATCGCGGCCGCGGAACGCTTAGCCGCACTGGTGAGCGACCACGATCTGCAGGAAGGCCAGATTATTCCGCCAACTCGTTGAACGCTCCTGCCGTGATTTCATCTACGAAGGAATCATGGCCCCAGTCCCTGCACTGAACGAACTACCGAGGAAGGAGATGGAGGCATGAAAGCCGAAGATGTCATGACCACCAGGGTGAGAGACCATTCCAAAGTGGGGGCAAACTGCTTGCTTGCTAGAACACAGAGCACCCTTCTATTGTGCACAAGACCATTTCAGGGTGGGCCTGTCCATGAGAGAAGTACCCCCCCTTGCGAGATTAAAGCAAACCAAGCAGTCGGTTTGCCCCCGGATTGGAATGGTCTCGCCCAGACCGGACAAGTGAAGATCCTTTCTTGAAAAAGACCATCTGGACGAGAAGATGGTAAAATGGATTGGCGAGAAGAGATCGTTTCGGCAGCAGGAAAGGAGCGCCGAAGTGATACAGACAATACGAGCATCTATAGCGCGAGGGCATGCGTGGTGGGAACGCCACCTCACCGAAATGGAAGGAGCACAGGAGGCTGTTGTCTCCAGCGGCATCTCCCCGCGCCTCTGGCGGCTGTACGCGCAGTTCTGGCTCGTGTGCCTCCTGTTTCCCATCCTCTCTCTGGTGCAGGTGCATACCACACCGATACGGCTGCTCATGGCCCTGATCGGACTGGTGCTCTTCGTGGCTCTCTATACCTGGGTGATGTGGCCCCATCCGTTGAATCGTGATGCACACGCACGGTTCAGGCTCCGCACAGCGCTGCTGCTCGTGGCCGTCCTCACGATGCTCGTGCTCGTGCTCAGTCTGGCATATGGGACCACCTTTCTCTGGCTCTTCATCGGGGTCAGTGCCGTTGCAGGGATTGCACTCCCAACACGGAGCGCCTTCGTGACTGTCATGGTCTTGACGCTCCTCACGCTCTTCGTCGCCGTGGGAGAAAGTTCAGGCATCATGAGGGCCGACTGGCTACTGATTGTCCCGCTCGTGCTGCTGGTCAGGGGACTGGGCCTGGATATGATCGGCCTGGCCCGCCTGTCCGGCACGATCCAAGCATTACAGACGGCGCGTGAAGAGTTGGCCCGCCTGGCGGTGATAGAGGAGCGGCTGCGTTTGGCGCGCGATCTGCATGACCTGCTTGGGCACACCCTGTCCTTGATCACCCTCAAGAGCGAACTGGCGGGGCGCCTGATCGAGCAGGAACCCGCGCGCGCGGCCCGAGAAATCCACGATGTCGAGGATGTGGCCCGCCGGACCTTGCGCGAGGTGCGTGAGGCCGTTGCCGGGTACCGGCAACCTCGACTGGAGAGTGAACTGGACGGCGCGCGGCAGTTGCTGGAAGCAGCGGGGATCGCATGCACCATCGAGCACACGGCACGAGCATTGCCGCCGGCTACGGACGTCGTGCTAGCCTGGACAGTGCGCGAGGGAGTGACCAATGTGATCCGGCACGGCCGTGCGCGTCGCTGCCACATTCGGATTACCTGCGAGCGCGGAACCGTCCGCGCCGAGGTGACTAACGACGGAGACCAGCAGCTGGGGCAAGAACAGGAACCTGTGCCCAGAGGGACAAAAGAGGCAGGCAGTGGTGTCGTCGGTCTCACTGAGCGCGTTACCGCGCTTGGTGGAGGTATAGAGGCAGGTCCTGTGGGAACATCTGGAAAAGAGGGCTTTCGCCTGCTGGTGGAACTCCCGATACGTGGCGAGATGGAGGAATCACAGGAGGAACAAGCATGATACGGGTACTCCTGGCGGAAGATCAGGCGATGGTGCGCGGAGCACTGGCGGCGCTGCTCAACCTTGAAGAGGATATCGAGGTGGTTGCCGAAGCCGCACGAGGAGATGAGGTGGTCCCGGCAGCGCTCTCGACGCAGCCAGATGTGGCGCTCGTGGACATTGAGATGCCAGGCGGCGACGGATTACACGCGGCGCAAGCACTCCGCGAGCGGTTGCCGTCCTGCCGAGTCGTGATCCTGACCACATTTGGGCGCAGCGGCTATCTGCGCCGGGCTATGGAGAGCGGTGCCGTCGGGTTTTTGCTTAAGGATGCTCCGGCTCGTGAGTTGGCGGTGGCTCTCCGTCGCGTGATGGAAGGCGCGCGAGTGGTTGATCCTCAACTTGCCCTGGCAGCGCTCTCTGAAGGCGACAACCCGCTCACCGGCCGGGAGCGCGAGGTGCTTTCCGCCGCGCTTTCTGGTGCCAGCCTTGCGGACATCGCCGCAGGGCTGTATCTTGCGGAGGGGACTGTCCGCAATCACCTCTCGGTAGCCATGCAGAAAGTGGGCGCACGCAATAGGATGGAGGCAGCACGGCTCGCTGAACAAAAGGGATGGTTGTAAGCAGATATCCGTCTTCGTTTGTTCGACCATAACACTATGCAGCTAGACGCCGGCTTGTTGTTTGCCTTCTTCTGTGCCTAATTTTGCGAGATCATGGGCGATAGCAGTGGCGACGCCGGACTCGGCTGTTTCGCGGGCTACGCGAAGGGCATTCTTGATGGCTTTGGCGTTTGAGCGGCCATGGGAGATGATAGCTGAGCCGTTGACGCCTAGAAGCGGGAAGCCACCGTATTCGGCGTAGTCCAGGCGTTTGCTCATTTTACGTAAATCTGAACGTAAGATGGCGGCGGCAAGCTTATTGGGGGGCGTGCGGGTCATCTCGTCGCGAATCATGCCCATGAGCGCTTCGGATAGCCCCTCAGAGACTTTTAGTACGACGTTGCCGACGAAGCCATCGCATACAACGACATCGGTGGTTCCGGTGAAGATGTCGCGTCCCTCCACGTTGCCGATGAAGTTGATGCCCAGGATGGCTGCATTGGCTTTGAGTAACTGGTACGCTTCCTGTACCTGCTGGTTGCCTTTGCCTTCCTCTTCGCCGTTGGAGAGCAGTCCAACGCGTGGTGATTGCAGGTGCATGATGCGCTGCGTATAAATGGAGCCCATCAATGCGAACTGTTGGAGATATTCGGGTTTGCAATCAGTGTTGGCACCCAGGTCGATGACCATGCAGGTGCCTTTTCTGGTGGGTAATACACCACCGATGGCCGCGCGTTCTACGCCTTTAATGCGTTTGAGCGTTACCAGGGAGGCCGCGGCCATCATAGCGCCGCTATTGCCGGCTGAGACCGCGCCAAGCGCTAAGCCATCCTGTACCAACTGCAGAGCACGCACCATGGAGGTATTCTTGTTGCGCACGGCTTTGGCCGGGTTGTGCTCGTCCATGGGAATAACTTCGCTGGTATGTTCGATGGGGAGATCAAGGCCGCTGGTATCGTGTTTGGCAAGCTCGGCCTGGATGATATCCTGTTTTCCGACAAGGTAGACGCCAAGGCCATATTCGCGCGCGGCCTGTACAGCACCCAGTACCGTCTCGCTTGGCGCACGGTCGCCTCCCATGGCATCCAGGGCAACGCGGACAGTTTTACTCATGATAGTATTATCCTTCTGGTTCTCCAATGGTGGATTTGACCAGCTCTATGAGTTTCTCCAGATCAAAAGGTTTGTAAACGATATGCACAACGCCGGCCTCGCGAAATTCAGATTCATCGTTTCCCGCGGTCAGGAGGGCTGTGACAACGATGACCGGGATTTTATGATCGACCCACATTGCCATAAGTTTGAGTTCGTCGTGACCATCCAGATAGGGCATCATCAGGTCTAGCAGAATGAGATCTGGTTGGTGTTCACGCACGGCATCATAGAAGCGGAGGCTTTGTGTGGTCATGTAGGTTTCATAGCCTTCGTCTGCTAAGGCCTCTGTTAGCAGGTCAGCAATGGTAGGGTCGTCGTCCATAATGAGTATTTTTTTCGCCATATACCAGCAGTCCCCTCATCTCAAATCGAATAAGTTGCTTGAAAGCATATTCCTATTATAGCATCACTCACTATATGTTGTGACCGTCTCCATCCTTTTGGGTTAGAGTTTTGGAAAGATACGTTTTTTCATGGTACCAAAATCATTGGTAGACGGGGTAGGTACATTTTATTCGTGGCAACGTAATTAACGTAATTAGAGTAGGTTGTTGCGGGAGAAGAGAATGCATACGATCTATACGATTGGTCACTCGACACGAAGCATTGAAGAGTTTCTGGCGCTGCTCAAGGCGCATGAACTGACGCCGTTTCTGAAGGTGCAGGATGGGAAGATATTTTATCCGGGTTTGTGGGGGTAGGTAGGGTTTCATACCCTAATGTCAGTCACGGAGCAACCTGATACGGCCAGGAACTTTTCGAGGTGATGATAGATTACCAGGCAGTCTTTCATGTTTCCTGCCTCGTACCTCCTCCTTTTCCTTGACCGGGTACGCACCGACTTTCGTCCTACCGAACGTCATAGGATAGCCTGCTTCCTCTTGCCTCTCCCCCAACATAATCTCGACCCCCGCGGTCGGCGTATATCCGGCTTGAGATGCCGGCGCTGGTCGAGCCACTGGATCTTCTAGCGCCCAACCCAGGATGCCTATGAGCACTAAGGGGATAGTAATCAGAGAAAGCCAGGGATAGTTGTCAATGAATAACAGTCCGGCCGCGAAGACAACCACCGATACACTCAACAGAAGCGGCCACACGCTTGGGCCAGGAAGCTGAATAGGCTGCGCTGCCTCTCCTCCCTGTGCTTCCCCTGGACCCACCGTGCGGGATACATGTAGTTGGACACGTTGCAGTGATGGTTCCATATGCGCCCTCAAGCCTACTGCACGATAATGGTCCCTACCATATAAGGATGGTAGGTGCAAATATAGTGATAGGTACCACGTTTAGTAAACGTGAACTTAAAGGTAGCACCAATAGGAAGGTTCCCACTATCAAACACCCCATTGTCGGTGACCGTATGGGGAATGCCCCCATCATTCGTCCAGATCACAGTCGTACCAACAGGGACTGTCAGCGTCTTAGGGCTGAAGCCAGCGTTGTTGACTATGACCTTGACCGTCGATGGTTTTGGCTTTGGTGTAGGTGTAGGTGTGGGTGCCTGTGTAGGTGTAGCCCTGGCTTTGGGCGTAGGTGTCGGCTTTGGCTTGTGTGTAGGTGCGGGTGTGGGAGCGAGCGTTGGTATTGCCGTAGGGCTTGCTGCCGTCAACTGACCGGAAGGGGTCGGAGTGGCTGCCGGAGTTGATGCAAGTTCATTACCCAATACCGTTGCGACACCGTAGCCGAGCAGGAGTACGACGACGAGCACAGCGCATACCAGGCCAATCATTACTCCCCGCCTCTTGTACCACGGCCGTCGGCTACGTTGTTTGCTTTGTGGCAATCTGTATTGTGGGTCTGGTTGTGGTTGAAATTGTCCTGGTGGTGGCGTTGTCCCTGGGAATGGCTGCTGAGGCGGCAGAGGGGGCCACACCTGCGTTTCAGCAAAGGGCGATGATGGCGGGACCTCTGGTCCCCATTGGGGTTGTCCATAGGGTGGCTGTCCATAGGGTGCCTTCGGCAGCGATCCATCGGAGCTTGATGATGGCGGGAGCTGCTGTGGGAGCCATGGAGGCTGTTGACTCATGCTGGTATCCTTTCCTCATTCAGTGTCCAGATTCAGTGTCCAGCACTTGCATGCTGCATTGTATGTAACGCGGGCGTAGAGTATTTGTAACAGGCCGGTACTGCCGGTAGCCCCTGTAGTCCACCTTTCCATCAGGTACCAAAGGCATAGAGGCGCCCATCTATATTACCTATATAGATTACTCCATTTGAGATGGAAGCGCCGCTCCAGAAGGCAGAGCCCGTGTTCGTGTCAGAGTAACGGAAAAGCGTTTGCCCCGAGGATGCGGCCATTACCATGACAAAGCGCCCTTGCCCGATGACCAGTACGCCGGGGGCCATCGCCACAGCTCCGAGCACGGGTCCATCGGTGAGGCAGTCCCGCCAGATGTAATCTCCGTTATTCGGGTTAATAGCACTGACGCTTCCTTGACAACTCGCGCCATTGATGGTTATGCCACCACCAGCATCGTAGAGCGTGTGACCATCCCAGGCCGCAGGAGAGATGCTGCTGGTGTCGCACTGGGGGCAATTCCCGGAGTTGGCCACCTGGTCACTCCAGACAGGTCCACTGCTAATTGCATCTCGCTTGAAGGCGTAGAATTTGCCGTTCTTGTTGGCCACGCCAACCATCTGTGTGCCGCCACTGGTGGTGAACAGGGTGGGCGTACTCAGAAAATCGCTGTCTGACGACTGCTGGTTGGCTGGAAGAGTCCACGAACCCACCAATGCCAGGGTAGAGGCGTTAAGTTCGATCACTGCGGGAGAACCAGCTTCGAATGTATTACACCTGCCAGGGCTGCCCGTACCGAAGTAGAGCATGCCCTCTGCTTCGTCAATGGTTGCTGAGCCTGAAATACCGCCGCCAATACAGCCAGGAGGAACGGCGGCCCAGGTAGATTGAACAGCTCCTGTTGCCGCATTGAGCTTGAACATTTCTCCCTGCACCTGGGGACAACCGCCAAAGGAAGCAAGACCGATATACACGCTACCATTGTAGACAAGCGGAGAACTCCAAATGAAATGATCCGGTGACGAACCGAGTGAAGTGCTCCAGAGGATGGTGCCATGCAGAGCGTCGAGCGCGTACATGTGAGCGTTTCCGCCACCGACAAAGAGCATGGAGCGGCCGTTGACGGTTGCTACCGTTGCCGTGCTGGAAACACCAACGCTGGCCGGATAACAGTTGTTATTGGTCGTTGTTCCAAGCCGGGTTGTCCAGACTTGATTGTTATTGAGGTTCGTGGCGTGCTCATAGCCATCCCATGATCCCCAGTAAACCAGGCCATTGGCTTCCACCGGTTGTGTTGAGATCGAGCCAGCCGCGGTTTGCGTCCAGTGTAGTTTCAGATGAGGGGCAGTTGATGAATTGATCATCGATTCCGCTCCGTTGAAGCCACTGTGTCCATTTTCTGACTGGTAGGTAGACCAGTCGGCTAAGACGTCGCTCATCGCTAAATGTGTCGAACCGATTGTGCCAATGATGAAGGCGATGACGCCGCCAAATATCCACCAATTCACACCCCATTGCCGCAGTCCCTGGATAGATACAACTTCACGTTTCATGCAACTGTTTTTCTCTCAATATGTATGTACTCACGGTTCGCTTATTTTTTCAGGCGGTTCACAAGAATTGCCCCACCAAGTAGGGTGTTTCGAGCAAAATTTGGAACCATTGCTCTATGACCTTGTCACATGTTCGAATGAATGGTCCCATTGTGTGGAACGTTGCGAGTCGTGAAGGAGTAACCATGACCCACTTTGGTCACATATGCTTTCCCTTGACTTGTTTTATATTGTTCAAACTTTGTGGTAGTTTGTGAAAGGATGGTATACATGCAAGGTTGAAACATGGTGAAACGTCATTGAGACAAAGCGACCTTGCAAGCTGCACAAAAAAAGAGCACAAAATGTGCTCAAAAATAAGAGTAGCGGCGACAGGAATCGAACCTGTGACACAGGGCTTATGAGTCCCTTGCTCTACCGACTGAGCTACGCCGCCTTACATTGTCTTGAGAGGCCGATCTAACAACATCTCATTATTCACATTTTCGGTAAAGTCTCTTGCTGTACCTCGTGTAACCTCTTGCTCTGCCAGTTCTTATTTTAGCACTCTTGTCAAGTCTGAACAGTTTCCAACGGTCGTCACATTGGTATATTTGTTTTCTCTGTGATACAGGAATAATCTTTACGGTATAAACGCTGCGATAAGATAAATGAGTACCTCTATGAGCAGCCACGCCTGAGCGGGATGTGGGATGTACAATGGTTCCCACAACGCTATCCATCTCCCAATGAATGGAGATACCAGGATATTTCATGAAAGGAAATAGCATCATGACACATTCAAAGAAAGTGCGCGTCGCCATCATCGGCGTGGGCAACTGCGCCAGCTCGCTCGCGCAAGGCGTTCACTACTACCGCGATGCAAAAGCTGGGGATTTTGTCCCAGGCTTAATGCATGTCGATATAGCAGGCTATCATGAAATCCCCGCCTGTGCAGCATCCCGATGATCTGGCACACGAGATGACCGAGGCGTTCATTAGAGAAAGCTCTTGGAGAGTTGAAGTGGTGCACTTTCTGCTCTTTTCTCCCATTCTTCTTGTTTCCACTTTGCGCTTCCTGACAGCTTACGTGATACCGGGCCTACTTGGTAAGGTTGCAGATGACAGAGCAGGTGTTTGTGGGATCTCACCAGTACGCACAGCAGGCAGGTGTGGCGACTTAACGGCAAAAGCCGGGCGGATCATCGAATCGTCCTCGTCACGATCAAGATTGTAGCGATTCTGCTCCTCTAAGAGGGCTGCAAACAGTCCTCCCAGACGCTTTAACTCGTGGAACGTCCCCTGCTCGGCGATTCGTCCTTCGCTCATCATCACAATCTCATCAACCTGACCAAGGGTACTGAGCCGATGAGAAATGGTTAAGACCGTTCGTCCAGCCATCAGTGTATGAAGAGCCTTCAGGACTTCTATTTCTGCCTCCACATCCAGGTTGGCTGTTGGTTCGTCGAGGATGAGGATAGGAGCATCGCGCAAGATGGCACGGGCAATGGCGAGGCGTTGCCGCTGCCCGCCGGAGAAGTTCTTGCCCTGCTCGTTCACAGAGGCATCATAGCCATCGGGCAGGCTCGTGATCATCTCGTGGATATAGGCTTTTTTCGCCGCTTCTACGATGTCTTCGATGGGCGCTCCAGGCTGCCCAAAGGCAATATTCTCGCGAATGGTGCCCTCAAAGAGCACCGAGTCCTGCAGCACCATACTCACGTTGTTGCGCAGCACATCCAGCGGGTAGAGGCGGTTGTCAACCCCATCGATTGTGATTGTCCCCTGCTCAATATTGTAGAAGCGCGGGATCAGACTGACGAGCGTCGTTTTGCCGCCGCCGGAGAGGCCGACCAGGCCGATCTTCTTGCCAGGGCTGATATGTAGATTGATGCCTTGTAAGACCGGCACTCCGGGCAGATACCCCATCACCACGTTCTCGAAGGTAATCTCTCCTTGGAAGCGTTGTGGACCGGTGTATGGGCCGGGCAGCGGAGAGTCTTTCACTTCTGGGGCCTGATCCAGCACCTCCTGAATGCGTTCCGCGCCGGATGCCGCCGTGCTGGCTAGCGTTGCCAGCTTGGAGAGGTCGCGCATCGGCTGGTAGAGCAGTTTGAGGAAGGTGAGGAACAGGATCAGCGTGCCCACATCGACGCTGTAGGCGTCGATGGAAAGGGGGCCGATGTTGAACGCATAGCCGCTTGCTACATAGCCGCCGACGCCAATGATGGTGGTGGTGCCCAGGATCACCAGCAGCGTGACCAGGGGGGTAAACTGCGCCTGAAGCCAGCCTGCACGCAATCTCGCCCGTTTATTCTTATCCACGTAGGCGCCAAAGCGTATGGCCTCGAGCTTTTCGCGCGTGAAGACTTTGATCAGTATCAGGGCATTGATATCCTCGGTGGCGACGTATGCGAGCTGGCCGGTGGCTTTGGCCGCCTTTCTCGTCGCCGCTTTGATGTTCTTGGTGTAGCCCATGACCATCAGAAAGAGCGCTGGGCCCATCGCCAGCGCGAGGAGCGTGTAGGAGACACTAAGGAAGAGCATCACCGTGACGACGCCCACCAGGGTCAGCACCCCTGCCAGCAGATCGACCAGGCCATCGGTAACGAGCTTCTCGATGTCGGTGATGTTGCCAGTGACGCGCTGGACCAGATCGCCTTTCTGCTGCTTGCCGTGCCAGTCCAACGAGAGTCGTTGCAGGTGTTCAAACAACTGGTTACGCAGCCTGGCGGTGAGCAGTTGTCCGATGTAGACCGCCAGGTAGAGGTCCACAAATGCCAGCAGGGCGCTTAAGAGGCCAAAGATGATCAGCTGTGAGAGGGAGAAGACGATCACCCCAAGGGTGGTGTGCCGCACCAGGACGATGCGGCCACGCGGATCGTTCGGGTTGACCGGGCACTGCGCTTGTACCGGAAACCCCGGCGCAAAGTGAGGATCGGGTTGCAGGGTGGGGTCGATCTGCGGGATGTCGAACCAGGACTCGATCGGATTCAGGAAGGGGAAGAGACAGGCGGGATCATTGCCCGGATTCTGCACCTTGCTGGGAATAAATTTGAGCGGGAAGGCGGCGGCGATATCGCAGCTCACCTGGAGAACGGTGATGATCGCGGCAAGCACGACCAGGGCGCGCAGGCCCTTCATATTCTGGTATAAGAACCTGACTAACAGTCCCATGAGTTCCTCCTCGCTTCATCATGGATAGCACGCCGCCATGTCCTGAAGCAGCGGTGAGCGGGCTGTTCAGAGGCTGGAGCCGCGAAAGCTTCAGCCGCTTTGCTCGTTCCTCTAAGAGGGGTCAGACCCCATTCGGGTTATACTTCGCGATATACAGTGTCGATCTGCCACCAGCGCTGGGGACGGGCAGGTAGATGAGCTGCGTGGACTCATCGACGATGATGCTTGTCGCGCGCTGGGCAACTACATAGACTCCCAGCTTGCGGAAGTGGCCGGGCCTCACATCAAAAACCACAATGCCGCCGTCACAGGCCTCAAAAAGGAGGTGCAGGGGACGGTCCAGCACGATCATAAACGGTGCAGGGGCTACTGTGCTCTCGAGAGGATCGTCCGGGAAAGCGGTCATGGTCTTCAGGTCCATCCGCATCACATGCTGCACCAGCGGAACTTCAGGGTCCACAGATGTGCAGTCGATGTAGGCAATATTCTGTGCTGTATCCAGCACCAGCGCATGAAGCAGATTGCATGATTTTGGTAAGGTGGTGCGGCGCATAATGTGGGCGGTGGCAGGATCAATCGCGACCAGTTCACCAGCCCCAAGTGGTGGCGATGGGTGAGGCCGAATATTTCTATTCTCCGAAACCTCTATCAGCGCGTAGAGAAGATGCGTCACGTCATCATACTGGAGCTGATCCACCCGATAGCCGAACTTGGGCACATCGCCGTCCACGGTCGGAACGGGAGGATCCTCGCCGGCTGAGAGGTCTTCATTCGGCAGCTTGGGCAGCGTGCCAATACTGATCCTTGTCAGCACCTTCAGCGTCGGCGCGTCAAGGACATAGAGGCTCTCTGTCTCCGGGTCAATATTCTCGTTCTGAATGGGTAGCTGGCCTGGCACGTCGACTGTGGCATGATTTTCAGCCCCGGGAGCCGCCACAAAGAGCCAACGATGCACCGGATCATAGCTCAGGGTGGCCGGGTCCTCCCCCTCAGGCAACTGGAGGAACTGGAGGTTGGTCAAGGAAGGCTCATCGAACGAGTAGACCCGGTTCTCCTCAGAACCGGACACAAACACTTTGTGCAGATCTGGGGCCACCACCAGCCCTGTCCCCCGGGGGATAGGCAAGCGCCCCACCAGCTTCTGCTTTTGCAGATCAAACACGAGCACATGACCATCTCTGGCAATGTCAGCAGGGTTATCCGAGTGAAAGGTATGATCCACATCATCGTAATTATTAGGAATAGGACCGGTATGCGCGATAAACAGCAGGTGCGTGGTCGGGTCAATGGCCTGAAAGCCAAACTGATCAAAAAATTGTGAGGTGCCTGGCGCAAGCGAATCTGGAGCCCCTCTGGCCTTCAGACCCTCAGGTAAGGGAATACCGCGCAGCAGGATGATACGCTGCGCCCGTGGCGGGACAACGATTTGATGTGTGATCGACACGATCACCGCGAGCAGGAACCCATAGCAGACAATCCACGCAAGCCAGATGAACGCCCTGCCCACACGAGCTGCTGGCGAGCGTGAAGTCGTGATAATACGCTGATCCATCGTGCCCTCCTCGTGATACCTCAATTTTCAAGGTGACTGATAATTCCTTTGCTCTGTAATATCTCTCAAAGGAAAGCCAGTGGCCATGAACACCCTCCCATGGTGTTTTCCTACTTTCACTCCTTCGTCAAGAACGCATTAAGACCGTCGTGGCACGTGAGGATGAATGTTGTTATCCGCAAGTAGCAACAGCGTTACTTGAAGCTTTGCTTGCCCGTTCCGAATCATGCTGTATGATGCCCATTAAAATGCTTCAGTTTATTGTGTTACTATGAAGTACTACTGTAAAGAGGACGTTATAGCATTAAGAGAGTATTAAGAGAAGTTTAACACATTATTAAAAGAAACGCGAGAGTTACAGCTAGGTGTGTTACAGCTAGGTGCTAGATAGCTAGGTGGCTAGGTATTTATATGTAATAGGAGGAATTTTCTCCAGAATTGGTTTGCAAAACAGTGTTTTGAAGCCAATTTGGGTTGCCGACGCCTATCCTTGTAGATAGATACAGAATGAGGTTACACTTTGGATCATCTGCTAAAATCTATGAAAAAATATCATGCTTAGGAGGAGGTGTTCAGATTTTTCTAGAAAATAACCCCTTCTTCTGCTCTCTAAAGCACATGAGCAAGCAAGCAATACCATTACTTCCCATCGTCAGAGACGCCGTCTGGGTCGGGGTTGGTAGCATAGAGCACGGTATGCAGAGGATGATAGTCAAGCAGGAACTGTTCGATGGCAAAAACATGGGTTGTCTGGATATCGACGGCAACTTTATTGGTTGACTCGCTCGCCAGCACCACTTCCTTGTGCTGACCATTTGCATTGTCACTTGGGTCTGTTCGAAAAATGAGCGTTCCGTCTTCATAGAGGGTCCACTTCGGCACTTCGTGCATCTCTGCTTCAGGAAGCTTAGGGAGTTTGGCGAGTTGCACGAGGATGTGGCCTGGGGTCTTGTTGTAGGGAATGGCTCTCCCAGTTGGAACTGGTTCCTTGATGTAGGGAATGGTTTTCCCAGTTGGAACTGGTTCCCTCGCGACCATCCAAACAATGAGGAAAAGGATGATCACGAGGCAGTCCACGAGGAACAACTTTGCTCGCCTCCTTTGAATACGCCTGTACTTTTGCATCTCGTGGCCTTCCTTTTTAGAAGAGAACGGAGCACTTTTTTCCAGTAGCGAAGCTCTTTCGACTTCTCCTCATCTAGTATAGCATCAGTTCTCAGAGAAAGCGAGTGTTTGCGAGAAGTGTCAGCAGGGTCTCACGGCACCCACTCGCAGACGCATCTGAAACGCAATAGCACGACAATTTTTGAGATGAAAGGTCTCCCTGTTGTCGCCTTTTAGACGCACATGATGTTACTACTGTAACACCCTGATCTCCTCCTTGTCTCTTATCTTAGATTGGCAGCGATCTCATTGAGCATAGCTGCCAATTCTTGTGGTCGTGGGCTATTGAGACGATTGACGCGACGAGTTGCAATTTTGAAGAGGAATGCAGCTTCATAGAGCCGTGAACGGTCCAGGGTGCTATCAATGATGGTATGGGCTATACCATGTTCGAGCGTGACTTGACAGTAGGTACTACAGAAGAACTCTGCTGCTGCTTCGACCCATTGACGCATCCCTGGACGCCGGTACCATAGTCCAGCTGGACGTAGATAGGCCAGGAAGTAGCCAACGTCGAGGGCTGGATCTGCGAGACAAAAACCATCAAAGTCGACTACAAAGACATGCTGGCTATGGAAGAGCAACTGGCTGGGCTTGAAACCGCCATGTGCAAGACGATAGGCCTCTGGTTGCAATGTTTCTAAGCATGAGGCAAGCTCCTGTGCGAGCCGTTGTACCTCCTCGGCCTGTACTGGATTACGATCCGCCAGAAGTGAGGCTCGCTCCTTCACGCGTTTTGCCTCATTGGCTCCTGTACGCAGTCCATTCTTGTTGGGATGGACCCCGCTGTTATGAAGATGAGCCAGCGCTTGGGCAGCGAGGCGCAGTTCCTCATCTGGTATGATGACTTTTGTGATTGCGCCGCCATGTCCTCGCTCCAACTGTGGCCGTAATGCGTGGGTGCCGGTGCGCAGTATGCCCCATACTCCATCGGCATGATGCTTGCCCTCCTTGCTGGGCTGCACTGCCTCGCTGAGAGTCAAGCCAAGGGCATCGACCCTGCCGAGGGAACGTGGTAACAGGGGAATCTCTCCCGTTCTCTCTTGCTCCTCATAAAGCTGCTGCTGCAACGACTGAACATTACAAGCTTGCTCAGGATCGGCGTAGATCTTCCCGAAAAGTGTTAATGTTCTCTGAGAGGCCTCAGCATTATGCTGCAAGTGTTCCAACTGAAGATGATAGGAAATCACACAACGACTGGCGGGTTTGTAGCGTACTGGCTGCGCAGTAGCCTCGATAAGATGCCAGGCTGGATCGCCTAACTGTACCTGTGCCGCAGATTGTAGTGCCTCGAACAGAGGACTTTGCGATGTCATATCGCAACACGTTGCCAGTGCCGGAAGATCTCTATCCACGGGAAATGCTTGCACCGAAAGTCCAATATCAGACGCCTGCAGCACTCCTGGAGGTTGTAGCTCTAACCGGGTCTCCTGTGCCTGGGCTAGAGTGAAACAAATGGAAGTTCCACTCAAGACGTGCTCATCAAGGATCAGACTGATCGAGTGGTTGGGATAATTGGAGCTTGTTTTATGCGATGAGCGCATTTCATCAACCGAGTAGACAACTACCAGGTTACGCTTTGGCTTACGACGAAGATAGCGTACAGAAAACTTGCAAGATCCCTCAGTTCCCAGCAGAAGTGGACGTTGCGCCTTCTTGAAGAGATGAGTGAGCACCGCAGGGAGATCGATGATAGACATGCTTGCGTCTATGGATGTACGGCTCATAATGCGGCCAGCCTTTCCCTGATTGATTGTTCTACAAGAGCTACTATTGCGCTATCAGCCCCGTGTACTCCACGAAACCCTGGGAATGAATTCACATCAACGATAATAGGCCCTCGTTCGGTCGACAGCAGATCAACACCATAGAGCCGCATATTGAATACCCGGCCAATCTCCAATGTGATCTGTACCCAATCACCCGGCAGTTCCTCCGCAGTCAACGGAAAATCTTTTTTCGCTGCATTTCGTTCTAATGGTGTGCGACGCCGTGCTACGAATAACTGCTCATCGATAACCCATAACTTATTATCCCATCCGTCATTTGCGACAAACTCCTGGAGAATAACTGGTTCTCGGCTCCATTGTGGTGCCAGCGCTTGTAGCTCGTCGACGTTATGTAGTTTACCCACCAGATCGTCACGACCACTATAGCGGCTTTTGATGATAAGTGGAAATGGGAGGGTTGCGAGCAGTTCATCCTGCTCTAGCAAATACTTCAAGCTGGAGAAATTCCAGGTATGCGGCCAGGGCAGTCCAGCCTTGTTCATGTATCGTGTCATAAGGACGCGGTCCTGGCATGCCAGTGTTGCAGCCCAGCCGTTGACGACACGCGCACCACACTGCTCCAGGTGGTAGGCAACATCCAAGGCTTGTGGAGCATGCGACTTCAGCAGGTAGAGATCAGCCTGGGGATGCATCTCTTCTTGCGCGATCGCTTGAGCACCTGATAGTGTATTCACATCAAGTAAGCGTACTGTATATGTGGTGCTTAGCGTGTGCAGAACCCCAGCAATAACCGGATGACGGGGAGTTTCTGGATTATCCTGAATAAGACAGATATTCATGTGCTTGCCCTCTTCACCTTATTTACGAGAATGCGTCTCTTCCCTTGCAATGTCTTCAGTAGCTGTGAATGCGTGTCCATTAAGTAGCTGTACAGCCTGTGAGCTGCTTAGGCGTTGCAGTGCCACATCGATCATTGTTTTGTAGCGATGCTGTGAGCGCTCAGTGCTGACTGCTTGTTGTAGCTTAGTGCGAGTAGCAATTTGCAGAATGTGCGATGCCACAAGCTCCACTGCTCGTGGCACCTGCCCGTAGCTAGGAAAGTCGTTGATGTCAACTACTACAGAGCCGTGAGATGTTACAACGACGTCCAGTCCATAAATGTCCAATCCAAAGATTTTACCAATATGAAGTGCCAACTTCCGGAGCTCTGGCGATAGGGGAATAGGTCGTTTGTCCACCTCCACTTCGGGATGGAGTGGCGACCTCTTCGCAACAGCGTAGACCTCTGCACCAGCGACATACAATTTGATATCAAAGCCAGTGTTTTCTACATAGCGTTGTGCCAGGAAAAAACTAGTGTTAGCTTCGGCTATCTCCAATGTTGCTAGGTCAGCCGGACTATCCACTCGATAAATC
>WNGH01002759.1_pt1 | contig 16683 bp, 10 predicted proteins | sample 5400631 | NCBI WGS metagenome assembly WNGH01 (sample SAMN13153373, study PRJNA577476) | soil metagenome | isolation source: 115 cm soil or saprolite under Garry oak tree replicate 1 | place: USA:California | collected 2016-06-15
GCCTGGGCTAGAGAAAAACATTTTCATAGCCGTCCGGTCCAGAGAAGTTCGAATTAGCGTTCACGGCAATTATTTCAATCAAATCGTCGATGCTCCCCACCTTTCGCTCGTCCAAGTTCTTCCAACTGGTTGCCTTAATGTAACCAAAACCTGGGCAACCGCGTCTTAACCAACAAATGCAGACATTTCGGCTCAACCTTCGCCTCCAATGCGCCGCAGTATTTGGAGGCATCTTATTGATATTGTCGGTAAGTGTCGGGGCCTTTGGGCAACAGGCAACAGGAACAATCAAGGGACAGGTCTCCGATGAATTCGGGGGTGTGATTGTCGGCGCGTCTGTCGTCGCTGTCGATGCCAGCGGCACGAAGAAGACGGCGACGACAAACGGCGAAGGTAATTTCATAATCAGCAGCCTCGCTGTTGGTAAGTACATAGTTCAGATTACCGCGCCTGGCTTCGCAACTTACGAGAATGCCGAAATCGATCTGACCTCAACCCGGAGCCAGCAGCTTAACGTAACGCTGAAAGTTACGATCGAACAGCAGAAAGTAACAGTCACGCCGGAAGGTGCGGGTGTGAACACCGAGCCGGAAAACAACCTCGGAGCGATTGTTCTCAAGGGTTCAGACCTCGAATCATTGCCCGACGATCCTGACGATCTCGCCGCTGCATTGCAGGCGCTCGCAGGACCCGCTGCTGGTCCAAACGGCGGCCAAATTTATATCGACGGTTTTTCGGGCGGACGTTTACCTCCGTTGGCTTCAATTCGCGAGATTCGCATCAATTCAAATCCTTATTCCGCTGAATACGATCGGCCCGGTTTTGGGCGTATCGAAATACTTACGAAACCGGGCACCGATAGATTCCGCGGTCAGGCGTCCTTCAGCTTTAATAATCAGGCGCTGAACTCGCGCAACCCGTTTGCGCCGACGCGGGCGCCCTACATGGTGCGCAATTACGGCGGCAACCTAAGCGGGCCGATTACCAAAAAGAAAGCTTCCTTCTTTTTCGATTTTGAGAAGCGTGACATCAATGACGAAGCCGTCGTCAATGCCACGATTCTCGATCAGAGTCTGAACATCGTTCCTTTCAGCCAGACTGTTCCCATCCCCAATCGCCGTACAGAGTTCAGCCCGCGCATTGATTATCAACTCAATGCGAAGAACACGCTGGTCGCTCGTTATGAATACGAACACAGTCGCGGGATTGGCGGCGTGGGTGGCTATAACCTGGATTCACGAAGATATAACACGTTCAGCACCCAGCAGACTGCGCGTCTAACCGAAACGGCAATCATCAATAAAAGAACCGTTAACGAGACTCGGTTTCAGTTCAATCACCAAACGACCGGCGATGACGCGAACAATTCAATTCCCACCATCAGCGTTCAGGACGCGTTTACGGGCGGAGGCTCGCAGATCGGTCTGTCTTCAAATAAACAAAACCGTTGGGAAGTCACGAACATTACTTCGCTGTCGATGGGTTCGCATTCGATTAAGTTTGGCGGGCGATTGCGCGACGTGCGCATCACCAGCATCTCGCCGCAGAATTTCGGCGGCACCTGGACCTTCGGGGGCAGCCGCCGCACGGGTAATCCAAACGGACTCACCAGTATCCAGGTTTATCAGATCACACTTCAGGGTCTTCAGCAGGGGAAAACAGCAGGGCAAATTCGCGCCCTGGGTGGCGGGACAACGCAGTTCACCATCGCGACGGGAAATCCCAGGGCCACCGTTGGCCAATGGGACTTTGGCGGCTTCGTTCAAGACGATTGGAGGTATCGTCCGAATCTGACATTGAGCTTTGGGCTGCGTTACGAGAATCAGGACAACATCAGCAGCAATCTGAACTTCGCGCCACGTTTCGGATTTGCGTGGGCGCCTGGATCCAGTCCGCAGAAGCCTTCGAAGACCACCCTGCGCGGCGGGTTTGGCGTCTTCTACGATCGCGTCGGCGAGAATCTAACACTAACGACGCATCGTCTCAACGGAGATAACCAACAGCAATTCATCGTCACTGATCCTGACGTGCTGGATTCTTTTCCTACTGTCCCATCGATCTCGACCCTGAAAGCCGCTCTCACTCCGGTCTCGATCTATCAACTAGCAAGGGATATTCAGGCGCCGTATACGATGCAAGCGGCGATCAGTATTGAGAGAGCACTACCGCACAACTTTACAACCAGCGTTACCTTCAGTCATGCTCGCACGCTGCATCTGTTGCGCGCGCGAGCGATTAACGCGCCGCTCCCGGGAACATTCGATCCAAAAAAACCCCGCAGTGGCACGCGACCACTCGGCACGAACAATTATTTTGAGTACGATTCAACCGGCCGCTTCAATCAGAATCAACTGATCGTAACGCTTGCCAGCCGGTTTAGCCGGAATGTAAGTTTCAACATCAATTATGCTCTGGCTAAAGCCAAGAGCGATACGGACGGCTCCGGTACCTTCGCCGCCAATCCATACGACTTCACGAACGAATTTGGCCGGGCCTCGAATGACGTTCGGCATCGATTCACCTTATTTGGGACTTTCAGAGCGCCCTGGAACATCAGCTTCAATCCCATGATCGTCGTCTCATCGGGTAGCCCATTCAACATAACGATTGGCCGCGACTTGAATGGCGACACTTTGTTTACGGAGCGGCCTGCGTTTGCGAGCGATCTGACAAAGCCGGGAGTTGTCGTCACCAAATTTGGCGCATTCGATCCGAATCCAACTGCTGGAGAGGTGATCATTCCTCGTAACTATGGTCAAGGGCCCGGCGCGTTGATCTCGAACCTCCGCATTAGCAGGACGTTTGGTTTCGGCGGCGAAAGACGCTCGACGGCGCAGTCGCAACGCCAAGGTAATCGCGGTGGCGGTGGCGGTGGTGGACCTCGCGGTGGTTTGGGCGGCTTGGGCGGCCCCGGCGGCGGTGGAGGCGGGCCGCGCGGTGGCGGTGGTGGCGGCGCTCGCGGCGGGGGTGGCGGCGGCGGCTTTGGCGGCAACGAGTCCGCCAAGCGTTATAACATCACTGTGTCAGTTAACTTTCAGAATATTCTGAATCACGTAAATCTTCGGCCGCCCGTCGGTAATCTAAGTTCCGCGTTTTTCGGCACTTCAACAGCCAGCGCCGGAGGGTTCGGAGGGTTTGGCGGCGGTGGCCGCGGCGGCGGAGTAGGCCCCTACAATCGGCTGATCGATCTGCAAGTTCGCTTTACATTCTAAATGCGAAAATGCCCTATTGACCTGAAAGCCCAAGATTTGCGAGAATCAGAATAGGTTTGGGTGGCCGCCAACAGCCAGGCCGCCCAAAGGACGCATCGGATCGTCCACCCTCGCCACTGCGGTATTCAACCATCGTAAGCTAAATAACCCTGACCATTTGGTTGCGCTCAGGAAAAAGGCAGGGCCGAACCGTCTCAGTTACACACCTGATATTTAGTCCCGCCCGCCGGCATGTCGTAGTCGCCGGAGTTGGAGAACCTAATCATGGAGCAATCGTCCTCGAAACCACCAAACTTTAACGCGGACCCAGTCGGAGACTCGCCGCGCAGAGTGAACCCCAATGGAGCCAATGGCGCTGATGATAACGACCTGAACGAGGCGATTATCGCGGACCGTTTGCTGAAGGCATTGTCTGGTGGAAACCTCGTGCATCTGGAGGAAGCCCGCAGAGCCTTTGTAAAACCGGAGCCGACGAAAACAGAGCAAGAGCTGGCGGACCTCGCAGCACAACTTGAGAGAAGATCGGCGCCCAGGGATACGGGACGACCGGTTGTTTCCGATGATCAACTACGCAAAGAAGAAGAAGCCTTAAACCGGGCCGAACGAGAACTCGAGCGCCGCCGGGCCGAAGTTCAGGCTGCGAAACGAAAGGCCGAGGCCGAGACGAAACGAAGGGCCGCTGAAGAAGCGCAACGCCAACTGGAAGGAGAAACGCGACGCCGCGCGAAAGAAGAAGAGCAACGCCTGGCTGAATTGGACGCGATTCGACAAAGGGCGCGGGCCGCGGTGCATGAGCGAGCGAGGCGGGCAGAAGAACTAAATGCCGAGATATCCACCCTGCGCAAATATGAAGAGGAGCATCTGGTTCACATCGCCGAGGCGGAAGCTCGCATTCGCGTTCAAGAGGAAGCTCGCCATCGTGCCGAAGATGCGGCAAAGGAACGCCGCGACAAGGAACAGTGGCTCAGCGCAGAGTTAGAAACGCTACAGGAAGCCGAAGCAGCAGAACTCAAACGCCTCGAAGAGATTGAAGCCAGAATTCTCAAACAAATGGAGGCGCGCCACCGCGCTGAAGTTGAAACCAAACGCCAGGCCGCAAAGGAAAGCCAGTTCAATGCCGCAGTAGAAGCGCTGCAAAAAGAGGAAGCGGCCCAGTTACAGCGCGCCGCCGAAATCCAAACAGCCATTCAGGCGCTGGAAGCAACCTGTGCTTCAACCGCAGCGGCTGTCGAGGAGCGATCACAGAAAGCTCAGCAACTTGTCGTGACTAACGCTGAACTCAAGAACAGCGAACAATCGGTTCTTTCCAAGATCGAAAAGTTGCGTACTGAGGAAAAGGAACATCGAGCTCGCATCGCCGAAACCGAAGCTCGAGTGCGCGAGCAGGAAGAAGCATCCTTAAAAGCCAAAGTCGAAGCAGAGAATCGCGGCAAACAAGCTGAACAGCGACTGGCTGAATTGAATGTAGCAATACGCCAGGCTGAAACTGACGCAGAGCAATGCGCCGAATGGGAGAAGCAACGACGAGCTGAGATCGAGCGTCTGCGCGCTGCCGAACGTGAGCAATTGAAACGACTCGAACTGACAGAGGCCGAATTGTGTGTCCAACAAGAGGCACATCAACAGGCTGAAGCGAAATTTGCGGAATTACTGGATCAGAAACAGTCGCTGACGGCCCAACTGGAAACGTTGGCAAAGTCTAACGACGAGTTGGCGAAACGAATTGAAGAAGCGCAAGCCGCTATCAGTCTGAAGAAGGAGCCATGGCAGGAACTGACCGAGAAAGAACGATCGCTCGCCGCTGAGGTCGAATCGCTTCGCAAGTCAGAGGAAGAACAATCCAGTCGACTCGAAGAAGCTGAAGCACGTTTGCGCGCCGAGCAGGAAGCTCATGAACTCGCCAAGTCAGCTGCCGAACTTCGAGCGCAAGAGCAAGAGCAGAAACTGGTTGAGTTAAGAGCTGTTGGCAAACGGCTGGAAGCAGAATCGCAAGCGCGTACCGATGAGGAAGAGTCACTGAATGCGCAAATCGAAACACTGCATAAGACTAAAGCTGAGCAACTGAAAGGAATCGAAGAGGCTGAAGAGAGGGTTCGAGCCCGGGAAGAGGCGCGCCATGCAGCTCGGGCTCGGGTAACGGAATTAGCGGCAACCGAGCAGTGGCTCAACGACGAGATTGAAGCGCTCCAGCAAGAAGAAGGCGCCTTGGTGAAGCGCGTCGCCGCCGCTGAATCTCGCCGTGCCGAGATTACTGAAGCCCAGAACCACGTCGAGGTGCAAGCTCGTCGCGTTGAGGACGAACGGAAACAACCCGATGAGCTGGAGGCAACCCGCAAAGAGTATTTGGCTGCCGAAGAAGAGCGGGCGCAAAAACATCGATCGCTCCAGGCCGAAATCGATGAGTTGTGTAAAGCTGAACAGGAACAACTCAAGCGCATTGAACAATCACAGGCTGAATTGCAGACAAGTAAAGCGCTACTCGCACATGCGCAAGTCACCGCGGAGAGCTTTTCGCGCGAACCAGCACACGAATCCGAATTGAAGGCGCTGGCGCCCTTCAATGAAGAGGTGTCCTGGAAGGATCTAAATCTCGAGCAGCCGCGGGCTGTCGTGCCCACTCATTCCGAATTTATTAATACTGAGACCACCGCGGACCTGGCGCTCTTCGAAGTCGAAGAATTCCACGTTCAGCCGACAAGCGGTGCTCCGCGTGAAGCACTCGAAGCTACCAACCAGATCGTCCACATCGACGACGAAGCGTCAGCAGTGCCAGTCCTGGCTAATAGCTTGAAGAGCGCCAACTCTTCCGAGCGGGCGGCCGCTTTGGTCGATCTGGCAGAGGAAGGCGGCGAAGAAGCGTACAATCTGATTGCCAAGTCGTTTGATGACCCCAGTGCGGAGGTTCGCAATGCCGCAGCTCGCGCTTTGTGTAGCGTCCACTCCGATGTAGCCGCATCGTTTACTCGGGCCCTGCGCGAGGCTTCGCCGGAGAGACGGCGAAGGATTGGAGGCGCGATCGCCGGATCGGGATTAGCTGCAAACGCCATAAACAATCTGATCGGCGAAGGTCGCGACCAGACCTACGATGCGTTTTCAATTCTTTTCCTAATGGCCAAGGCAGGTGAAGTGCAACCGCTGATACAAGCGATCGGAAGACATTCCAACGTCGAGGTCCGGCTCACTGCCTCCAAGCTGCTGGCGCTCAGTAATCAGCCCCAGGTGCTCCCCGCGCTGCGAAGTTTGGCTGCACGCGAACCTTTGCCGCCCGATGTTCATTCGGCCGTGATGGAAGCGATTTACCTGCTCAGCACGCACGTTCGCCAAAGCGTGCCGTCACTCGGTTGAGCCTGCGTACTCCCTCTCCCTTTGGGAGAGGGTCGGGGTGAGGGCATAGCGACAAAACCCAAAATACTTCTTTCTCTTTTTGTCGGAGCGGACACAAAAAGGTTGGAGGAGAGTTTTCTTTTCTTGTTACGCTGTTCGGTTAACGAGATGAATCGAAGTTTTCTTTGGATCTTCCATAACCGGGCCAAATCTTCGCGCCTCTTTCAAAAGCCGATCATAGATTCGCCGCACCGAATTGTCCTTACCCTCAAAGTGAGATTCTACGGTGAATGAGTCGTCCGGTTTAGTCATGGCATTCTTCTGACAGAGGATGTAAGCTTTGACCCAATTGCTTGGTCACGGCTGCGGGATTTTACCACCAAAATCCGGGTTTATCCCGCACTAACAGCCTTCGGCTTCCGACGCAGCTCCCGTTTCGCCTCATACGCAACAAACGCTTCGCACATCTCTTGACCGAGCCAGCCCTTTCGCTCCATCTGTGTGCGCGCCCACGTGCCAATCTTCAATATCCATTGGACTTCTTGGGTAAAGCAATTGCACCGATACTGGTTGCACGACCGATGCGCTGGCAAATAATTCTCGATGTCCCGCCCGGCTGTCGTGGTGGCGGTAAGCCAAGTACATGATCGGCTTGCCAATCGTTTCCTTCGATTTCGCCACCGCAGATGTGACAACGACGGCCGGACTTGGTGAGAATTCTCTCGCGATCGTATCGACTCAACGTCGGCCGGCGTCGTCTGCCAAGTCCCCGCGTTGATCTTCCATGCTCCAACGTGCATCGTCCAGTTCCTTCCGACGATCCGCAAGCGCTTCAGCTGTTGGCGTCATATGCTTCTCCTCCGTGCGGGTCACCATCCTACTTCCACCTCACGCCTACGACAATGCTATTGGCAAATTATCGTCGTGCGCGTAAGCTCTGTGCGGTGAAATCGTTGGACGCGAGCGGCGGGGGCGTGTTCCGCAGGTAGATTCGTTCGGCGATGCTTGATTGAATTCGCGCCGCCGCATCAACTCAGATGTTGGGCTCCGGCCATGAAGAGGCTATTTTTGTTCCTATTGTTGCTTTTGGTCTTTAGTGGCGCCGGTGCCGCTTCGACGCTGAAGGCTCAGGTCTATCCGTCCCCGAATAGCACTCTTACGGTTCGAATTTCACACCTGAGTGCCAGTTGTGCAGAATCCCTTATCGAAGTTCGCTCGGCAAAAGGTCACTTACTCTTGCACAAGAGTTACGGTTCTCCCGACTGTGAGCACGGGATGGGTATTAATCGCGGAGCCTGGACGGCTGATTCAAACTTCTTCGTCTTCAACGCCCAAATGTTAGGCGGTCATCAGCCATGGCATTGGCCAGTCTATTTCTATAGTCGCAGTGCCAACAGGGTGCGCCTGCTGGACAATTACATTGGCCCAATCGTCGCACCAGACATCACCATAAGGCCGCCGCACAACGTCAGTACAAGAGTGCTGGAAATGCAGAACGAACTGGGAAAACCGATTTCAGTTGACCTTGCCTGGCTGCGGCGAGTAAGGCATCAATGACCGAGCCCGAAAATTCATTGCCGGTGAGCCGCGGATAGCGCCTCTCTCAACTTGCGTGGGCCGTTCAAGGCTGTGTGTAACCGCCGCGGCCACTTGAATTCTGACGTTATGCTGCGTAGATCGACTGCGGTCGTTCAAAAGTAAAAGAGGGTTGAAGATATGCGTGTTGATGCTGTTCGGATCAGGTCGTCTACATTGCTCGTGGTGGTGCTGATGCTTCACACGGCTTCTCTAGTTTCCGGGCAGCAGCCCCGGACGGCAGCGGCCAGCAAAACCAGAATCGTCCTGTTGGGAACCGGAACTCCAGCGCCGGACCCCGATCGGTCGGGGCCGGCTACGGCAATCATCGTCAACGACACGCCTTACCTCGTCGACTTCGGACCCGGCGTTGTGCGACGCGCCAGCGCAGCGTTTCTCGACAAAGGTATCAAAGCGCTCGAACCAACAAAGCTCCGCGTCGCGTTCGTTACCCATCTTCACTCCGACCACACGGCCGGTTACCCAGATTTGATCTTCACGCCCTGGACGGTCGGGCGTCGAGTGCCGCTGGAGGTCTACGGCCCCAAGGGTCTGAAGGCCATGACCGAACATCTCCTCGAAGCCTACCGGGTCGACATCGAGACGCGCACCAACCCCGATGGCAATCAGAGAGGGTTCCCGGAAGGCCATAAGGTGAATGCGCACGAGATTAGCACCGGAATCGTCTACAGGGACGCGAATGTGACGGTCACTGCCTTTGCCACGAAGCACGCAATGGAGAGTTACGGCTACCGCTTCGATACGCCGGATCGCAGTATCGTCATCTCAGGCGACACTAACCCTACGCAAGAGACAATCGATGCCTGCCGCGGCTGCGACGTTTTGATTCACGAGGCGATCACGCCCGCGTGGCTGGCGACGCGGCCTGATACCTTTCAGAGGTTTGCTGCTAAATACCATTCGACAACCGCTCAGCTGGCGGAACTCGCGCGACAAGCAAAGCCACGCCTCCTCATCCTCTATCATTATTCAAGCCTGTCACCCGAAGAGCTGTTCGATGATATGCTCGCCCGTTATTCGGGCCACTTCGTTATCGGTCGAGACCTCGATGTCTACTGAGCCGCAGCGTAACATTCGTTTAACCGGAGCAGCGGTATACAACTACCAGAAGTGAGCGGCTTACAGTCAGGTGAACATTAATGCCAGGCATGGTCGAACGAGTGATCATCATCGGCGGCGGCATAGGTGGCCTTTGTACCGCCATCGGCCTAGGTCAGATCGGCGTAGAGGCGATAGTTTACGAGCAGGTGGAAGTGTTGAGCGAGGTGGGCGCCGGGCTGACCCTCTGGGCTAACGCAATCAAGGCCCTGCGCAGGCTAGGCCTCGCCGATGCGGTCATCAGCGCTGGTTCAAAGATTGAGCACGGCGCAATCCGCACCGCGGGCGGGCGGACGCTTTCCCGGTCTGAGCCCGGCGAAATCGAACGACTCTTCGGCGAACCGACAGTCGCTATTCACCGCGCAGACCTGCACGACATTCTACTTTCCGCCCTTCCCGCCGATACGGCCCGCTTAGGCTCGAAATGCACCGGCTTCGAGCAAGAGGCGGACAGCGTCACTGTTCGTTTCGCCGGCGGTCATACGGACCGTGCAGACTTAGTCGTCGGCGCGGACGGCATTCACTCAGCCATCCGGCGACAGTTATTCCCCGAAGTCAGTTTACGCTACTCGGGCTACACTGCCTGGCGTGGAGTCGTCGCTACGAAAGATGAAGTAGCGCTGGGGGTCACTTCGGAAAGTTGGGGATGTGGCTCCCGCTTCGGCATTCTTAGAGTGGATAAGGAGCGGGTCTACTGGTTCGCGACCGCCAACACGCCGGCGGAGAGAACCCTAACTGCCACCGAGCGTAAAAGTTTTCTCCGGCAGCGGTTTAGGGGCTGGCACCACCCGGTCGAGTTGCTGCTCGAGTCCACTCCCGCCGAGGCGATCCTCCAGAATGACATTTACGACCTGAAGCCGATCGCGCACTGGGGCAAAGGAAGAGTCGTCCTACTAGGGGACGCGGCACACCCGACCACGCCGAACATGGGGCAGGGAGCCTGCATGGCGATCGAGAGCAGTCTTGTCTTAACGCGCTGCCTATCGCAGGAGGCCGAGTTAGCCGGAGCCCTGCACCGCTACGAAACTGAGCGGATGCCGCGTACCGCTTGGATTACCGATCAGTCGTGGAAGATAGGGCGCATCGGGCAATTGCAGAATCCCCTAGCCTGCAGGGCCCGTAATTTCCTGCTGAGCATAATGCCGGCCAAGCTGACGAGAAAGACCTTGGAGAGGGCGGCGGGTTATGAGATGTAGATCGTCTGTGCTATCGACACGCTTACAAGTCGTTTGGGTATTTGTCCTCCTCTTAACCTGCGGCGGGCATGGACCGGCGGGCCGCGCCCAACACCGACGTGCCCTCACAGAGGAGTTCCGTGTGCACCGGGATTTCCGCTCGAAGTTTCTGCCCCAGGGTCGCGAGATAGTCGTCTGGCTCCCGCCCGGCTATGATTCGCAACCTGCCCAGCGCTACCCGGTTCTTTACATGCAGGACGGAGGGGACGTGTTCGTAACCTTGCGGATTGACGAGATCGCAAAACCGCTCATCGCATCACAACAAATCGAACCTTTGATCATCGTCATGGTCTCGATCGGCGGCACGCTGGACGATCGCTTCGATGAATACACGCCCACTCGGAATGCTAATGGGAAAGGCGGAAAGGCAGATTTGTACGGCCGGATGTTAGTCGAGGAACTTAAGCCCTTCATAGATTCCGAGTACCGCACCCGAACCGACGCGCCTAACACCGGTCTCGGCGGCTTTTCCCTTGGTGGGTTGGTGTCACTTTACCTCGGGCTCAAGCACCCAACGGTTTTCGGGAGGCTGGCCGTGATGTCTCCCTCGGTCTGGTGGGACAACAAACTGATCGTGCGCAACGTAAAAGCCCTGACATCCAAGTCGGTCACGCGGATCTGGCTCGACGTTGGCACGGACGAAGGGCCGACGCAGGTGGGTGACGCCAAAGATCTGCGTGACGTGCTGGTTAAAAAGGGATGGATCTTGAACTCGGATTTAATGTATTTCGAAGCCAAGGGTGGCAGACATGATCTAGCATCGTTCGCGAAGTGCGCTGGCCCAATGCTCAAATATCTATTCGCGCAGCCGCGTCCCGATCAGTGACCATAGCTGTCCCACAACTCAACTGAGGGCGATAAGTCAAGAAAAAAGTCTTCTCCGGTGATGCTGGTCGCCATTGAATGAGGGTCGCGCGCGCCGCTTGGTTGTGGAGCCATGGCACGCGTCAGGTCTGATTCTCAGCCGCAAATTCCATTAGCGGCGCGCACCGGCTGGATGCGAGGCGTCATAAGTGACAGTGTGCCAATCAAAAGTCGGTAAGGGAGGAGAGCCGTCGTTACAGAACCGCGAGCGGTAGCGACCGGCCCTTTATTAAAAGTGTCCGTCGACAACAAAAGGCCGGTCGCTACCGCTCTCGGTTCTGTAACGTTTGGACTTACCTTGGTGAATTCTTTAGCGCCCACAACAAAATCGCTGAAGCCGTACCGTCCATCGTAGGCTCGTTCGTCGAATAATCCTTAACGTCGTCGTGATAAACTGCCGTCTCATCCTGAAACGCCGCCAGAGGATCCGGCTCAGTAATGCTCACGCCTTTCAGCGCTAAGAAGATTCGCCGATAAACTGGTCCATCAACCAAAGCCCCACGCACTTGTCGCTTAAGAATCGCATTGGTCATCAAGTGCACATCTTTGGGGAAGACCCCGTTCTCAGGAATGCCCGTGAACATCGAGAAGCCCCAGGGGTTTCGGCCCAGCAGCCAGTCGCTCTGCTTTGCAGCGAACTCGTGATAACGCGTATCGCCGGTCATTCGTTCATAGAGCAACGCCTGAGTTGCGACCGCCACGACCAGATTATTTGAGCACCAGATGAACGGAACTCCGATGCGGTAAGGATCCTTCTCCGCGGCTCGGGCGCACCGCTCCAACCCGGACCGATAGTAGTCGGCTAACAATTTGCGAGTCTTTCGATCAACCAGATTGTACAGACGAAAGTGGCCCAGATTCATGAAGGGATAGTATTGATAATGCTTTGTCTGCTCCTTTCCCATCCAAGATTCATCGGCAGCGATCCGCGCATAACGAATTGCATCGCTCAAATACTTTCCTTCGCTAGTCGCGCGAAACAACTCCGCGGCTCCCCATTCCATGTCATCGGCCCAGGTTGTTTCTTCATAGCGATAGGGCGCGCCGTACGAGTCGCCTTGCTGCACGCCCTCTTTCGCTTTGCCGAGCGCATAGACTTCCCTTCCCGCGCGTAAGAGTGTCGCCGCATACTGGTGAAGGCGCGCATCATTCTTCCAAATCTGATAACCAAGCGCCATCGCCGCCGCATAACGTCCCGCCAAATTTGCAACTCCCGTCGATTCGCTTTTGTATTCGCGCAACCCCTGAGGTTTTCCATCGGCAAAATAGACGATGCGATAACTGCCCGGCCCCCAACCGTAATCAACCGTTTCGTTCTGCGGCAAGCGCCAGCCCTTATGATCGCGATCGTCGGCGACCTGGTGGTAGAGCTGATCCGGCGCGGGATGCAGCTTGAGCATCCAGTCCAAGCCCCAACGCGCTTCGTCCAGGAGATCTGCAATGCCGTTGGCGCCGGATTGGCCAAATGAATTGAATCGATCTTGAAAGGTTTTCGTCGATTGATGAGCCTGCGTTCCAAGCTGATAAGCCAACAGCATCTGCGCCGTGGCGTTACTCGAAGTCAAGAGGTACTTGAGCAAATCTCCCGCGTCGTGCCAGCCACCCCGAGCGTCAAGATAAGTTCCAGCAGGCAGTGGCCCATACGCCGTGCGACCATCGAGTGTGTGACAAACAGCATCGAGCCATGGATTGTAGCCGCAGCGCTGCTCTCGCATGAATTCGAGCAACTCATCGGGCACGTCTCGATACGCGGAGTTGCTAATCTCAAACGGGAGCGATGTCGCATCGCCGATTCGCACAAAATACTTTCCCGGCCTTTGCCAGGCCGAGAAATCAAGCTCGGCATGATGATCAAATTGTCCCCAGCGACTGCCGATCGGTTTCGTTGGACCATCAAAGACAACCTTCTCCGTGACGGAGTCGATAACGGCGAAGTTTTCCGGCAAAGCCTCACGCGAGAAAGCCACCCCGGATTTTGGATCCAGCGGACGATATCCGAGTTGATTAACGCGAATGAATATTTGTTGATCTGAGTTAGCGGTAGCTGGATTGATTAAACCAACTGAAAAAAAGGAAACTATGATCGGAAGGACCGACAATGATGGCGCACGGTTACAGAACCGCGAGCGGTAGCGACCGGTGCATTTGTCACTTTTCATTCTAACGCCCTTTCCCTTTGTGAGAGGGTTGGGTGAGGGCCTAGCCCAGGACAAGACATACCACTCTGTTTTCTCTTTTTCTATGCTTCGCACGCTCACCCTAGCCCCTCTCCCAAAGGGAGATGGGAATTAAGATGAAAAATGTCAAATGACAAATGGAAAATGCTCCGGTCGCTACCGCTCGCGGTTCTGTAACAGCTATTCTCGATACGATGGATCGATCCGATCCAGTTTTCTGAGCAAACCCGGCCAGGTGAGCGACGCGCCCTGGCCCATGGTGACGACACTCATTTGCGAAGCCACGCGATCGATGATGTCGTTCGGGATCTTCGCCAGCTCGCCTGCGCCCGACTGCGCCAGAATTTGAATCTTGCAGGCACGCTCCAACAGAAACATTCCCAGGAAAGCCTCGGCAGCCGTGCGTCCCAGCGTCAGCAATCCGTGATTGCGCAAAATCATGAATTTCTTGTCGCCAAGATCCGCCACCAGACGCGGCTGCTCTTCTTCATCAAGCGCGAGGCCCTCATAGTCGTGATAAGCCAACGAGGACAGCGCGAACATCGCCTGCTGCGAGATGGGAAGCAAACCGCTCTTCTGCGCCGAGACCGCAATCCCGTAGTCAGTGTGTAGATGCATCACACAGAGAGCGTCTTCGCGCGCGGCATGCACGGCACTGTGAATCGTAAAACCGGCAGGATTGATGAAGTAGGGCGAGTCCAACACCTTTTTGCCGTCGAGATCGACCTTCACCAGACTCGACGCCGTGACTTCGTCGAACATCATGCCGTAGGGATTAAGCAGAAAGTGATGCTCCGGTCCCGGCACGCGCGCGGAGATGTGCGTGAAGATCAAATCATCCCAACCGTAGAGTGCCACTAAACGATATGCCGCGGCGAGATCTACCCGCGCTTGCCATTCTTCGGCGGTCACCTGATGGCGAACAGATACGGCGCTCGGCGCCTGAGCCATCTCTTGCGACCGGTGGAACCCAGGAGAAGCAGCGCGCCCGGACTCCGTTCGGTACTCTTCGTCACAGCTCTCGCGCGCGTCCACGTTTGTACAAACCTGCTCGATGACGGCTTTTGGTGCGACGCCCAGGTTTCGCAGCATTTCGACGAACAAGCTGTCAGGCTTCGAGAGGACTGCGAAGATGTCTGTGGCCGCGATGGACTTGCATCCGCGCGAACGGGCGCGCTCCATCGCCCGCTTGAAAATGTCAGAGGTTTCGGGAGCGATGCGGAATCCCTTACCTACGTGCTGGCGCGCGCTTTCCAGACGAGAATTGACGGCCTGCGTCACCATTTCTGGATCTAGCGAGAGGGCGCGCATGGTTGAATCAAAAAGTCCCGGCTCAGATTTCGCCAGAGCGCTGATGATGTGCTCGACGCCAACGTAGTTTTGGCCACGCAGCCTTGATTCGTTCAAAGCGTTCTGGAGAACGCGTTGACCGCTCTCGCCGAACTTGTCTCGATATGCCTCCAGGTCGGCCATCTTCCTTTCCGTCTCCTAAGAGCTGCATTGACAGAAACGAGACTCGACTCGAACTCCATTCATCGTTCGATTAGTCTCTGATCCAGACATTAAAGAGATTATGTTCGCTTAACACGCATGGGGATAAATGAAGAATTATGACTCGCTGCGCGTCTTACGCCTTTCGGTGCTTAGCGTCTTTGCGTGAAAGCTATTTCTCGCAAGCCGCGAAGAAAGAAAGGCGAAAGCAGCAAAATTCAAACTGGCACGTTATTTGAATTCAAACGACTTCAAATAATCGTTATAGGACCGGTCCCAACGCGCCATCGTCTTTTCTGGCCCTGCGAGTTTCACAAAATAATTTCCTTTCGGCGTTTCGATCACTGCCGCGCGCAAGCGATAGTTGGTGTCGTTGTGAAACGAACCGCTGCCCGGAGCCATTTCCGCGGTGTAGGTTCCGGTGACATCAACCATCGTCACTTTCAAACCGTTAATCGTAGTCGTTTCCGTCTTCGCTTTATCTTTGGAAGAACTTCCGTCCGGTTGCTGCATCTGCGCAATCCAGCGGTCGATATTAGCCTGCGTCGTGCCACCTTGTGTCGCTCCGAAGTAATAAACGATCAGCGACGCGTCGTCGTTGTCGCCCTCCGCCTTCGGCAGCTTGTACTGCGCGACGCGCATTGAGGAAGAAGCTTTCTCAGTCACCCAACCATCGGGCGCTTTGAAATGCAAATCACCCGAGGCATTTGTATTTGATTGAGCCGAGTTGGATTGCATGCCGCTGGTCGCAGTTGGCCCTTGCTTTCCGCAAGCCCAAACAGCAAGAGAAACCACGAAAAAAATAGCGGCGATTGTCAGAGTTCTTTTGTGACTTTTGTGCCTGCTCATGTTTATGTTTTCACCTTCTTTATTTCAATATTCAATTCTTCAGCAGCTTCAGCCGGCAAACCGTACGACTCTTGTTCAGAAGGATACGTTCCATTTCGGACGTCCTCAGCCCAGCGAGTCACTGCGTCAGTGATCGTCTCGCGCAGATTAGCGTACTCGCGCACAAAACGCGGCAATTTTCCAAAGGCCATGCCGACCAGATCGTGAAACACCAGGACCTGAATGTCACAATGCACGCCGGCGCCGATGCCGACGGTTGGAACCTTAACGCTCTCGGTAATCATCCGCGCGATTTCGCGCGGCACCAACTCCAACACTATCGAGAAGACACCGGCATCTTCGAGCGCGAGCGCATCGTCGAGCAGCCGACGTGCTGCATCAGCCGTCTTGCCCTGCACGCGATAAGCGCCGAGTTGATTTATGGATTGCGGCGTCAACCCAATGTGGCCCATCACCGCGATTTCTTCATTCACCAACCGCTTGACCAGCTTTACACGCTTCTGACCACCCTCGAGCTTCACCGCTTCGGCTTCACCCTCTTTGACCAAACGCAAAGCCGAGCGCACGGTGTCATCGGCTCCCGTGTGAAAAGATCCGTAAGGCATATCGGCCACCAGCAGCGCGCGTTCTACGCCGCGACGCACGGCTTTGACGTGAACCAGGATCTCCTCAAGCGTAACCGGCACGGTGTTGCCGTAACCGAGCACGACGTTGCCGAGACTGTCGCCGACCAGGATGACATCGATGCCTGCTTCATCGACTATGCGCGCGGTCGGATAATCGTAGGCCGTCAAACAAACCAGGCGCTCGCCGCGGGCCTTGCTGGCAATTAGCGAA